>Ga0208507_1000181_pt1 | contig 46717 bp, 61 predicted proteins | sample CryBogCBH12Aug01_FD_184626 | JGI IMG/M metagenome (GOLD analysis project Ga0208507, IMG submission 184626) | Freshwater microbial communities from Crystal Bog, Wisconsin, USA - CBH12Aug09.1 (SPAdes) (version 2) | ecosystem: Environmental > Aquatic > Freshwater > Lake | place: Crystal Bog...
ATTGTGACCGATAATGTTTTAGCAGTGCTTAATGGACAAGCTCCAATCACCTGCATCAACCCTGAAGTCTTAAAAAAATAAGGTTACATACAACTGGCAGCGAGTTCGAATCTCGCCCGACCCACCAGCATCACTAAGCCTCGCTTCTGCGAGGCTTTTTTATTGCCCCTGATTTTTATCAAAATCAAAAAAACTGGCTGACTAATAGTCGGTAACAAGTTTATGAAGCAATTGGTTGAGGAAACCAAAAACGATACCGCTAACTCAAATAATAAAGTTAGCGTTCCAAATTAAGGAATTGGCGATCTTCAGCAATCCGCTGTTTAACGGATGCTTCCTCAAGCTCGTCTAAAAAAGCAGTTTGCCGTAAACGATATTCGATTATGGGCATTGAAAGCAGTTTTGCCTTGAGTCCTTCTTGAATCCAAATGCGATCCCTGATTTCACCGCGGGCGTATTTGGAGATAGCTGCATCATTTAGCTCTAAGAATAACGCCCTAACATCGCCAAAGTCATGAACTACAAAACGATTCTCCCAGTCATCAGGAAGTGTTGGCAAGTCAGGACTAGCGGCATCAACATAATATCCATACTCATCTTCGAATGCACTACCTTGGCCAATAATGGCAGCGATCTCGCCTGCACGGGCAGGGTCATCTTTTGGGTACATATCCACATCAATAGATCGAACCATTTCATCAGGTGGCAATACATCAAGCCCAAGAGCAGTCAGACTGCCAATGATGACGTAATCAGTATGGTTCGTAATCTTTTTAGCTTCAGTTAATACGTGATGAATATGACCCAGGTTCAACGCACTTCTTTCATCAGAAAGCTAAATGGTGAATTTTGTGCCAGCGCATTAGCTTGTGGGGCATCGCTGCAAACTTCTCGCTCCATCTCAGAGGGGTCGGAATTTATCAATCTTCTCCAAGAGTCGATATAAAAACGACTGCATAAATCCCTCTCCTCCCACATCCGAATACGTACTTCAGCTTGATGAACGACATCATTGCGACGATCTGATCTAAGCAATAAAAGAGCGTGACGATGCAACCTACCAAGTTTTTCGTATTTCTCGGCATCAGCCTTGCGTGCCAAGATACGCATAGCTATGGATGGATTAGATTTAAGGCTTTGCATGGCTTAAGTATATATAGGAGCCCAAAGAAGGGCAAGATCGTATAAAACATTCATAAATAAACGTGATTTAGCAAAATTTAGCTATTCCTACTAACTCAAATACCGCCATGGTTGACCCCACCAAAGAGATTGGCAATTCATCAGATCATGATATTGCCGCTTCCCACTGCGATAAACGATACGATGATATTTGAAACGCCCCCATTTATTCCAAGGAGGCATTAGCAAACAAGGAAAACAAGGAAGTTGGCTTTAAAACTTCTTAATAACTCAAGCTAGCCACTCGTCTGGGGCGCATAAAATTCATTCGATATTTTTATAAAAATCTTGCAGCGCTCCTCTGCAAAAATTCGATAGTTTTCGCCTTTCAGCTCATCCCTCTCACAGCAAGTTGCACAGAACAATGGGTCTAAAGCTATTAATGAACCTAATAACTTTGTAATTGCTGAAATGTTACGTGTGGGCGCAATCAATCCAGCAATAATGAGCTGTGTAACGATTCTTTGTCTTGCCTGAAATTTCTTATCGAGAAATGTTTTTCGAACCTCAAGAATTCGCGGATCAAATAGGGCTCTAGCTGCTACAAAGCTACTAAAAATCTGAACATCTTCTGCACCCATGTAATTTAAATAAGCATCAGACTGATCAATAAAAGAATTCAGATCGCTGATCTTAGCTGCAAATTGTTCAATATTTTCAATGACTTTAGCCCCTTTGAACTGGGCATATCCAACGAACAAGTCATCCTTATCTTTGTAAAGCTTATAAAAGGTGGGCTTTGAAACCTTAGCTTTTAAACAGATTTCGTCGACAGTGGCATGCACAAGCCCATGATCCATAAAGACTTGTTCGGCAGCATTGAGTAATTTATAGGCTATTTTCATGTGCCTATTGTAAAACAAAAATTAACTTTATATAAATCTTATGTATACTCTTCGTCTTAATTAATTTACTTAATGTTAACTAATTATTACTAAGAATAAACAATAGACAAAGGAAATACATGAGACATTCGCCTCAATCCCGAGGGGCTAGACCCCCTTTCGACATAAAAAACATCTCACTAGGTGGATTGCTAGCACTGACTTTGCTGTCAATGCAGGCTACTAATGCAGTAACGGTGGACTGGACTGGCACGGTTGCAAACTCATGCGTTGTTACCGTTGGCAGCAATGGGGTATTAGGCTTGTCACTAGATGGCAAAAGTCTGAGCTCAGATCAGGCTACTGGAATGCCAGCAATGGTTACTGTGGCCAGTACCACCACCAATGTTGTCACATTTAGCCAAGCTACTTTGGCGCTTCGGGCGACAGGCTATCTTGGCACGCCAGCTATGTTCACAAAAGAAAGCTCCAATAAAGGGCATCTCAGAGATTGGCAACCAACAAGCTATCAGGAAACCATTCAAAGTGGCGACACAGTTTTTAATTTTCACGCAAAAGCGCAAGACGAAAATACTTTCCCGATGGGCATTTACCGCATGTCTAGTGAAGTTACCTGTGCACCACCAAATTAAGAAGAGGCCAATATGAATAAAACTAAATTTGGTATCAAAAGATTTCTCTTCCTAGCCTTATTTGCTGCGTCAACACAGATACATGCTCAAGGCCTCACGCCGCTCCTCAAAGAGGGTTCTACAAATAGCAACATGAAAATTTTTACCGTTGCAATCATGAACCCCTACAACCAAAGGATGACCTATGAAATGCTTGCAATCGACAAAGAAACAAATGAAGACCAGACTGATATTAAATTCTCAGGGCGAAAAGGAACCATTCCCCGCTATGGTCAAAAGAAGCTTCGTGTCTACATTCCAATTGACCAAAAAGATCGTGAAGCTCGTATTTGCGTCACCTTTCCAGAAATGCAGGGTACGATACGCCCTCGTGTTTGCGGGGACTTTACTGTGCACCTTGCCGACCGTTAATGCTCAAGGTATTTTTTTACCAGCGCCACCACATGGTGTGGGCGGAGAAGATTCAGTTACCACCCAAAGTGGCACACATTGCAGAACCTCGATGAATTCAAATGATGGTTATGTGGATATGGGCGTCGCGGGCGGACAGAAAAACGGCTCCGACCAAGGTTACTACGGCGGTCAGGGTCCGCAAAGCCAAGACTCTGCTTTGATCTACATGCGCATTGTTGTCCCTCTTGGAGATGCGCCAGATAAATTAGATTGTGGAAGAGTGCTAGAGCTAGAGATAAAACGATTAGAGGCAGAAATTGAAATGATGAAATATGAACCAGACTAATAAGAAACGATGATGAAAAATATGACCCCAAGGGCTGAAACTGAAAACCTAAAAGTAATGACGCCAAAATTTTTGGGCAAAACTTCCATAAATCTAATGACTCAATATCCTGTTATTCACAAAAAAAATGTCTGGGCTCTTAGAAGCCTTTTGGGAGCATAAATATGAATACGTCTCTTGAGAGCTTGACATTTCTAAAACAGATTCACTGGGAAGACACCCTAAATATTGCAATGCTAATTGCCGCGACTTGGATTGGCGCATTGGCATCAAGGTGGTTAATTAAGCTCCTTGCCGAAACTGTAAACCCTAATTTACGATTAAAAGTCATGCGCTTCATACCATTAAGCCGGTTTTTAATTGGGCTCTATGCGACCTTGTTAATTATTCCTATATTGATTGAACCAACATTTCAGAAAATAGCTGCCTTAATTGCTAGTGCTGCACTGGTGATTGCCCTCGTATTAAAGGATTACGCTAGTAGCCTAATGGGTGGAATGATTACGATCCTAGAGAACCCCTACCAACCAGGTGACTGGATTGAGATGGATGGCTCTTACGGCGAGGTCACAGCCATTAATCTCAGGGCTGTTCATATTCTCACCACCGAGGACAATGAAATCATCATTCCCCACTATAGGTTTTGGTCAAAAAAAATACTCAACGCCACTAGCGGAAAGCGTAGTCTTCTCTGTATTGCAGACTTCTATCTGCATCCCGACCATGATGGCCAATCGGTTCTGAGACACTTGGATCAAGTTGCCATGACAAGCAGCTGGAGAAAGCCCAACTCAAAGGTAAAGGTAGTGGCTAAAGAAGTGCCCTGGGGAACCCATTACAAACTTAAAAGCCACGTAAAAGAAAGTCGCGAACAATTTGACTTCATTACTGATATGACCGTCAGGGGGAAAGAGGTGTTGCGAATGAACAATATTCGCTTCTCCAATGCTTATCCCGCGGTAATAGCAAAAGGCGATCACTAACGATAGTCAAATGACTCGCATTATCCAAGGCCACCCACCATAATTTGTCGGTTAACCCGAAAAACCACCGTCACCTCTCGTGACGCTCCTGTCGAAACCATTTGTATTCCAAGAGTTCACATCCGGCGCCAGGAGATCACCCGCCTACACCACAGCACTTTATTGGTAGGTTTAGATCAACATCTTAAAAACTGTTCGAACACAATTTGAAATCTTTTAATCCGTTGGTCGCGAGTTCGAATCTCGCCCGACCCACCAGTTATACAAAGGTACGTACCGGACACATGCTTTACGTCCGGTACCGACCACATGGTTTACACCTTTACCAATCAGCTTAATTAGCATTGTCCCTTCTCTATTGAAACCTTAACTAGCATCTTGTTTTAATATCATGCTATCATGCATTCATGCTGCATGAATATAGGAGAATGCCATGAGCGCAGTGATAGATCATCAAGTTATTAAATCCATTGGATCCAGCGGGCAGATCTCGCTTGGCAAAGAGCATGCGGGACGTCAGGTATTAGTGGAAACGCCTGAACCTGGCGTTTGGGTGATTCGTACCGCCACAGTTATTCCCGACAATGAGCGTTGGGTACATACGCCAGCCATTAAAAAGGACTTATCAGCAGCCTTGGCCTGGGCACAAAAAACGCCGGCCAAAGCAACTGACCTTTCTAAACTAAAAATGGCTAAAGCTCATGGCGCGAAACGCAAAGCCTGAGTCCTTAGTTGAGCTTGATCTGAATAGCCCTATCTTCCAATCTACCTGGGAGAGCCTGGAGCCAACCGAGCAAGAGAAAGCCTTTGCCACTTTTGAGAAAATCACGCAATTGACCTGGAACCAGGTTTACCGCGACAAGGGATTGAAGTGGGAAAAGATTCATAGCAATCCTGCACCAAAAGGTATTGATGCACTCTACTCATTTCGAGTTAGCAAATCAATCCGGGGAATTGGCTTCAGAGAAGATCATTTCCTAAGGGTTTTATTAATTGAACCAGATCATGATGCTGCTTATGGAAAAAAATAAACCGCCACACAAAAGCGTTGGTTACACCACTGTTGAAAAGATCCTCAATTCGCCTGATCCCGATATTGTTGGATCTTATTACGCCATGCAACGTGCTGGGCAAGCAGCAATTGACTTAGCCATTCAAACGAACACCGCAATCGTCACCATGGTTGATGGGAAGATCGTTCGGATCCCAGCTTCTGAGCACACTTTTTCCTAAACATCACCCCTAACAAAAGAACTTTATAAAATGAGTATCGATCCAAAAATACTAGCATTTGATGTCTTTGGCACAGTAGTTGACTGGCATGGATCAATCGCGGTCGAAGTTAAAAAACTCAGCCTCCCAGTTGATTCCAATGAATTCGCTACCGCATGGCGAGACGGCTATAAACCAGCAATGGCTAGGGTTCGCTCTGGAAGTCTGCCATGGACAAAGATAGATGATTTACATCGAATGATTCTCGATGAGATCTTGAGGGATTTCAATATTACTTCGTTGTCTGAATCGCAAGTGCACGAATTGAATCGCGTTTGGCATCGCTTGCATCCCTGGATGGATACAGTCGAGGGCCTGACAAGATTAAAAAGTAAATTTACTATCGTTACCCTATCCAATGGCAATCTTGGACTGCTTGCAGATATGGCTAAAAATGCAGGACTTCCTTGGGATTTAATTCTTTCAGCAGAAGTTTTTCGGCACTACAAGCCTGATCCAGAAACGTATCTAGGCGTTGCAGAGACCTTCAATGTTCGCCCTGAACAAGTAATGCTTGTGGCGGCTCACAAGGATGATCTACTAGCAGCAAAAGCCTGTGGACTTCAAACCGCTTTCATCGAAAGACCGCTAGAGTTTGGACCCAATTTCTCAAGAAAAGACTTACATCGGGAAGAATTTACCAATTATCACGCCAAAGATCTTAATGACCTTGCAACTCAATTGAATTGCAAATTCTAATCTTATAGAAATAAAAATACATACGTAACACCACTCTCCAGACAGATTTAGCTTAATATTTTGAAAGCTCTTACGCGCAAATCTTAAGTCTTTATAACTGTTGGTCACGAGCTTGAATCTCGTCTGATACACCAGCACTTCATCTGTGTTCTATGGGTTCAGCTAGGTAATGAGAAGATGGCCAGGAGAAAATGTCAGCTCATCGCAATTTATTTCTGGGCCTATACGATCAATTACTAAGAAATCCATATCGCCATCCAATGCAACGATCGGTAAATGCCATATCCCTTTTTTATAATTGATGCCAACCTGGCCTTTAACAATGAAGGCAGCAATTAATGCGGGGTTAAGATCGCCACCAGGTGCGACTGCAACCAAATATCGAGACTGATGATCCTTTGTCATTGGGATAAAAGCCTGAGTGCCTAATGGATGTCGTTCCATCACTTCGACTTCAAACGGAATCGGTGATGGAACGCTCTTGTAAATACTCAAACCTACTTTTCCCAACTTGTCAGTGACATCTAGATTCTTGAGAAGATCGTGATAGCGAATAGCCCTACCTTGATTACAGTCATAGGTAATAGCACCATCACACTCGATCAGCTCCCCATACGGAGCAAAGGCTTCCTTATTCATGACTTGAGCTTCAATAATGGCACTCATTATTTTTGGTCAACCTTTTTTATTACGCCTTAAAGTTTAAATATTATGCGGTCAAATTTTAAGTTAATGTTAATTCATAATTTGAGCCTTCAAACCCAAGGAGTTATCTTGGACACCTATCAAACTTGATGCTGACCTTTGAATCTCGACCGTTAAGAACAGCCCGAAACCATTTCTACTTATAATTAGTGGTGCTACTTATTCTGAAACTCACTATAGTCCCTATATTTATTGGCTTAATTACCTTAGCAGGTCGCAAGTGGGGAGCTGGCATAGCAGGTTTACTAGGGGCTTTTCCAGTTGTAGCAGGGCCCATTGTTATTTTCATTAGGCTCGAGCAAGGCCCTATATTTGCTACGTTAACTGCTATATCAGCCATCTCCGCTACAGCATGCTTACTTTTTTTTGGATTAGTCTACTCTTGGGTATGTATTCGTTTGAGTTGGCAATTAGCTCTACTTTTCGCCTTAGCTGCATGGTTCATTTTGGCAGTCGCGTTGGCCATAACTTCACCAAATCTTGGCATTGCATTGCTGATAGCCATTAGTTCTTTGGTGCTTACACCATTTCTACTTCCTCGCATAAAGCCCAGTTCGCCACCTAATATCAAATTGAATGACCTTCCTTGGCGCATGTTAGTTGGTGCTTTGTTGACTTTCTTGGTCACTACTTTAGCCACAACCTTAGGTGAAGTTTGGAGCGGCATCTTTGCTGTTTTTCCAGTCATTGGGTTGGTGCTTGCTGTATTTACTCACAACACCTTGGGGGCTACGCACGTCACACAGGTTTATCGTGGGATGGTTAAAGGGCTCTATTCATTTGGAGCATTTTTTTTAACCATGGCACTCTTACTACCAAAAAATTCTATTTGGGTCGCATGTCTGTCTTCGATAGTGGTAGCTATCGTTACTCAAGTCATCGTTCAATCGATTGTTAGGCTAATTGCAAAATATAATTTGAATGGTCAAAGGTCTGGTCACTAAAGACTTTCATTTTATAATTAACGGCCTCTAGTAAGTTCTTTAATCTGCTGGTTGCGAGTTAAAATCTCGCCCTACCCATTGGTAAAAGTAAAAGCCACCCTCAGGTGGCCTTGACTTTTAGCCGATGTCTTTCTTAAGGAAATGGCAAAGGCTTGCCGGCAGGAGGCATTTCTTGACCGAGTGCCAGCAACATAGCAACAGTAACGTAAGTTCCGCTTACAGCCACTAAATCTACTAATTGTTGTTCACCCAAAATTGCTTTTGCTTTTTGAAAGAGGGCATCACTAATTTGATGGTTATTAATCATCTCCATTGAGACGTCATAAACAACTGCCTCATCAGGCTTCATATTTGCCGGACGTATGCCCGCCTTTAGATCATCGGCAACTTGCTGAGGCAACCCAGCCTTTAACGCTAAAGGATAATGCGCATACCATTCGACCTGGGAGCGCCAGACTTTGCCCTGAATGATGATTGCAAATTCATTAAGACGTGTTGGCAATGAAGTATTAAAGCGCAAATAGTCCAAAAGACGCTTCATCCTATCTGCAAATACAGGGCTTCTTAGCATGACGTTATAAGGACCCCCCAAACCAACACTAGAAATTGCAATAATTTCCCGGCCTAATGGTTGAGCGTCTGTCGGGAGTTGCTCCAGTGTAATTTGAGGAAAACGTTTAGGCTCTCCAGGTGCTGGGGGCGTTTGCGCGTATGAGAATGAAGTTGACGCGAAAGTAACGACAAGAGCAAAGATAACTTTATTGATTAGTGAATTCATAATGTCTCCTTTTTTAACTTCTATTTACAATATCTTTTGTTTTAGTACATTTAATGTCGGCTGACTTTTAGAAGCTGCTGCAATACTGCTCTTACATTTTGCGGTATTGCAGTGGGTTTATTACTAGATCGATCAACATACACATGTACAAAACTACCTAATGCACAAGCAACATCCTCGTCATTCTTAAAAACAGCAACTGCATATTTGACGCTACTGTTGCCCAAATGTACCACCTTTAACCCCACATGAATCAAATCTGGATACACAATTGATGCAAAATATTGGCATTGAGTCTCTACGACTAAACCAATAGTTTGGTCGTTCGCAATATCCAATACATGATGTTCAATCAAGTAACGATTAACTGCAGTATCAAAAAATGCGTAATACACAACATTGTTGATATGGCCGTACACATCGTTATCGTTCCATCTCGAGTGCACCTCTTCAAAGGCAACGAAGTCAGTGCGAGTGGGTGGTGGTGATTTTTGAATACTCATAAAGCTTCTCTATAAAGATCTCTCGCATCCCTCAAAGTGATTTCGCGGGGGCTGTTTTGCAGTAAACGGGTTTGGAGCATAGCCTCTTTTGCTAATTGGTCAACATCATTTGCTGTTATGCCTACCTCCACTAAGGATTTGGCAAGACCTAATTCACCAGCTAGGCTACCTAGGTAATCAATCAGTTGAGCTGCTTGCTCTTGGGTGGATCCCTGCAATCCCGGTTTGATAATTTTACCAAGCTCAGCGTACATGGCATGCGCCACCTCTAAGTTAAAGCGCATCACGGGACCCAACATTAAAGAATTTGATAAGCCATGCGGCACATGAAATCGTGCGCCAATTGGGTAAGCCAACGCATGAACACCTGCTACCGGCGCATTAGTAAAAGCCATACCAGCAAGGCAAGCACCAAGAAGCATATTTTCACGGGCAATGACGTCGCTACCGGACTTAACTACTTTATGAAGATTGCCCGCTAATAATCTAAGTGCCTCTTTTGCTAAACAGTCGGAAACAGGATTTTTCAGACGCTTTGTTGTAAATGCTTCAATCGCATGCACAATGGCATCGATACCGGTTGCTGCAGTGACATGGGATGGCAGTCCTAAAGTAAGCTCGGCATCAAGGAGTGAAACATCAGGTAATAACTGGGGGGAAACAACGCCCTTCTTCTCGCTCTCGCTGATTGTAACAATAGCGATAGTAGTAACTTCTGAACCCGTTCCCGCAGTCGTGGGCACCAAAATCAGGGGGAGGCGTGGGCCCTTGGCCATATCAACCCCATACACATCAGCTAACTTTTCTTTTCCAGCAGCTAAAAGCGCTACCAACTTTGCAACATCCATGGAGCTGCCACCACCAAAGCCCACAATAAAGTCAGCCTTGCAGTTTTGAGCTGCTTTTACTGCGCTATCGATTACTGAAACAGGCGGGTCCGCCAAGACATCTGAAAAAATATGGACAGACAGACTGAGTTCTTGGAATTGAACCAACGCTTTAGTTAATAAGCCAGCAGATAAAATACCTGAATCCGTAACAATGAGTACCGACTTTCCACCGCGCTCAAAAATACGCTTAGCCAAATTGCTAGACCCGCCTCTTTCTAAGAGAATAGAACGTGTTGAGTGAAAGTCAAATTTCATTTCATTGCCTCATAGAAATCAACGTCTGTTAATCATTAAATTATCTTATCCGAATAACTATAAAAGAACTATAGACCTATCTTGAGGCATTCTTATTTGACTAGAGCAAACGACAATTTCGGGCATCCTATTTAGCGAAAAATTGATGGGGAGACATCATAAAACTGTCCTGACCCACAGTTGATAAAGAGGGGGTTAGCAGTTTGATCCCTTTCTTTTTACATCACATGCTAGCTATTGGGGTCTTCATTTATCATATTTTGCCAACAACTGTGCCCAATTTGTTCTAAACTCATACCTATCTTTTCATTAATGGAATCTAAAGGAAAACATGAGTCTGATTGAAAAACTGCAGTGGCGCTACGCTACAAAAAAAATGGATTCAAGCAAAGTAGTTCCCCAGGAAAAAGTGGACCAAATCCTGGAAGCTATTCGGTTAACGGCAAGCTCCAGTGGATTGCAGCCTTATGAAGTAATTATTGTCACCAACCAAGAAATTCGCGAAAAAATTAAAGCGGCCGCCAATGGCCAATCTCAGGTGACTGAATGCTCTCATTTATTAGTGTTTGCCGCCTGGGATACTTACACCGCTGAGCGTATCAACCAAGCATTTGATATGACTGAAGAAATCCGCGACTTTAAGAGTGATGCCGGAGATGCCTATCGTCAAATGCTGCTCAAGGTGTATCCTGCGCGAGACGCCGAATTTAACTTTAATCATGCATCTAAACAAGCCTATATCGGCCTAGGAACTGCTCTGATTGCTGCTGCCTACGAACAAGTAGACAGCACTCCAATGGAAGGCTTTAATCCTGCTGCAGTCGATGAAATTCTCAATCTTAAAGAAAAAGGTCTGCGCAGCACTGTCCTTCTGACATTAGGATATAGAAACGCAGAAGAAGATTGGCTGCTGAAGCTCAAGAAAGTTCGGCGCTCTGCAGAAAGTTTTTTCCGCTGGGTTAAGTAACTAGACTTAATAACTCAACAGATTCATTCTGAGCAAAAAAAACACCAACCTCCTTGGTTGGTGTTTTTTCGTCGGCATGTTTATATCTGGGTCAAATGAGGGCTCTAGAGAGCACGTCCTTCTAAAACCTGATTCTCCCATGCCTGAATCTCATCCAAACCCAAGGACTGATTATATTGAGTCGAGCTAAACATTTGACTGCCATAGGCATTTAAAGACTGCTGCTCTTTCAAGTGCTCCAAAGCCGCTTGCATTGCAAACCCAAATACCCCTCTAGCAAGACTAGGGTGTATCGCAATATCAATACCATGCGCTTTTAATTCTGCAGCCTTGAGTTCTGATATGGGTCCGCCAACATCAACATTAAATAGACATGGGGTCGATACTTCATACTTAATCCGTTTAATGATCTGCAAGGCATCTGGACTAGCCTTTAGCTCCACGAATACGGCATCAGCACCAGTAGCAATGAAGGCTTTTGCCCGCCGAATTCCCTCATCTAAACCAAACGCACCAACGCTATCGGTGCGCGCAATAATCATGAAATCAGGGTCAGATTTTGCATTTACTGCAGCTCGTATATGGGCAAGCGCAGTTTCAAATGGCAACACTGTGCGCGAACCCTGAAATTGAGCGCATTGCTTGGGAAAGGTTTGATCTTCGATATGAATTGCAGCTACTCCAGCAGCTTCAAACTCGGTAACTGTTCTTTTGATATTAAGAACACCGCCATACCCAGTATCAGCATCGCAGATTAATGGAATATCAATACAAGCTGAAACACGTCTAGCATGATCTGCCATAAGGGTTAAATCAACCTGACCGATATCAGGCGCACCCAATAAAGAGGCGGAGACGCCATTGCCCGTCATATAAGCAGCATGAAAGCCGGCGTTTTGAACCAATCGGGCACCATAGCCATCGTAGATCCCTGGTGCAACCAAAGCCACGTCGCCAGCAATCAGAGATCTCAGTTTTTGACGTTTTGCTTGTGAAGTGATATTCATTTTGCAAAGCTCCAATCCGGATTATTTTTGAGAAACGGAATCAAGCCACCTGCTTGGATCAACGATAGAATCTCGGCAGGCAAAGCTTGTGCCTGTAAATGCACGCTACTTGAAGTCTGAACAACACCGCTTTCAAAGTTAACGGTTACGGTGTCACCCTCTTTAATCAAAGAGGTATCGCACTCCAATATAGGCAATCCATTATTTATAGCATTGCGAAAAAACTGGCGGCCAAATGATTTTGCAATGATGCCTTTCACTTGCATTATTAACAATATGTGAACCGCTTGTTCTCGAGAAGAATTAATCCCGAAATTTTCACCAGCAATCAGAATGCCGCCACGTGACTCCAAGAGTCTCTTACTCAGATTAGGGCTTAATTCATTGAACGCAACGCCAGCAACATACTCAACGCTTTTCCCCGGCAAGTACTTGCTCGAGCAATGCAGATCGGTATTTATGTCGTCCCCCAGAACATACGCAATGCCAGAAGTATCATGTAATTTCATTACTCCCATGATGAAGCCCTCCAATCGCCACCGATGACTGTTCTAGGGTCTGTAATAAAGCCAGTCAGAGCAGATGCCGCAACCGTTGCAGCTGAGCCAAGCCAAATTTCTGAATCTGGATTAGATAAACGTCCCTTGAAATTTCGATTCGCAGTTGAAATAACAGTATCTCCATTCCCCGGAACTAGATGATTCGTAATGCCCACGCACGTGCCGCAACCTGCAGCTTCAAAAGAGGCGCCAGCCATCGTTAAAATCTCAATTAAGCCTTCACGCAAAGCATCAATGTATATTTTTCTAGAAGCTGGCGTGACAATCATACGAACACCGCTAGCTAATTTCTTTCCTCTGAGTATGGCAGCTGCCTGACGAATATCATCTAAGCGGCCATTGGTGCAAGTACCAATCAGTGCAAATTGAATACGTTGATTGCTGACCTCGTGTGCAGCCACAATATCATCCACCCGATGCTTCCTAGCAACTTGAGGGGCTAAATTCTGTACATTGATTTCAAGCTGTTGTGAGTAAGTAGCATCGCTATCTGCAAAAACAGGTTTAGGCGCTTTAGCGCCATGAGCAGAAAGCCAGTTCAGAGTTTTTTCATCCGACTCCAAGATCGCAGCTTTTGCACCCAACTCTGCTGCATGATTGCAAAGCGTCATCCTGTCATCGATATTCATCTGAGATACAGCATCACCCACATATTCAATAGCTTTGTAATTAAGCCCTTCAGCCCCAAAACGTCCAAGCATATGCAGGGTTAAGTCTTTTGCCCAAACTCCAGGCTGCAAGGTACCATTTAGTTCAACCTTGACTGTCTCTGGAACACGAAACCAGAGTTTTCCAGTAGCCATTACCGCAGATACATCGGTCCCCTCAATACCGGTGCCAAAGGCATTGAAGGCGCCATAACTGACAGAGTGTGTATCTGTCCCAACCACTAAATCTCCAGCAGTCAGGTGCCCACCTTCGGGCAGGACTTGGTGACAGATGCCATCACCAATATCATAGAGTTTGGTACCCGCAATTTTTGAGAACTCTCGCATCTGCGTATGAATTTCAGCAGCCTCTAAATTGGGTGGCGGTGAATAGTGATCCATCACCAAAGCCGTATTTTTTACAAATGCCAAATCTTTGACGCCAATCTTGTTAATCATCTTGATCGTATTGCTAGCCCGAGTATCGGTGACCATGGCAAAGTCAACTGAACAGACCACAACCTCTCCAGCATTAACAGCAGACATATTGGCGTGCTTTGCTAGAATTTTCTCACTAATCGTGTAACCCATTTAATCTACCGTTCTGTTAAGTTCATGCTTTTAATAATTCTTCCCCACAGCTCATTTTCAGATTTCACAATACTTGCCAGTTCTTGGGGTGTCGAGGGTGCAGCTTCCAAATCAACCGTATGCAGTCGATCTATCGTGACTGGATCTTTTAGAGTTGCAGTGATCGCTTGATTGAGTTTATCAATGATTGCAGGTGGGACCTTTGGTGGGGCAATAAATGCATACCAGTTAAGCGCTTGATACCCTGGATAGCCTTGCTCAGCGACTGTTGGAACATTACTGAGACCAGATATCCGCTTGGGACTAGTCACCGCAAGGGCTCGGAGCTTGCCGGCACTAATCATGGGCACAGCTGTGGGCGTGCTGGCAAAAATAGCAGTAATGTTACCGCCTAGTAAATCAGTCATCGCAGGCCCGCCGCCCTTGTAATTAATATGCTGCGCACTCATACCTGTGCGCGCTTTGAGCAACTCACCAGCTAAATGACCAGTGCTACCGTTACCAGAAGAGCCAAATGTCACAAAAGCATTTTTATCTTTACCGAGGGTAACGTAATCCTGCAAAGATTTAATGCTTGACTCGGCTCTCACTACCAAGATATTTGAAAAGGTAACCCCCTGAGAAATCATGCTGAAATCAAGCAAAGGATTAAAGCTTGTGCCGCCCGGCATATGTGGATTAATCGCCATAGAGCCTACAGTCGTCAACATGATGGTGTAACCATCTGGGTCTGACTTGGTGAGGATTTCACTTGCTAAATTGCCACCAGCACCAGGACGGTTTTCAATCACGACTGATTGGCCTAGTTTCTTAGCAAGCTCTGGAACAATTAATCTCGCCGCAGAATCTGCACCTCCGCCAGGAGCAAATCCAACAATCAATCGCATGGGTTTATTCGGGAAATTACCTTGGGCTTGAGCGCACTGCCCCAACACTCCAAAAACCATCACCAGCGAAATCAGTGATGGGAAAAGGGCTCTTAAATGGAATGCTCTAAACCAGACCATAGCCTTATCTCCAATAATTATCTTTATATAGTGCAATATTAGCTGAAGTTCACCTCATTCGTAGAATGAGGGCTACCTCAAACTAAGAAGGTTCTAGCATTTTGACTAAAGCATACACAGCCTGATTAAATGGCGTGGATACTCCATGGCGCTTACCCAATTCCACAATATAGCCATTTAAGAAATCAATTTCAGTTCTCTTCTTTTTCATCAAATCTTGTGCAGTAGACGAAACTTGGGTCACCATAGTGTTGGCAATTAACTCATTGGCCTGCCTAGCCTCCTCGCTATCTATATTGATACCTTCAAGTGCGGCAATAGTAATGAACTCCTTAGTAATCTCATCAATGAGTTTGACAATTTCAGGAACTTTGACCATCTCACCATAAGAAATTTGCCCTATGCCTGAGATAGCGTTAAAGGTGCAATTCACCAAAAACTTTAACCACATATCTCTTTTAATATGCGGGGCGATAGAGCATGGCACAGCAGAGGCCTCAAATAAAGTCGCTATAGCTGCAAGATGATGCGCATCCTCAGCGCTCGTCTCTGTTAGCTTGCCAATATAAAGCTCACCTCTACCATGATGCTTCATAGTTCTCTCATCTATCATTCCAGAAGCGACATAAACCACTGCAGGATAAATTGGATTTGCCATTAGACTAGCGGCAATATCAACGTTAGCAACGCCATTTTGCAAACTGAGAATGACAGCTCGAGTTGGCAACATTGGAGCGATCTCTTGAATGGTCCTTTCCGTATCAAGCGACTTGACGCTTAACAAAATCAGATCTGCATCTTTTAACAGTGTTAGTTCACTACCGGCTTTTAACTTGATGACTTCCTGAAATGACTGACAGTCCATCTTCAAGCCATGCTCGTTAATAGCTTGTGCTCGACCAGGTCTTGCAATCAGAGTGACGTCATGATGAGCGCGCGCCAACATCCCACCAAAATAGCAGCCAACAGCGCCAGCACCTAATACATAAATTTTTTTAAACGTTTGCAATTAGCCTTTAAACCTAGATTTACCTCGTGGTGGGCTATTACGCCTCATTAATTGAGTTCAAACCCAATCTTTTGACGTACTGATGCTCCGCCTGCGCTAGTGAGAAGGCTTGCAAAATCCGAAGCTAATTGGCGGCTCTGAGAGGTAGAGCAAATGCCCAAACAATAATCAGTGGCAAGCTCAAACTCTTTGGGAAGCATGCCAATCAGACTCACTCCAGGCGTAATATTAATTTCAGTAACTTGCGTGCTACCAATTGAGCCAAAGTCAGAGGATGCTGCCATTGCCGCCATTGCAGTTGCGCCGTTGGGAAAAATGCGCAAGGCATTTTCTTTGGTTTTTTCTAGTCCCAATGCTTTCAGCACGTTGTAGACATGAATGCCCGCTGTTGCCTTTTCGGGGTCCGGAAAATAAATTGCACTAGCATCATTAAAAGCCTTAAATAGTTCCTCACGATTTGCAATTTTAGGAATGGGCTCACCAGTCCGAATGGCAACGCCAGTTCTTACAATGCCCAAAGACGCCATTGAGCCTTCTACAACCTGGCCTCCAAGTATCAACTCTTCAATCATTGCTCTGGTTAAGATCACTAAGTCGCAAGCCTCACCAGCCAATAAAAGCTCACGCATTGCACCTACCGCACTAAAGGTAGCATGTATCTGGCATGAATGCTTTTCCTCAAACTGAGCTTGAAGATTTTTAACAATGCCAGCTGCAGCACCCCCACTTAAAATTGATAATTTCATGTCATACTTTCAATATTGCATTTTAAAAAAATTGTCATTGCGCCTTGATGCCTGCAGCCTTCACAATATGCGCCCACTTTTGAATATCAGCATTCAGGTAATTCGTAAATGCGGCAGGGTTCATGATTAGAGGTGTTGCACCCTGTTTCGCCCACAACTCAACTACCTCTGGGTTCCGTTGAATTTTCACAATCGCCTTATTCAATGCATCAACTATTTCTTTTGGCGTGCCTGCGGGCGCCATTAAACCCAGCCAAATGGAAGTCTCAAATTTAGGTACTCCTGATTCAGCAATAGTAGGTACCCCAGGCAGAATGGACGAGCGAGATAAACCACTGGTTCCCATGGCTTTGACTTGATTGGATTTGACATATTCCGACATCGTTGTGACGGCATCAAACATCATATTGACTTGACCACCTATCACGTCGGTACGCGCGCCCGAACTTCCTTTATAAGGAACATGCAGAATTTTTACCCCAGCCATCGAGTTAAAAAGCTCACCAGCAAAATGGTAAGGAGTGCCTGTTCCAGAAGAGGCAAACGTGAGAGCATTTGGATTTGCTTTTGCGTACTGAATTAACTCTCCTACATTTTTAAATTGGAGGGATGGGTGAATGACCAATACCAAGTCCGAGTAATTAATCGGTGCTATAGCCACAAAATCCTTCATTAAATTGAAAGGTTTGCCATCAACTAAAGACTCATTCACAGTTTGAGTATTGGACATCATTAATAAGGTATAGCCATCTGGGGCAGACTTCGCGACAAAATCGGTACCAATAATAGAACCTGCACCAGGTTTGTCATCAACGATGAATGGTGTTTTCAATTCATCCTGAAGACGAAGTGCAATAAAACGAGCGTAATTGTCTGCTGGGCCACCAGCTGCAAATGGGACAATAATTTTTACTGGTTTACTGGGGTATGTTTGCGCTAAGCATGGCAAGGCCATGGTCAATAAAAAAAACGTTACTAATTTTAGTATTTTCATGTGTGTCTCCAGTTTTGTGCTGATCTGAATATTTTTATTAATTTGGCAACTCAATTAATGTATCATGCCTGCTGAGTCAGCAAGCTCGAACCCATTTGATCCCCAAGATTAGTTCGCTCCGCCATGCGCCTCGCATTTATTTTGGATGAGCTTACGTTCACTATCAATCCTTCCAATCAACGAAAAATACAGATTTGTATGTCCCATTGGCAATAGATGGGCGGCCTTATCAATCTCATTTAACTCTTTTTCAATAACATTGAGTGATGATGATTCAGTTGCGTTATTGATATCAATATGAATTATTCGCAACCTTTGCATCAATTTATCGACATACTTTTCGATAAACCAATTATAAATTTTCGGCAAGAATTTAAATAAAGGGAGCACAACGCCTAAGGTGGCTACCAATACAGCAAATAAGCGTACAAAATAATTAGTTACCCAAAATGGTAGATATCGATTGATAAATGAGGGGCCGTTTCGATAGTAGTCCAACGCTTCGCTAGACATTGGATACCCAATATCGTATTTAGTTGGAAAAGTTCCAGCAGTATGAAAAGGTCCAAAGCCATTGTGTACCTCTTCCAAAACTTGGGCGAGCAGCGAGATGATTTGTGGGTGTAAATCTTGTCGAACTAGCACTGAGGTTGTGGTGGCAATGATATTGATATCATGGGGTGGAATATTTTTTTCAAAATCAACCACTCCAGCAGGTAGAACTAAATGTCTAAATTGAGGAAAAATTCTGGTTAAGGCTTCAGCTCGTGGAAAGTTAAGTAGTCTGATAGAAGGGTCTCGAAGCAACTCTTGGATTGCAGGGATGCTAAAAGCACCGGTAGCAATAATCGCATCGACCCTACCCTCACGCAAGGCCCTTGTAGCTTGCGCACCAGATAGGAGCGAATCAGCTTTTGAAGTGCTCGTATCCAAATGAATTGCTTGAGCAAACCGATGTCGTCCAGTGCCCTCAGGACCAATGGCAATACGTTTACCTTTTAATGAATCAATATCAGACCATTCTTTTGTAGAACGATAAAAGATCCAATACGGTAAATAGGCAACTTGCCCAAGAGACATAATCTCTTTTGATTGAGTGCGATCTACAGCGCCTTCTGAGGCAAAGCCAACCTGGTAATTTAATTTAGGATCAGTCAGCCTCGCCAGATTTTCTCCGGTACCTTCTGAATTGACTAATTCAAGAGCAACACCTGATCGCGCAAGAATGGCTTCGTACTGTTTGCCGAAAACCTCATTAGCGCCATTTTTGATACCCGTCGTCACCATCAAGGTTTTAGGCGGGGTTGGTAAATAGTGATCTACAGCAACCCAGATAAGAGTGGTAGTCGCCAACAATCCAGCCAAGCTAAGCAAAAAATAAGTACCAAGCTTTTTGAACATGGGCTACCTTAAAAGTGGGCTTGAATGATCATACGCCGCTTTTTCTAACACCATTGACCAAACCCTATTTAAGGCTTGACTGGCATAGCTAATTAAAAGTTCGCAAAACTAATTGATGCTTTGCATCAAAGTAAAGAGCTCCTTTTGCCCCTCAAAGCCTATTCCCGGGCGATCGGATAAGTAGATCATTCCATTCTCGACCTGAGCATCATCCGCAAATCCTGCAAATGCGCCAAATACTCCAGGGTAAGCCTCACAACCACCCAAACCAAAGCCGGCAACGATTGCCAAGGTCATTTGATTGCCACCATGTGGGAATACGGAATGTCTACCCCAACCTTTTTCCCGCATTAACTCAAGAGATTTGGAGAACTGCACAATCCCGTAAGACTGAGGGACATCAATTTGCACAATATCGCGATCTGCTCTCAGCTTTCCAAACTGCAAGAGATTGCGAATATCTTGAGTAGAAAAGAGATTTTCTCCGGTAGCAATTGGAGAGTCATATAAATTAGTAAGCTCATCAAGCAAAGCAAAATCAAGTGGATCAGTCGGCTCTTCAAGCCACTTCAATCCATAAGGGGCCAATGCTTTGGCATATCGTAGCGCGCTATCTCGACCCCAAGCGGCATTCGCATCAACCGCTAAAGCGCTAGCACTTCCTATAACTTTGATTGCGGCATCCAAACGGCGCAAATCCTCATCTAGCAGCGCACCTCCCACCTTGATTTTCATTACCCGGTAACCCTCATTCAAGCGGGAACGTATCTCAGCCTGCAACTCAGGAATACCCTTCCCAGGTGCGTACCAACCACCCCCGACATAGCAAGGGACTTTAGTTTGTACCTTGCCATCATTAAATCTCTCTGCCAATAAAACATGTAATGGCTTATCTGCAATTTTGGCAACCGCATCCCAAACAGCAACTTCAATTGTTCCAACTGCAACAGATCGCTCTGTATGACCACCTGGTTTCTCGCGCTGCATCATGCAAGCTAAAATTTTTGCAGGATCAAAATTTTCACCAGAAGCATCCAATAGTGAATCTGGATCTGCTTTCATAATTCTAGGCACTAAGCGTGAGCGCATTTGCTCGCCACAGGCATAGCGACCGGTAGAATTAAACGCATAGCCAATCACTGGCTTCCCAGATCTCATGACATCAGTATGAACAGCCACTACCGATGTAGTCATCTCGCTAAAGTCGAATACTGAATTGCGCAAAGTTGAGCGCAATGGGACTGAAATCTCACGGATGCTGGTGATTTTCAAAAAAATTCTCCCCGAATATGGAATTTATATTATTGTTAGAAAATAATTAAACAAGAGTTTAAATAATATAGCTTATTTAATACTCAGGAGGCTTTGAATGCACTTGTATGCGGAGTTTTCTCGGCGGTTCATTAGAGGTGTAGCGGCAAAGATGATAGTCACCCTTTGCCTGCTAACTTGTATCGCCTTAGTTTCCAATGCATCGTTCGCGCAATCCAGCTGGCCAAGTAAACCCATTACGATCATCGTTCCATTTCCCCCCGGAGGAGCTACTGATGCTCTCGCGCGGGCTGTCGCTAGTCGCCTTGCCCCCATTCTTGGGCAACCAGTCATCATTGACTATAAGCCGGGCGCAGGTGCAACGTTAGGTGCCACTATTGCTGCCAAGGCGCCAGCCGATGGCTATACGCTATTAATGGGGGCTGTACACCATACTATCGCAGCCAATGTATACAAGAACTTAAGTTATGACTTTCAAAAAGACTTTGTCCCAATTACGATCGTAGGAGTTGTGCCAAATATTCTAGTAGTCAACTCGAACAAGTCAATTTATAACGTGAAAGAACTGGTTGCCCAAGCAAAAAGTGAACCGAATAAACTGAGTTACGGGTCCAATGGGAATGGCACGGCCCAACATTTAATTGCAACACAATTTCAAATGCTCACTGGCACCGCACTATTGCATGTCCCCTACAAAGGAAGTGCGCCACTCACTACAGATCTATTGGGGGGGCAAATTGATATGTCTTTTGATGCCAGCACCAGTACCTTGCCCCATATTAAGGCTGGCAAATTAAGAGCTCTAGCGGTCATCACTCCCAAGCGAAGTAACCTTTTACCCCAAGTGCCAACTTTAGCAGAGGCTGGTGTTCCAGGTATCACTATCACAACATGGTTTGGCTTGCTTGCTCCTGCCGGAACTCCTAAACCCATTGCAAACCTACTACATAATGCTGTTATCAAAGCAATGCAATCCCCAGAATTTAAAGCCCAACTTGAAGATGCTGGCGCAGAACCGGTCGGCAACACCCAAGAAGAAATGGCCAAGCAAATTTCAGATGAAATTGAAAAATTTGCAACGATTATACGAATTGGAAAAATAACTGCCAACTAATATGAAAAAATTTACTGCGCCCCACATCTTGTTAACGCTAGCTCAAATATACTTTGGTCTTTTTCTTATCACTCCTCACGCTCAGGCTCAGGATTATCCAAATAGGCCAATCAAAGTCATTATCCCTTTTGCCCCTGGCGGTCCATCCGACATTGTCGGCAGAGTACTGATGCAACAAATCAGCGAGAACCTCAATAAACCCATCATCATTGAAAATAAACCTGGGGCAGGCTCGAACATCGGAATTCAGCAAGTGGCTAGAGCAACTCCTGATGGATACACGCTACTACTTGTCAGCAGCACTTTTGTGATCAACCCCTCGCTATATTCCAACGCAGGCTTTGATCCTATTAAGGATTTTTCAATCATTGCGCTACCGGTGAGCTCGCCCAATATCTTGGTTGTGAATCCTAGTTTTCCAGCCAAAGATATTCGAGAATTTTTTACAATCGTAAAAGCTTCTCCGGGTAAGTATGACTACGCTTCACCAGGAGGAGGTACGGGACCTCATTTGAGTGCTGAACTTCTCAAATTAAAAATGAATTTAGATATATCCCACATTCCATACAATGGCGGTGGTCCGGCTCTTCAAGCGGTACTAGGCAACCAAGTTCCGATTGGCCTGTCCGCACTTCCTCCTGCGGTTCCACAAGTGAAAGCAGGAGCCATCAGAGCCCTGGCGATCACCAGCACCACACGCTCTCCATCGCTCCCAGATGTTCCAACACTAAAAGAATCCGGCGTGACAGATTTTGAGGGCGACACTTTGCAATTCATTGCAGCGCCAGCTGGAACTCCCCCGGCCATTATTCAAAAATTAAATCAAGAAATTTCCAAAGCCTTAGAGAATCCCGAGCTTAAAAATAAATTGATTGGAATGGGTTATTTGACTTACAACTACACTCCAGAACAAACAACCCAGAAAGTAAAAATGGAAATAGATAAATGGGCTAAGGTGATTCAAAGCAGAAACATTAAGCCGGAGTAAAACCGAATCAAGCTTCACAGCAAGCTTTGAAGTCTCTCTAGACATTGATATCACTGGGCCTCGCATCTGCGGGGCTTTTTTATGGAATGGGTATTAATATGGTGCAATACAACATTTTGATAAATCACACCGAAATCTAGAGGCCTTTCAAAGCATGAAACAGGGCATAAGAAGGTTATGATATTGAACAGTCAAACCACTATTAAACGTTGGGAAATAATGAAGAAAACCATTCAATTTCTGTTCGCCTTGCTTTTGCTTCCAGCAATTGCCCAGGCTCAAAACGCTTCTACTGCATATCCAAACAAACCCGTCTCCATTGTCGTGACATATGCCCCAGGCGGTCTTGGGGATGTGCTCGCAAGAAGGCTTGCTGAAAAATTAAGCCAAAGGACCAAGCAATCATTCGTAGTGGAGAACAAACCTGGCGCCACAGGTGCATTAGGAACTCGTTACGTCGCCAAGTCCAAAGCAGATGGCTACATACTACTTATGGGGCAAACCGGCGAAATGGTAATCAATCCCCTCGTATCGAAAGACTTAGGCTACGAAACGGTCAAAGACTTCAAACCAATCGCACTGATTGGAGAGGTGCCGCTGATATTAGTTTCACCAGGCAACTCTAGCTATAAAACTCTTCCTGAGTTTATTAAGCTTGCAAAGTCTAGGCCTGGCAGCATGACCTATGCGTCCTCTGGCAGCGCCACTCCTGGTCATTTAGCTGCTGCTGAACTATCTCAATCCATGGGTGTTGACTTAATCCACGCTCCTTATAAAGGTGCAGGGCAAGCAATGACTGATTTACTGGGTGGGCATGTAGACATCTTCTTCTCCAGTGCGCCGGCCGTAATACCTCAAATTGAGAGTAAAAATCTCAAGGCGCTAGCGGTTTCATCAGACAAGCGAATGGCTGTTCTACCTGATGTTCATACAGTTGCCGAAGATGGCATCAAAGGTTTCAACTTCACACTGTGGGGTGGCATCTTTACACCCACAGGAACACCAGATTCTGTTGTCAACTACTTAAACCAAGAAATTAATGAAGTATTACGTGACCCAAGCTTTATCAGCCAACTGGAGAAGGATGGGATTTTGATTCGAGGCAATTCTCTAGCAGATTTTGGCGACTTTATTAAACGTGAAACAAGTAAATATACAAAGCTACTTAAGACAATTGATCTTAAGGGCGAATAATCTATAAAGATAAACCGAAGCATATGAAAATTATTATTATTCCGGGGGATGGTATTGGCCCAGAGACAATGGCCGTTACCACTCGCATTCTTGAAGCCGCATCCTCTCGATTCAAACTCAATCTAGAACTTACACAAGAGATCGCAGGCCATCAAAGCTTAGAAAAATATGGCAGCACCGTCACAACAACATTGCTAGAAAAAGTGACAGCAGCCAATGGCCTGATGCTTGGCCCAATGTCTACATATGATTTTAAAGACGAGTCTAAGGGAGAAATCAACCCCTCAAAATTCTTTAGAAAAGAATTAGATCTATTTGCCAATATTCGTCCAGCCCGCACCTATCCCAAGGTTCCAACTTGCGTCAATCCATTTGATCTTGCAGTGGTTCGAGAAAATACGGAAGGCTTCTACGCCGATCGCAATATTGAATCTGGCAATAGCGAAATGCTGATTACACCAGACGTCGTTATCTCCTTGCGTCGTATTACCAAACATTGTTGCGAGCGCATTGCTAAAGCCGCCTTTGAATTAGCCATGACGCGCAAAAAACATGTGACCATCGTACATAAAGCAAATGTACTCAAAATTGGTGATGGCATGTTTATAGATATCTGCCATCAAATTGGAGCCCAATATCCCGAAGTCGTAATAGATGACTTTATTGTTGACGCAATGATGGCGCACGTTGTCCGTGCGCCTGAACGCTTTGATACCATAGTTACGACCAATATGTTTGGGGACATCCTCTCAGACCTGACGGCAGAGTTATCAGGCAGTCTTGGATTAGGCGGCTCATTAAATGTGGGAGAGCGCTACGCGATGGGGCAAGCTGCCCATGGTTCAGCCCCCGATATCGCCGGCAAAGATATAGCGAATCCATTCTCACTGATTGTTTCTGCATCGATGCTACTTAATTGGCATGGACAAAATAAGGGATTAACGGAATTTTGTGATGCCTCTAAAGCAATTGAACAATGCATGAGCGAATTGATTGCATGCGGCGAGACTACTGGCGATATTGGCGGTAAATTGGGAACCAAAGCCGTCGGTGATGCTTTTATTAAACGCTTCAATACTGATTAACTAGGTCTAAAAACTATGCTAACAAGACGACAATTTATTTCCGGTGCTGTAGGGTTAGCGGCTAGTGGCACCCTTAGCCCTCTTGATTCTTTTGCGGAGCCTGAATTGAAACCTAACTTTGATGTCCCAGTCGGCGCTTGCGACTGCCACGTTCATGTGGTCGGGCCACAAGCAAAATATCCCATGGTGGCAGATCGCGTCTACACCCCACCAGAATGCGGCGTACCAGAACTACGCGCTCACCTGAAAAAATTACATCTTGCAAGGGTGGTATTAATCCAGCCGAGCTTTTATGGTACAGACAACACCTTCCATCTTCTTGCTTCACAAGAGATGGGTAATGCCGCACGCGTAGTCATTGTGATAGACGATAAAACGACTGATCAAGAAATCGCTAAGATGATCAAGATGGGGGCTAGAGGTGTCCGCATGAATTTATCCACCTCCGGCATATTTGATCCTGATGTCGCTCGCAAGCAAATGCTGGCGTTGGCGCAACGTATTCGGGATTTCAAGCTACATATTCAGGTGTACTCTTCTGCAAAGGTCATCGCAGCGCTTTCAGATACCATCCAAAATCTGTCTGTACCAGTAGTTCTAGACCACTTCGCTTCTATCAATGCTGCGGGCTTTCAAAAACAGGTAGAGTTACCCGCCATCCTTGACTTAATAAAATCTGGAAATGTTTATATCAAGCTATCAGGAATATACCGAATCTCTAAAGCAGCACCAGATTATGCAGAGGTCAAAGATTTAGCGCAGCTTTATGTTGAAACAAATCCCGATCGAATGGTTTGGGCTAGCGATTGGCCACACACCAATACCATCCCAGGTATTGCGCCAATGCAAATTACACCTTACAGAATGGTGGATGATGTTCGCATTCTGAATCTGTTGCCTGAATGGGTGCCCGATCGCAAAAACTTAGTAAAAGTTTTAGTCAGTAATCCAGAGCGTTTATATGATTTTTAATATCATTGGACCAAAGAAATTCAGAAACTTGCTTCACTAAATTGGCATCTCTACCCCTTTCCACAAAAATAGAATGGGTGGAAATAAGTGAAATTACACTTCTTTGACTTAGCTTAAGGATATGGTATTAGCCTTCCTGCTGGCGGTATTTTTTGACTGAAAGCGATTACGTAGCGCTTTTAACGCTTATTCTCAACGATTTATATTGGACTTATATGCAGCAATCCAATTTCAACCTGCCAGTTCTTGGCTCGAATCTTTCCCAACCCACCAAGATGTGCAAAGCTTTGAAGGCGGCTCACTTTTGAAACCTTTTTTTGTTTACATCTCTATTTATTGGTCATTTATTCATCGCAGAACCAAATGTCAGTTGAAGCATAATTTTATTTGAGCCTTAGCTCTCTCCTGGCCTTTCTAATTAAGTCACCGAGTCTTGGTTCACCCTCCAAAATCCATCTATTGACATTCGAAGTTATACCCTAACTACTGCAGAACCAGAGAAGGAGAATTAGTCTTCGGTAAATAAGGCTTTTTATCTTGAATCTTAATAATTTCTGATTCACTCAACCAATCTCTTTGCCCAAGGCAAGAAGACTCCTAGAGTTAATGTTGGAAAATTAGCTCCATGAAATAATTTTTAGAGCCCTCTTTTTGACTTAAATCAAATTTTATTTAATATTAACGAGCTATCTCTATTGATTAGGCATAGGCTAGAGACAGTAGTTAACTCTGCCAAGAACAAAAGGAGTAGATATGTATATATATCCCAAAAAGCCGAATCCGATCATAAAAAAAATTATTCACCTACCAAAGTCTAGGCTCGAAAGATTTGAAGATCAATTAATTGAAATTAAGCGGGGTTTCAAAGATTTTATAGCTGCTGCACCCATTTGGGAGTGGGTACTTAGTGCTGTTATTTTATTTGGAGTCTACGCCTATTTTCATGGGTATTATCTAAATTTTTGGAGATCCTTTAACCCTCTTTACCGCTAACAAATTTACGCATTCATTAATTTTTAAAATCTAGCGTTCTTTTAAATTTGCCAGCCCCATAGGTTGAGGGAATCATTATCTCTAAAGGCGTTTGATCTAAAAATCCCAAGATAGACTACATCGCTCACGCAACTCTCTTTAAAAGCCCAAGTCTTGGAATCATTTTAAGGGCTATAGCCTTTTAAATTACTTTGATGGATTTCATTTTAGAGAGTAGTTCTAGACTTGCCAGAACGCGATTAGCCATATGGGCATCAATATCACCCTTAGCTAAAGCATAGAGAACTTGATCAGGACGCTCTGCATCAGGAGCAAGTAAGAGCGTTTTAAATACTTGCGCCTCAGTCATGGCGCTGTTCAGATCTAACGAAGACATCTGTATAGACACCTTAGGCCCTTTCAGACCATAACGCACCTGAGCCATCTCTAATAACTCACTTCTTTGCTTTTCTTGTAATTGCACAAAAGTAGGCATGTTTGGATTTACTACAATTTCAAGCGCCGTTGAGTTTACTGAGACTGCAATAGGATTGGGCGTAGATCCACGCCGGGGTTTTTTATATACTGGTTCATCCATGAACGCCACCCTTACTAAAGTACACTTGACCTTCTTGCATGATCACATCAAATACTTTCTCAAGCTTGGAATTGGTGCCGCGCACACCAGCAACTACGGCATATGACCAAGCAAAGTATTCTTGTTTACGCGGCAGATCCCAGCCTGATGGTGGGTTTGTCAAGATATCGCGCAGATTACAGATCTTATCTGCAAGTTTCACTAATTTGGCCTCATGCGAAGCAGCCGGAGCATGCTGTACTTGGCGCAACTTACGCTCCTCTTTTGGCAAAGCTTTATCGTCTGTAAGCTCCATCACGATAGCAGCTATTTTTTTTCCAAAATGCTCAACGAGCTCTTTTTCCGTAGTTTCGGTATCTTCAATCACATCGTGTAAGAGCGCTGCACACAGTACATCCCAAGATAGCACCCCACCTTCATTGACCAAGACGTTGACTAGTGCAATCGGATGATTAATGTATGGCGTGATTTTGGCATCTTTGCGGCGCTGGTGCTGATGCTTTTCAGCAGCAAATGCTAGAGCAAGGATAAAGTGGTTAATCATTTGATGACTACTTTCCTGATGATCGAATGGGTAGCTGACATATTCTAAGGTGACTCATCCCCAGAAAATGTCACAAGCCTGCCTGAGCGCTCAAAAATCCAAAAACCGGCAAAAATACTAAAAATCGTAATTTATTAAACAAATGATAATAATTCTCCGTTAAGTATAAAGACTGATTGATAACGAGTAATTTTTAAGCTAAAAATATGATTTCTTGCCGCCTTTCCATCATCTTAGGAGCGCACCGCATCAAAGTATCTGATGTATGCCGCGCTACAGGTATTGCTCGAGCCACCTTAGATCGCTATTACAACGACAGAGTGAGCAGCTTTGATCGCGATGTCCTCGGCAAGTTGTGCCATTTTTTGCAGATTGAGCCAGGTGATTTGATCGTCAATATCGAACAAGGCGAGCTTTTTAATGCCCCAAGCGCAAAAGATAAGGCGTGCGCTCTAACCGCTCATGCCCAGTCTTAATAAGATAAACCACTGATAAATAGGACTTTGATGAATACCCCAAAAACAAGCCATCACATAACCGAATATGCTTTTGATATCAGCGGGGACACCGTCTCCATCCGTAAAAATAGTACCGCCATTGGTTTTTGCCGCTTTAATCAGGCTGGAAATATTGAAGATATTTATGTTGACATTGCGTATCGCATGATGGGCTTTGGAAAAATTTTAATCGCTAAGACACAAGAAATTACGGGTAAGCTTGCTTTACCACTAGAGCCAATCTCCCCGCTAGGAAAGCATCTCTTTAAAAAACCAATGCAAACGCCCATTGCCAATATTCTCAAAAGCTTTCACTCCATCTGTGAATACACCACTGAGTCCTCGGATGATACATTGCAAATCTTGGATGGCAAAACTAGAATTGCTTACTGCCAATTTACTCAACAAGGCGAAATTGAGCACATTTATGTACACATCGAGTACCGCCTCATGGGTTTTGCCAAGATCTTGCTAAGCGAAGTTGAAAAATCTACGGGCCATCATCCAAAACCACGTGAACCCGTCTCACCCTTGGGCAGATTACTGTTTAAGCAGCCAAAGTCTGGGCAAAACTTAAATACTGCTCATAGAAAAGAGGATCTATTGTCAGCGTAAACTACGCCTCTTCGAAGGTGCTTAGGGCTGTAAGATGGCTTTTTGTGCTGCATTCTCGCAGCGCATTTTGTCTATTGCTTTCTGATTGGCTTTGCGCTCTGAAGTTTTTTGATTACTTGCAGAGATTTCATGGTTGTGCAGCAAGGCTTCATGTGATCGAAAATGCATCACTTCAAAAAATAATGGCCGGCACAATCAGAATAAAAAACATCACCCTCTTATCATGAATTAAAAAATATCCACAAATCCTCACCCTAAAACTGCTTTAAATCTTAAGGCATTGATTTGAACAAATTCGACTTTGAATGCTGGCACGATTTCTTTGACATGAAAGATAAATACATCTAAGAATGTATCAAAATTTAATGTTAATAAAATTATTCTAGAACTATTAGAGTTTATTTTAGGGTAATTTTTCACCCTTACGGCGCAAGACCACCAGCAATAACTAGCGCTTGCTGGTTCTTTTCGCCTTGAGCTCTTCGAGAGCTTCAGCCTGACGCTCACGCTCCTCCTGCTTAATTCGCTCTTGATGAACAAGATGGTGGTGTACTAGTAAGTAATGTAATTTATGACGATTAAATTCAAAAAAAATGGCCATGGCAATGCACAGAAAGAAGTAGATCCAACGATCCATTAGCAAGAAAAAATCGCCCACCCCTAAGAAGATGATGGATAAGCCCCTGAGGGTATTGGTTCTGGAGAACTCGTGACTACTCATGTATGGTCTTTTTTAGGGCGCCCAATATCATTACCAGAATTGACATAGTTTGCTCTTTTTCATGCATTGACTATACGAGCAATAACCCGTAGTTACAATACCTCTTTCTACCAAGCAATCCTCCAATCTGAAAAAAACGTATCCAGACTTACATATAACGGTCAGATGCTCAATATACCCCCGCCAAATCATAACGGGCATTCCTATCAATACATCCTATTGGTTACGAGTTCGAGCTTTGCGTAATCCACCATGAATACTAAGCCTCACTTTTCCGGGATTTTTTGTCTGTAATGTCTATGAAAATATCCCTTTTAAGCCTATTTATGGACTGTAAAATCTGACTTCAATCCACTAAAAAGGAATAGCGCCGATTAAGCTTGCCACCAAATATCAGGCTGTCTTACTGCAATCATTCAAAAGTTATATTAGAAATTAAAAAAATGGCTTAAGGTAATTCAGAGCGAGGATAATGGACTAGATTAATCAAGGGCCCAGAACCCTTACTGCTGATGGAAGAAAGAATTATGGAATTCATTCCAAATTAATACTACAAGAGCAATCGAGCACTTACGAAGCCTTTGAAACAAGAGCCCCAAAAGAAAAATTAAGTCGATCAAATAGGCCTATTTCGAAGAATCAAAAAAATAGTTTGCATAAAGACTGCTTAGGCACTACTTAAGCCCAAACTTATCTACGCTTGCCCTATTCCAATACAGCCCATACTCCCGGGGGAAATCTTTTTCATTGAAGGAATTCACACCTCCTAACAAAGATCCAGGTTTAATATTTGCCAATTCAACGCCCATCGATATTGCCTTACCAGTACCGTCCCTACACATTAAATAATCAGGTGTAATTTGGTTGGGGTGCATCATCCCTGCGGCGCCAATCAGCTCTGCTAAAGATTCCATCGTATTTTTATGGAACGCAAATACTCGCTCTGCCTTGTCAGGAACTACCAGGGCTCTTTGACGAGCGCTGTCTTGCGTAGCTACTCCTGTAGGGCATTTATCGGTATGGCATGATCTAGATTGAATGCATCCTAGGGCAAACATAAAACCTCTTGCTGAGTTACACCAATCTGCACCTAACGCAATTGCACGAATAATGTCATATCCTGAAATAATTTTTCCAGATGCGCCTACAGCAATTTCAGCCCTCTTATTGATACCCACTAAAGTGTTGTGAACAAAACGCAAGCCTTCACGTAATGGCATGCCAACATGATCCGTAAACTCTACTGGAGCGGCGCCAGTTCCACCCTCACTTCCATCAACCACGATGAAATCAGGATAAATTCCGGTTTCAATCATCGCCTTAGCAATTCCAAAAAACTCCCAAGGCTGGCCAACGCATAATTTAAAACCAACCGGCTTTCCGCGACTCAACTTTCTCAGTCGCGCTATAAACTTCATCAACTCCAATGGTGATGAAAATTCAGAATGGCTCGCTGGTGATACACAATCCTGCCCGATTGGCACCCCTCTTGTAGCAGCAATTTCAGCCGTCACCTTTGCGCCAGGCAGCACTCCACCATGCCCAGGTTTTGCTCCCTGAGATAATTTGATTTCCACCATTTTGATTTGTGGGTCACCAACTTGAGCAAGAAACTTTTCATCGGAGAACGTTCCATTGTCATTACGACAACCAAAATAGCCTGACCCAATTTCCCAAATAATGTCGCCGCCAAATTCACGATGGTAGGCTGAAATTGATCCCTCACCAGTATCATGAGCAAAACCTCCAAGCTTTGCCCCCTTATTTAAAGCTCTGATTGCATTTGGTGACAATGCACCAAAGCTCATCGCAGAAATGTTAAACACAGATAAAGAATAGGGCTGAAGGCAGCTTGGGCCGCCAACCTGAATGCGAAACTGACTAGAGTCTGGGTGACATGGTGAATTGGAGTGGCCTAGCCACTCACCTTCAGGTCCGTACATAGCCTTAATTGAGCCGAATCCCCTTTTATCATTAGCCTGTTTTGAGCGGCTATACACCATGGCTCTTTGATTTCTTGAAAAGGGTATCTTTTCTTCATCGTTCTCTAAGAAATATTGCCTAATCTCGGGGCGGATGTACTCAAGCATAAAACGCAGATGCCCAATGAGGGGGTAATTTCTCAGAATGGCATGACGGGATTGAATGCAGTCTATTGAACCAATGACAAACATGCCAAAGAAAAAGGCTGCAAGGTAGTTGCTAAACGCTAGGGCTAGAATCCCCAGGAATAGAGACAAAAGCCAAGTGTAGTATCTTGAGTATTGCACTTAGAACCCCCTAAATCCATGTAATCAATATTCTGATGAAGCATATCAGATATTACAACCCGAATAATTGAAGGGTATCGCCTTACTTCATAGGCACTTATAGAGTTTTCTCATATTCTCAATCTTGCCAAACTGCGCCTGTGCAGCCTCAAGCTCCGCATCGTAATTCTCCTTATGACTATGCACGAATATTAAGAGAACTCTCTTAGCCTGATCGTGGCCCGCAAGTGCAGCCAAACAGAGGTAGTAATAAGATTTTTTTAGATCAATAGAAAGAAATTCGGCTTTACCATACAGTGACCCCAAGGTATATGCACATTGACGACTACCTTCTTCAGCTCCCCGGGCAAGGAGTTTTACCCCTAAATCTACATTTCTCGGTATGCCTTGTTCCATACCCAGACCAAGTGCATAAATATTTCCAAGATTACAAAAAGCATCAGTTACGTCTTCTTTAACAGCCTTTTGATAGTATTCAATTGCCACCTTGTAATCTTGAGTTAATCCCCCAAGGCCTCGCTCATGCATTAGACCAACGTTATAGAGAGCGTAGCCATTACCTATACTTGTATGTCCATTTTGTAACTCATAAAACTTAACCATCTGCTCTGAATTTAGATTGCCATCAAACGTCATCTTAGTCAGCAAGAATAGTGCATCATCATTTTGGTCGTTTACTGCACAGTCATACAAGATATCAAAGGCAACTTCAAACTTGCCTCTTTCCATATTCATTTGACCTAATTCAATTGCACCATAACTCATGATGATTTACCTCCATAAAAAATTTTAATAAAAATTTAAAGCGTAATACTTTTTATAAAAACATAGCAGTAATAAAATTAACACCAAGAAGCATCTTGATACCAATAATTAATGCGTCTATTTACTCTTGAGTTTTGAATTGCTGAGCGCGTACTCATAAATTCGTTTAAGTTTAATTGTGTTGGCCGATAGAGTTCACAACCCAATCGAATACGAGAGGTTTCGATTGGGTTGGATCTGATATTTTTAATGATCAAATCAAACTTCGCCGAACGAGCTATCAGCCTCTCCAAAGAGCAGTTCGACCAAATTGTTCCCACTTCCATTTCTGCCGCCCCAAGACGAAGATCTAACTGTATTCCCTTATCAGAAATATCTACGATATCGCCAATCATCTCTTTGCCAACAGAAAAGTAGATTAAAGCTTTAAAAGCCCTATCTGGTGGTGCCGGCGTCCTAAAATTCTCACGACGCTGAACCAGAACGACATCCTTGGGAATATCGCAACCAAGCAACCCGCTACCCAAAGCCCTAAAACCGCTTATAGTAAATTGCAACTTACCGCTCTCAATAGCGGCAACAAAAATACAATCAGCGCTTAAAAATGATTGAATGCTAGCCTGTGGTGCATCTTCAACTTTTAATTTAAAGCCTGTCTTCTCATCTAAACTCTCAACACTTACTGGGAAGAGTTCAGCCGTTTTTGTATTAAAGATAGCGGCAACTGGACCTGGGGAAAAAAATCTTTCGAGGTTTTTATAAATAAATCTGACGTCTAAGTGAAATTTATCTTCAATTTTGTAATTCTCTGGTGGATAAATCATGAATGACATAAATATAGCTCACCAATAAAATTGAAAATAAGTAATTAGGCAGGCAAAGATCAAGTACTTAATGCCTTTTTATGAATAACCCATATTTTAATACACTGGGGTCAACACCTTTTAAAGTAAGAAATATGCTTAAATTGGTCTTTGGAAGCTCTAAAATAATGACAAGGGCAACCATAGAGCGTGAACGGCACGCTGATTTTCTCAAAAAATCCAGGATCCTAAAAAGCAGGCGAGGAATACTTGCAAGCTAATGCTACTGCTGGGAACGAAGAAAAAGATTCGTAGTGGCTAACTAAATCAGTACTTAAATTTTATTTACTTTTTCGCAAGATCATCCAAACCTGACGCTCTACCTCCGTTGAATGCTTTTCAGTAAAAAGCAGATTTTCAATATCCTGAGCCTGCTCAGCAAGGCTAAACGCTTTCATTTGACTTAGCTGCTGGCGAAAATGCTCCACCAATATTCCAGCTGACATGCCCTCTGGGATCCTCCCGCCAGCATTAATCAATTCCTGCTTCACCTTAGCTGTTATACGGTCGACATCCTCCATAGAGAGATGTAAACGCTCTGCTTCTGCCTCTAATGCATTGCGATCACGAGTGGATAGTTTTCCCTTGGAGATTAAATCACGAAACTCATTTTCGAATGCTTCTCGATCAATGCGAAGCTGATCAGTAAATGCGGAGGCCATTAAACCTGCAGGAATTGCAAATATTCCAATGCCAATCAAGCTAATTACTACGGTCATTGCTCGACCCATAGGCGTTACGGGGATTAAGTCACCATAGCCAACACTAGCTAAGGTAATCACCGCCCAATACATTGCCGATGGAATGGTGTCAAATTTATCCGGCTGAGCATCATGCTCAAACTCGTACCCCAGGCTAGCCGTCAAAATGACCAAAAGCACCATCATGAATGCTGCTGCAAAAAGCACCCTTCTCTCGCGATAAATGGCCTTGTAAAGAGTATTGATGGTACCGGTATAACGAGTTAATTTGAGAAGACGCGATAATCTGAATACTCTTAAGAAACGTAGATCATACGTCTGATGGAAAATCACTCCAATCAAGAATGGCAGAATAGCGACCAGATCAATAATCGCGCCAAGTGAGAGCATATACAGTACACGTCCCACTATTGGCCTTTGATATCTTGGCTCTTCACAACACGAATAAACACGCCCAAGATACTCAATAGAAAAGAGTGCTACGGTACTAATTTCAATAAACTGGAATTCCCAATAAAAAATCTGGTGGATCCAAGGTACAGTTTCTAAAATGATGCAGATGACCGATACTAAAACTGCAATGACGATCAGAGAATCAATAATATGGTGCAGATTTCCTGATGTTGGCGTGGGATTCAATAAGGAGAATATTTTTTGTCTAAAAGTTCTACCCTTATTGTGAATGGCAAAGAAGTGAACAGCTCGAAAAAAATATGAAGGAAAATTGACTTTCCTAAAAAATTGCTTCATGTCAAATCAACCGATTCATAGCGAGGTTGCTTGGATACCTTTTTTGAGGATCAGATTAAAATTACGCTTCAGATGCTACCTGCGCTTCAGCAAGCTTCATCTCTAATGAAAGCCGCTTAAACGCTTGCTGATCAGGATAAGTTTTAGACAAGTAGTAAATTAACTCTCGATCTGTTTTGCCATGTTGATGCTCCATAAGAAGCTTGCGAAGCGCCCAGATCAGACGCAATGAATTACGCTCATCTCGTAATGCGCCTGCTTTTTCTTCTACATTTTCATCTAAGGCTTCTATATCAATATTTTGGGCAAAAGAACTTAATCTTTCCGGCATGCTCCATTTTCTAACCTTCTGAGCCCAAAATAAGAAACGTCTAAAGTCTACCCGCATGTTTTGAGCTGAAAAGCTCTGCATCCAAGCGTGCTCTGTCAACTGGTCTAAGCGAGATTTAAATACAGCATATGAATCCCCAAAATTCTCTTTATCAAAATGCAATTCCCCAGCGGAATTCCGAGTTGGGAACTTAATTTCTCTAGGGTTGAGACCTGTAACCAATGCAGCAGCTTGCCAGTTATAGATATAGGGCCTGGTTAGCCAATAATCCCATTCAGAATCCTGCATAGATAGCCTACTTTTTCTATTAAATTATCCGATAGCTTACTACGCATATACGCTCAATTAAAGACACATTAGAGCTTTTTGCGGAAAAAGAGCCCAATCTGTTAAATTAATATAGTCAAAATCTAATTACTGAGCAAGGCCCATTGATATGAAGAAAATTTTGCTAGCACTGGCTCTAATCTCTTGTAATGCCTTTGCAGATTTATCGGTCAAGGATTTTCATAACAAGGGGCAATCTGAATCTACTAAAACTTACCTAAAAGGTCTCGTGGATGGTCTAAATGTTGCAAACGCCACAATGGCAAGTGAAGAAACCCCCCCTTTATTTTGCTACCCACCTTTTTTGAAGCTTTCCATGCATGATTACAAGAAAATCATCGACTTAGGGATTAGGGAGGCAGATGTCAAGTCTATAAGTCGGGTCAATGTTGACTCAATATTGCTCAACAAGCTAATTGAGCTTTACCCATGTGGCTACAACTAATTTCTAGATGATTTCGCGGTCTCGTTAACAATATTACGATTTTCATTGGCGGACTGTTCTGCTAGCGCACTAAAATGCTTCACCACAGCCTGATCCATCGAAGACAGGTCAGACTTTGGCTTAGCTTGTTCTGGGAAAGTTTGACCCCCAATAATCAAGTAGGCCATCAAAAATAGCACTACTATTGCCAAAAAAATAGGTTTTAGGTAAGTCTTCATCAGGGTCATGATTAACGCCTGCTGAGTCTAGAGCGAATTGCATGAATTACATTGGGCAGTCCACCCAAAGCGCCAATCTGCTTGCGAACCTCACCCTGCCAAACTAGGCGATCCTTCACCAGATCATCCACTCTAAGTTCAACAAAATTAGCACTACCAATTCCTGCGCTTTTAAATTCCATCTTCACCATCTCACACCCCGCAAATTCAAAGTCGTGAGCTTAGTTTGCCCCGATGAAGACTACCCGTCTAGCCATTCACTCAAATGTGAATGGGTTTTCTCATTCTATGAAAAATATGCCCAACCTCATGATCTGTATTGATTTTTTTAAAGTAAAAATACATTTCAGGATATGCCAGAAATTAAAAAATGAATTTTTTCAGTCTTTTCATCGGCTTAGGCTTAATAGCTCATTAAGTCATGAATAGACAAAGATAAAGGGCTAATTCATAGAGTTAAATTCACCAAAAATAGCTTCTATATGAAGATAAGTTAGAGTAGGCAGATGCTATATGAGCAAAAGATCTACTAAGCGTTGAACAATAAACGACCTAAGGCGCCCCTAGCCTCTGGAACTCCCAGATGCATTGCAGTCTGCAAAAGCTCGATTGCCTTTGCTGCAACACCAACATGAGCCTTCACAAGTCCGTAGTTGTGTATAGCCTTGGGATTTTTGTGCTCATACGGCCGCTCCAAGTCATTAAACAAAATGCCTAGCTGTGAGGGTGGCGGTTGAGTAGCCAAGGCCATGGTGCACGGCTCGAGATAGATAAGGTAAAACTACCAGCCTCCAGGGATATAAATAACTCAAAGGTCTGTGGATAAAGTCCTAACTTTAGATAGTCTTTAGCCTAATAGTAATCTGCATTTTCTATTCATATAATCCAAAAGATCTAAAGTCTGATCCCATTGTCAAAAAGCTTTGGCTATCAGCTATATGGCCAGTTACTCCGCCAGAGATAATTTTTCCCATTTTCCATCAAGCTTTTGATGGAAAGGTTCGTGATAACGATAAAACTCTATGGATGAAAATGAATGGTTTGCTTCAAGAATCCGATTGGATAATTCTGCAAGGGACGATGCCTGCCAACTAAAATCCGGCTGCTCAATCCAAGCCTTAATTCCCTTTTCCTGCTTGATAAAATGATCCATGGATCCAACCATCTTGGTAATTTCGGCGCCATAAGTTACTAAAATTCGAAGATATTTAACAGCATCCGCGAAGCGAAGCTGCACAACAATGTACGGAAGAGCAAAAGCCAGCGATTGATGTTTACGGGCATTACGAAAATAAACTTGCTGAGTCACCTCCCAATTTTTTAGACTAGCCTCAAGAGAAAAATCGAATACCCAATCTTCTTTATAAAAAAAAATACACTGCTGCCCAATAAATACGTCAGAAACTGTTTGAACTTTTTCACGAGTTTTTTGTAAGCGTAAATATTCGTAGGGGTCGAGTTTAGTCATGGAATGAATTCAACGCAGGAGGCGATCTATTCCAGCTTCTTAAGTTGCTCAATCTGCAATACAGCCTTATCGCCCACATCTCGACTAACTAAATAAACAAAATTCTGATCATAAATAAAAAAGTATTTTCGAAGAAAGGGGTCGGCCAAGACAATCTTCTTAAAATTTCCCTCTCCCAGACCATTCACAATCGGAAAGGATTTTTGCGTCTCAGGATTGTCCCCGAGTCTAGCCAGTAAATCCAATTTAGTTGTAGTGCCCTCATAGAAGGCAGGGCAGCACTTAATGACTCCCTTTGGGCGAATGCCAACCCATGAAAACTCATCGTCACCATAGGTGAGAGATGTAGCGGTAATACTTAGCTTCTGTTTGCCATTTTCAGCTCTCCAAGTCCCAAGCCAACGATCATTGATAGGGACTGCTACAGATTTACTGGCAATAGCTGGATCTGGAATCTCTTCCTTAGCAGACGGGGATAGAGCGCTAGATATACTTTGGTCGGAGGCCTGATCGGCATTGTCATTCACGGAAAGCGCTGCGACTGAGGCAATAGCAGGAGCTTGCTTAGCTTTGAAGTTTATAAAATAAAAACCGCTTAAAATAATTGCGTACAACAAGATGCCAATTAAAAGGATTAATTTAATTAGGCGCTGAGGATTTTTTTCAACTAGATTGCGAGCTGGAGTGTTGTAGCTTTTTTCTGAGAAAATATCCAGTATTCTAGGAAAATTTGAGGCTACTGAATCACTGGGCTCTTTAGAAAAATCGGCAGCGGGCGATGGGGATGACTCTACCGTTACTGCAGGGCTCGCCGCTAGAGTTACTGCAGATCTTCTTAATCTAGGTTTAACTGGAGTTCCACCTGCTAGATTCTCAATTGAGTCAGCAAAAACTAAAGCCGCCAAAGCGCTATCGAATAACTTTTCTTGGCATACTATTTTTTCAATTACTTCATTTTTCTGTATTTGATACTTCTCAATTAAATACAGCTGGTACACGTCACTGTTAATATCCCTGATGCCCGAAAACGAACGCCCCAAGCGCTTATTGCTGCCCTGAAAAAAAAGACCGCCAGTAATAAAAATTAAACCAACAATCAACTTCAATTGCGCTGGAGAACCCAGCTGCTCAAGCATGTAGTCTTGTAGTATTTCTATATCAATACCTGTTAGCGACTTGTGGGCAGAGGCAAGCACCAAAATCAGCCCACAAGTTATAGCAACGAGCTTTAAGCCTAATTCAAGAAAAAAAGATGTTTGATTTTTAAACGGCATAGGGTGACCTTTGAATGTCTTAACCTAAGTGGACTCTCGGTCTATCGAGGCTCCTTCAAGGAAAAAAGTATTGTACCAATCTTGAGGCCTCAAAATTTCTACAACCTCTAAGCGGTGCGAGTCGGCGTAGCTTCATCTGCCGCCCTAACTTCTACCGAGGATTCCCTTGCCTCAGAATGTGTTTGGTTGCCATCTACACCCTTAGCATCCTGTGACTCTTCGGACGTTTTTACCTCTTTTAACTCCGGAATATCGCTAGGCCTTGAAAAGGTATCGACCGAGTCAAATGTGCTGACCAATACATACTTCTCTAAAAATTGATTCTTAGGCAAATATTCTAGGTTAAAGCCGTTAAGGACTTTAAATTCTACAAAACTTATTCCCAGTGCATTGGGCGGAAAAAGCTGCTTGATAGCCACTCGTACGCCATTAGCATCTGCAAAAATATCGTTTCTTTGTGGATCATTCATAGCGCACCTAGCTAAATATGGGTTCATTACGGCGATATGGATCGCGCCAAATAACCAGATAATTCTCTATTAGGCACCCAAAAATGTCAATACAATCACTTTGGGCTTAAGATGCTCTATTACCACAATGTATCCTCTAAGCGCCCATGCTCATTAAATTTCTGGATTTGCTCCTACAGATCTGCACTAGCGTCCTAGTGAGCGCTTTTTTACTGCGCTTTTACTTACACTATCTGCGCATCAATTTTTCACCAAATTCTGGTAATCCATTTAGTACGTTTTTACTGCCCCTGACTAACTGGCTTTATTCGCCACTTCGCAAACTCATGCCTTTTAACGGAAGAATTGACTACTGCTCGCTGCTCTCGAGTTACTCTATTGTTGTCCTCAAGTCATGCATTTTGATTGGTATATCCAGCGCATCATTAAATAATCCATTCATCATGCTTTATGCAGTCTTTGATTGGCTAGACCTTGTGCTATCAGGATTCATTGGAGTGATATTGGTTTACACCCTATTGAGTTGGACGGGGGCTTACTCTCCAACCCAACAACTGTTCGCGCAGATGGTTAACCCTTTACTCAAACCAATTCGCAAAATTACACCCCTAATAGGTAATATCGATTTTTCTCCACTGATACTGCTTTTACTCATTCAGATGGTGACTGTTTTTTTAGGACAGGTCCAAAGACAACTCTAAGTTAGGGTCTGCTGGCTTATTATTTTTTCAAGAAGCCAGGAATAAAGCGTTCTGCAGCAGAATGCTCAACTAGCTCGCTAGACTCTAGGGGGGTGGCGGCAGAGCCTCCATAAAAACCTAAATTTCTGGCTTTAGCCCGATAGGCGTCAAGCACGGTGACTTTTTTCATGATGTTTAGATTCAAGGAAACACCATTGATTGACAAGGATTGCCGAACCTCATTGCGCTCTTGAATTTTTTGCGCAATAAATTTACCGAATTGACAGAAGTTATTCGAGATCTCAGTGTTAGCCGAAACACAGAAAAAATCTTCATAAACATATTGATCGATATCGGATATGCTCAATATTGGCGGTGTGATGTGGCAGTTTGCTAAAAAATCTAAATTAGTCAGAATGCCATTAGATGAAAAACTTCGTTCAACACGACTAGGCGCAACCAAAATAAATTGCTTATTCACCGCTAATCGCGCCATATGCCGCTGGACATATTCGAGAATAAATATCTCTGTGCTGGCCATCTCAAATTTAGCACTAGATGTTGGTACTAAGATCATGTCAAAATCCAACATGAACTCATCAGGCATTGCCTGAGTCCAGGTAATGTCGGCAATACTGACATCTACGCCATGAGAGAATTTACGAACTGACGCCCGAGCACTCAATAACGCTAGACCCCTGCTCTGGTAGTTCACCTCACCTCTATGAACAGCTATGCCGATATCAGGAGCCTTCTTGGTCCAGCGTGATGAGGATGCTTGCTTATCAAAATCTATCAGGGATACCTTAAGGCCTTCTTGCATTCCTAGGTAAGCGGCTAAATTTGCAGCAATAGTACTTTTTCCAACCCCGCCTTTTTGATTGGTAACCAATATTTTGATTGAATTAATCATTTTATTTTTAAAGGATCAAGAGGTCGAAGATTCATTCACGATGTACGTCACCACCAACTTCATCGCCAATCTTTGAGATTGAACCACTCAGCCTAGCGCCATGCTCAATACCAATTTGGGCATATGTAATATCCCCATGCACATCCGCCCCATTATGTAGCTCTACCCGCTGAGTGCCCCGCACATTTCCCTCAACTCTACCGGCTACCAATATACGTACACCATTAATATTGCCTTGGACTAGACCTGTTTTACCTAAGGCTATACAAACGTCAGCCCCTGGTTTGGTATCGATGTCACCCACAATCGTGCCATCAATTCGGAGACTTTTAGTTGCAACCAGTCTTCCATAAATTTCTAGATCGGGGCCGATGATCGACCCAAAGGTTTCTCTAGAGGGATCTAGTAATCGAATCGCATGACTTTGCTTAAAGGCCATGTCTTAGGAAATTAGCTCTTGATAAATTTTCCAGCCACTTTGCCACCGCGCTGAATATGTATGTATTTATAAGAAATATTGCCATCGACATGAGCAAGCGGACCTATATTTAAATCCTCGCAGATGACATCACCCTTAACTTGTCCCTTGATAACGAGTTGCTCTGAATTAAGCTCGCCATCTACTTGACCACTAGCATCGACCAAAACAGACTTTGCCGTGATCTTGCCGCGCACAGTACCTGAGATATTGAGAACACCAGCAGAAGTGATCGTGCCTTCAAAGACAAAACCCTCACTAATAATGGATGGCTTTGAAATGTTGCTGCGAGAGCCGTTATCGTAATATCCGTTTGAACTTGCTTGCTCCGAGGTTGTCACGACTGGGGGTGCCACTTCTTGCTCAACAACTTCTTCCGCTTCAGTACCGAGAACCTCTTCTTCGGAACTTGCTTGATTTGGCTTTCTTGAAAACATATTCATCGAGATGGTCTAGTAAATTAAAAAATGATTAGGAATGGGGATTGAGATTATGCAAATCGCCATGTAAGTGACCGCCCTTTTCAATCTCAATCTCTGAATAATTAATGGATCCAGTAACCTTACCAGTCGAGCGAATAATCAAGCTGCGAGTAGCAGATACATACTCAACCACCTCACCACGAATATCGATTGATTCCCCAGTTAATTTTCCGCGCACAACCCCAGTAGCCTCGATCAGCACCTGTTTTGCGGTAATTTCACCCTCAACTGTCCCGGAAATTGAAGCAATATCAGGAACTTCAAAGTTACCCTTGAGAACCACGCCCTCACCTACAAATAGGCAACCCTGTTGATTTGATTCAGCCATTCTTAGCACTCCTAGCGCGCATTGTTGTTAATTATTAATTGGGTAATTCTAGCAGTCTAAATTCAGTTTTGGGCCTTAAAATGCAATTAATACTATCAATTAAAACATTCCAGACATGACTAGAAACTTTGTACAAATGTACCAAAAAATGCTCTTGATCGGTTTTACGGCTATTTTGCTCAATCCCATTAACGCAAGTCATGCTAAATGGGTCTTTATTTCCAATGACAATGTTGGCAATGCCTACTATTACGATGACAGTAAAACCGTCAGGAATACCCAAACGGAAGAGGTCAGCACCTGGCTTTTAACGAGCTATACAGAGTCTTTATCTGCTCCCAATGGAGAGTCAACGCAATCGGTTGTGCAAGACTTATCCTATTTATGCCGAACAGGATATGAGAGCTATAAACAGTTTTATATTGGCTATTACTCAGGCACCAATGGCTCAGGAGTTGGAATTGATTCAGCCGATACCTCTGACTCCCAATGGGAGCGTGTTATCCCCGACACAATGAGCTACCTACTATTCAAGTTTTTTTGCAAGCCCCAACAACCCTCAACACAGCCGCAGACACCACAATAAGGCTCAAATGCCTATTGCTTAGATTCTGCCTTAGGGTCTGATTTCTCATTAGCCTCAGCTCCAGCAACCCCGGCAGGCTTAGAAAAATAATTCATGGGGTAGGTTGATTCGGTGCCGTAAGCGCCACGAATCCAGATTTGGTCGTTGTAGCGCACATAACAACTGCGAGATACATTGCCCAAAGAATTGACTGAATATGAAAAGTACCAATTGGCCTCAATCTTGCCCGTTTCTGAAGTACAGGGCTCGGAGGTAATGTACAGAACATCACCATAGGCAGGCATTTGACCAATAATAGCGCCCTTAGCCAGGCAGGGGATCGCAAGGCAAAGCGCTATCAGAGTGGCTTTAAGGGTAGTAAATTTGGTCACAGGGCTATATTAAGACTAAAATTGACATATTAGAGCAGTTCACTATCGAACAAATTATAGGCTTAAAGCCAGCGCTAAAAATATTTAATTTATAAAAATCAGTCACTTATAATCAATACATGCAATTATTTTGGGTATCAGGCTCCACGGGAGATATCAAACAGATCAATATCACCAAGGAACGTTTAGTTCGGATTGGGATTATTGTCAGTAGCGCCTTTCTCTTTTTGGGTATTTTGATTTTTTCTACTGGTATTCATATTGCCTTGGAGGTCAATCCAGATTTTGCAAGGGAAGTGAGCGGTATTGTGACCGTTAGAGAGCGCATGGAGTTGGATAGCCAGTACCAAAAACAACTCACCAAAATTCAGGATCAATTAGGCAAGGCGAGCATTCGCTTTAATGAATTTAAGTCGATCAAGGATCGCTATCTCGCCATTTCTACACCATCAACCGTTAAGAATAAATTTGTTGACCCAGTCAACATTGGCGGTCCACTTAAACCACTGAGCTTTAAGCTTGACCCCACCAAACCTTTAGCTGATAATTTTGAAGATACCGCCGTTAAGTCAGAAGAATTGCTGCAAATTTTTGACAAACTAGAACCGGAATGGGTTAGACAGTACCAATGGCTACGTACTTTGCCAATTGGCCCACCGATTGATGCGCGCCTGGGTATGACCAGTAACTTTGGGGTGCGTCTTGATCCTTTTACCAAGCAGTTAGCTCAGCACTCAGGGGTTGATTTTGTCACGCCGGCAGGCACACCAATTGTGGCCTCAGGCGATGGCACAGTCATCCGTGCAGAATTTGATCCGGCATACGGAAAATTTATTGAAATAGCCCATGCCGATGGCTTCGTGTCTAAGTATGCCCACAACAGCAAGCTACTCGTCAAAGCCGGTCAAGTGGTCACTCGCGGACAAATCATTTCAGAATCAGGCTCAACCGGTAGATCTACTGGCCCTCACTTGCATTATGAAGTTCATCAAAACAATACGATCTTGAACCCAGCAAAAATTTTGGTCTACGCACCCCCCAGCAACTACTGGTAAGTCTAGAGTCGCTGTATTTACTTTGTTAGTAGCCCAACGTTGCCACTAAGTTCAGCATCTGCAAATAGGGCGGCGCAGCGCTATAAAGTGTTGAATTCTCTAGGGCGCAAGCCTTACTTTTAGAGATTGCCTTGCGAATCTCATCATCTAGCTCAACCATCTTAGGAACTTCATCTAACTCATATTCACCAACGGTTTTTTGCACAGCAATTTTGACCACTTGAGCCAAGTCATTTTCTATTTTGACTAGCCAGATATCCGTCAGAGATATAGCATTGCGAAACAAACCCCAGCGAGCCCAAGTGACCTGCTCATCTTGCATAAAGCAATCCTCTTCGTACACTTTTAAATCACTACCGCTGTACTTAAATTTTGAAACCATGCCCTCATACAGATCGCTGGTAAAAAAATGGGCCTTCTCTTCTAAATCAATATTAGGAAGCCCCCGACTCGCAACCATCTGCTCATACGCTTTGAGATCGGCTAAGAATTGCGCCACTCGCATTTGAGGATTGGGATGTGACTTGCCATGCATAAAATGCGCCTCTGTTGCCTGCTCACCATTGGGCAACAACTGATCCGCTAAATGCTTGATGACATTAAAGAGTTGAAATGACAGTGGGTGCACGCCAAACTTATTCATCCAGTATTTCTCAAGCTCCATGGAGGCTTGAGAAAATTGAGTATGCAAGTATTCGTCTTTAGAAAATTTTGCAGCGTAATTGGTAAAAATTTGTGTCAGCTTTTCCTGGTTGCCGGACTCGTTGGGAGTGCTGGCATGCCAATACTGCTCAAAGGTTTCATAGTTGCTGCGGGAAACATAAGGCAAAAATACTACGGCATTAAAGAGCTCTTGGCTCATATATTGCGCGCCTGCTTGACCGCCTAATACAGCATTAAAAATCCCCATAATCCCCCACTTTTCTTTTATCAAACTATCAGGAGATTATCGCCTATCAAGCGCTCTGGTGAGTCATGACAATCTACGCGGCAGCACGCTTAGCTTGAGATTCTTTTAATTCGCGTAGGGCTTGTTCTTGCACTTTACGAGCAGCAGCCTTTTCATTGCGCTTGGTCACTTCGTGATTAAAGAGCATGACCTCATACAGCCGTTTACGCAAGAGCTCAGAAGTGCCCGCAATCACAAACAGCAAAATGACCATCACAAAGCGATCATGAATCAAAATAATATCGCCAATGCCTAAGCAGATGACGCTAATAAAGCGTAACCAATTCGTAATCTCAAATTCAACATCGGTCATCTCAAACTGCCTTTAAATTATCGTGAATGTTAGCCAAGTTATTGCAGCAGCAAAGCAACATCTATAGGACTTCAGGGGTGATAGTATCAAAATCTAGTATTTGTTACCTGCACTGTGATGCCCACTATGGTGCACACCAGGACATTGCAGCAGTTTTGTGTCAGAAATATCACGATGACACAAACACAACGCAAGCTTTAGTTAACGGCTATTTAGAAAAGAGTGTTTACCAACTTCAAGGGGGTAAAGCTTAGATCGCAGGCCTAGCGTAAATCAGGTAACGATGTTTTGCATTGCAAAATAACGCTTTATTCTAGGATCCCCAGTCATGATCGTCGAAGCGCTCTGGACTGTAGATAAAGGATTAATATCGACCTTGGCCGCCGGGGAGATGGCAAACTTATCTTCTACATTGACCGCTGGATGCGACAGGCTAGCCTGCGCACTAAAAGCGCCAACCTTCCATTGTTGGACTGTTTCATCACTCTTTAGACTAGATGCATCTAAATATGAGCGGTTATAAACATTGATCTTATCCACCAAGCACCTTATCTATCTATTGCCCTCAGTGTAAATCATCTGAGTTGGGCCAAAAGAAAAAATAGGCCGCGGTAAAGCGGCCTATTTAGATGCTACGCTAGAGCTAAGCTTACGCTTTTAGATTCACCAAAGCCCCGGGGCTACCAGCAGGAATCACTGGGTTAGCCTGCGCTGGTGCACCGGCTACTTTATTGCCCCCTGCTGAACCATCA
>Ga0208507_1000183_pt1 | contig 46696 bp, 45 predicted proteins | sample CryBogCBH12Aug01_FD_184626 | JGI IMG/M metagenome (GOLD analysis project Ga0208507, IMG submission 184626) | Freshwater microbial communities from Crystal Bog, Wisconsin, USA - CBH12Aug09.1 (SPAdes) (version 2) | ecosystem: Environmental > Aquatic > Freshwater > Lake | place: Crystal Bog...
GACCTGGCCTTCCCCTTCCTCGCAGAGGAGTAGCGTGCGCCTTCCCTCCGGTAGAGTTGCGGCATGGACCTGATCTGGGACGGCCTCCGCAAGGCGCTGGAGCTGCTGGTGGGCCTCGACCCCGAGGTGCTCGGGATCACCCTGCTCTCACTGAAGGTGTCGGGCGTCGCCACCCTCATCAGCGTCCTGCTCGGCCTGGGCCTGGCCGTGGCCGTGGCGCTCAACGAGTTCCCGGGCAAGCGGCTGGTCATCGCGCTCATGAACACCGGCATGGGCCTGCCGCCGGTGGTGGTGGGCCTCTTCGTCACGGTGCTGCTGTGGCGCAACGGGCCCCTGGGCTTCCTGGGCATCCTCTACACCCCCGCAGCCATCATCCTGGCCCAGGCCGTCATCGCCACCCCCATCATCGCGGGGCTGGGCCTGGCCGCCCTCCAGCACCTGCCGCCGGAGCTGCGGCTGCAGATCCTGTCCCTGGGTGCCACCCGCCCCCAGCTGGTCTGGCTGCTGCTGCGGGAAGCCCGCCTGCCCCTGCTGGCGGCGGTGATGGCGGGCTTCGGCGGCGTCATCTCCGAGGTCGGCGCCTCCATCATGGTGGGCGGCAACCTCAAGGGCAGCACCCGCGTGCTCACCACCGCCACGGTCATGGAGACCAGCCGGGGCAACTTCGAGGTGGCCTTCGCCCTCAGCTTCCTCCTGCTGATCCTCGCCTTCTCCGTGAACGCGCTGCTCACGCACCTCCAGCAGACCCGGCGGCCCCGATGAGCGCGCCCCTGCTGGAGGTCCAGGAGCTCGCCGTGCACCGCGGCCACACGCCGGTACTGGACATCCCGAGCCTGCGGGTCGGGCGGGGCGAAGTGCTGGCGCTCATCGGTCCCAACGGCGCGGGCAAGTCCACCCTGCTGCTGACCCTGGCCGCCCTGCTGGAACCGACCGCGGGCTCCCTGGCCTTCCATGGCGAGACCCTGGCCTCCGCGGCGCAGCGCCAGGCCTACCGCCGCCGCGTGACCATGGTGTTCCAGGATCCGCTCCTGTTCGACACCACGGTGCGAGAGAACATCGGGGCGGGGCTGCGGCTGCGCGGCGTCGCCGCCGGGGAGCGCCAGGAGCGGGTGGAGGCGACCGCCGCCCAGTTCGGCATCGCGGGCCTGCTGGACCGCTCCGCCCGGCACCTCTCCGGCGGCGAGGCCCAGCGCACAGCCCTGGCCCGGGCCTTCGCCCTGCGCCCGGAGGCGCTCTTCCTGGACGAGCCCTTCTCGGCCCTGGACCCGCCCACCCGGGGCGGCCTCCTGGAGGACCTGGGCCGCATCCTGGCCGACACCGGCACCACGGCCATCCTGGCCACCCACGACCAGGCCGAGGCCTCGCGCCTGGCGAACCGCCTGGCCGTCATGAGGGACGGACGCATCCTCCAGGAGGGCGCCCTGCAGCAGGTCATGAACCACCCGGGGGATCCCTTCGTGGCGGCCTTCGTGGGCATGGAGACCCTCCTGCAGTGCACCGTGAGCGCCGCCGTGGAGGGGGTGCTCACGCTGGCCCTGGCCGGTCACGAGCTCATCGCCGTGGGCGAGGCCGAGGTGGGCCAGGCGGTCCTGGTGGGCATCCGCCCCGAGCACGTCACCCTGTCTTTACAAACCGACAAGACCAGCAGCGCCCGCAACCAGCTGCCCGGGACTGTGACCAAGGTCATCCCCTGGGGGCCCTTCCACCGGGTGGAGCTGGACTGCGGCTTCGACCTCTCCACCTGGGTTACGCCGCAATCCTTGGCCGAACTGGCCCTCGCCCCGGGCCGGCCCGTGGTGGCGGCGTTCAAGGCGACCGCGGTGCATGTCATCCGGACGGGGCCTCCGGACCAGCCAGCCCCGGAAACGTGACCTGGGACCCGTTGCGGGCCGGGAGGGCGGGGACTAGCCTCACTGGAGGAGCGGAGGGTACGCCCCTTGCTTATTTACCACCTCACCCCGCCCGGAGGCGCTCGCGCCATGAAACAGCTGGTCATTGATTTCAACAAGTGCAACGCCGGGCGCGACTGCGCCCACGAGTGTGAGCTGGAATGCGCCATCCGGGTCTTCAAAGTTGACGATCCCGCCCAGGCCGCCCTCCAGATCAAGGCCTACGAGGACGGCGGCGGCCACGCAGTCCTGTGCGACCAGTGCGGCGACTGCGTGGTGGTCTGCCCCTCGGAAGCCCTGAAGCGCAACAAGCTGGGCGTCGTGATGATCGACAAGAAGCTCTGCGTGGGCTGCTACATGTGCATCGGCTTCTGCGAGAAGGAGGCCTTCATGCGGAACTCCGACTGGATCACCCCCCACAAGTGCACCTCCTGCGGCATCTGCGTGAAGGTCTGCCCCCACGGCGCCCTCTCCATCGTGGAAGTCCCCGAGCCGGCCGCCCGGATCATCTGAAGGATTTCGTCATGAGCCAGCTTGTCTTCGACCCCAGCAAAGTGATGCCCATCGACTACACCCACCGCACGGAGTACCTGGACGGCGTCGAGGCCTTCAGGCTCGCCCGCAGGGTGCTCAAGGAGCTCGCCTACACTCCCAGCCTGCCGGACAAGGGCTACAACAACCGCAGCCTCTACGTGAACGTGGACACCCTGGAGATCACGGAGAAGCCCGTCACCCAGCAGATGAAGGACGTCTTCATCGGCGGCCGCGGCTTCGGCCTCTACCACCTCTGGAACGCGGTGAAGCCCACCACCCGGTGGAACGACCCCGAGAACGAGATCATCATCAGCCCCGGCCCTGTCTGCGGCATGACCCAGTACGCGGGCACCGGCAAGTCCCTGGTGGTGAGCCTCTCGCCCCAGACCGACATCCCCATCGACTCCAACGTGGGCGGCTTCTTCGGCCCCCTGCTCAAGTTCTCGGGCTTTGACGCCCTGGAGCTCCAGGGCAAGGCCGACCGCGACGTGATCCTGTTCATCGACGGCGTGAAGGGCATCATCCGCGTGGAGGAGGCGCCCGAGGGTCCCGTGGACAGCCACGTGCTGGGCGAGGTCCTGACCCACCTCTACGCCGAGAACGAGGCGGACCTGCCCAACATCTCGGTGGTGTCCTCGGGCGCCGCCGCCGCGCACAGCCTGATCGGCATGCTCAACTTCTCCTTCTACGACCGTCGGCGCGGCTGCGTGCGCTTCAAGCAGGCGGGCCGCGGCGGGATCGGCACCGTGTTCCGGGACAAGCGCATCCGCGCCCTCGTGGTGCGCGGCCCCAGGATCGCCGGCGACCTCAACCATCCGGCGGATCCCGAAACCATCGCCAAGACCGGCATCAAGTTCCACAAGGAGATCCGCGAGCAGGACCCGCACCAGTGCATGATGCGCCGCAACGGCACGGCCCACATCGTCGAGATCATGAATGCCTACGACCTGCTGCCGGTCCACAACTTCCAGTTCGGCTCCCACCCCGAGACCCACAAGATCGACTCCAGCTACTGGCAGCAGCGCTGCACCCAGGCCACCGTGGACGGCTGCTGGTACGGCTGCTCCATGGCCTGCGCCAAGGGCGCCGACGGCCTCGTCCTCAAGACCGGCCCCTACCAGGGCCACATGGTCACCGTGGACGGCCCGGAGTATGAGAACGCGGCGGGGCTGGGCTCCAACTGCGGCGTCTTCAATCCCGACGCCCTGCTCGAGCTGAACTTCTACTGCGACACCTACGGCATCTGCACCATCACCTACGGCACGCTCACCGCCTTCGTCATGGAGTGCTACCAGCGCGGCATCCTGAACCTGGAGCGAACCGGCGGCCTGGACCTCACCTGGGGCAACTTCGAGGCCGACCTCGAGATGATGCACCAGATGGCCCGCGGCGAGGGCTTCGGCAAGATCGCCGGCCTGGGCGTCAAGAAGATGAAGGAACACTTCATCCGGAACGCCTGGGGCGACCCCCAGCTCATCAACGACATCGGCATGGAGAACAAGGGCCTCGAGTACTCCCAGTACATGTCCAAGGAGTCCCTGGCCCAGCAGGGCGGCTACGCCCTCACCAACAAGGGCCCCCAGCACGATGAGGCCTGGCTGATCTTCATGGACATGGTGAACAAGCAGCTGCCCACCTTCGAGGCCAAGGCGGAGGCGCTCTACTACTTCCCGCTCTTCCGCACCTGGTTCGGCCTCAACGGCTTCTGCAAGCTGCCCTGGAACGACGTGGTCCCCGCGGACAACTCCTCCCAGCCCGAGCCCCAGAAGGTGCCGGAGCACGTGCAGAACTACGTGGACCTGTTCAGCGCCACCACCGGCATCCAGATCACCAAGGACGAGCTGATCATGCAGTCCGCGCGGGTCTACAACTTCCAGCGCGTGTTCAACATCCGCATGGGCAAGGGGCTGCGCCTCCACGACGCCGCGCCCTACCGCTCCCTGGGCCCCGTCACCCGCGAGGAGTACGAGTCCCGGGCCGAGCGCTACGACAAGCAGCTCCTGGACGAGCTGGGCATCGACCCCGCGGGCAAGAGCACCGAGGAGAAGATGGCCCTGCATCGGACCTGGCGCACGGACCGCTTCTCGAAGCTCATGGACAGCGTCTACACGCGCCGGGGCTGGACCCTGGACGGCGTGCCGACCCTGGCCCGGCTCCAGGAGCTGGGCCTCGACGCCTTCCCGGAGGTGGTTGCCGTCGTCAAGCAGCACCTCTGAGAAAATCGGCCGCGAACGCGGCCGATTTTCTTGGGTGAAAAGCAGGTAGAGGCAGGGAGCTCGACATGATCGTGGTGAACGAGGAACCACTGAACTGGCACGAGGGCATGACCATTAGGGACATCCTGCGGGCGAAGAACTACCGGTTCCCCATGCTCATCATCCACCTGGACGGCGTGCTGATCCCCAAGGCCGACTACGACACGACTACAGTCCTCGACGGGGCGGTGGTGCAGGTCATCCACCTCATCAGCGGGGGCTGACCGGCTCCTCCTGCAGTCGCGGCAGCAGGATGCGGAAGGTGGAGCCCTGCCCCGGTGTGCTGGCCACCTCGAGGGCCCCGCCGTCGGCTTCCACCATGGCCTTCAGCGAGGGCAGGCCCAGGCCCGTGCCCTTGCCCGGAGGCTTGGTGGTGAAGAAGGGCTCGAAGATGCGCTCCTGGATCTCGGGCGTCATGCCGGTGCCCGAGTCCGCCACTTCGATGACGACCCGCCCGGCTCCGGGCGAACCCGGCCGCAGGCAGATGTCGAGCCGGCCGCCCCCCGGCATGGCGTCCCGGGCATTGGCCACCAGGTTCACCAGCATCTGCTCGAGGCGAGTCCGGGTGCTCCCTGCCAGTAGGGCCTCGTCGGCGGGCATCTCCAGATGCAGCTCCACGGAGCGCGGGAGGAGGAGACGCAAGGTGGCCTCCATCTGCAGGAGTTCCTGGCCCAGATCCAGGGCCGAGAGTTCCTCCGCCTCCGCGCGGACGTAGCCCATGAGCCGACGCGTCAGGCTCGCGGCTCGGTCGGCGGTGTTGGCGATGCGGGCCAGTTCCCGGGGCGCCAGGGTCTGGCCCTCCTCTAGCTGGAGGACCGCCAATTCCGCGGAGCCCTTCATGGCGCAGAGCACGTTGTTCAGGTCGTGGGCGAGGCCCGCTCCCATGAGCGCCAGGGTGTTCATGCGCTCGGTGCGGAGCAGGGTGTCCTGGGCCTGCTCCAGGGCCCGGGTCCGCTGCTGGACCCGCTGCTCCAGAAAGAGCCGCGCCACCTGCAGGTCCCGGATGGCCTGGAACTGACGCAGCAGCAACAGCACCACCATGACCAGGAAGAGGCTGAAGGACACCCGGCTCACGGCCAGCGGCGCCCAGGCCAGCAGCCCCGCCAGGGCCAGGATGGCGGCGGAGACCGGCAGGTAGGGCAGCAGCGCCGCGCCGCGCTGCTCGAGGTCGAGCCCTGGCTGAGCCATCTGCACGGACCGGGGCGACCAGGCCGCCAGGCCCTGGAAGAGCGGAATGGCACCGGCCAGGAGGATCCACTGCTCCGTGACCACCACCGAAGGCAGACCCGCCAGGGTCCAGGCGGAGAGGGCCGCGAGCCAGGCCAGGGCCGAGGCCCCCAGCCAGCCCAGGGGCCCCCGGATCCGGCTCGGGTGGTAGGAGGTCATGAAGACCAGGCCACCCCCGAGCAGCGCCACGTTCAGGTAGGCCACAAAAACCCGCAGGCCCACATCGCCCCCGGCCGTGCGCAGGGAGCTCTGCACCCCCATCACCCAGAGGAGGAACACCAGCGACGCCGCGAAGATCAGCCCATCCAGCGCCCGGCGCAGGAAGGTGCCTCGCCCCTCCCGGCCCCGCGGGAAGCTGAGGACGCCCCCAAGCACGAGCACCCCGGAGACCAGCGTGAGGACGCTGGAGATGGCCGAGGACCAGGGGGGCATCACCTGCTGCAGGCGCAGCAGAGTCACCAGCAGGTTCGGCACCTCCAGCAGCGCGGAGACGGCCAGCAGGGCCCAGGCCCGCCGTTCCTCCCCAGTGCACCGCCAGGCCCGGAAGGCGAGGCTGGCTGCCGCCAGTCCTTCCAGCAGCAGATAGCTCAGTGGCCAGGACCAGGTGCGCTGGACCGGTGTCAGGGCCAGGTGCAGCAGCGCAGCCCCGACTCCGGCACCCAGGAGCACCGCCCAGGGGAGGGGACTCCTGGCCGGGGCGCTGCCACTGCCAGAAGGCAGGGCGCTCGGGGCAGCGGAATGATCCAGCCCCTGGGAAGAGTGGTTGGGCCCGGTCAAGGAGACTCGAGAAGGGTGGCCCTGAGTTTACTGCATTACGGACTAAGTGGGGATTTGATCAGAGCTCCAGGGTGATTCCCTGGGCCAGCTCCACGCGGCCGCTGAAGTTGATGGCGCTGGTCTGGCGGCGCATGTAGGCCTTCCAGGCATCGGAGCCGCTCTCGCGCCCGCCGCCGGTCTCCTTCTCGCCGCCGAAGGCGCCACCGATCTCGGCGCCGCTGGTGCCGGTGTTCACGTTGGCGATGCCGCAGTCGCTGCCCGCTGCGGACAGGAACAGCTCGTTCTCGCGCTGGTCGTCGGTGATGATCGCGCTGGAGAGCCCCTGGGTCACGCCGTTCTGCAGGGCGATGGCCTCCTCGAGCGTGTCGTAGGGCATGACATAGAGCAGCGGGGCGAAGGTCTCCTCCCGCACAATGGGCAGGTTGTGGGGCACCGCGGCGAGGGCGGGGGTCACGTAGCAGCCCCCGGGCAGGTCCAACCGTGCGCCGCCGCAGACGATGCGCCCGCCCTCGGCCTGCACGGTGGCCATGGCCGCCAGCAGGGTGGTCACGGCGCCCTGGTCCACCAGGGGACCCATGAGGTGCTCGTCCCCGCGGGGATCCCCGATGGGGGTCCGGTCGTAGAGCTCCGCCAGGCGGTCCAGGAAGGTGTCGTGGATGGACCGGTGCACGATGACCCGGCGGGTGGAGGTGCAGCGCTGGCCCGCGGTGCCGATGGCGCCGAAGTAGATGGACCGGAGGGCGATGTCGAGGTTCCCCTTCTCGCTCACGATGACGGCCCCGTTGCCGCCCAGCTCCAGGATGTGACGCCCGAAGCGCTGCTGCACCAGGCCGCCCACGTGGCGGCCACCGGGGATCGACCCGGTGTAGGACACGAGGGCCACGCGGGGATCGGTGTTGATGAGGTCGCCGATGTCGCTGCCCCGGCCGATGGCCAGGCTGCAGATGGCGGGGTCGTAGCCGAAGTCCCGCAGCACCTTCTCAGCGATCTTGGTACAGGCGATGGCAGTCAGCGGCGTCTTGGAGGAGGGCTTCCACAGCACCGTGTCGCCGCAGACCAAAGCGATGGCGGTGTTCCAGCTCCACACGGCCACGGGGAAGTTGAAGGCGGTGATGATGCCCACCACGCCCAGCGGATGCCACTGCTCCTGCAGCCGGTGCTGACGCCGCTCGCTGGGCATGGTGAGGCCGTAGAGCTGCCGGGACAGGCCCACGGCGAAGTCGCAGATGTCGATCATCTCCTGGACCTCGCCCAGACCCTCACGCAGGGTCTTGCCCATCTCCAGGGTCACCAGCTCAGCCAGGGCGGCCTTGTTCCGCCGCAGCTCGTCGCCGATGGCCTTGACCACCTCGCCGCGCTTGGGCGCCGGCACCAGCTTCCAGTCCTGGAAGGCCGCGTGGCTGCGGGCCAGGATCCCCTCGAACTCCGCCGGGGTCACGTTCGTGACCGTGGCCAGAGGCTCGCCGTTGATCGGTGAGACCACCGTCTGGGCCTTCCCGCTGGCCGTCCAGTCGCCGCCGAAGCCGCCCGGATTCAGGTCCTCGATGCCCAGTGCCCTCAGGATCTCGCGCATGGTCTACCCCCTGGCTCATTTGTAGCTTTTTTTGTTTCAATTACGAAATTCATTCGCTTCACGCTTGCTATGAATATCATTCATGATTATGGACGCCCTCCTCGACCTGCCCCAGCTCCGCACCTTCTTCACCCTGGCCCAGACCGGCAGCTTCACCGCCTGCGCGCGGCGCCTGCACCGCACCCAGTCCGCCGTGAGCCATGCCATGGCCAAGCTGGAACACCTGGCGGGCGTGCCCCTGCTGGCCCGGCGGGGCCGGGAGCTGGGCCTCACCGAGGAGGGCCGCCGCCTCTACCAGGCCTGCGAGCAGGTCTTCGCCACCCTCGACGCCGCGGCGGACGACCTGCGGCGCCACCAGACCCTGGCCCGCGGCCGCCTCCGCATCGGCACCACGGTGGAGTTCGGCAGCAGCATCCTGATGAAGCACATGCAGCCCTTCCTGGCCGCGCACCCGGACCTGGACCTGGAGTTCACCCTCAGCCAGGACCTGCTGGCCCCGCTGCTGCGCGACGACCTGGACCTCATCATCGACTGCCAGGAGCACCTCCTGCCCGCCCTCAAGAAGGCGCCCCTCTTCCGCGAGACCTACGTAGTGGCCTGCGCCCCGGCCTTCCGCAGGGCCCACCGCCTGCACACCCCCGCGGACCTGGGCCGCGTGCCGGTGCTCTCCCTAGACAAGGCCGGCGCCTGGTGGCACCGCTTCCTCCTGGCCACCCCCGGCCGCGAGCAGCCGCAGCTGGACCGCATCATCGCTGTCGACCACATCCGGGCGATGATCCACGCCGCCGTGGCGGGGCTGGGCGTCCTGCTGGTGCCCCGCTACAGCGTCCTGGAAGAGCTCGGGCGCCGCGACCTCGTGGCCCTCTTCCCCAGCATCCGCCCCGCCGAGGACCGCTTCTCCATCTACCAGAAGAAGGTCAAGGCCCCCCAGGAAAAACAGAAAGCCCTCACCCGCTACCTCCAGGCCCTGAGCCCGGCCGAGTTCGGGTCCTGAAGCATCCTCTGAACCGCAGCCAGCAATCACCCCGAAATCCCGCGATGATGGTTCCCGGGATGTCCACCGTGCCGAACGTTTCTGCCTCCAGCCTTGTCATCGAGCTCTGCCGGGAGCTCGTGCGGATCCCGAGCCCGTCGGGCCAGGAGGGGGCGCTGGCGGCGGCGGTGGCGGCGCGGATGGCGGCGCTGGGCTTCGCGGTGGAGACGGACCGCTACGGCAGCGTGCTGGGCACGCGGCAGGGGAACCGCCCGGGACCGACGGTGCTGCTGGACGCGCACCTGGACACCGTGCCGGTGACGCGGCCCGAGGCCTGGACCCAGGACCCCTATGGCGCAGCCCTCCACGAAGGCCGCCTCTGGGGCCGGGGCGCCGCGGACACGAAGGGCTCCCTCGCCGCCATGCTCTGCGCGGCGGCAGCTCTCACGGACTTCCCGGGCACGGTGCATGTGTCGGCCAGCGTCGGCGAGGAGGACCTCACCGCGGCGGCCCTGAGCCACGTGCTGGACCGCCACCCGGCGGACCTGGTGCTGGTGGGCGAGCCCACGTCCCTGCGCCTGGGGGTGGCCCAGAAGGGCCGGGCCGGGCTCGTGCTGGAGGCCAGCGGCCGCAGCGCGCACACCTCTCGGCCGGAGCTGGGGGACAATGCGGTCTACAAGATGCAGGCCGCCATCGCACGGCTGCGGGCCCTGGCCCTGCCCACGGATCCCGAGCTGGGCCCCGGCGTCTGCGAGCTCATCGAGATCAGCTCGGAGCCCATGCCCTCCCCCGGCATGGTGCCCCACCTGTGCACGGCCCGGTTCGCCCTGCGGCTGCTGCCGGGCGAGACCGCCGAGTCGGTGCTGGACCGCACCACCCGCTGCCTCGCGGGGCTGGAGGGCCTCACCCTGCGCATCCCCGAGGCCCGGCAGACCTGCCCCACCGGCGCGGAGCTGGTCCAGCAGGACTGCATCCCCGGCTGGCGCTGCCAGAGCCCCGAGCTGCGGGCGCGGCTGCTGGCGGCGCTTGGCACCACGGCCTTCGCGGCCCCCTACACCACCAACGCCTCCGCCGCCGCGGCGCGGGGCATCCCAGTCTTCCTGCTGGGGCCTGGCGCCATCGAGCAGGCCCACATCATCGACGAGTGGGTTGCCCTGGACCAGCTCAATGCCGCCGTGCCGGCCTACCAGGCCGCCCTCCGGGTCGGTCTCGGGGCCTGAGCCGCATGGATGCCGCCACCCACCTCCACAGGCGGGAGCTGCTGCTCGCGGGGCGCTGCCCCGCCTGCGCCGAGCAGGTGCCCGTGGGCGTGCTGCTGCGGGACGCGGCCTGCCCGGCCTGCGCGACGCGACCCGAGGTCTTCGAGCCCGGTGGCAGGGAGCTGGTGGCCACGCTCGAGGCGCGGATCCGCAGGCAGCAGCTGGTGGTCGCGCTCGTGGGCAGCGGCGCGGGCTTCCTCCTGGGCTGGATCCCGGCGCTGCCGGCCCTGGTCTTCTTCGGCGTCTACCTCTGGCTGCGCCTGGGCGTCCTAAACCCGCTGAGCCAGTTCCTCAGTCCCCACCGGCGGCTCATCACCCGCTGGACCGCGCGCCTGCTGCTGTCGGCGCTGCTGGTGCTGCTGCTGGTGGCGGGCATGGTGCTCAGCCTGCTGCCCCCCCTGGCCATGGTGGGCACTGCGGCGCTGGTGGCCCTGAAAGTCTGGGTCTGCACCCTCCTGATCACCCGCTACCTCCACTGGCAGCTGCGCCGGGAGCAGCAGGGGACGCCGGTCTCCCCCCAGGAGTGGCTGCCCATCGCCGGCGGCCTCGCGGCCCTCCTGGGCGGCAGCCTGCTCCTGGGCTGGGCCCTCTACCGCGTGGCCCTGCTTGTCCAGGGCCTCGCCCGGCACCTAGTGTTCTAGATGACTCCCACCCTCCTCTCCCAGCTCTTCGCCGCCGCGGGCCTGGCGGGCATCCGGACCTCCTGGGTGCTGCTGGCCCTGGCCCTGGGCGCGCGCTCGGGCCGCCTGGGCCTGCCGCCGGAGCTGGCCTTCCTGGCCACGCCCACGGGGCTGGCGGCGCTGGCGGGCCTCGCCTGGGTGGAGCACCACCTGGAGCGCGACGAAGACCTCCAGGACCTGCTCGGCACCCTGCAGTACGCGCTGCGCGGCTCGGGGGCCGTGGCCGTGGCCTGGTGCTTCCGCCTCCCGGCCCTGCAGCAGCTGCACGTGCCCACCTGGCTCCTCGCGGCCCTGGCGGCGGCCCTGGCCATGCTCACCCACCACCTGCGCCGGCGGCTGTTCCAGGCCCTCTGCGGCTTCGGCAGCGGCCTGCTGAGCCCCCGCACCTGGCTCATCTGGCTCGAGACCGGGGGCCTCGCCGGCATGCTGGCGGCCCTGGTGCTGGCCCCGACCCTGGCCCTGGTCCTGTTCGTGCTGGCCGCCCTGGCGTCGCTGGGTCTGGGCCAGCTGCGCCGAGCGGCGGATCGCCGCCTCAACCGGAGGCCCTGCGCTTGCGGCTACCAGGCCCGGAAGGAGGCCTCCCTCTGCCCGGGCTGCCGGCAGCCCCTGGACATCCAGCGGTGGCGGCGTGGGGAACACCTCGGATTGATTTTGAAAAATTCGATCTGATTATTAAATTACTTGTAAATGTCTTGATATATCAGAAGATTACCAGGTCACCAGCGTCTCCCCTGGACCAGCAGTGGTCTGGCCCCACCTCACCCACCCCATCAAGGAGCCTCCCATGGCTTTCTGTCCTTCCTGCGGCGCTGAAGTCCAGCCCCAGGCCGTCGTCTGCGTCAAGTGTGGCGTCGGCATCGCCGCCACCGCTCCGGGCGCCGCCGCCCCGGCCGGCCCCGTCTCCGAGAAGAGCTGGACGACCACCCTGCTGCTCTGCATCTTCCTGGGCGGCCTCGGCATCCACCGCTTCTACACCGGCCACACCATCATCGGCGTCGTGCAGCTCTTCACCCTGGGCGGCTGCGGCATCTGGACCCTGATCGACTTCATCATGATCCTGACGGGCGGCCTGAAGGACGCCACCGGCAAGCCCCTCAAGAAGTAGGCAGGACCAGGATCTCCATCCCCGCATTGAAGCCAGGCCGAACCTGAGAGGGTCCGGCCTGGCTTTGTATTGTTGATAAAATACGAATTTTATTTTTGTATATCGGATTTTACAGCTCCACCCGCAGCGCGGCCGCACAGGGACTCACTCAAAATTTCGACAGGCCCCTGCAGGGGTCCACCCGGCAGCCCTGGCCCGGTTGCATGGCCTACCCGGCACCGCCATAGTGACCTCGCGCCTGCCCCGGGGACTCGGGGACGGCCGGATGAGATGCCATCGATGGACACCAAGGACAGGCAGGATTCGCGACCAGCGGCGGGCACCACCGCCTTCGACCGCCTCCAGGTGCTGGAGACGGTCCTGGACGAGTCCACGGATCCGATCTTCAACATCCTCGAGGATGGCACCTACCGCTACGTGAACCGGGCCTTCACCGCCCCGTTCGACCTGGAGCCCGAGGCGGTCATCGGGCAGCGGATCTACGACCTGTTCCCCCCGGACGAGGCCGGGAAGCGCATGGCGGTGGTGAAGCGGGCCTTCGCTACCGCCGAGACCATCGTCTTCGAGGTCCGGGTCCCCGCGGCGCGGGGGGAGGACCGGTTCTACCTGACCTCCGTGAAGCCGATCCTGGACCCTGAGGCGCGGGTGGTCTCGGTGGTGTGCATCTCCAAGGACATCACCGACCGCAAGCGCGTGGAGCTGGAGCGGGAGCAGGTCATCTGCGAGCTGCAGGCGGCCCTGGCGCAGGTGCGGACCCTCTCGGGCCTGCTGCCCATCTGTGCGAGCTGCAAGAACGTGCGGGACGACAAGGGCTACTGGATCGAGATCGAGGAATACGTCCGCCACCACTCCCACGCGGACTTCACCCACGGGATCTGCCCCGACTGCCGCAAGAACCTCTACCCCGAGACGCTCTGAGCCGCGCAGGTGACGCCGTCGCGCCGGGCGCAGGACGAGAAGACCTTGCGGGAGCACGTGGTCAATTGCTAGCGTGATCGAAGGACTCCGCCCAGCTATCCGGCTACCGCGGAATCCTCCCCTGGACGCACCCCTACCTCCGGAGCACCCCATGCCTTTCTGCCCCACCTGCGGCGCGGAAGTTCTGCCCCAGGCCATCGTCTGCGTGAAGTGCGGGGTCGGCCTCACCCCGGCGGGATCCACCCAGGTCGGGCCCGTGTCTGAGAAGGAGTGGCTCGTCACCCTGCTGCTCGCCATCTTCCTCGGCGGCCTGGGCATCCACCGGTTCTATACGGGCCACACGGGCATCGCGGTGGTCCAGCTCCTGACCCTGGGCGGCTGCGGCATCTGGACCCTGATCGACATCATCATGATCGCCACGGGCAGCTTCAAGGACTCCGCTGGCCTCCCGCTCAAGAAATAGCGCCTTCGATGCCGCGCTCCTGGCTGCGATCACCCTGGGGGCGGTCGCGACCCTGGCATGGCCCGCGGTGCTGCTCCGGCTGACCCCGCCCTGCCTCGTCACCCTCACCACCGGCCGGGCCTGCTGGGGCTGCGGCATCACCCGCGCCGTGGTGGCGGCGGTCCATTTCGACTTCACCGGGGCCTGGCGCGCGAACCCCCGGGTGGTGGTGGTGCTGCCGCTCCTGGCCGCGGTCTACCTGCGCTTCGCGCTGCGGATACTGCGGGACTGGCGGGAGGCCCCGCGCTGATCGCGGTGCGCTGGGCTAGAATGATCCCTCTGGAGGTCCCATGACCCTGCTGTCCATCCGTGGCGCCGCGCTGCTGCTGGCGTTGGCCTTCCCGCTCGCGGCCCAGACCAGCGACCCCGCCCCGAACTCCGCCCCCAAGAAGGCCGCGACAGCCAAGCAGGCTGCCCCCAAACCCAAGGAGCCCACGATGATCACCACCGAATCCGGCTTGAAGTACGTGGACACCGTGGTCGGCACCGGGGCTGCGCCGGCCCGTGGCCAGATCTGCCGCGTCCACTACACGGGCTGGCTGTCCGACCAGGGCAAGCACGGCAAGAAGTTCGACAGCTCCGTGGACCGGGGTGAGCCCCTGGCCATCCCCATCGGCGTGGGCCGCGTCATCAAGGGCTGGGATGAGGGCCTGATGTCCATGAAGGTCGGCGGCAAGCGCACCCTCATCATCCCCTCCTACCTGGGCTACGGTCCCCGCGGCGCCGGCGGCGACATCCCCCCCAATGCCGAGCTGATCTTCGACGTCGAGCTCATCGCCGTGAAGTAGCGACAGCAGCCCCAAAGGATAAAGAAGAACGCTAACCACGAAGAAAAGAATGCTTCTGTCTTCCTTCGTGGTCTTGGTGGTTGATGCCTGCACTGCCAGGGTTCAGGGCTTCCACTCGGGGTGCAGGTGCCCCTGGAAGATGGGCTGGACGGGGCCGGTCATGAGGACGCGGCCCTCGGGGCTGAAGTCGATGTCGAGGGTCCCGCCGGGCATGGTGACGGTGACGTGCGGCTCGATCAGGTTCAGGCGGCGGCAGGCGGCAGCGGCGGCGGCGCTGCTGCCGGAGGCGGGGGTATAGCCGGCGCCCCGCTCCCAGATCTCGATGCGGATGCGCTCCCGGCTGGTGACCTCCACCAGCAGGACGTTCACCCGGTCCGGGAACTCGGGGTGGCGCTCGATCTTCGGGCCCAGCCGGCGGGCGTTGGCGGGCGAGACCTCCCCGGGGAAGATGACGCAGTGGGGATTGCCGAGGTTCAGGGCGGTGATGGTGATGGGTCCCGTGGGCAGGAAGAGGGGCGTCTCCAGCACCTCCAGCTGAGCGGCGATGCCCGTGAAGGGGATGTCCCCGGCCCGGAAGGTGGGCAGGCCCATGTCCACCTGGGCCAGGCTGCCGTCGGCCGCCAGGAAGCGGACCTCCGACAGGCCGCCGACAGTATGAATGCGGCAGGAGGGGGGCTGGGCGTGCCCGGCTTCCAGGAGGTAGCGGGCGAAGATGCGGATGCCGTCGCCGCTGGTCTCCGCCTCGCTGCCATCCGGGTTGAAGATGCGCAGGCCGAAGACCTCGGGCTGCCCCGGGACCGCCAGGGGCCCCAGCAGGAGTCCGTCCGAGCCGATGCCGAGGCGCCGGTCGCAGAGGGTCTGGATCAGGCGTGGGTCGGGATCGAAGCTCCCCCGGGTCGGATCCACCACGAGGTAGTCGTTCCCGAGCACATGGAATTTGGAAATGGGGAAATCATGGGGCATGCGGTTGTCCTGGTGGGAGGCCGCCATTCGGGCCAAGACTGGCCCCGGATGGCTGCCGGCGCTCCAGACAGGACGGGACCTGCGGGCCCTCCCTGAAGCCCGAGCAGACTAGCATTCGAGCCCACAGGCAGCAACCCGGCCGCCCGATTCAGAGGGTGATGCGGGTTCCCAGCACCTGCAGGAACTGGGCAAGCCAGGCGGGGTGGGCGGGCCAGGCGGGCGCGGTCACCAGGTTGCCGTCGGTGACGGCGCCATCGATGGCGATCTCCGCGTACTTCCCGCGGGCGATCTCCACCTCGGCCCGGCAGGCGGGGTAGGCCGAGCAGGTGCGGCCCTCCAGCACGCCGGCGGCGGCCAGCAGCTGGGCGCCGTGGCAGATGGCGGCCACGGGCTTGCCGGTCTTGAAGAAGTGCCGCACGACCTCCAGCACCTCGGCGTTGAGGCGCAGGTACTCGGGGGCGCGGCCGCCGGGGATCACCAGGGCGTCGCACTGGCCCAGGTCGAGGTCATCGAAGGTGGCATTGAGGGTGAAGCGGTGGCCGGGCTTCTCCGAGTAGGTCTGGTGCCCCTCGAAGTCGTGGATGGCCGTGGCGATCCAGTCGCCGGCCACCTTGCCCGGGCACACGGCCTGCACCTTGTGGCCCACGGCCAGCAGGGCCTGGAAGGGCACCATGATCTCGTAGTCCTCGCCGAAGTCTCCGACGAGCATGAGGATGTTTTTCGCGGCCATGGCTGCCTCCGGTGTAGGTGGGGCCTGATTATGCGCCCACAGCCTGTTGCGGGGCCGAGAAATAAAGGAACGGGTGATGACTTCACCGAAAAATTACACGACCTGCGGGGAGGCTATTTCGGTGCATCCGGGAATCCCCGGGGGCACCAAGACCGGGAACCACAGATGGCGCAAATGGACGCAGTGACCCACCACCGAAAAAGCTTTTTCGATCTTCAGGCCTGGAGGTAGACCTCGGCCCCCTTCTCGGTGAACTCGGCGCTCTTCTCTTCCATGCCCTTCTGCAGGGCTTCTTCGTCGCTGAGGCCCTGGGCGGCGGCGTACTGCCGGACGTCCTCGGTGATCTTCATGGAGCAGAAGTGGGGACCGCACATGGAGCAGAAGTGGGCGCTCTTGGCCCCCTCGGCGGGGAGGGTCTCGTCGTGGAACTCCCGGGCGGTGTCGGGATCCAGGGCCAGGTTGAACTGGTCCTCCCAGCGGAACTCGAAGCGCGCCTTGCTCATGGCGTCATCCCAGATCCGGGCGCCGGGATGGCCCTTGGCCAGGTCCGCGGCGTGGGCCGCGATGCGGTAGGCGATGACGCCGTCCTTCACGTCCTTCTTGTTGGGCAGGCCCAGGTGCTCCTTGGGGGTGACGTAGCAGAGCATGGCGCAGCCGTACCAGCCGATCATGGCCGCGCCGATGGCGCTGGTGATGTGGTCGTAGCCAGGCGCCACGTCCGTGGTGAGGGGGCCCAGGGTGTAGAAGGGCGCCTCGTCGCAGACCTCGAGCTGCTTGGTCATGTTCTCCTGGATGAGGTGCATGGGCACATGGCCGGGGCCCTCGATCATCACCTGCACGTCGTGCTTCCAGGCGATCTTGGTGAGCTCGCCCAGGGTCTCCAGCTCGCCGAACTGGGCCTCGTCGTTGGCGTCGGCGGTGCTGCCGGGACGCAGGCCATCGCCCAGGGAGAAGGCCACGTCGTAGGCCTTCATGATCTCGCAGATGTCCTCGAAGTGGGTGTAGAGGAAGTTCTCCTGGTGGTGGGCCAGGCACCACTTCGCCAGGATGCTGCCGCCGCGGCTGACGATGCCCGTGACCCGCTTGGCGGTCATGGGCACGTAGCGCAGGCGCACACCGGCGTGGATGGTGAAGTAGTCCACGCCCTGCTCCGCCTGCTCGATGAGGGTGTCGCGGAAGATCTCCCAGGTGAGGTCCTCGGCCTTGCCGTTGACCTTTTCCAGGGCCTGATAGATGGGCACGGTGCCGATGGGCACGGGGCTGTTGCGCAGGATCCACTCGCGGGTCTCGTGGATGTTCTTGCCGGTGCTGAGATCCATGACAGTATCGGCGCCCCAGCGGATGGACCAGGCCATCTTCTCGACCTCTTCCTCGATGCTGGAGGCCACGGCGGAGTTGCCGATGTTGGCGTTGATCTTCACCAGGAAGTTCCGGCCGATGATCATGGGCTCGGCCTCCGGGTGGTTGATGTTGGCGGGGAGGACGGCGCGGCCCCGGGCCACCTCGTCCCGCACGAACTCGGGGGTGATGCGGCTCTTGAGGCCTGCGGCCTCGCGGCCCAGGTTCTCGCGGATGGCGATGAACTCCATCTCCGGGGTGACGACGCCCTGCTTGGCGTAGTGCATCTGGGACACGTTGCAGCCCGCCTTGGCCCGCAGGGGCTTGCGCTCGGCGTGGAAGCGGATGGCGTCCAGGTCGCGGTCCCGCTCCCGCAGCTTGCGGTAGAGGCTGGTGGCGCCCGGCAGCTCTTCCACGTCCCCGCGCCCCAGGATCCAGTCCTGGCGCAGGGGCTTCAGGCCCTTGGCCACGTCGATGGTGACGGCGGGGTCCGTGTAGGGTCCGGAGGTGTCGTAGAGCACCACCGGCTCATTGGCCGTGAGCCTGCCCTCGAAGTCGCGGGTCGGGCTGAGGCTGATCTCGCGGAAAGGCACCTGGACCCCGGGCAGCTTCCCGGCCACATGGATCTTGCGGGAGGCGGGAAAGGGCTTGAGGCAGGCGGCCAGAGCGGTCCCGGCCACGGGTGTCTGGGCAGGATCAGGCTGCATGGTCATGGAAACTCCGGACTTGGGTAAAATCGGGTCGAGATTGATCCCCGAATCAGTAAGTTTATCGCGCCGGAGCAGGTGCGACGGATTCAAAGATTGTCCAAGACCGGCCGATAGGACAGGCACGGAGCCCCGCCATGCCCGAATTCCCCCAAGACAACCAGGCCATCCCCGACCAGCTGATGCAGATCGCCGCGGAGCAGGAGGGCGGCGCCGGCCGGGTGCTGGATCAGCTCGAGGTCGCCCAGCACAGCTTCGAGGAGATCCAGAACCTGTCCAAGGAGTGCCAGGAGATCCTGCGGGTGCTGATACCACCCTCGCCCGACCTGGAAGCTCTCACCGGGAAGCTGGAGCAGATCGGCTTCCACGCGGACAACGGGGCCTACAACATCCAGGGCGCCTTCGACCTCTACCAGTACCAGGACATCGTGCGGCAGAAGCTCGAGCGCGTGGGCCGCAGCCTGATCGAGGTCTCCCACTTCGTGCTGGCGAGCCTGCAGCCCACCAGCGAGCACCTGCCCAAGATGGCCCCCTCGGGGCGGGACATCCTCCACCGCGAGCCCCAGATGGCCGACCTGATGAAGCCCGACGCCGACAGCGTGGTGGCGGAATTCTTCGCCAAGAGCCTCAAGGAACAGGCGGCGAAGAAGGCCGGAGAATAGAACTCCGAAGCTGCAATAATGGTCCCTGGAGGGACCATGCTCCGTCGTGCCCTGTTTGTTGGCAGTCTGGCCCTGAGCCTCGCGGCTGGGGCCCAGCCCCAGGAGGACCCGGTCCTCCGGGCCCGCACCCAGCGCGCCTCGGCCCTGGGCATCGCCGAGGGCGACCTGCCGCCGGTGCCCCGGGGCATCGTGGAACCCCCTCCCCTGCCGCCGCCAGAGGCCCACCTGCGGGACACCCCCAAGGGCCAGAAAGCCAAGGCCAAGGGCAAGGCCAAGAAGAGCAAGACCGCCGCGACCAAGGGCAAGGCCAAGGCCAAGGCTCCAGCCAAGGGGAAGACCAAGTGAAGATCGGAGTCCTGACTTCCGGCGGCGACGCCCCCGGCATGAACGCCGCCATCCGCGCCGTGGTGCGCCAGGCGGACGCCCTGGGGCATGAGACCTGGGGCATCTACCGCGGCTACCAGGGCCTGCTGGAGGGGGACCTGGAGCCCCTGCCCAGCCGCGCCTGCGCCAACATCCTGCAGCGCGGCGGCACCATTCTGCAGACGGCCCGCTGCCTGGCCTTCCACCAGCCCGAGACCCGGGCGGAAGCGGCCCGAATCCTCAAGGCCGCCGGCATCGAGGCCCTGGTGGTCATCGGCGGGGACGGCAGCTTTCGCGCCGCGCAGGCCCTCATGCGCGAGCACGGCGTGGCCTGCGCCGGCATCCCGGGGACCATCGACAACGACCTGCCGGGCACGGACCGGACCCTGGGCTTCGACACGGCCCTGAACACCGCCGTGGAGGCCATCGACCGCATCCGGGACACCGCCTCCAGCCACGGCCGGCTGTTCCTGGTGGAGGTCATGGGCCGCAGCTCCGGCATGCTGGCGGTGCACACGGCCCTGGCCTGCGGCGCCGAGGCCGTGCTCTATCCCGAGTCCCCCGAGGACAGCCTCGAGAGCCTGGTCAAGCGCTTGAAGGCCCACTGGGACGCAGGGAAGCGCAGCTCCATCGTGGTGGTGGCCGAGGGCGACACCGTGGGCCGGGCCATGGCCGTGGGCGAGCATCTCAGACAGGACCACGCCCTGGACCTCCGGGTCGTGGTGCTGGGGCACATCCAGCGGGGCGGCAGCCCCACGGCCCTGGACCGCATCTGGGGCAGCCGCTGGGGCGCCGAGGCCGTGCGCCGGCTGGACCGAGGCGAGCGGGGCTTCTACATGGCCGAGGTGGCGGGCGCCGCCGTGGCCCAGCCCCTGTCCCGGGTCCTGGACCCCCAGCCCCTGCCCCCGGGCGACCTGGGCATCCTGGTCTCCGTGCTTTCCCGTTAGGCTGAGGCTGCAAGTAGGGGGTCTGATGTCGGACACGACCAACGTCAATCCAACTGTCGCCGTCGTCTTCTCGGTATCGCCTGTGGCGATACGCGAGACCTCTCGCGGTGGGGCTGAAGGTCAGGGGGTCTGATGTCGGACACGTCTGAGATGAATCCAACTGTCGCCGTCGTTATGGCCGGTGGTCGCGGGACTAGGTTCTGGCCGCGGAGCCGGAACGCCCGGCCCAAGCAGTTCCTGGCCATCGTCGGCACCGAGACCCTGCTCCACCAGACGGTGCACCGCCTGGACGGACATGTGCGCCCCGAGCGCATCTTCGTTGTGACCACCGAGGACCTGGCCGAGGAGACCCGGCGGATGCTGCCGGAGCTGCCCCCCGAGAACGTCATCGTCGAGCCCGAGGGCCGCAACACCGCGCCCTGCCTTGCCCTGGCTCTGGTGGAGATCGAGAAGAAGATCCCCGACGGGGTGATGGCAGTGCTCTCGGCGGACCACTGGATCGGGGACCGGGAGCTCTTCCTCGCGGACCTGGACGCCGCCGTGGCGCACGCCGCAGACAAGCGGGAGCTGGTCACCTTCGGCATCAAGCCGACCTATCCCGAGACCGGCTACGGCTACATCGAGTCCGAAGGCCAGGGCCCCGTGCTCAAGGTGACGGCCTTCCGCGAGAAGCCGCCGGCGGAGGTGGCCCTCCAGTATCTCGAGTCCGGCCGCCACTACTGGAACGCCGGCATGTTCGTGTGGACACTCGCAGACTTCCGCCAGGGACTGCAGCAGCATGCACCTGAGGTGCTGGCGCCCCTCGACGCCTGGGTGGCCGCCGGTGCTAAGCCCGAGGACCTGGCCGAGGCCTACCGCCAGCTGCCCAAGGTCGCCATTGATGTGGCGCTCATGGAGCGGGCGGGCTCCGTGGCCGTGGTGCCCACTCGCTTCCGCTGGTCCGATGTGGGCTCCTGGCCCGCCGCCATCGAATTCCAGGAGGCGGACACCGCCGGCAACGTCAGCCTGGGCGACACCCTGCTGCTGGACACCCGCAACTGCGCAATCTTCGGGGGCAAGCGCTTCATCGCCGCGACGGGCGTGGACGACCTCATCGTGGTGGACAGCGACGACGCCCTGCTGATCTGCCACAAGGATCGCGCCCAGTCCGTGAAGGACGTGGTCGAGCGGCTGCGGGCGGATGGTCGTACAGACCTCCTCTAGCGGCCGTTCTCAGAGCGGAAAGCGTACGCTTTCCGCTAGTGGAAAAGACAAGAACAACCGAGGTTCCGGATGAAAAGACCTGAGACTCTGCATGTTGATAAGCCCTGGGGCTCCTTCGATCAGTACGCGCTGAACACGGCCTGCACGGTGAAGATCCTGACCTGCGCGCCGGGGCAGAAGCTGAGCCTCCAGCGGCACAGCCAGCGCGGGGAGCTGTGGGTGGCCCTGGATCCCGGCGTGGTGGTGGACCGGGACGGCGAGGAGCTGCGCCCGGCCGTGGGTGAGGAGATCTGGCTGCCCCTGGGCAGCACCCACCGCCTGCGCTGCGATGCCGCAACCCCCCAGGCCGTGCGCGTGCTGGAAGTGAGCCTCGGCACCTTCGACGAGGCCGACATCGAGCGCCTCCAGGACGACTACGGGCGCAGCTGATGCGGCCCTGGGTCCTGCTGCTCGCCGCCCTGCCGGCCCTGGCCCAGAGCGGCGAGGAGCTGCTGGCCCGGGTGGACCGCCTGCGCCATCCCTGGTCCGCCTTCACGGTGGAGCTGGAGCTGAAGGACGCGAAGACCGCCCAGCGCTGGAAAGTCTCGGCCCGCGAGAACGGGGACGCCCGCCTGGACGGCCTCAGCGAGAAGGAGCTGGGCCGCGCCGTGCTGATGCTGGGTGACGAGATGTGGCTGCTGCTCCCCGGCTCCAGGCGGCCCCTGAAGGTGACACCCCAGCAGCGCCTCATGGGTCCCGCCGCGGGCGGCGACGTGGCGCGCACGCGCTTCCGCAAGGACTACACGGTCCAGGTGGTGGCGGAGGAGCCCCTGGGCGACCGGCCCTGCTGGCGCCTGGAGCTGGCGGCCCGCAGCCCGGCCCTGAGCGCGCGGACGGTCCGCCTCTGGGTGGCCAAGGAGCCCGTGGCACCCCTCCGGGCGGACTTCTTCCTCGCCTCGGGCAAGCTGGCCCGCAGCGCCGCCTTCGGCCCCCTCACCACGGCCCTGGGCCAGCCGGTCCTGTCCGGACTGGAGCTCACCGAGCCTGGCGGCCTGAAGGTGGCCCTGGCTTTCAGCGCCTGGTCCAGGGGAGGCGTGGACCCGGAGCTGTTCCACCAGCCCTGACGCCAGCCGGCGGGCAGGTGCTGCTAGACTGGCAGGCGAGGTGCCCGCAAGGGCTTCCCGCCACCAAACCACCCCACCAATGCTTCCAGTCCCCTCGCGGGACTCCCGCTCAACTCCCCACCACTCGAAATCCCGCCAAACCTACCCTCTCGAAGCGCCCGTACCTCCGGGCGCTTCTTTTTTGGGCAGCGCGCTCAGTGCCCTGCGGCCGCCTTGGCTTTGGGCTTCTCGGCGTCCTTCTCCCGGGGCTGGGCCTTCTGGTGCTTGGACTCGGCGGCTTCGGTGGCGGCGGAGACGACCACGATGGAGATGCGGCGGTTCTGGGGATCCTTGGCGTCCTTGCCCTCGAGGGGGATGGTGTCGGCATAGCCGGTGACGCGCCGCACCTGGCCAGGGCGCAGGCCGCCAGCGGCGCTCTCCATCACCCGGCGGGCGGCGTTGGCCCGGTCGGAGCTGAGCTCCCAGTTGGTGTAGCTGCGGTTGGCATACTGGGAGGCGTCCGTGTGGCCGCCGATGACCACCCGGTTGGGCAGCTTGCCCAGCTCCTTGGCGATCTCCTTGAGGATGGACAGGGTGTAGCTCTTCAGGCTGGCGCTGCCGGAGTCGAAGAGCACCTGGGCCGCCTTGTCCTGGATCTGGATGCGCAGGCCCTCGTCCGTGAAGTCCATGCTGATCTGGTCCTGGAAGGCCTGAAGCAGCTCGTCCTCGTGGAAGGCCTTCTCGATGGACTCCGCCGTGGCCTCCATGGTCTTCCGCTCCTCCGCGGCGGCGCCCGGGGAGTCCGCATTGGCGTCGGTGCCCCCGTCACCATCGGGGCCGGGCGCCATGCCCCGGCCGCCGGGCAGGATCCCCTTGCCGTGGTCCGCCAGGATCTCCTTGCCCCGGTCCGTGTTGAAGAAGTTGGCGTCCTGGAACATGCCCGCGATGCCGGCCTTGGTGTTCGGGTTGGCGCTGTTGAGCAGCCACATGAGCAGGAAGAAGGCCATCATGGCCGTCACCAGATCCGCGTAGGCCACCTTCCAGGCCCCGCCGTGGGCCGCCGCGTGCCCCCCCTTCTTCTTGACGTAGCGGACTTTTACTTCGGTGGGGGCTTGCTGCTCAGCCATCGCGCCTCACCTCGGCTTGATCTGCCGCACCACTTCCTCCAGCTCACCCGACCCCGGTCGCTCAGTCGAAGGGATGTTCCGGCGGGCGAACTCCACGGCGGTGATGGGGGCCGCGCCGTTGCCGAAGCTGGTGAGGCCGGAGCGGATGCAGTTGAAGTAGTAGGCCTCGAGGCCGTTGATGGCGTCGATGTTCTTGGCCAGGGGCTGGAACACGCCGTAGGCCAGCAGGATGCCCAGGAAGGTGCCCACCAGGGCCGCGCCCACCTTGCCGCCGATGATGTTCGGGGGCTGGTCCAGGAAGCCCATGGTGATCACCACGCCCATGACGCAGGCCACGATACCGAAAGCCGGGAAGGCATCGGCGAGGTTCCCCATGGCCGCGCCGGGAGCCGCGTTTTCCGCGTGGTGCACGTCCAGGTCCGCGTCCATCACCATGTCGATCTCGTCCATCTTGGCGCTGCCGTTGATGAGCAGCTTCATGGAGTCGCAGAAGAAGTCCATGGCGTGGTGGTTGCCGGTGAAGGTCGGGTACTTCTTGAAGATCGACGAGTTGTGCGGGTCGTTGACGTCCTGCTCCAGGGCCAGGAGGCCGCCCTTCTTGATGTTCACGTAGATCTCGTACTGCATCATCAGGACTTCCATGTACACGGCCTTGGTATAGGGACTGCCCTTCAGGGGCTTGGCCAGGTCCGCGGCCACCCGCTTGATGAGGCTCAGGGGGTTGGCGGCCAGGAAGGCGCCGGCACCGGCGCCGAAGATGATCAGGCCTTCCGCGGGCAGAGGGTGCAGCAGGGTGGGTATGCTCCCGCCCTCCATCAGGTAGCCCCCGATGACCGCGATGAACACCACCGCCAACCCGATCAGAAAAAACATGCTGCAGCTCCTGCCGACTTCATCGGCCGGGAGAGGGCTGGGGTGAATTCTGGACACGATCTGAGGACACTTGGCTGGCACAATGAAAGCATTCGGAGGATTTATGACCCCAGCCAGCCCCACCCTCGGCCCCGTGGGCAGCTATGTGAAGCACCACTTCCGGCACTTCAACGCCGCGGCCCTGGTGGACGCCGCCGAAGGCTACCGCGCCTACCTCGCCCAGGGCGGCAAGATGATGGTCACCCTGGCCGGCGCCATGAGCACCGCGGAGCTGGGCCTCTCCTTCGCCGAGATGATCCGCCAGGACAAGGTGCACCTCATCGTCTGCACCGGCGCCAACCTGGAGGAGGACATCTTCAACCTGGTGGCCCACGACTTCTACGAGCGGGTGCCGCACTACCGGGACCTCACCCCCCGGGACGAGGCGGACCTGCTGGCCCGGCACATGAACCGCGTGACCGACACCTGCATCCCCGAGATGGAGGCCATGCGCCGCATGGAGAAGGCCATGCTGGATGTCTGGACCCGGGCCGACCAGGCCGGCGAGCGCTACTTCCCCCACGAGTTCTTCCAGCAGGTGCTGAGGTCACGGGTGCTGGAGCCCTCCTTCCAGATCGATCCGAAGCACTCCTGGATGCTGGCCGCCCTCGAGAAGAACGTGCCCATCGTCGTCCCCGGCTGGGAGGACAGCACCCTCGGCAACATGTACGCAGCGGCCGTGATCCGCGGCGAGGTCAAGAACGTCCACACGGTGCGCACCGGCATCGAGTACATGACCTGGCTGGCGGCGCACTACCAGGAGGTCACCAAGACCGCGACCCTGGGCATGTTCCAGATCGGCGGCGGCATCGCCGGGGACTTCCCCATCTGCGTGGTGCCCATGCTGCACCAGGACCTGGAGCTGACCTCCGTGCCGCTCTGGGGCTACTTCTGCCAGATCAGCGACTCGACCACCAGCTACGGCTCCTACTCGGGCGCCGTGCCCAACGAGAAGATCACCTGGGGCAAGCTGGGCATCGACACCCCCAAGTTCATCGTCGAGAGCGACGCCACCATTGTCGCGCCGCTGATCTTCGCGTATCTGCTCGGCTGGTAGCCGAGGGCTGTCAGCTGTCGGCTGTCAGCTATCAAAAGATCGCACACCCGGCGCTGAGGCTATCCGGGCCCTTCTTGAGCCGATAGCCGATGGCTGACAGCCGATAGCTCAAAGAAACCACACCAGCAACCGAGCCCCTTCGCGCCCGGCCACTGGGATGACGCGGTGGGGGGGCTGGCCGGGGATCTCGAAGCTGTGGCTGACGAGGCGGCTGCTGGGCCGCAGCTCGCGGCGGGCCTTGGCCCAGAGGGCGGCCATGGGCACGGGGGAGAGGAAGGCGTAGGCCACGTCGAAGGCCGCCAGGTTGACGCGCCAGAGGCTGCCCAGGCGGATGGTGGCATTGGGCAGCGGCAGGCAGCGCAGCCAGGCCACCAGCCAGGTGAGGGGCGAGGCCTCGACGCCGGTGAAGCGGCCATCGGGCCGGACCCGGGCCAGGTGGGCCACGGGTCCGCCGAAGCCGCAGCCCAGGTCCACGAAGGTGAAGCCGGGGCCCTCCGGCAGCAGCCCCTCCAGCTTCAGCCAGGCGTCCCGGCTGGCGTGGTAGAGGGGCACGCGGGTCAGCAGGCCGCCCCCGAAGACCAGGGCCAGGGCCAGGAACAGCGCCAGGTAGACCCAACCGGGCACCGCGACGGCCCAGAGCAGCCGCGCCAGGAAGGGCAGGAGCGCCTGGAGGACGATCCAGCGGGCCTCCAGGGCCAGGGCCCGGGACAGGAAGACCGCCCCCACCGCCTGCAGCAGCACCCAGAGGAAGCCCGGCAGCCGGAGCCCCAGGCGCGCCAGCAGCACCAGCCCCGAGAAGGCCAGTCCCTGCGCCAGCAGGGCGCGCAGGACCGGGGGCAGGCGGCGGAGGAGGGAAGACATGGTCCTATGCTAATCGGATGACCATCGGCCGCTTCGCCCCATCGCCCACGGGGGTCCTCCACCTGGGGAACCTCCGCACGGCGCTGGCCTCGTGGCTGTCGGCCCGGGCCGCCGGGGGGCGCTGGCTCCTCCGCCTGGAGGACGTGGACGGGCCCCGCTGCCGGCGCGACCTGGGCGAGGCCCAGCTGCGCGACCTGGCGGCCCTGGGGCTGGACTCGGACGAGCCCGTGCTCTGGCAGTCCGACCGGAGCGGGGCCTACCGGGCGGCGCTGGCGGTGCTCCAGGCCGCGGGCCGCCTGTATCCCTGCGCCTGCTCCCGGAAGGACCTGCAGTCCCTGGCCTCCGCGCCCCATGCGGAGGACGGCCTGCGCCCCTACCCCGGCCGCTGCCGGGACCGGGTCTGGGACGGCTTCGACCACGCCATCCGCCTGCGCCTGCCGGAGGGAACAGTGGCCTGGAACGACCTCCTGCTGGGGCCCCAGGCCGACGACCCCGCGGCCCTCACCGGGGACCCCCTGCTCTTCCGCCGGGACGGCTGCTTCGCCTACCACCTGGCCGTGGTCGTGGATGACGGCGCCCAGGGCGTCACCGAGGTGGTGCGCGGAGCCGATCTGCGCCCCGTCACGGCCACCCAGGTCCGGCTCCAGGAGGCCCTGGGCCTACCCCGCCCCGCCTACGCCCACCTCGGGATGGTGACCGCCCCGGACGGCGGCCGCCTGGGCAAGCGGGCCGGCGCCCTGGGCCTGGCCGCCCTGGCGGAGCGGGGCATCCCCCAGGCACAGGTCCTGGGCTGGCTGGGCTGGAGCCTGGGCTGCCAGCCCACTCCCGAGCCCTGCCGCGCCGAGGACCTAGTCGCCGCCTTCCGCTGGGACCGTGTCCCCCAAGGGGATGTTGCCATCCCTACTGCGTGGTACGTTTAACGCAAAAAAACCCGGCAAGCCGGGTTTTTTTGATAGGAAAGATAAATAACCGGTGCCGCTACCCGAGCTTGTTCACCCTCTCGGCATCCCCTCGCGGGGATACGCGAGACCGCAAAACAAAGGACCCGGCTCTCCGGGTCCTTTGTTCCAATGGGCAGGTCCGTTAGGCCAGCTTGTTCACCTTGAGAGCCAGGCGGGACTTGGTGCGATCGGCGGCGTTCTTGTGCATGACGCCCTTGCGGCAGGCCTTGTCGACCAGGCCCTGGGTCAGGGGCAGCTGGGTGGCGGCCTCGGCCTTGTTGCCGGATTCCACCACGGTCAGGAACTTCTTGACGGCGGTCTTCAGCTCCGAGCGGTTGCTGCGGTTGTTGAGGCGGACCTCAGCGTCGCGACGGGCTTTCTTGACAGCAGACTTGTGATTGGCCATGTTCGGGTCTCCAGCTCCCGGGGCAGTCCTTCGGGAAGCGCGAATAACCATCCTATCGCAAGCATCCCTTGGGTCAAGCGGAAAAGACCGGCCCTGGGCCCCATTCGCCCCTTCCCGATCGGGCTCCGGCGCGGCATCCTGATCGGAGGCGAATGGCCTCCCGGGAAGGATGGGGTCATGCCGCAGCAGAAACTGGAGTCCGTCGTGGAGCTCGAGGCGAAGGCGAAGGCCATTCGCAGGGACGCGCTGCTGCAGGTCTTCAAGGCCCAGAGTGGCCATCCCGGGGGCAGCCTCAGCTGGGTCGACATCGGCGTGGCGCTCTACTTCCACGAGATGACGCTCTTCCCCGAGGACCCCACCAACCCTGCCCGGGACCGCTTCGTGCTGTCCAAGGGCCACGCCTGCCCCACCCAGTACGCCCTCCTCGCGCACCAGGGCTTCTTCCCCCGGGCCGAGCTGGAGACCTTCCGCCGCTACCCGACGCGCCTCCAGGGGCACGCCGAGAACCACGCCACTCCGGGCGTCGAGGTGACCACCGGCAGCCTGGGCCAGGGCCTGCCCCAGGCCGTGGGCATCGCCATCGGCCTCAAGGTGCAGAAGGCCCCCCAGCGGGTCTACTGCGTCGTGGGCGACGGCGAGAGCCAGGAGGGCGTGATCTGGGAGGCGGCCATGGCCGCGCCCCACCACAAGCTCGACAACCTCTGCGTCTTCCATGACCTGAACGGCCTCCAGATCGACGGCGAGGTCAAGAAGGTCATGAACATCAACCCCGTGACCGACAAGTGGCGCGCCTTCGGGTGGGCCGTGAAGGAGATCGACGGCCACGACTTCCCCCAGATCCTCGAGGCCCTGGCCTGGGCCCGCACGGTGGTGGGCCAGCCCGTGATGATCTGCGCCCGCACCATGAAGGGGCGGGGCGTGAGCTTCATGGAGAACCAGGCCGGCTGGCACGGCGTGCCGCCCAAGCCCGAGGAATTCGAAAAGGCCATGGCCGAGCTGGCCGACTGAGACCCGAGGACCCCCCGAGCATGGACGCCTTCCGCACCACCTTCGAACAGCACCTGGCGGCGGCCCTGCCCGGCGTGGACATCACGCTGGAGCGGCCGAAGTCCGGCGAGCTGGGCGACCTCGCCTTCCCCTGCTTCCGCGCCGCCAAGCAGCTGGGGAACAACCCCGTGCAGCTCGCCCAGGAGCTGGCCGCGGGCATCCGCATCGACGGCGCGACCCTGGTGGCGGCGGGCCCCTACCTGAACCTGAAGCTGGCGCCCGCGACCCGCGCCGCCGCGGTGCTGGGAGCCATCCTCGCGGCGCCCCGGGAGCTGCCCTTCGGCGCCCGCCGGGCCAACGGCCGCAAGGTGATCGTCGAGTACAGCTCGCCCAACATCGCCAAGCTCTTCACCATCGGCCACCTGCGGTCGACCATGATCGGCCACGCCCTGGCCCAGATCCACCAGTACCTGGGCTGGGATGTGCTGCGTCTCAACCACCTGGGGGACTGGGGCACCCAGTTCGGCACCCTGCTGGCGGCCTACACCCGCTGGGCCCAGGACGGCAACGCGGACCTGGAGGCGGACTTCGACTGGGCCGAGCCGGCCCCGGAGAAGCGCCGCACGCCGCTGTTCCGCCTCTTCCAGCTCTACGTGCGCTTCCACGCCGAGGAGGAGAGCGACCCCGCCATGCGCGACGAGGGCCGCGCCTGGTTCCGCCGCCTGGAGGAGGGCGACCCCGAGGCCCGGCGCCTCTGGGCCTGGTTCCGCCAGATCTCACTCAAGGAGTTCCAGCGCATCTACGACCGCCTCGGCGTGGCCTTCGACACCCTGGAGCAGGGCGAGGCCTTCTACGAGGACCAGCTGGCCCCCACCCTGGCCCGCCTGGAGCAGGCCGGACTCATGGTGGAGGGCGACAAGGGCGCCCGCATCGTGAACCTGGAGGACGTCGGCATCAGCACCCCCTGCCTCGTGCAGAAGGGGGACGGCACCAGCATCTACGCCACCCGCGACCTGGCCGCGGCCCTCTACCGCAAGCAGGCCTATGCCTTCGACCGCTGCCTCTACGTGGTGGGCACAGACCAGGTGCTGCACTTCCAGCAGATCTTCGCGGTGCTCAACAAGCTGGATCCCTGGTTCCAGGGCCGCATGCTGCACACGCCCTTCGGCATGGTCAAGCTGCCCGAGGGCAAGATGAGCACCCGCAAGGGCAACGTGATCTTCCTCGAGGACGTGCTGGACGAGGCCCGGGAGCGCGTGGCCGCCATCATCGAGGAGAAGAACCCGGACCTGGCCGACAAGGAGGCCGTGGCCGAGCTGCTCGGCATGGGCGCCGTGGTCTTCTTCGACGCCATGAACGACAGGGTGAAGCCCATCACCTTCACCTGGGACCGCGTCATCGCCCTCGACGGCGACACGGGCCCCTACGTGCAGTACGCCCACGCCCGCATCCTGAGCGTGCTGCGCAAGGCCGGCGGCGACTGGGCGGCCAGGGCCCAGGCCGGCCCTGCCGATGGCCCCCGCCTGCCCTTCCCCCTCGCGCCCCTACCCGCGGACCTGGGCGGCCTCGCGGCGCCCGAGGCCCAGGCCCTGCTCTTCGAGCTGGCGGGCCTGCCGACGGCCATCGCCGCCGCGGCCGACGGCTGCATGGCCACGCCCCTGGCCCGGCAGCTGGTGGCCCTGGCCCGGTCCTTCAGCGGCTTCTACACCAACTGCCCGATCCTGGCCCCCGATAACACCCCCGAGGTCCGCGAGGCCCGCCTCGCCCTCTGCGTCGCCACCGCCCGCGCCCTCCGCCAGGGCCTCTACCTCATGGGCATCCAGGCCCCGGAGGAGATGTGAGCCTTGGTGTTCCGTTCAAGTCACTAGGAGTCTCCCGATGACCAAGTACGTATTCGTGACCGGTGGTGTGCTGTCCTCCCTGGGCAAGGGGATCGCGGCGGCTTCGCTGGGGGCGCTGCTGGAGGCGCGGGGGCTGAAGGTCACGCTCATGAAGATGGATCCCTACCTCAACGTGGATCCCGGCACCATGTCGCCGTTCCAGCACGGCGAGGTCTTCGTGACGGACGACGGCGCCGAGACGGACCTGGACCTGGGCCACTACGAGCGCTTCACCTCGGTGCCCACCACCCAGAACCACACCATCACCACGGGCCGCATCTACAACACGGTGATCCAGAAGGAGCGCCGCGGCGACTACCTGGGCAAGACCGTGCAGGTGATCCCGCACATCACCGACGAGATCAAGAGCGTGATGAAGAAGGTCGCCAAGGACATGGACGTGGTGATCGTGGAGATCGGCGGCACCGTGGGCGACATCGAGAGCCAGCCCTTCATCGAGGCCATCCGCCAGTTCAAGCTGGAGTCGGGCCTGGGCAACGCCATCAACATGCACCTGACCTACGTGCCCTACATCAAGACCGCGGGCGAGCTGAAGTCCAAGCCCACCCAGCACAGCGTCAAGGAGCTGCGCGCCCTGGGCATCCAGCCGGACGTGCTGCTCTGCCGCGCGGAGCAGCACATCCCCCGCGAGCTGAAGGACAAGATCGCGCTGTTCTGCTCGGTCACCCAGGACGCGGTCTTCAGCGCCCTGGACGCCCACTCCATCTATGAGGTCCCGCTCAACCTCCACAACGAGGGCCTGGACGCCAAGGTGGCGGCCCTGCTGGGCCTGGGCGAGAAGACCCCGGACCTCAGTGCCTGGCAGAAGCTCCTCGACCGGATCCGCAACCCCAAGGGCGCCGTGCGCATCGGCATCGTGGGCAAGTACGTGGAGTTCAAGGAGAGCTACAAGAGCCTCATCGAGGCCCTGCACCACGCGGGCTACGGGCTCGAGGCGCACGTGGACCTGAAGTGGATCGAGGCGGAGGACCTGGAGGACCAGGATCCCGCCAGCTACCTGGCGGACTGCCACGGCATCCTGGTGCCCGGCGGCTTCGGCGTGCGGGGCACCCGCGGCATGATCAAGTCCATCCAGTACGCCCGCGAGCACCGCATTCCCTTCTTCGGCATCTGCCTCGGCATGCAGATGGCCTCCGTGGAGTTCGCCCGCAACGTGGCGGGCCTCGACGGCGCCGACTCCACCGAGTTCGACGAGGAGCCGAAGCACCGCGTCATCTTCAAGCTGCGCGAGCTGGTGGACGTGGAGGAGCTGGGCGGCACCATGCGCCTGGGCGCCTACCCCTGCCGCCTGGCCCCGGGAAGCCAGGCCGAGAAGGCCTACGGCAGCACCGAGATCAGCGAGCGCCACCGGCACCGCTACGAGTTCAACCACGAGTACAAGAAGGCCCTGGAGAACAAGGGCCTGGTCTTCACCGGCATGAGCCCCGACGGCGTCTTCGTGGAGATCGTGGAGCTGAAGGACCACCCCTACTTCCTGGCGTGCCAGTTCCACCCCGAGTTCAAGAGCCGCCCCCTCAGCCCGCACCCGCTCTTCACCGCCTTCGTCAAGGCCAGCGCCGAGAACCGGGGCTGAGCTAAGCCATCGAGTGCAGCCCCACCAGGTTGCCCTCGGTGTCGTAGACCAGGGAGATGAAGCCGTAGGGCCCGATGGCCATCTTGGAGCGGTGGATCTGGCCGCCGGCGGGCAGGACCCGGGCCTCCTCCACCGCGCAGTCCGCGCAGTGGAAGTAGACCAGGGTGCCCGAGCCGCCGCAGGGGACCCCGGCCAGCCGCACCAGCGCCCCGGGCGTGCCGTAGCTGGTCTGGTCGCCGGGGAAGGCCCACATCTCCATGTCCGGCGAGGGCTCCCCGAGCGGCTGCAGGGTGGCCTGCAGGACCGCCTCGTAGAAGGCCTTGGCCCGGGCCATGTCCTTCACGTAGATCTCGAACCAGACCACCGGATTGCCGCTCATGGGTGCCTCCTGTCCTGAGTGCGAAGGCAAGGTTACCCGGACTCAGGCAGCGGCAAGCCCCTCCAGGATGGCCAGGGCCTCGAGCCGCCGGTCCCAGGGCACGAAGAGGTGGTCGTGGTAGAACGCCGACACGGCGTTGAGGCTGATGCCCGCCGCGGCCAGGGCGGCGCTGAGGGCCGCCAGGAGGCCCACCGCCGTCAGGGATGAGTGGACGGTCAGGGTGACGAGGGCCCACTCGGCCTCCGGTGCGAGACCCTGCGCCCTCGCCATCTCCACCGGGAGGATCAAGGTCACCCCCTCCGCCTCCCGGAAGCTGCCCTGGGCCCGGGGCAGCAGCGGCGCCGCCGCGGCCTCGGACAGCGAGAAGAACCCGTAGGCCTCCTCCCGCAGGGCCGGCCGCAGGGTACGCAGCAGGGTCGGGAGATCCGTTTCGCCAGTCATGCAGCCTCCGGTCCCGAGGATACCCAACCGGGAAGGCGGCCGGAGGGAACTCCCGAGACCACCGGGGGCACGGACCTGACCGACCCGGCCGGCTCCCGTTCCGCTGTCCATTCTTCATGTCACTACATGCATTTCTGAGCCATGACAGGATCTGATCGCTGATAAAGGCCCCCAAAACAGTCCCACAGCACGAATCATAAGCGCTGTAAATAGAGCCATAAAAACTTAAAATCGAATCACTACCTATAGGTAATCATTTTCGCTGGACCCGAAAGACGATGATGTCATCATGTATCAAGGTCACGACGGCAAGGGGGTCGGGCCTGGTTCGTTGCCAGCATCGATAGAGGGGGGAAGCATGCAACTTTCAGGCCTTCGGTACGGTTCCAAGCTCCTTCAGTTGGTGGAGTTTCCCGTAGCCGACTTCATCGACGGGTCCGCGACCAGTCAGGAGATCCAGCAGTTCCTGGAGAAGCACAAGAAGCTGGTGGTGAAACCGGCCTTCTACGGTGGCGTTGGCAAGAAGGGGAAGGCCGGCCTGGTGCGGGTGGTCAAGACCGTCCAGGAGGCGCTCCTCGCCAAGCGCGACCTCTTCTTCGCCCAGCACACCTACGGCAACAAGGTGGTGACGGCCAATGGCGTCACCATGGAGGCCTTCGTGCCCTCGGATCTGGAGGTCTACTTCAGCATCTCGAGCTCCAGCGTCCACCGGGGCCCCGTGTTCACCATCACCCCCTGGGGCGGCGTGGACATCGAGGCGCTGCCACCCGAGAAGAAGGCCGTGGTGGAGATCGATCCCTTCACCGGCATCAACGCCTTCGAGATCACGAACGCCCTCACGGACACGGGCTGCCCCGAGGCCTTCATCTCGGCCCTGGTCCAGCACCTGCCCAAGCTCTGGGACCTCTACGACGGCTACGGGCTGACCACCATCGAGCTGAACCCGATCCGGGTCATGCGCCAGGGCAACCAGGTCCTGCCCGTGGCCTGCGACGTGAAGGCCAGCTTCGACCAGGACAATCCGGCCTGGAAGCGCATCGGCCTGCCGGACGGCCTGTTCCAGACCGAGACCACCCCCTTCGAGCTCGACATCAACGAGCTGCGCACCTACCAGGGCCAGAGCGACGTGCTGGAGATGAACCCCAACGGATCCATCCTCCCCTTCATGTTCGGGGGCGGCGCCAACAGCGCGGGCACCGAGAGCCTGGGCGAGGCGGCCATCTTCTCCTCGGACTTCGGCGGCAACCCGCCCTACGAGAAGATCTACGAGATCAGTCGCATCGTCTTCGAGCACTGGTACCAGCAGGCCGACATGCTGCTGCTCATCGGCGGCAAGGCCAACAACACGGACATCTACGTCACGTTCAAGGGGGTCTTCGACGCCCTGCGGGACCATGTGGCCAAGGCCGGCTGGAAGCCGCTCTACGTGGTGATCGGCCGCGGCGGTCCCAACGTGGTGAAGGGGATGTTCTACGCCAAGGACATCCTCGACCGGCTGCGGCTCCCCTATCAGATGTTCGGGCACGACACCTCCATGATCCTCACCCTGGAGCGGGCGCGGAAGATCGACCGCTGGTGGGGAGCCGAGGGCGCTGCAGCCTACCGCAAGCAGATCGAAACCCAGGGCCGGGCCTAGGAGACACCATGCGACGACTGACAACCCGTCCCTTCCCCTACTACGTGGGCCTCCACTCCCTGGAGGAGCTGGTCACCAAGCAGAACCGCGTCTGCGTCATGAACATCCTGGGCAGCGAGAGCCGCAAGGTGACGCCCGTCTCCCACGAATACAGCGGCGGCAACGTGGTGGCCGGGGTCCAGTACGGCCGGCGCGGCGTGCTGGAGACCAAGCTCGGCGAGATCCCGGTCTACCGGAGCATCCGCGAGGTCATGGAGAAGGGCATCGCCTTCGACATGGGCGTGGTCTACATTCCGCCCCTCGGCGTCTGCAAGGCCGTCTCGGAGCTCGTGACCCACAACGAGGCGCTCAAGCGCATCGTCATCGTCACCGAGAAGGTCCCTGCGCGGGACTCCCGGAACATCCGCGCCCTCTGCCAGGAGGCCGGCGTGGACGTCATCGGGGCCAACTGCCTCGGCATGGCCAACGCCTGGGACCGGGTCCGCATCGGCGGCGGCCTGGGGGGCGATCACCCCGAGGAGGCCCTGGCCAAGGGCTCCATCGCGATCCACTCCAACTCCGGGAACTTCACCACGACCATGGCCGAGTACCTCCGCACCGCCGGCTTCGGCATCAGCACCGCCGTTTCGAGCGGGAAGGACGTCTACATCCACTTCGCGCTGCCCGAGTTCCTCTACGCGGCCCAGAACGACCCCCGCACCAAGGCCGTGGTGATCTATGTGGAACCCGGCGGCTACTACGAGAAGCAGGCCCTGGACTGGATCAAGGACCGCACCTTCGGCTTCACCAAGCCGATCATCGCCTGCGTCACGGGCCGCTGGAAAAAGAACATCACCCGCGCCTGCGGCCATGCGGGCGCCCTCTCGGGCAGCGGCGATGACGCGGAGGCCAAGGAGAAGTGGTTCGACGAGTACTTCGGGGTGGATGTCTTCGACCCCAAGACCCGCAAGGTCAGCAAGCGGGGCGTCCGGGTGTCCAGCATCCAGTACATCCCCGATGCGGTGCGGGCAGTCTACGAGAAGATCGACGAGCTGCCGGACTTCGCCTCCACCGGCGATCTCTCCCTGAAGCTCTGGCTGAACGACAGCGTGGTGAGCCTCCCCAAGGACCTGCACCTCCCCCTGTCGAAGCCGCCCGTTCCCTACGACCACCAGATCATCGAGGTCAACAAGCAGGTGGGAGCCCACTACCTGCGCCAGAACATGGCGAACAAGTCCGGGGCCACCCGCATGAACCGGAAGTCCCATGTGGCGGAGCTACACGGGAAGTCGGTGCTGGAGCTGTCCGGGTTCCCCATGGAGGAGAACCTCCACTTCGCCCTGGCCAAGGTCATGCCGGACAAGAACGACGTCCCGACCCTGAACCTGATCCTCAACCTGTTCATGAAGATAGATGAGCGCCGCATGGAGCTCATCGACGTGGCCCGGGCCAACGGCTGCACGCCCAACGCCTACCTCGCCTCCCAGATCGCCCTGGTGGGCGACAAGGACCTGCTGTCCAAGTCCCGGACCCACTCCCAGTTCATCATCGACCTCATCCGGGAGTTCGGCCTCAACGAGAGCACCCAGACCTTCCCGGCGGAGCTGGACGAGTACGTCGTGCAGCACCTGCTCACCGCCGAGCCCTCCCGGAAGACCGACATCTCGGACCTGCTCTTCAGGGAGGTCAAGAAGTCGAAGAAGTCCTGCGTGGCCCTGAAGGTCTGCCAGCACATCATCGAGCTGGCCCACGCCCGGGGCCTGGAGATCCGTGACACCTACGAGTTCCTGCTGGCCACCATCGCGGTCTGCGTGCTGTGGAATCCCATGCTGGAGAAGCGCATCAGCCGCCAGCTGGTGGAGAACGCGGTCACCTACTTCTACCTCATGAGCCGCATCGTGGCCTACTCCGTGGTGGACCGCGCCCACAACCCCCACTGGAAGAAGCTGGTGGACCAGAAGCTGTCCAACCTGAACCACAGCTTCACCGAGAACGCCTTCAAGGTGCTCTTCGCCCGGGTGCCCACGCCCTCGGAGCTGCTGGAGTTCCAGGCCCTCGTGGGGCTCACGGTCACCAACGGCCCCGGCACCCTCTCGGCCAAGGGCGCCAAGGAGAGCGTCAGCGCCCGCAACGACATCTCCATGGCCTTCGTGGGCTTCCTGGCCAACACCGGCCGGGCCCACGGCGGCAACGGCTACGAGGCGATCACCTACCTGGTCGAGCAGTTCAAGGACGTCAACCTGCCCGACCCCGGGGACCCCAACCACGGGGTGGACCTGAAGGCGCTCGCGGTCAAGGCCGCCAAGGCCTACGGCGCCCACAAGCACCAGATGCGGGAGGTGGAGGAGGCCCAGCTGAAGCCCATCCCCTGCATCAACCACCCGGTGTTCCGGGGGAACCACATCAACGTGGATCCCCGGGAGGAGTTCGTGGCCGGGGTCATGAAGGAGAAGGGCGTCTACAACGCCTTCTGGGAGTTCTATCACCTGCTGGTGCAGGCCCTCTACGACGAGGGCGTCACCAAGAACGTGTTCTGCGTGAACGTGGACGCGGTGCTGGCGGTGATCACCCTGAAGCTGCTGTGGAAGGACCTGCAGTCCGGGCGCCTGAGCCTCCACCAGGTCCAGGACCTGACCTTCACGCTCTTCCTGTTCGGGCGGACCATCGGCACCGCCGCCGAGATCGCCGACCACCGGGACCGGGGTGTGGACATGGACTGCCGCACCCCCGAGAGCGAGCTGTCCTTCGTCCTCTAGCGGAAGGGCACCCCCATGAAGAAGGCCCGGCGCTGCCGGGCCTTCTTCATGCTTCGGGAAGAGCTGGGGTCTAGCGGCCGCCCTTGGCGGCCCACTCCTCGAGCATGGTGGTGGTGACGGACTTGGGGCGCTCCAGGGCATAGCCCAGGGCGCGGTCCCAGGTGATGTTGGCCAGCACGCCGATGGCGCGGCCCACACCGAACAGCACGGTGTAGAAGTCGTACTCGGTCAGCCCGTAGTACCACTGGATCACGCCGCTCTGCGCGTCGACGTTGGGCCAGGGGTTCTTGGTCTTGCCCTGCTCGGTCAGCACGCCCGGGGCCACCTTGTAGATGGTGTTGACCAGCTTGAAGAGCGGGTCGTTGGGCATGTGCTTGAGGCAGAACTCCATCTGGGCGGTGTAGCGGGGATCGGTCTTGCGCAGCACGGCGTGGCCGTAGCCGGGGATGACGTGGCCGCTGTTCAGCGTGTCCCAGAGGGCCTTCTTGACGTTCTCCTCGGTGGGCTCGGCGCCGTCGAGCTGCTTCTGGAAGCTCATGATCCAGTCCAGCACTTCCTGGTTGGCCAGGCCGTGGAGGGGGCCCGCGAGGCCGTTGAGGCCCGCGCTGAAGGAGTAGTAGGCGTCGGACAGGGCGGAAGCCACCAGGTGGGTGGTGTGGGCGCTGACGTTGCCGCTCTCGTGGTCGCTGTGGAGGATGAAGTACATCCGGGCCACGTCGTCGTAGGGCTTGGCGATGCCCATCATCTGGGCGAAGTTCGCGCCCATGTCGAGGTCGGGATTGGGGGCGATGATCTCGCCGTTCTTGTACTTGTAGCGGTAGATGAAGGCGGCGATCTCGGGCAGCTTGGCCAGCAGGTCGCAGGCGTCCTCATACATGGGATCCCAGTAGTCGACCTTCTTCATGCCGTGGTAGGCGGCCGCGAACTTGCTCTCCTTCTGGAGGGTCAGCACGGCCGTGGAGAGCATCACCATGGGGTGGCTGTCCTTGGGCATGGCCTTCAGCACGTCGAAGACATAGGAGGGCACCTTGGCGCGGGACTTGAAGTCCTGCTTGATCTCCTCGGCATCCGCCGCAGTGGGGATCTCGCCCGTCAGCATGTAGAACCAGAAGGACTCCACCGTCGGGTACTCGGCGCCCGGCAGCTTGGGCAGGGCGGCGAAGGTCTCGGGGATGTTCTTGCCGCGGAAGCGGATGCCTTCCTGGGAGTCCAGGTAGGAGATGTCGGTCACCAGGCACTTGATGTCGCGGGCGCCGCCGATGCACTGGTCGATGGTGACCTCGTCGATCACCACCTTGCCGAACTCCTTGGTGAGCCTCGTGATGCGCGGACGGTGTTCCTGGATCTTTTCCAGAAGCAGGGACTTCAGACGGGTCATGGCGGACTCCATGAGATTGAAGCGTTGAGGGGTGGTGGTTGGAAGGATCGGGGTCGGATCATCATACGGGTATCGTCTATGACGAACCAGGATTCTTTAATGACCAACATGGAATCATTGAAGACTAAGGTTAGATAGCAAGCAGAATAGGACGGGAAAGCCAGGGAGGCATCGTGACCTGCGTCAAACTGTGGGTGTTGGGGATCGCAAGCATCGCCGCCGGGCTGGGCGCCCAGGAGACCCCCCGGCCCAACCGCGTGGCCTGGTTCACGGGCTTCCCCGAGCCCCTGCCCCAGGGCGTCAACGAGGTGGCCCTGGAAGCCACCAGCCAGATGCTGCGCCCGGACCTGGAGCACAGCTCCGACGGCCGGACCTGGGCCCGCCTGGACGGCGAGGAGTGGCAGCTCACCGGCGACTGGGCCATCCCGGCCGGCGCCTCCCGGTTCAATGTGCGGGCCCGGTTGGCCTCGCGCTCCGGCGGCATCGCGGACCAGGCCATGGTGAGCTGGCACAAGTTCTTCTACCTCCCCCAGGGGGGCCGCCTGGACGCCCCCAAGAACCGGCTGGCCTACCACCTGGAGCGGGACGGCCGCGTCATCGGCGACCTGTCCCGGCCCGGCGTGGCCCTCATGGACCTCGACCTCGCCTGGGTCCGCCCCTTCGGCACCCTCGAGTCCGGTGGCCGCTTCGGCGGCTCCATCCAGCTGCCCACGGGCAAGCAGTCCGACTTCTCCGGCGACGGCGGCACCGACTACCTGGTGGGCGCCGCCCTCTGGCGGCGCTACGGCAGCTGGCGCTTCTTCGGCCAGGCCGAGCGGGTGGTGCTGGGCCTGCCGAAGGACAGCCCCCTGCGCCTGGTCATGGACCGGACCTCCTTCAGCCGCACCTGGGCCACCGTCGGCTACCAGGGCGACGGGCCGGGCCTGATCTCGGGCCTGGGGCTCGAGATCAGCCTGGCCTATGCGGGCAGCCCCTACCACGTGGGGCTCTCGCGCCTGGACCGCGCCGGCTGGCAGCAGCACTGGACCTTCCACCACACCCGCCTGCCCCGCTGGCGCTTCGGCTTCAGCGAAGAGGCCGGCACCTTCGTGGCCCCGGACATCTCCGCCTTTGTGGCCTACACCTTCGACGACAAACGCTGATCCTTCCGCACCCAATCCGGGCCCTCCCGGGCCGCGGGCTGTAAACTAGGAGATTCGCGCCGGAGTCCCCATGCAGCCCAACCAGTATCGTGATGTGCGCCTTGAGAAGCTCGAGAAGCTCAAGGCCCTCGGGCTGGAGGCCTGGCCGCGCAAGGCCCAGCGCAGCCACGGCATCGCCGGACTGGTGGCGACCTACGCCGACGCCGAAGCCTGGCCCAACGAGAAGCTCGAGGGCCTGGGCCTCACGGTGTCCGTCATGGGGCGCATCCTCACCATCCGCGAGATGGGGAAGAGCGTCTTCGCGCACCTCACCGAGAACGGCGAGAAGCTGCAGGGCTTCTTCCGCAAGGATGACCTGGCCGAGCCCGGCTGGGACATCCTGAAGCTCCTGGACATGGGCGACTTCATCCAGGTCAGCGGCCCCCTCATGCGCACCAAGACCGGCGAGCTCAGCGTCCGGGTCAAGGAGGTCCGCTTCCTCAGCAAGGCCCTGCTGCCGCTGCCCGAGAAGTGGCACGGCCTGCAGGACAAGGAGCAGCGCTACCGCCAGCGCTACCTGGACCTGATCTCCAACGGCGACGTGCTCAAGACCTTCCAGACCCGCTCCCGCATCGTCAGCGCCGTGCGCCGCTACATGGAGGACCAGGGCTACCTGGAGGTCGAGACGCCCATGATGCAGCCCATCCCCGGCGGCGCCACGGCCCGGCCCTTCATCACCCACCACAACGCCCTGGACATGGACCTCTACCTCCGCATCGCGCCGGAGCTGTACCTCAAGCGCCTCATCGTCGGCGGCTTCGAGAAGGTCTTCGAGATCAACCGGAACTTCCGCAACGAGGGCCTGAGCGTCCGCCACAACCCCGAGTTCACCATGATGGAGATGTACGAGGCCGGCAGCGACCTGCGCGACATGATGGCCCTCACGGAGAACCTGCTCAGCAGCGTGGCCCGCGAGGTCATGGGCGCCGAGCAGCTGCCCTGGGGCGAGCAGGTCATCTCCTACGCCGCGCCCTTCCGCCGCCTCACCATGAAGGACGCCATCGCCGAGTACGGCGCCCTCGACCGGGCCCTGCTGGAGGATGACGCCCAGATCCTCGCCCTGGCCCAGGCGGTCCACGTCGAGGACGCGGCCACCAAGAGCGCCGGCACCCTGCTCGGCGACCTCTTCGAGCACTACGCCGAGAAGCAGCTCATCCAGCCCACCTTCATCACCGACTACCCCCTGGAGCTGTCGCCCCTCACCAAGACCCTGGAGGGCGACGACCGCTTCGTGGACCGCTTCGAGCTGTTCATCGGCGGCATGGAGCTGGCCAACGCCTACTCCGAGCTGAACGACCCCGTGGACCAGCTGGCCCGCTTCCAGGCCCAGATGGACGAGCGCGAGGCCGGCAACGACGAGGCCATGCTGCTGGACCAGGACTTCATCACCAGCCTGGAGCACGGCTTCCCCCCCACCGGCGGCGAAGGCATCGGCATCGACCGCATGGTCATGCTGCTCACCAACAGCCAGAGCATCCGCGACGTCATCCTGTTCCCCCTCATGCGCCCCACCAAGCCCAGCGAGGCGGCTGGATCGCCCGAAGAGACTGATTAACCACGAAGACCACCAAGACCACGAAGAAAAGACAACGGCCCAGGAGCGGCTTTTCTTCGTGGTCTTCCCGTCTTCGTGGTTCAGGCTTTTCCTCCTGTTTTACACTCCGCCAATGTGACGGCTGCAGGCGGCCTCCGGTGCCATACTGGCCGGCGTGATTTGGAGGCCCCATGCCCGTCCCGATGCTTGAGCTCGCGCCGCAGAATGCCGCCATCAAGGCGCAGGTGCTGGAGGGCCTCTCGGGCCTCATCGACCGCTCGGCCTTCATCCTGGGTGAGAACGTCAAGGGCCTCGAGGCCGAGATCTCCGCCTACGCCGGGGCCGCCCACGCCGTGGCCATGTCCAGCGGCACGGACGCGCTGCTCGCCGCCCTCATGGGTCTGGGCATCGGCCACGGGGACGAGGTCATCGTGCCCAGCTTCACCTTCTTCGCCTCCGCGGGCGTGGTCTCGCGCCTGGGGGCGAAGCCCGTCTTCATCGACCTGGACCCCGCCACCTTCAACGCCACCGGCGCCCTGGTGGAAGCCGCCATCACCCCCCGCACCCGGGCCATCATGCCCGTGCACCTCTTCGGCCAGCTGGCGGACATGCCCGGCATCATGGCCGTGGCCGCGAAGCACGGCATCCCCGTGCTGGAGGACGCCTGCCAGAGCCTGGGCGCCAAGGGCTGGGGCAAGTCCGCGGGCCAGTTCGGCGACCTCACCGCCTACAGCTTCTACCCCACCAAGAACCTTGGCGCTTTCGGCGACGCGGGCATGACCGCCATCCGCGACGACGCGGCCCTGGCCGCCCGGGTGCGCCGCATCCGCGTGCACGGCATGGAGCCGGTCTACATGCACCACGAGGTGGGCATGAACGGGCGCATGGACGAGTTCCAGGCCCTGGTGCTGCGCGCCAAGCTGCCCATGCTGGACGGCTGGCACGAAGGCCGCCGCGGACACGCCGCCTGGTACCTGCAGCGCATGGCGGCTCTGGGCGCCGACGAGGCGGTGCTCCCCCGGGAGCTGGTGCCGGAGGGCCGCCACATCTACAACCAGTTCACCATCCGCGTGAAGGGCGGCCGCCGCGACGCGCTCCAGGCCCACCTGCGCGAGCGGGGCATCGGCTGCGCCATCTACTACCCCATCTGCCTCCACGAGCAGCCCTGCTTCCAGGACCTGGGCTACCGCGCCGGACAGCTGCCCGAGTCCGAGCTGGCCGCCAAGGAAGTGCTCAGCCTCCCGGTCTACCCCGAGATGACCGCCGCCATGCGCGAGGACGTGGCCTCGGCGATCCTGGGGTTTTTCGGCAAGGCCTAGGGGGTCCCGCCGCGACCCGCCGCCAGGGCCGCATCGATCCAGGTGTCCAGGGCCTCCCGGGCCGCCGGCTCCATGCTGAGGAACCGGATGCCCACGCCCACCAGGTCCCGGCCGCCGATCCCGGCGGCGCTGCCCAGCACGAAAGTGACCGAGGCCGTGATGGGCTGCTTGGGCAGCTCCGGATGGTCCAGGACCAGCGCCTCGAGGGTGGCCCCCCGGGAGAACAGGCCCGCATCCCGGGCCCCCACCAGGGCGAAGCAGCCCCCGGGGCTGAGGTTGGTGATGCGAACCTCCCGGTAGGCGTGCCCCTTGAGGGTGAAAGAGATCCCGTACTCCGGTCCCACGATGATCCGGCGGGCGTCGCGACGATCGGCGTAGCTGGGCATCCGGGCTCCAGGCAGGGGAAATCCATGCTTGGGTATCGGCAGATCCTTGGATACACTGGATTTTCTGATCGGCCTGAACCCACCGGGGGACAGGGCGGATTCCGAGGGATCCGGCCCTGACGGCGCACGACGCCGTCTCACCCAAGCGGGGACAACGCGAGCAACAGGCGCTGGCCGCACCCAACCCATCATCATTCCTGGAGTCCCCATGGAAGTCCTGCTGATCGAGAACGTGACTCACCTCGGCGCCCGCGGCGACGTGGTCAACGTCAAGGACGGCTACGCCCGCAACTACCTGCTGCCCCGCAAGATGGCTCTGCCCGTCACCGCCGGCAACAAGCGCCAGATCGAGCTGGAGAAGGTCCGCGCCGAGAAGCTCCGCGCCAAGGAACTGGCCGACGCCAAGAGCCTGGCCGAGAAGCTCGAGGCCGTGAGCCTGGCCGTCGCCAAGAAGGCCGGCGAGCAGGGTCACCTCTTCGGTTCCGTCACCAACGCCGATGTCGCCGAGCTCTTCAAGGGCAAGGGCTTCACCCTCGACCGCCGCGACATCACCGTGCCGCACATCAAGGATGCCGGCACCTACATCGTGGATGTCCGCCTCTACAGCGGCGTGCATGCGAAGGTCTCTCTGGAAGTCTCCGCCGCCGCCGAGTAGTCCGCGGCTCCATCCCTTCCCCGTGCCGGTCCCCAAGGGGGCAGCCGGACACACCGGGATTCGCCCCCGAGAATCCCGTCCATCCCATTCTCAAGGAGTTCCTCCCATGGCGAAGTCCACTGCCAAGCCCGATACCCTCGGCATCGCCGAGCTCGCTGCCAACCTCGCGGAAGCCCAGGACCTGTCCAAGGCCCGCTCCAAGGCCATCCTCGACGGCGTGCGCGACCACATCGTCGACACCCTCCTCGCCGGCAACCGCGTCAACCTCTTCGGCCTCGGCACCTTCGAAGTCCGCGCCACCAAGGAGAAGATGGGCCGCAACCCCAAGACCGGCGAGAGCATCAAGATCCCCGCCGGCCGCAAGGTCGTCTTCAAGACCGCGAAGGGTCTGAAGGACCAGATGTAACCGACCGCCGGGTGACGGAGGACGCGCCAGTGGCGCGCCCGGAGTCGGGACCCGGCGAGGAGGTTATGCCACCTCTAGGACGAAGGCCGCCGCGAGGCGGCCTTCGTCGTTCAGGGAGAGACGACCTTGCGGCCGTGCGAGGTCGTCTTCACCATCCGACCGCAGCGGAGCGCAGGGAGGATAGGGCCGCATCGGCAACACCGATGGCGGGGGCGCAGCCCCGAGGGCCGGAGGCCCGAGCCACCATCCGACCGCAGCGGAGCGCAGGGAGGATAGGGCCGCATCGGCAACACCGATGGCGGGGGCGCAGCCCCGAGGGCCGGAGGCCCGAGCCAAGACCGCGAAGGGTCTGAAGGACCAGATGTAACCGACCGCCGGGTGACGGAGGACGCGCCAGTGGCGCGCCCGGAGTCGGGACCCGGCGAGGAGGTTATGCCACCTCTAGGACGAAGGCCGCCGCGAGGCGGCCTTCGTCGTTACAGCAGCGCCAGGACCTCCTGGAGCTTCAGGTCCAGCTCGTCCATGGTGTAAGGCTTGGCGACGCTCAGGGCGCGGCCGTCCTGCTGCAGGCAGCGGATGCACTCGGCGTCCAGGTGGCCCGTGGCGAGGATCACGGGCAGGCCGATGTGCCGCTGCCGGAGGGCCCGCAGGGTCGCCAGGCCGTCCATGCCGGGCATGTTCAGGTCCAGGATGACGACCTGCACCTCCAGGCCCGCCTCCAGCATGTCCAGCGCCTCCTGGCCCCCGGCGGCGGTGATCACGCTGTGCCCGTAGAACTCCACCATGGCCGGGATGGAGGCCCGGATCAGCTCATCGTCATCGACCAGGAGGATCGCCAGGGAGGCCGTCTGGGGACCCCCTGTCTCCTCCAGGGCCTCGACCTGGGCGGCTGCGGGCAGGGCCGGCAGCCGGAGCTCGGCCAGGGTGCCCTTGCCGGGCTCGCTCTGGAGGCTCATGGTGCCGCCGTGGGCCTTCACGGTGCCATAGACCATGGAGAGGCCGAGGCCCGTGCCCTGGCCCCGGGGCTTGGTGGTGAAGAAGGGCTCCGTGGCCCGAGCCAGCACGGAGGAGGACATGCCCTCGCCGTCGTCCTGCACGGCGAGCTCCACCCGGCCGTCCGGCAGGGTGCGGGTCCGCAGGGTGAGGGTGCCGCCCCGGGGCATGGCATCCAGGGCGTTCACGCAGAGGTTCATGAGGGCGCTGCCCAGGGGGCCCCGCTCGCCCAGCACCCAGGGCAGGCCCGCCTCCAGCTCCAGGGCCAGCTCGACCTTCTGCAGCGTGCTCCGGCGCAGCAGGTCGGCCTCCTCCCGCACCAGGGCATTGAGGTCCAGGGCCTCGGGCTCCCGGAGCTCTTTGCGGGCGAAGTTGGTGAGCCCCTTCACCAGGTCCCGGCCCCGGGCCGAGGCCCGCTGGATGGTCTCCACGGACTTGAGCAGGACCTCGTCGGAGCTGTGGGTCAGGCTGATGGTCTCGGCCACGGCCTGGATGGCCGCGAGGACATTGTTCATGTCGTGGGCCACCCCGCCCGCCAGACTGCCCAGGCTCTCCAGCTTCTGCGCGTGCTGGAGGTCCGTCTCCAGCTTCCGCTCCTGCTCCTGGGCCCGGTGCAGCTCCGTGACATCGGTGATGGTCTCGATGACGCCGATGATCTCGCCCTGGTTGTCCCGCAGGGGTGCCTGGGTGGATGTGAACCAGCCGGACCGCCCGGTCTCGGGCAGGGCCCAGGGGGCGGGCGGGTGGTGGACCTGGTCACCCCCCATGGCACGCTGGACACCCTGGGCCACGCCCAGGTCCCGCAGGAAGGGGAAAGACTCCTCCGGACGCTTGCCCAGGACGGCCTCGGCGGGCAGGCCCGCCATGGTTTCCATGTAGGGGTTGAAGAGGGCCAGCCGCCCCTGCTGGTCGTAGACCACGACCCCTTCCTGGGCCGAGGCGATGATCTGCTGGCTGAAGGCGAGGGCCTCGGCCAGGGCCAGCTCCGTCTGCTTGCGCCCGGTGATGTCGAGGTGCGTCCCCGACATCCGGACGGGCCGGCCGTCGGGCCCCCACTCGACCACCCGCCCGCGATCCAGCACCCAGACCCAGTGGCCATCCTTGTGGCGCATGCGGCAGTCGCATTCGTAGGCATCCGTCTTGCCCTGGAAGCAGCGCTGGAGTGCCGCCTCGGAGCGCGACAGGTCCTCGGGGTGGGCAAGGCGGGTCCAGGTCTCGATGCTCAGGGGCGCCAGCTCCTCCAGCGTGTAGCCCAGGATCTCCGCCCACCGCTCGTTGAAGAGGGTCTCCCCGGTCTGGACGTGCCACTCCCAGGTCCCGACGTTGGTGCCCCAGATGACCTCGCTCAGGCGCTGCCGTTCCAGCAGGGCCATCTGCTCGCTGGCGGCCAGGGCCCGCTCACCCTCCAGCCGC
>Ga0208507_1000184_pt1 | contig 46472 bp, 37 predicted proteins | sample CryBogCBH12Aug01_FD_184626 | JGI IMG/M metagenome (GOLD analysis project Ga0208507, IMG submission 184626) | Freshwater microbial communities from Crystal Bog, Wisconsin, USA - CBH12Aug09.1 (SPAdes) (version 2) | ecosystem: Environmental > Aquatic > Freshwater > Lake | place: Crystal Bog...
AATTCAGTGATTTCGAATCCCGCCTTCACTTTCCGCCAGAAAAATGCCCCCGTGCGGGGGCGTTTTTCTGGCGGAGAGTGAGGGATTCGAACCCTCGGTAAGCTTTTGACCTACACACACTTTCCAGGCGTGCTCCTTAAACCACTCGGACAACTCTCCATGGCTTCCGCGCGGACGCGGCAATCGGCAAGGTTATCACGGCCCCGGGCCTGCGCCAAGGGCCGTTCCCTGGGGCTACACCGACTCGAGGACGGCGCTGAGCAGCTTCCAGAAGTTGGCGACGGAGGAGATGCTCACGTGCTCGTCGGGGGTGTGCACGTCCCACATGTTGGGGCCGATGGAGACCATCTCCATGCTGGTGTACTTCTCGCCGATGAGGCCGCACTCCAGGCCCGCGTGGATGGCCATGATGACCAGGGGCTTGCCAAAGAGGCGCTCGTTGGTCTTGCTGACGATCTGCACCAGGGAGGCGTTGGGCTCGGGCTTCCAGCCGGGGTAGCCGCCGGAGGTGTGGGCCGCGAAGCCGCCCAGGGCGCAGGTGGCGGCGATGCGCTCCGTGAGGGCGACCTTGGAGGCGTCGATGGAGCTGCGGGTGAGCAGGTTGACTTCGACTTCCTCCGCGCGGGTGTCGATGACGCCCAGGTTGGTGGAGGTCTGGACCAGGCCCTTGATATCGGGGCTCATGGCCTCGACGCCGTGGGGCAGGGCCAGGAGCAGCTTGACCAGGGCGTCGGCGTCGGTGGCGGCCATGACCTGGGTCGCCTCGCCGGGCTCCAGGGCCAGCTGCAGGCCGGGATCGAAGGCGCCGAGGGCGGCGCTCCAGTGGGCCTGGTGGCTGGCCAGGGCGGCGCGGAAGGCCGCCTCCTGGGCAGGATCCAGGAAGAGCTGGGCCGAGGCCTCGCGGGGGATGGCATTGCGCTTGTTGCCGCCCTTGATGGCGGCCAGGCCCAGCCTGAACTCCGCACCGAGGGCGCCGAGGACCTGGGCCAGGATGCGGATGCCGTTGCCGCGGCCGGCGTTGATGTCGATGCCGGAGTGGCCGCCCTTGAGGCCGAAGACCTTCAGCCGGTAGGGCTTGGCGCCCGTCGCGGGGGCGCTGAAGGTGAGCTTGCGGGTGACGATGGTGTCCACGCCGCCGGCGCAGCCGATGGTCAGGTAGCCCTCTTCCTCGCTGTCGAGGTTCATGAGGAACTTGGCCTTGAGGCGGCCCGGCTGCAGGCCGTTGGCGCCGGTGAGGCCGGTCTCCTCGTCGATGGTGATTAGCACTTCGATGGGACCGTGGGCCATGTCCCTGCTGGCCAGGACCGCCAGGGCCGCGGCGACGCCGATGCCGTTGTCGGCGCCGAGGGTCGTGCCCCGGGCCCGCAGCAGGTCACCGTCCTGGTAGACCTGGAGGGGATCCTTGGTGAAGTCGTGGACGGTGCCCTCGTTCTTCTCGCAGACCATGTCCACGTGGGCCTGGAGGCAGACCGTGGGGCTGCCTTCCTTCCCGGGGGTGGCCCGCTTGCGGATGATGACGTTGCCCACCTCGTCGCGCTCGACCTCGCAGCCGAGGGCCTTGGCCTGGTCGGCTACCCAGGCGGCCGCGGCGGCCTCCTGCTTGGACCCGCGGGGGATCTTCGAGAGCTCGAGGAAATAGGACCAGATGGCCTTGGGTTCAAGGGTATCGAGCAGGGCGTTCACGGGACCTCCAGGCGCGCCGGGACACAGGCCCGGCGGACCCTTCAGGGTAAGGGGGTCCTCCGTCCCAAGGCGTGACCTCGGTCACTTCAGCGGAGGCCGTGCCGGGCCTTGAAGGCGGGCCAGTCGGCCTTCAGCTGGATGAACGCCTCCACATCCGGGCACAGGAGGAAGGGGTTCCCGCGCCGCTCCAGGGCCATGGTGGAGCTGGGCCGGGCACCGTAGTCGTGGCCGGGCCAGACCGTGGTCTCCGGGGGCCACTCGCGCAGCAGGCGCTGGAGGCTGGCCCACTCGGTGCGGGCATCGGCCTCGCTGCCGGTGCCGCCCACCTTGCCCACGAAGAGGAGGTCCCCCGTGAAGCCCGCGCCCTCCTCCTCCACGCGGAAGGCCAGGTGGTCCGGGCAGTGGCCGGGCACGCGCCAGACCTGCAGGTGATAGGCCCCAAAGGGCAGGCGGTCGCCGTCGGCCAGGATGCGATCCAGGGGGCCCGGGTGCCCCGGCCCGCCCAGCACCGGCGCCCCCGTGAGGGCCCTGGCTTCGGCGTTGCCGTTGGCGTGGTCCTGGTGGCCGTGGGTGTTGAGGATCGCCGTGATCCGCAGGCCCTGGGCCTCGGCGCGGGCCACGGCCGCGGCGGGGTCGTAGGACGGGTCCACCAGCAGGCCCGCGCCGGCCTCGCGGTCGCCCAGCAGGTAGCCGAAGTTGCGGTCACCGCCCAGGCGGAGCTGCTCGAAGACGAAGCGCATGGTCACCTCCCCCACCAGCATGGGCCAACCGTGCAGGCCTAGACATGTTTCCCTTTCCCGTTCACGCCACCTCATGATCCGATGATTGCATCAGCCGCCGGCAGGTCTGGCGCCTTCCTTCGAGCCCCGCGTGAACGAGCGTCCTGCCGAACTAGGTGCCGCCCTCCGAGCCAGGGTGGGAGGGTGGGCCACCCCCCTGCTGGAGGCCTTCCAGGGGGACGAGACAGCCAGCATCGAGCAGCGGCTGTTCCGCGGTCTCACGCTGGTGACCGGCCTCCTGGCCATCCTGGTGGTGGTGCCGCTGAACTTCCCGCAGCGGCTTCCGGCCTTCGTGAACCTCTCTGTCTGCGCCTTCGGCCTGCTGGCCCTGGGGCTCTACCGGGCCACCTTCCGCGGCTACTACGGCATGAAGCTGCTGTTCTTCCTCCATGTGGCGAATCTGGACCTGATCTGGTTCGGCAACGCCGGCTCCCAGGGCAGCGTCGGGATGTTCTTCTTTTCCGCGGCCATGTACCTGGTGATCTTCTTCCAGGGCCGCACCCGGTGGTGGCTGTTGGGGCTCGACCTGCTCAACTGGGTGGCCCTGCTGGAGCTCGAGCGTCGGCATCCGGAGTGGGTCTGGCCCTTCCCTTCGTCCCAGGGCCGGCTGCTGGACCTCATCACCGGCTTCGCCCTCAGCACCATCGTCTGCGTCCTCATCCTCTGGGTGGTGCTGAAGGCCTACCACCGGGAGCGGGAGCGGCTGCACGCCTCCCTGAAGGCCCTGGGCACCAGCGAGGACCGCTTCCGGGCCATGGTGATGAACTCGCCCACCCCCATCTGTGTGGCGAACCTCGACGGCACCACGGCCTACGTGAACCATGCCTTCGTGCGGACCCTCGGCTACACGCAGGTGGAGATGCCGGACCTCGGCGCCGCCTGGCGGCGGGCCTGTCCCGATCCGGCGCAGCAGCAGCGGGCGCTGGCCCAGTGGGACCAGGTCCGCGCGCTGGCCCCCTCGCAGGACGCGCTGGTGCCCCCCACGGAGTACCAGGTCATCTGCAAGGACGGCCGGAGCCTGCCCCTGGAGGTCCAGGCGGCCCTCGTCGGGGACCAGTGCCTGGTGGTGCTCACGGACCTGTCCGAGCGGCAGCGCAACGACCAGGCCCTGCGCCAGGCCCAGAAGCTGGAGAGCCTCGGCGTGCTGGCCGGCGGCATCGCCCACGACTTCAACAACCTGCTGAGCGCCATGCAGGGCAACCTCAACCTCGCCCAGATGAACCTGCCCCCGGGGGCCGGGTCGGCCCAGTACCTCGAGCACCTCGAAGACACCATCCGCAAGGCGGCGGTGCTCACGCGCCAGATGCTGGCCTACTCGGGCAAGGGCCGCTTCGTGGTCGAGGCGCTCTCCCTCAACCACCTCGTGGCGGACATCACCAACCTGCTCACGGTCTCCATCTCGAAGAAGGTCCGGCTGGACTACCACCTGGGAGACGGCCTGCCCGCCATCGAGGCGGATCCGGCCCAGGTCCAGCAGGTGGTCATGAACCTGGTCACCAATGCCTCCGAGGCCATCGGCGAGGACAGCGGGGCCATCACCATCGAGACCCGGGTCCGCACCATCGACGAGCAGGAGGCCAGCACCGTGTTCTCGGGCCAGCCCGTGGAGCCCGGCGACTACGTCACCCTCCGGGTCGCGGACACGGGCTGCGGCATGGCGCCTGGTGTCCTGGCGCGGATCTTCGATCCCTTCTTCAGCACCAAGAGCTCCGGACGCGGCCTGGGCCTCTCGGCCATGCTCGGCATCCTCCGGGGGCACCGGGCCGGCATCGAGATCCGCTCCGAGGCCGGGCAGGGCAGCGAGTTCCAGGTGCACTTCCGGGCCAGCGGGGCCGGGCTGCCGGTCGCCGGGGCCGCGGGGCACGCGGGGCGGCAGGGCCGGTTCCAGGGCAAGGTGCTGCTGGCGGACGACGAAGCGGACCTGCGCCAGAGCTTCCGGGACATCCTGGAGCACCTGGGCTTCGAGGTGGTCGCTGCCCAGGACGGCCTCGAGGCGCTGCAGCTGTTCCGCCCCGGGGAGTTCGCCCTGGTCTTCATGGACCTGACCATGCCCCGCATGGATGGCCGCGAAGCCTTTCTCCAGATGAAGATCCAGGAGCCGGACCTGAAGGTGGTGCTGGTCAGCGGCTACAGCGAGCAGGAAGCCATCGACTCCAAGCAGGGCCTCCAGCCCGCGGCCTTCATCCAGAAGCCGTTCAGCCTGCAGGTGCTGGTGGCGGCGCTGGAACAGGTGCTGGGCTAGGCACCTGGTGTCCTCCTCGTTGTTGTGGATGCAGATATCGTTTTTTGGCCAGTGATTGCCAGTCGCAACAAGGTGTTGACGGGCTCGTTGGGAGGGGGGAGGATGGGCGAACCCAGACCATCTCTTTCCCCCAGGAGGTCCCATGACAAGGCGCTTCGCTTCCCTGCTGGTCGCTGCCACGCTGCTCGCCAGCCTCCCGCTGTCCGCCCAGGAGGGCCAGGGCCGCATCGAGGGCAAGGTCTTCATCCCGGACACCAGCATCGAGCAGCCCGGGGACCTCGGCGTCCGCGCCCACACGAACCACAAGATCCTGATCGAGCCTGCGGGCGGTCTTGGGCCGAACGGGGGTATGACCCCCAGTCAGGTGCGGGCCTTCTACGGCTTCTCGGGGATCTCGAACACCACGGGCAGTGGCGTCATCGTCATCGTGGACGCCTACCACTACCCAACGGCCCTCGCGGACTTCAACCTCTTCTCCAACTACTTCGGACTCCCGGCGGAGCCCTCCACCAGTGCCACCGCCAGCACCAACAAGGTGTTCCAGGTGGTCTACGCAGGGAGCAAGCAGCCCAGCGGCAACGGGGGCTGGAACCAGGAGGCGGCCCTGGACATCGAGTGGGCCCACGCCATGGCGCCCAACGCCAAGATCGTGCTGGTGGAGGCCAACTCCGCCAGCTTCACGGACCTCTATGCGGCCGTGGACAAGGCCGTCAGCATCGCAGGCGTGAAGCAGGTCTCCATGAGCTGGGGCGCCAGCGAGACCTCGGGCCAGTCCGCCTATGACAGCCACTTCAACAAGGCCACCGGCCCGATCTTCTTCGCGTCCTCCGGCGACACCGGCGGCAAGGTGATCTACCCCTCCAGCTCCGCCTACGTGGTGTCTGTGGGTGGCACTAGCGTCGCCACAGATGCCAGTGGCTTCTTCACCGGAGAGAGCGCCTGGACCAGCGGCGGCGGCGGCAACAGCGCCTACACGGCCAGGCCCACCTGGCAGGCCGGGGTCAGCATGACCGGCACCCGGCGCGGCACGCCCGACATCTCCTCGGACGCTGACCCCGCCACGGGCGTGCCTGTCTACGACAGCACGGCCTACCAGGGCCACAAGGGCTGGATGGTCTTCGGGGGCACCAGCGTCTCCTCGCCCTGCATGGCGGGCATGCTGAACGCGAGCGGCGTGGGCTACACCAGCACCACGGCCTTCCTCACCAGCCTCTACGCCAAGTACCTCAGCACGCCCTCGGTGTTCCGGGACATCACCTCCGGGAGCAACGGGTTCCCCGCCCTCGTCGGCTGGGACTACACTACGGGCGTCGGCGCCCCCAAGGGAGCGACCTCCTTCTAGGCCGCTCCACCCTGGCGCTGGTCTGGTCTCTGCCCTGGAGCCTCCCATGCCCGTGGCCATCTGGAGAGATGAATACAAGACGGGCATCGCTGCCATCGATGCCCAGCACCAGCTGCTCTTCGAGGCCATCAACCGCATGGAGGCGGCCTTCAGGGACGGCACGGAGGACCAGGAGGCCCGGGAGAGCCTGCTGTTCCTGGCGCACTACACCAGGGAGCACTTCGCCACGGAAGAGGCCTTCATGCGGGAGATCGGCTACCCGATGCTCAGCTTCCACCGGGAGGAACACACGGAGCTGGTGGCCAAGATCCACGACCTGCTGGTCAAGCTGGACGAGGACCTGACGGTGCCGTCGCACATGGCCAACTTCGCCGCGCACATGGCCAACTTCGTGGCGGACTGGCTGGCCCACCACATCAACGAGGCTGACATGGGCTACGTCCAGTTCGCCCGGGAGCGGCCCTCCGGAGCCTAGCTGGGCTCCAGGATCGCCACGGCCCGCACGGGGCAGCCGTCGGCCTCGGTCAGCTTCAGCGGCAGGCACGAGAACAGGAAGCGCTGGCCGATGAGGGGCGCGAGTCCGGTCAGGTTCTCGATGCTGATCATGCCCGCGCGGAACAGGACCAGGTGGTTGTCGAAGGTGGTGGAGCCCACGGGGTCCACGGAGATGGCATCGAAGCCGAGCCCCTTGAGGTCCCTCCCAGCGAGCCACTGCGCGGCCTCCAGGGTCAAAACGGGAAAACCCTCGAAGTAGTCCGGCCGACCCCAGTGGCGGTCCCAGCCCGTGTGGAAGAGCACGAAGTCGCAGCCCTGGATGAGGCCCGCCTGGGCCTCCAGGAAGGCCCGGTCGATGACCGGGAGGCCCGCCACGTCGAGCACGCAGGCCCGGCCCACGAAGTGCCCGGCGCCCAGCTGGTCCAGGGTGGGTGCCCCCTCGAGCATGTGGGCGGGGGCGTCGATGTGGGTCCCGGTGTGGGTATAGATCGAGACGAGCTTCTCGGCATAGGTGTCCTGGCTCACCGTGTGGACCTGCCGGATCGTGGGCGGGAGGCAGCCCGGATAGACCGGCATCCCTTCGGCGAGTGCATGGGAGAGGTCGAGGACGGTGGCCATGGCTCCAGGCTACCCAGGCTGAGGCGCTCCAGGGGAGCCGGCGGCAGGTCCGGGTCCCCGGGGCTTGGTGCTGAGGTGAGGCGTGGCTTGGTCAGGTTCTGCTCGCCACCCCTTGTAAAATGAGATACTGTCTCGATTGTCTGGACTGGATCCTCATGTGGTTTGCAAAGAAACAGCCGGAGCCCGAGGCCCCCTTTTTCGCCTGGTCAGCGCCGGAGCACGCGGTCGGGGTCGCTGACCTGGACCAGGAACACCGGCAGCTCGCCAAGCAGCTGAACGAGATCCACGCGGCCCTGCGCCGCAGCCAGGATCGGCTCCAGGCCCTGCGGCTGATGGAGGCGCTCCTCGCCGCCACCCGGACCCACTTCACTCACGAGGAGCAGGTGATGGCCGAGGCGGGCTATGGGGGGCTCGAGGCCCACGCGACCGAGCACCAGAGCCTGCTGCGGCAGGCGAGGGAGCTGATCGTCAGCTACCAGGGCGGAACGGTCAGTGCCATGGCCATGGCCAACCTGCTGAAAGCCTGGCTGGTCCCGCACATCCACGGGATGGACCGCGAGTTCTCGGCCTGCCTGCGGCGGCAGGGCTTCCGCTGAGCGGCCGGGGTTGCGTCCCGGGGGCCGGGAACTGATCCTACAGGCGCAGGACCAACCTGTGCGACTGCAGGCCCTGCGAGGGGAGAACCCATGGCCCGCCTGACCTGGAACCCGGAGTGGGAGACTGGCCACGCGCTCATCGACGAGCAGCACCAGCGGCTGCTCGCCGAGTTCAACGCCTTCCTCGACGCGGTCGAGCAGCGGGTCCACGGGCAGCACGTCGCCAACCTGCTCGAGTTCCTGGTCGAGTTCCTCGAAGCGCACTGCGAGGAGGAGGAGATGCAGATGCGGGCCACCCACTACCCCAGGCTGGCCGAGCACATGGCCTTCCATGCCCGCCTGCGGGCCACCGCCAGCAGCCTGGAGAAGGCCGCCAGCAAGGACCCCGAGGTGCTGGCCGAAGAGGTCCTGGCCTTCCTGCAGGTCTGGGTGGAGCAGCACATCAAGGTCGAGGACAAGCTGATGGCCAGGCACCTTGTGGAGTTCTCCCAGAGGGGCGCAGGGCCCAAGCCGGCCTCTTGAGGCCCGGCCAGGCACCCGGTCGACCCCTGTCACTGCGGTGGGCAGGCCCGGCGCTCAGTGCGACATCAGCACCGGCACGGTCATGTGGCGGAGGATGAACCGGGTGCCGGTCCCCTGGCTCAGGAAGGGGCGCTTCGCGGGCGTGTGGGCCCCCATCACCAGCAGGTCCACGCTCGAGTCGCTGATGGTGTTGAGCATGGCGTCCATCACGCCGAGCTGCTCATCCATGACCTCGATCCTGGACCGGGTCTTGATGCCGTGGGTGGCCAAGTGCCGGGCGATCTCCGTGTGGGGATCGCTCTCGCTCTCGATGCTGGAGAAGAGCAGGAGCTCTTCGCATCCGCCTATCAGCGGCAGGGCGTCGTTCAGCGCCCGGGCGGCCTCGCGGGAGTTGGTCCAGGCGAGCATGGGCCGCTTGCCGATCTCGGGGTTGGTCCGGATGTAGGGGATGATCAGGACGGGGCGCCCCGAGCTCAGGACAACGTCCTCGCAGAGGTCCGGCGGGGCGAAGGACATGGCGGGATCCCGGTACTGGCCCATGACCACGAGGTCGAAGCAGCGGGCGATCTCGACCACGCGCTGGGTCACCAGGGCCTCCGAGCCCCGGTTCACGTCCACCCAGTCCACATCGGGCAGACCGGCGGTGGCGGCCGCGAACTGGGCCCGGCTGGCTTCGCGGGCCTCCACGTAGGACTCCGGCGGCCAGGTGGAGATGACCCCGACCCGGGCGGCGTCGGCCAGCTGGCCGAACACCCCGACTAGGCGGGCGCCGTGCTTGCGCGCGAGCGCCACGGCCGCCTCGATCCGCTGGGGCGTGCGGTCGCTCTTGGAGAGGTGGACCATCAGGTTCTTCAGAGCCATTTCTGCCTCCAGGAAAAGTGAGAGGACTTCTCTAGGTAAGTCAGCGGGGTTTCTGCATGGGTAGGGGAGGGGACGCCAGACTATCAGCAGACGGGTGTGACGTGGACAATAACGGACCTCACACCTGGGTGGCTGGCCCTTGGATGGGGCCCCCGCTCCAGCCCGAATCCCTATCCCCGAGACCCCCCGCCACGACCTCCTTCCTGTCCACCGCGGTCCTCATGCGCTGGACACCTGGCTTCCAGCTCTCCGGGAGCAGGTACAGCCCCTTCTTTCTGCTTTCGGATCCTCCATTTATTAGGAAAGCTATGTCATGAATCGCCTTGGCACAGTGTTTCTTGTGTAAGAAAAAAAAGGCATTAATAAAAAATTAAGAATCATTGACTCAAGCTCGAAATGGACCATCCTGAGTTACCGCTTCCGCAGGCGACCGGCATCCTCCTCTGCCACTCTCGCGCCTCTGTCGGCGACCAACCGCCCGAAGCCACCCATGGAATCGGGTCTCCGCCCACTCTCATTGCAGGAGAAGGCCATGCCCTCAAGTACCCACGTCCTACCTCTTCTCGCCGTCCTGGCGCTGCTGCCCGCCAACTTGTCGGGGACCACCCCGTCTGCCGATGCTGCACCGGCGGTGGCGGTTCCAGCTGGGGGCCTGCACCGGTTCATGGTCGTGCGAACCTTTCCTGCCGGTGCCCTCGCCGGCCTGGACGCTGCCGGGAAGAAGGCGGTCAACGCCTGCAACGCCGCGCATGGGGTGACCTGGGTCCACTCCTACGCCAATGCCGATAAAACGAAGACTTTCTGCATCTACGATGGCCCCAGCGAAAAGGCCATCCGAGATGCCGCCACTGCCAACAAGATCCCCGTGGATGACATCATCGAGATCCCGGTGGTGCTGAATCCCAAGTAGCGGATTGGGTCAGCTGGAGGGGGATTTCCCCAAGGCTGTCTCCAGGGGCGCCTACCTGCCAGCAATTCAGTGACTTCGAATCCCTCTCTCTCCGCCAGCAAAGAAGCCGCCTGTTGGCGGCGAGGAGGACCGGCCATCGGGATTCCCTCCGGGGCCACCGCTGCGCGGCGTCCCCTCCGGCCGCACGAATTGCTGGCACGGCGCTGATCCCTTCCGACAGCCCCCCGGGCTGTTTCCAGGGGCGCCTACCTGCCAGCAATTCAGTGACTTCGAATCCCGTCATTTTTATCCGCCAACGAAAGGCCCCCCGGCGGGGGGTCTTTCGTTGGCGGAGAGAGAGGGATTCGAACCCCCGAACAGGTTTCCCCGTCTCCGCATTTCGAGTGCGGTGCCATCAACCACTCGGCCATCTCTCCTGGGGAGGCTCATTCTAGCAAACCGCCCGGTAGAATCCAGCCCAAGGGGGCTCCCTATGGGCTGGGCGCGGGGATTGCTGGTGGGTGCGGCCTTGGCGGCCTGGTCGCTGGGGGCCCAGGAGGTGCCGCTGGGGCTGACGGACGCGGCGGCGGACCGGTTCGCGGCCATGGCCCTGCGCTGTGTCCACCAGGAGTATCCCAACAAGCTGGACCATGTCATGAACGGGGCGGGCGAGGTGCGGGGGCCGCGGGAGCTGCACCCGGCCTTCTACGGCTGCTTCGACTGGCACTCGTCGGTGCACGGGCACTGGATGCTGGTGCGGCTGCTGCGGGAGCACCCCGGCATGGCGCGGGCCGCGGAGATCCGCGTCGCCCTGGAGGAGGACCTGGCCCCGGGCCGCATCGCCGTCGAGGTTGCCTACCTGGGGCAGGGGAACCGCCGGAGCTTCGAGCGGACCTACGGCTGGGCCTGGCTGCTCAAGCTCGCCGCCGAGCTGCGGACCTGGGACGACCCCGCGGCGGCGCGCTGGTCCGCGGCCCTGCAGCCCCTGGCGGACGCATTGGCGGGCAGCTTCCAGGCCTTCCTGCCCCGGCAGACCTATCCGATCCGCACCGGGGTCCATCCCAACACGGCCTTCAGCCTGGACCTGGCCCTGGACTACGCCCGCGCCGCGGGCGACGCCAGGCTGGAGACGCTCCTCCTGGACCGGGCCCGGGCCTACTACGGCCGGGACCGGCGTGGCCCCCTGGCCTGGGAACCGGGCGGCGAGGACTTCCTGTCCCCCTGCCTGGAGGAGGCGGCGCTCATGTCCCGGGTGCTGCCCCGCGCAGAGTATGGGCGCTGGCTGCGGGGCTTCCTGCCCGAGCTTGGGGAGAACCTCGCCCCGGCCGTGGTCTCGGACCGCACCGATCCCAAGATCGTCCACCTGGACGGGCTGAACCTCAGCCGCGCCCGGGCGCTCCGCCGCATCGCCGCGGCCCTGGGGGCCGGGGATGCACGCACCGCGGGCCTCCTGCGCGCCGCCCGCCGGCACGCCCAGGCGAGCCTGCCCCACCTGGCCTCCGGGAGCTACGAGGGCGAGCACTGGCTGGCGACTTTTGCCGTCCGGATGCTGTCGGAGCCTCAAGTCGAGGCTTTGCCGGAACCGCGGAGCAGGCTGAAGTAGTTGCGGTCCTCGCCCAGGATGTGGCCCTTGACCAGGTCCATGGCCAGGAAGCTGAGGAGCTGGCCGAAGTCCAGCTGGCCGGTCAGGACGTCCCGCTGGATGCGGCGGGCCTTGGTCAGCAGGGCGGCATGGACGATCTGGTGGGTCTCCAGCTCCGGATAGTCCAGCTCGCGGAGCACGGCCTCCTCATCCCGGAAGTGCTGGGCCGTGTGGGCCAGCAGGGTCTCCAGGCGCAGAGAGACTTCGGTGATGGGGCCCCCATCGGTGACGGCGGTGAGCAGGGACCCCGCCAGCCGGAAGAGGCGCTCGTGCTGGCTGTCGATGAGCGCATGCCCACAGGCGTAGCCGTCTTCCCAGGTCAGCTCCAGGAGGGCGTGCTCCGGGTGGGGGGCGCCCTCACTCTGCAGGGGCGGATCGGCGGCCACCACCCGGTTGCGGCCCTGGTGCTTGGCCAAGTAGAGGGCCTGGTCGGTGCGCTCGATCCAGTCCGCGAGGCCTTCCCCGATGGCGTATTCCGAGACGCCCAGGCTCATGGTGACCTGACCGGCGCCGGGGTAGTCGGTGGTCGCCACGGCGGCGCGGAGCTTCTCCGCGAGGGCCAGCGCCCCGTCCTCCCGGGTGCCGGGGGCCATCACCAGGAACTCCTCCCCGCCCCAGCGGATCAGGGCGTCGGAGGCCCGCAGGTGGAACCGGATGATCCGGGCGGTTTCCGCGAGCACCGAGTCGCCGACGGTGTGGCCGAAGGTGTCGTTGACCAGCTTGAAGTGATCCAGGTCGAACATGATCAGCGCCACCGGCCGGCGGAGACGGTGGGCCAGGGCGATCTCCGGCAGGATCGATTCCTCGAAGCGGCGGCGATTCCAGGCGCCGGTCAGGCGGTCGGTGGACGCTGCCTTCTCCAGCTCGATCAGGGCCTGCTGGAGGCCGCGGTTGGCCTCCTCGGCGTCCTGGCGGGCCTCGTCCAGCTCCGCCAGCCGGGTGGAGAGCTCGGTGTTGCGCTTGGCCACCAGGGCCTCCAGCTGCTCGGCCTGCAGCTCGATGGCCGCGAGCTGGGAGACGTCCGCCGCCCGGCGCAGGGCGGTCATCCGGTCCAGCATGGCCCAGCCCAGAGTGGCGGCCAGCACCGCGAGGGCTCCCTGGAGGAGGACCAGGCTCGGGGCGATGCCCAGCCACCCGGCGGTCCTGGCCCAGAGCGTGATGCAGCACACCAGGAGGGCCAGGGTCACCACCAGGACGGCCTTGGCTGAGGCCAGCCCCTCCTGGCGGGCGCGGAGGCTGGCCAGGAGGGTCAGCCCGGCCAGGGTGGGGGCGAGGACGCCCAGCACCAGCTCGGCCAGGTCGTGGGCGCCCACCCAGGGAACCAGGGCCAGCAGGGCGACGGCCAGGGCCGCGATGCCCGTCGCGCGCTGGACGGGCGCCAGGCTGCGGGCCGCGGGGGACTCCGCCAGCAGGTCCGCCTCGACCCGGGCCCAGAGCGCCAGGCTGAGCGCGCCGAGCACCAGCGAGGCCCGGTGGGTGAAGGGATCCAGCGCATCGGGCAGGAGGGCATTCGCCAGCCCGCTGAAGGCCACCCAGGCCGCGGCGGCGGCCAGGCCGAAATACCCGGCGGAGCTGAGCGCCCGGTCGCGGAGGGGCCGGTTGGCCAGCACCGAGAGCAGGCCCAGGGCCACCATGAGGCCCGCCAGGAAGGCCTGGCCGGCCACGGTCAGCAGCTCCGGGGACGGGCTGCCCTGGAGCAGGATCATGTCCGGCGCCGCTGGAAGAAGGCCTGGATCTGGCTGCGGCACTCGGGTTCCAGCAGGCCGCCCTCGAAGGAGAAGCGGTGGTTCAGGTTCGCGTCCTCCAGGGTGTTCAGCCAGCGGCTGACGCCGACCTTGGGATCCGAGGCGCCGAAGACCACTCGCGCCACGCGGGCGTGGATGAGGGCGCCGTAGCACATGAGGCAGGGCTCCAGCGTGACGTAGAGGGTGGAGCCCGTGAGCCGGTAGTTCTTGGTCCAGGCCCCGCCGCTGCGCAGGGCGAGGATCTCCGCATGGGCCGTGGGATCGTGGGTCTTGATGGGGTGGTTGTGGCCCCGGCCCAGCAGGGCGCCTTCGGAGACCAGGATGGCGCCCACGGGCACCTCGTCCAGCCAGTCCGCCCGCTCAGCCTCTTCCAGGGCCAGCTTCATGAAATAGATGTCGTCACCGCTCCACATGGCATCCAGTGTGGCTCAAACCGCGCGATTTAGGTGGGGGGCAAAGGAGCAGTATGGCTTATTTTTCAGGCGAGAAATAGCCTGATCCTGGGTTTCCGGGGCCGATAAACTCAAGGAGGTCCTTGAGGCCCGACTCATTCTCACGACCCCGCGCAGGCCTCATCCCGCGTGGGGTTATTTGCAGGGCCACCAAGCCGGGGAGCCACATGCGAGCGCACCTGATCCTCAAGGATGGAACGATCTTCCGGGGGCGGGCGCCGTTGGGCTTCGGTGGTGGCGGGGAGGCGGTCTTCACCACCTCCATGACCGGCTACCAGGAGATCCTCACGGACCCGAGCTTCGCAGGGCAGATGGTCTGCATGACCTTCCCCGAGCAGGGCATCTATGGCATCCATGCGGACCTGAACGAGGGCACGCGGCCCTGGGCCACGGGCCTGCTCTGCCGGCGGATCACCTTCCTTCCGGACCACGCCCGCGCCGAGGGGGACCTGCCGGGCTGGCTCAAGCGCAACCGGGTCCCGGTGATGTGCGACCTGGACACCCGGGCGCTCACTCAGCACCTGCGGGACCAGGGCGCCCAGCCCTCGCTCATCTGGACCGAGGCCGACGGCGGCCTGGACGCGGGCATGACGAAGGCCAAGGCCCTGCCGGACATGACCGGCCAGGCCCTCTGCGCCGCGGTGAGCTGCAAGGAGCGCTACGAGCTGAACCCCGGGGCCGCGCTCCGGGTGGCGGTGCTGGACGGCGGCATCAAGCAGAGCATCCTGAACCAGCTGGTGGGCTCGGGCCTGCACCTGGAGGTCTTCCCCTGGGACGCACCGGCCACGGAGCTGACGGACAGCCGCTTCGACGGCCTCTTCCTCAGCAACGGCCCCGGCGATCCCGCGGCCCTGCCGGGCATGCGCGCGGAGGTGGAGGCCTGCCTGGGCAAGCTGCCCATCTTCGGCATCTGTCTGGGCCACCAGCTGCTGGGCCAGGCCTTCGGGGGCAGGACCTTCAAGCTGAAGTTCGGCCACCGGGGCGCCAACCAGCCGGTCCACGACCTGATGACGGGGCGCATCGAGATCACGGCCCAGAACCACGGCTTCGCGGTGGATGAGGCCAGCCTCCCCCCGGAGATCGAGGTCACCCACCGCCACCTCAGCGACGGCACCATCGAGGGCCTGCGGCACACCAGGCTGCCCGTGTTCTCCCTCCAGCACCATCCCGAGGCCAGCCCCGGCCCCCACGACGCCCACCCCGCCTTCCAGCGCTTCGTGGCCATGCTGAAGGACGCCCACCATGCCTAAGCGAACGGATCTGAAGTGTGTGCTGGTGCTGGGGTCGGGACCGATCCAGATCGGCCAGGCCTGCGAGTTCGACTACTCGGGGACCCAGGCGCTGAAGGCCCTGCGGGAGGAGGGCATCCGCACGGTGCTGCTGAACTCGAACCCCGCCTCGATCATGACGGACCCGGGACGGGCGGACGCCACCTACATCGAGCCCCTGACCCTGACGGTGCTGGAGAAGATCCTCGAGGCGGAGCAGCCGGACGCCATCCTGCCCACGGTGGGCGGACAGACGGCGCTGAACCTGGCCATGGAGGCCCACGAGAGCGGGCTGCTGGAGCGCACGGGCGTGCAGCTCATCGGCGCCCAGCCCGAGGCCATCAAGCGCGGCGAGGACCGGCAGCTGTTCAAGGCCCTCATGGACGGCCTCGGCCTGGAGACCTGCCGCGGAGGCTTCGCACACAACATGGGCGAGGCCCGGGACCTGCTCAAGCTCACGGGCTTCCCCGCCATCATCCGGCCCAGCTTCACCCTGGGCGGCAGCGGCGGCGGCATCGCCTACAACGTGGACGAGTTCGAGACCATCGTGGGCCGGGGCCTGGACTTGAGCCCCACCAAGCAGGTGCTCATCGAGGAGAGCATCCTGGGCTGGAAGGAGTTCGAGCTGGAGGTGGTGCGCGACCTGGACGACAACGTCGAGATCATCTGCTCCATCGAGAACTTCGACCCCATGGGCGTACATACCGGCGACAGCATCACCGTGGCCCCGGCCCTGACCCTCACGGACCCCGAGTACCAGCGCATGCGGGACGCCTCCCTGGCCATCATCCGCGCCGTGGGCGTGGAGACCGGCGGCTCCAACATCCAGTTCGCCCTGGAGCCCGAGACCAGCCGCATCATCGTCATCGAGATGAACCCCCGCGTGAGCCGCAGCTCCGCGCTGGCCTCCAAGGCCACGGGCTTCCCCATCGCCTGGGTGGCCACCAAGCTGGCCCTGGGCTACCGCCTGTGGGAGCTGCCCAACGCCATCACCCGCATGACCAAGGCCGCCTTCGAGCCGGTGCTGGACTATATCGTGGTGAAGATTCCGCGCTTCACCTTCGAGAAGTTCCCCCAGGCCGAGAAGGTGCTGGGCACCCAGATGAAGAGCGTGGGTGAGGTCATGAGCCTGGGCCGCAGCTTCCAGGAGGCCCTGCAGAAGGCGGTGCGGTCCCTGGAGGAGGGCCACCTGGGCCTCTCCGGCGCCCTGGAGGGCAGGCTGGACCTGGGCCGCCTCAAGGAGCACCTGATCATCCCCGGGCCCCAGCGCCTGTTCTGGGTCTACCACGCGCTGAAGGCGGGCCACAGCGTCGAGGAGCTACACCGGCTCACGAAGATCACGCCCTGGTTCCTGCGGGAGATCGAGGAGATCGTGGTGCTGGAGGGCCGGCTGCGCAGCTTCCCGGTGGATCGGCTGCCCCTGGACCTGCTGGAGAAGGCCAAGCGCGCCGGGTTCGCCGATGCCCAGCTCGCCGTGTTCTGCTCGGGCACCGAGGCCGAGGTGGCGGAGCGCCGGGAGCAGCTGGGGCTGCGGCCCACCTACAAGCGCGTGGACACCTGCGCCGGTGAGTTCCAGGCCGAGACGCCCTACCTCTATGGCACCTGGGAGGACTCCTTCGGCTCCCTGCCGCTCGAGGCCGTGCCCACGGACCGCCCCAAGGCCATCGTGCTGGGCAGCGGCCCCAACCGCATCGGGCAGGGCGTCGAGTTCGACTGCTGCTGCGTCCAGGCCGTGGAGGCCATCCGCGCCAGCGGCGTGGAGGCCATCCTCATCAACTGCAACCCCGAGACCGTGAGCACGGACTTCGACACCTCGGACCGCCTCTACTTCGAGCCCCTCACCTACGAGCACGTGAAGGCCGTGGTGGACCGCGAGGCCAGCGGCGGGCAGCTGCTGGGCGTCTTCGCGCAGTTCGGCGGGCAGACCCCGCTGAAGCTGGCCTCGCCCCTGCACGCCGCGGGCGTGCCGCTCCTGGGCACGCCGCTCAACGCCATCCTCGACGCCGAGGACCGCGAGCGCTTCGGCACGGCCCTCAAGCGCCTGGGCATCCCGGCCCCGGCCTGGGGCATGGCCACCAGCTTTGCCCAGGCCAAGGCCGTGGCCCAGCACCTGAGCTACCCCGTGATGGTGCGGCCCAGCTTCGTGCTGGGCGGCCGGGCCATGGCCGTGGTCTTCGACGACGCGGGCCTGGAGAAGTACATGCGGGAGGCCGTGGCCGTCAGCGACGACCAGCCCGTGCTGCTGGACCGCTTCCTGGACGGCGCGCTGGAGCTGGACATCGACGTGGTCTGTGATGGCCAGGAGGTGGCCATCGCGGGGCTGCTGGCGCACATCGAGGAGGCGGGCATCCACAGCGGCGACAGCTATGCCGTCATCCCGGCTCTGGGCGTGCCCGAGGCCATCCTGGAGACGGTGCGGGGCTACAGCCGCCGGCTGGCCCTGGACCTGGGCGTGCGGGGGCTCATGAACCTCCAGTTCGCCCTCAAGGACGGCGTCGCCTACTGCCTGGAGGCGAACCCCCGGGCCAGCCGGACCGTGCCCTTCGTGAGCAAGGCCACGGGCGTGGACTGGGCCGGCGTCGCCGCCCGCATCGGTCTGGGCCAGAGCCTGCGGGCGCAGGGCATCACGGATGGCGTGGCCCGGCTGGTCTCGGTCAAGGGGGTAGTCTTCCCCTTCGGCAAGTTCCCGGGCGTGGACCCGGTGCTCGGCCCCGAGATGAAGAGCACCGGCGAGGTCATGGGCATCGGCGAGACCTTCGGCGAGGCCTACGCCAAGGCGCTGCTGGCCGCGGGCATCCCGCTGCCGCTGTCGGGCACGGTGTTCCTCACGGTGAACGACGCGGACAAGGCCCGCCTGCCGGAGCTGGCCCAGAAGCTGGTGGCCCTGGGCTTCGGCCTCTGCGCCACGGATGGCACCGCCCGGGCCCTGGAGTCCGTGGGCCTCAAGGTGCGCCGCATCTACAAGGTCAACGAAGGCCGCCCCAACGCCGTGGATCTCCTGAAGAACGGCGAGGTGCAGTGGGTCATCAACACGCCCCTGGGCCGCGAGGCCTACTTCGACGAGAGCTCCATCCGCCGCGAGGCCCTGCGCCTGAAGATCCCCTGCCTCACCAACCTCAGCGCCGCCCTCGCCGCCTGCGAAGCCGTCGAGACCCTCCGCGGCGACATGACCGTCCGGGCCATCCAGAGTCTGGGTTAGGCGTTCGTGCTTGGTCGAGCGCCGAGGGGGGAGGGAATCCTGGCGGATTCCCTTTGGGCCCTGCGGGCCGTGCAGGGCATACCGAATCGATTTCAAAACCATCGGTCACGACCGGGACCCTATGGTGGGCGCCTGAGCGTGGGTTGGGATGGAAAGACTGGATGAACGCTGAGAAAGGCGAGGGCGCACTACCGGTCCAGAAGGGCTCAGTGGTCTTTATCAGTGTTCCCGTTTTTAGACGGAACCGTTGGGCTTGCCGCGGGCGTGATTGCGACGGTATTTGGCGTCTTGGGGACAGGCTCCTGGACAATCGTGGCTTTGGGAGTGGCTGTGCTTCCTGGGTCAGACGTAGGGGATGAGGCGTCTGAATTCCGTTGTTTCTCGGCATCAGTGGCCGTTGCTTTCCCTTTGGGTGGACCAAGGGTCTGGGCATCAAGGATGCCTTCCCAGGAACCGCCATTCAGATTTGAAATGGCCTTGCCGTGTGGGTCGAAAATGAATTGGAATCGTTGGAGGTAAAAATTGTCAAAAGCATGGTCGGGGAGGCCCAAAGGCGAGTCCGTTTTCGTGACCTTCCATGAATCGGAGGGGTTAATGCTCAGCCACACCGGGGCTCTGAAATCCTCCACGGCATGCAGGAAGTCTCTTTTGGCTGCATCCTTGGCTGCTTTGCTGGACGCTGGCGGAAGATAGAAACCCTCGGCAAGGTCAAGCACCGTAGGATCGCAGGTCGCCACCAGCAGTTCCCCGGTCTGGGTGGGCTGCATCGCCAGTATGAAATGTTCGAGGAACCCCAGTTTCTCCAGTTTCCCGTCCTTGCCGCCCAGATCAATAACCTTCGTGCACTGGCCATTCGCCAGGCTGAAGACCCACAGCACACCTGCCTGAGTCGCGCCCAGCACCACATGGTCCTTGAACTGCGGCGGAGCCCAGTAGGTGGGAATGAGGGCGGGAATCCGTGCCTCACAGGCATACCTCTCCGGGGCTTTGTCCGCCAATTGCCCGTTCTTCCCCGACAGCGGCAACGGCGGTAGGAGCTTGCTTTGGCAGATGTCTTTAGTGCTACCAAAGGGCATGTCCACGAAGGCATCGAACTGGATGTGGCCCTTGTTTTCTTTGAACAAGGCCGCATAGGAAGCCTTTTCTTTTCCTGCGAAGCCAAAGACCCAGTTCAGCCCGAGGTACTGTCCTGGAACATCCAAGGGAATCAACAATAGCGGAGGGCCAAGGCTCTGGCAGGGGCCTACTTCACCGACCCTTTCCCATTTCCCGGGACTTAACGCGAGATCCCAGCGGTAAAGAAAATAGACCTTGTCTTGCCCCTGCCCCCCATCGTTACCCAGCATCCAGATGGATTGATGCCGGAGACTCATGAAATTAAGCCCCCCGCCCGGAGGTGCAGGGAGGAGGCTTCTTTGGTCCGTGGCCGACACTAGCGTCGGGTTCCTTCCGTGCAGGGCGGGGATGTGAATCCACTCGCCTCCCTCGCCCCAGACCACCGCATCATTGATCTTGGGATAGCCATAACCAACTGGCATCTGGGCTCGAAGCTCAGAGACCAATCCGAGCATAAGACCAAGGCCAAAGAGCGCGCGAGCGAGACTGTTCATAGTTGTTCCTTCATGAGTCCGAACGTATTGGCCTGTCAAATATCAATGATTTCATGGACTTGTAATGTGCGCCTATCGCCAGCAGTAGGCAGCCCATCGCATCGGTTGTAACAGGCGGTTTGCTCAGCCGAACACTTTTCGAAGTCACCACTTGCGTTGTAGCATCTGTTGAAGTCAATCGTGCATTGGTCTTTGCAGGAAGGCGGAGAGTCTGGATTCGGCGAACCGATCGCGGTACCGGGAGAGGCTAGGGCGGCAAGTAAAACAAATGCCGAGATCATGGTGTATTCCTCCTGTAGGTGAATTGGATAGAAATATGGGTAATAAATACCCCCCCCCATGGCAGCCCGTAAAGTGCATGAATTCTAGACAATTGAATAAAACTGATGATCGGCCCACCTCTGCCCGGACTCACAGTTCCATGAGCAGGGAAGGACTGCGGTCCGATGGGCTCCGTAGGCGGTCGAGGAGGGAGCCTAGGTCCTAGGTCGCAGCGGCGAGTGAATTGCAACCTGAACGCAGGGACTTGGCGGGGCAGGTAATCGGCGCTGATCCAGCGGTCGACGCAGACGGGGTTGACCGGTAGGTACACTGGTTGCCTCCGGGGGTTCCCATGGCCACTTCCGTCACTGAGCGCATCCAGGCCTTTCTGGCTTCTGATTCCTTCGCGGTGGTGGGGGCCAGCGTGGACCGGTCGAAGTACGGGAACAAGGTCCTGCGCTGCTACCAGCAGCACGGGAGGACGGTGCATCCCATCAACCCCCGGGCCGCGGAGGTGGAGGGGCTGAAGTCCTACGCCTCCCTGGCGGCGCTGCCGGCGCCGGTGCCGGCCATCTCGGTGATCACGCCGCCCGCGATCACGGAGCAGGTGGTCCGCGACGCCGCCGCGGCGGGGGTGCAGCACGTGTGGATGCAGCCCGGCGCCGAGAGCGCTGCGGCGATCCGGCTGGGCGAGGAGCTGGGCCTGTCCGTCATCGCGGGGGGGCCGTGCCTGCTGGTGGTGCTGGGGTATCACGACTGAATTTGCTCCGCAAATCCAGATAGGATTTCGCTGCGCGAAATCCGCAGAGAGCTCTTTCTGTCTGAATTCGCGCAGCGAATTCAGCCTAGTCGAGACCCAGGTTCCGCCTCACGGCCAGGCGATGCTCCTCGTGGGCCTGGACCTGCTTGGGGACTTCGCTGTGCCACAGCTGCGAGAAATCGGCGAAGGAGATGGTCGGCTTCGCCTCGGCGCCAGGGGTCGAGCGTTCGGTTGAGCCCGGCGAGAACGTCTCGCGGGCACCAGGCGGCAGGGTCATGGGCTAGGGTCCTCAGCTGTGAAATGTAGGCGGTCTGCAGCCGATAGGCAAGCACGGATTCGATGGGCTTGGGGCGGGCCCGCACCTGGGCGAGCGCCTCCAGGCCCTCGGTCATGGGGCCGGGGCCCGCCTCGTCCACCTGCACGTGGTAGACCTGCAGGGCGCGGCCCACCCGGGGGGCCAGGCCCAGGAAGGTGAAGGGGGCATAGGCGTGGGCCCGGGCCATGCGGGCCAGGGGCACGTAGCGTCCCTCGCGCTCGGAGCGGGCAAGCATGGCCTTCAGGGAGGCCTCGGGGGTCCGGTCCGTGTAGGCCAGGTGCACCTCGGCACAGCCCGACCCGCGGATGCGCCCCAGGAGGAAGGCGACGCCCTCGGGGTCCGTGTGCGGCGCGTCGAACACGGCGCCGAAGCTGGGGCCCAGGGCCATGGCCCCGGTGGTCTTGCCCGAGGCCTGGCCGCCCATGAAGATGACCACGGGCCGGCCGTGGGCCCGGGCCAGGGCCCGGTCGCGCAGGCGCTTGCCCAGGGCGTTCAGGTGGATGGCCGCGCGACCCGCCGGATCCTCGAGGGCCTCGTAGCCCTGGGTGGGGTTCCGCTGGAGGGTGGGCAGCAGGGTGGCCAGGAGATCCCCGTTCACGAGCTGGCCCTCCAGGGAGTTCGGGAGGGCGGCGTAGGCATCCAGCGCCACCTCCGCATGCCGGGCCAGGAGGGCGGCCTCCCGCTCCAGGGCCTCCCGCTGCGCCCGGCGGGCCGCCTCGTCCAGCTCCCAGTAGGAGCAGCGCTCATGCCAGGGCACGTGATGCCAGGCCGGGGGCGGGTGGGGGTCCATCGGGACACAGTAGCCCACTCTCCGCCCACTGGCTCGACGATGTGACGCCCGCCCCGGTGCTGCCGGCCGGGGCAGGGGGCCGTATGCTGGTGGGCATGACTGCGGCGGCTCCCTCCATCCTCCTCTTCCCGGGCCAGGGCACCGAGGCTGTGGGCATGACTGCGGGCTGGGAGCGGCACGCGGCCTGGACCGAGACCCTCCGCGCCGCGGAGGTCCACACCGGTCGGCCCCTGCGGCAGGTCATGGCGGCGGGCCCCCTGGCCGAGCTGCGCGCCCAGAGGCTGGCGCCCTGCGCGGTGCTGGCCCACTCCGTAGGCGTCTACCGCGCCTGGCGGCAGGCGGGTCTGGCCCTCCCTGTGGCCGGGGTGGGCCACAGCATGGGCTGCTACTCGGCCCTGGTGGCCGCGGAAGTGATACCTCTCGAGGCCGCCCTGGACCTCTTCTCGGCCGTGGAGGACCTGAGCGAGGCCGCCTTCGCGGGGCGACCCATGGGCATGGCCTTCCTGATCGGCGTGGCCGAAGCGGACCTGCGCCAGGCGCTGGTGGCCCACCCGGGCCTGGTGCTGTCGAACCGCAACGGCCAGGCTCAGTTCACCGTCTCGGGCCCCCGGGAGGAGCTGGAGCTGCTGGTGGCTGAGCTCGCCCCGGTCGCCCTGAAGGCGGGGCTGCTGCCGGTCCAGCACCCGCTGCACGGTCCCCACATGGCAGCTCTTCTGCCGGGGATCACCCGGCGGCTGGCGGGCGTGAGCCCCGCCGCGCCGGCCTTCCCGCTGATCTCCCACTTCGACGGTCGCCTGCTCACCTCCGGTGCCGCCGCCTGGGACGAGGGACTGGCTTCCGTGGCCCTGCCGGTGGACTGGCTGGCGGTGGTGGCCCGCCTGCGGCAGCTGGCGGCCCCCCTGGCCGAGTGTGGTCAAGGCAGCCAGCTGACGGGGCTGACCCGCTGGGCCGACCGGAGCCTCCGGGTGGTCAGCCTGCAGGCTCCCCCACCGCCCCAAGCTGCTCTTAGCTGACGATCTGCTCTTAGCTGACGATTAGGTAAAAATAGGCTTCCGGGCTTTCCAAATCATTGGATACTCCCCGGCTGGCTCTGCCATGATGGGGGCTCATCCCGTTCCATCAGGAAGCCACCTCCGATGTCTCCTTCTGCCCTGATCCTTGGTGAGGTGCTTGCCAACCGGTGCTCCCAGGTGCTCTACCGCTGCCTTGAAGAGGTGGGCAGCACCAAGGGGGCCCTCTACCTCCGTGCCCCGGGCCAGCGATCCTTCGAGGTGGTGAGCTTCTACGGCTGGCCCCGGAGCTCGCACCCCCCGGTGACCATCCCCGAGGGCCACCCGCTGCTGGTCCGCACCCAGCGGGAGCGCCGGGCCTTCGTGGTGAACGACGCGGCAGAAGCCCCGGAGCTCGCGGCCTTCGGCCAGGGCGGCGACTGGCCGCGCTTCCTCATCACACCGGTCTACGTCTCCGGCGACTGGGTGGGCCTGCTGCTGCAGCGCGACCGCATCAAGGGCGGCACCTTCGAGGTGGCGCGGGACGAGGGACCCACCCTGGGCATCTGCGGCGACCTGGTGGAGGCCCTCAAGGAGTTCCGCATCTACGGCGCCCACTCGCGGCCGGAGCCGGTGGTCCCCCTGCCCGAAGACGTCTCGGAGTCTGCCGCGGTGGGCCTGCCCACAGCCGCGGCCCTCATCAGCGAGCTGGCTCCCGTCACCAAGCTGCCGCCCCTGGCGGGCGCCCTCGAAGCCCCCCTGCATGTGTCCGAGGCCATCGTCCCTGCGAGCGGGCCCGGGGAACAGGAGCGCCTCTACGGTTTTCCTGGCGGGCGCGACGCCTACACCGTGCTGCCCTGGGAGGCGGACCGGACCCTGAGCGCCTGGGTCGCGCCGCCGCCGCCCAACCCGGACCGGAAGCGCGGCATGGTGCCGCCCGAGCTGCGGGCCTTCTTCTGGGAGACCGCGGGGCTGCTGAGCCAGATCCTCACCGCTTCCGCCGTGGCGCTCTGGACCGATGATCCCGAGGAGAGCCGGCCCCTGCTGGCCTACAGTACGCTCCCTCTGTCAGCGCAGCTGCAGCAGCAGGTCCTGGCCCATGCCACCTTCCACCTGCCCATGGTGCAGGAGCAGGACCTTCGGCTCATCACCCGGGTGGGCATGGCCGAGGCCCCGGAACTCGACGGCGCTTTCAACACCTACCTGCCCCTGCTGCTCAACGAGACGCCGCAGGGCCACGACCTGCTCATGGTCTTCCGCCAGGAGGACGCCTCCTTCTCCCTCTCCGAGATCGACGTCATCGAGCAGATGGGCCGGATCCTCGGTCTGCACCTGCAGGAGGCCCGGCTCCACGAGCGCTACCACCACGCCTTCCTCTCCGTGAGCCACCGCATCCTGCGCTCCAGCGAAGGGCGGCTGCCCAGCCTGCGCCCCCACAGCCTCGCCACGGCGCGGCTGGCCCGGGACCTGGCCCTGAAGCTGGAGCTCACGTCCGAGGAGGTCGAGGCGGTGAGCATCGCCGCGATCCTCCACGATGTGGGCCTGCTGATGCTGGATCCGCAGATGCTCCTCAAGCCGATCCTCGACACCGAGGAGCTGAGCAAGGTGCGGAACCACCCCGAGCTGGCGGCGGTCTTCCTCAAGGACCTGCGCTTCCCCTTCGACGTGGTGCGGATGATCCGCCACCACCACGAGCGCTGGGATGGCCGGGGCTATCCAGACCGGCTCCGCGAGACGGCGATTCCCATCGGCAGCCGCATCATCGGCCTCATCGAGGCCTACGAAGTCATGACCAGCGGCAAGGGCTACCGCCCAGCCCAGGGCTTCCGCCAGGTGCTGGAGGAGCTGCAGAGCGAGTCCGGGGCGCAGTTCGACCCCCAGGTGGTGGCCGCCTTCCGCGAGCTCATGACGCGGCACGCGGATCGGAGTTAACCTGGAAGCTGGAGGTCTGATGCCCTCGGTCCGCTCCCAGCGGGGATTCACCATGGCCCTGGCCCTGGCGCTGGCCGTGGCCATGGGCATCCTGCTGCTGAAGGCCGCTCCGAACATCATCAAGGAAGTGCAGCGCGAGAACGAGGCCGAGCTGATCTTCCGCGGCGAGGCCATCGCCAGTGCCCTCCGCATCTACTTCGCGAAGATGCACCGCTATCCCAAGGACCTCGACGAGGTGATGAAGGTGCGCCCCCACATCCTCCGGCAGAAGTACAAGGACCCCATGACGGTCGCGGGTGACTGGGAGTACATCACCCAGGTGCAGCCCGGGGCCTCGGGCAACACCGAGGGCCTGCCCATCGTGGGCGTCCGCAGCCGCAGCACCGAGAACAGCATCCGCATCTACCAGAACAAGGAGATCTACCGGGACTGGAAGTTCTCCGCGGACCAGAACCTGCTGGGCGCGGCGGCCGACGAGTCCCCCCGCACCCGGGGGATAACCAAGGGCAGCACTTTCGTGCCCAAGCCTGATACCCCGGCGAACTGAGGCGGCATGCTGCTGAAGCCCCTCGTCCTGCTCTTCATCACGGCCCTGGCCCTGCCGGCCCAGGAGTTCCGGACCTGGGCCCGGCGCCTGGAGGCCAGGGGCGTCACCGTGTCTGCGGGCATCTGGGATGTGGGCACAGGCAAGGCCATCGACCGCCACAAGGACGAGCTGGCCCTGATTCCCGCCAGCACCACCAAGGCTGTGACCACCTACGCCCTGCTGAAGTCCATGAAGCCCGACGCCACCCTCGAGACCGAGGTCTGGGGCGACCTCAAGGACGGTGTGGTCGAGGGCGACCTGATCTTCAAGGGCGACGGGGATCCGCTCCTCACCAGCGAGCGGCTCTGGCTGCTGGCGCAGAGCCTGAAGAAGCTCGGGCTCCGCCGCGTGACGGGCTCGATCCGCCTGGACCAGAGCGCCTTCGACGAGCAGCGTCAGCCCCAGGGCTGGGAGAATACCTCCGCCGACACGCTACCGGCCGTCCGCGCCCTGTCCGTGAACTTCAACCGGGACGAGGCGGGTCGGCCCGCGGTGGATCCCGAGCGCAGCTCCCGGGAGACCCTCGGTCGGATCCTCGCGGAGGCCGGCATCGTCATCCAGGGCGGCCCCGGTGGCCCCGGCGCGCCGGTGAAGCTGGCCACCTGGACCTCGCCGCCCCTGCGGGCCCTGGTGATGGACATCAACAAGTGGTCGAACAACTTCATGATCGAGATGCTGGTCCGCAGGTTCGGCGCGGGTTCCTGGCCCCGGGGTGTCCGGCGCATCCAGGACTTCTACAGCTCGGCCTTCAGCCTGGGACCCGACGCCATCCACATCACGGACGGCTCGGGCCTGAGCAAGGAGAACCGCCTCTCGGCCCGCACCCTGGCCACCATCCTGCGGGGGGCCCACCACGACTTCGAGGTGGGGCCCGAGTTCGTCTCCTCCCTCAAGATCATCGGGGGCGAGCCCTGGAAGCTGAAGATCAAGGACCCGAACCTGACCCGCCGCGTGCGCGTGAAGAGCGGCCACCTGGACCGCGTCAACACCCTCTGCGGCTACCTGCAGACCCTTGACGGCAAGGTGCGGGTCTTCGCCATCCTGCTGAACGGCCCCTGCGAGGACGAGGATCTCTGGGAGCAGGTGTCACGCTGGGCGAACTAGGGAAAAATTGAGATCAATATTGAGCCTTTGGGCTCCGGGGACGATAAGCGGACCAGGAGGGTCCATGACCCGGATCGCCATCGTGGACGACAGCCGGCTTGTGCGCGCCTTCGTGGCCGGGGCGGTGCGCGCCCAGGGGAACGAGGCCGTGGAGGTGGAGCCGACCTCGCTCTTCGAGGTGCTCGCGGCGCTCCGGGAGGCGCCCATGGACCTGCTGGTGGCGGACTTCCTGATGCCGGACTGCCCCGGCGAGAGCCTGGTGCGGGCCATCCGCGAGGACCCCACCCTCCGCGAGCTGCCCATCCTCATGCTGTCCGCCCACCGGGACGACGACACCCTGATCCGCCTGCAGCGGCTGGGCATCTCAGGGTTCCTGCTCAAGCCTGTGGAAGCCCCGGCACTGGTGGCGAAGTTGGCCGAGGCCCTTGCGGACTGAGCCCGGAGCGGGAAGTCTGAGTTCATGGACGCGACGCGTAGGCCGGATGCCCGGGGACTGGCCGCCCTGATCCTGGGGGCCTCCCTGCTGGGCTTCGCCGCCATGCTAGTGCGCTGGTCCGCCCCGGCGGGTCCCCTGGTGGTGGGCTTCTACCGCATGGCCTTCGCGCTGCCCCTGGTGGCCCTCCTGGCCTGGCGGAGCCGGACTCCTGGCCCGGCCGGGCCCCGCCTCTGGGCCATGCTGGCAGGCGGCTGCTTCGTGGCGGACCTGTGGATGTGGCACACGGCCCTGCACCTCACCAGCGCCGCCAACGCCACCCTGCTGGTGACCCTGGCCCCCATCTGGGTGGCGGTGGTGTCCGTGCTCTGGCTCGGGGCGCGCCTGCGACGCCGGTTTTGGGCCGGGGTGCTGCTGGCCGTGGCCGGGGCCCTGGTGTTGGGGCTGGCCAAGGGCGCCCGCTGGGGCACGGGCCTCGGCGAGCTGCTGGGCGCCCTCGCCTCCCTGGCCTACGGGGCGTTCACGCTGGCCCTGGGCCGGGCCCGGCGGGACCTCAGCGCCCAGGAGGCCCTCTTCTGGGTGGTGCTCAGCTGCACCGTCGGGTTCGGCCTCATGGGCTGGCAGCAGGGGGAGGCCTTCCTGGGCTTCCCGGCCCGCACCTGGTGGGCCCTGCTGGTGCTGGGCGTGGGGGTCCAGGTTGTGGCCTGGTGGCTCATCACCTGGGGCCTGGGCCACGTGCCCACCAACCTCGGGGCCATGGGCCTCATGACCCAGCCCGTGGCCACGGTGATCCTGGGCTGGCTTCTCCTGGCCGAGACCGTGCGCCCGCTGCAGGGCCTGGGCATCCTGCTGGTGCTGGTCGGCATCGCCTTCTGCGCCCTGGCACCGCCGGTACCGGAGCGCGGCTGAGCATCCGGCCCGCTCAGGCACCTCGCCCGGGCCGTGACTTCCAGGACGCAGGGCTGTGACGCTGTCGTCACCGCCTCCTGGCACCCTGAATGGATGCGTCGTCTGAGCCCGTTCCTCCCGGCCCTCCTGCTGGCCGCGCTGCCCCTCTGGAGCCAGGCCCCGGAGGCGGCCGCGGAGAGCTGGTCCCTCCACGGCCAGGCCACGGTGGTCACCCAGGCCCACGGGGCCTTCACCTCGCCCTACCAGGGGCCGCACTCGCTCAGCCCTGCGGCCGAGTCGGCGACCTCGTTCACGACCACCCTCATGCTCGGCTGGCGGCCCTGGCAGGGCGGTGAGCTCTACCTGGATGGCGAGGGCGCCGCGGGCAAGGGCGTCGGCAGTGTCCTGGGGGTGGCGGGCGCCCCCAACGGCGAGACCTACCGCGTGGGCAACCCCGAGTTCCGCGCGACCGTGGCCCGGGTCTGGCTGCGGCAGACCTTCGACCTGGGCGGCGACGCGTCGAAGGTGGACCCCGACGCCCACCAGCTGGGCGGCAGCCGCGACGCGCGTCGGCTGGTGCTCCACCTCGGCAAGTTCAGCGTGATGGATGTGTTCGACGCCAACACCTACGCCCACGATCCGCGGTCCCAGTTCCTCAACTGGACCCTCATGGGTCACGGCGCCTGGGACTATCCCGCCGACACCCGGGGCTACACCTGGGGCGGCGCGACGGAGCTCTACTGGGATGCCTGGGCCTTCCGCTGGGCCCGCTTCGCAGAGCCCCTGGAGGCCAACCAGCTGGAGATGGACCACGGCCTCGCCCGGGCCCACGGCGACGTGCTGGAGGTGGAGCACGACCACGACCTCGGCGGCCGGCCCGGCGTCGTACGGGTGATGGTCTTCCGCAACACCACCCGCATGGGTGACTACCGCCTGAGCCTCGCCGAGCAGCCCGGGGCGCCGGAAGTCACCGCCACGCGGGCGTACGGCCGGGAGAAGCACGGCTGGGGACTCAACCTGGAGCAGGCCCTGACCGCGGAGCTGGGCACCTTCGCCCGCTGGAGCTGGAGCGATGGCCGCACGGAGACCTGGGCCTTCACCGAGGTCGACCGCTCCCTGTCCGGTGGTCTCTCGCTGAAGGGCGGCGGCTGGGGCCGGCCCCAGGACCGCCTCGGGGCGGCCTTCGTCCAGAACGGACTCAGCCCCGACCACCAGGCCTACCTCGCGGCGGGCGGCCTCGGCTTCCTGCTGGGGGACGGCCGCCTGAACTACTCGCCGGAGCGCATCCTGGAGACCTACTACGCCGCGGCCCTCGGGCCCTTCTTCACCCTCAGCCTCGACCTCCAGCGCATCGCGAACCCCGGCCACAACCGGGACCGGGGGCCGGTGAGCCTCTATGCCGTGCGGGTGCATGTCCAGTTCTGAGAACCACCATGAAATTCCCCGAACCGATTGCTCCCCCGTCCAAGTCCCTGGCATCCTTGGGGCGGACCTTGATGAAGGAGGCAGCGATGGGCAAGCGGACCGCCCCGAACGATCCTCCGTCGCGACCTGGCACCGGCTGCTGATCCTCTCTCCGGAGCTTGGCTCCGGATTGCACCGCCCCGGCCTCCCAGAACGAGGTTTCCATGTATCTGGTCAGCAAGACCATCCATCAGCTCGAGCGCTTCCGGCGGCAGCTGATGATCTTCTTCGCCGTGCTCGGGCCCGGCATCATCGTGATGATCGCGGACAACGATGCCGGCGGCATCGCGACCTATGCCTACACGGGCTCGAAATACGGCTTCAAGCTCCTCTGGATCTTCATCATTCTCGTGCCCATGGCCTACTACGTCCAGGAGATGACGGTCCGGCTCGGGGCGGTCACCAAGCGGGGCCATGCCGAGGCGATCTTCGAGGGCTTCGGGCCCTTCTGGGGCTGGTTCTCCCTGGCCGACCTGGCCATCGTGAACTGGCTCACCCTCATCACCGAATACATCGGCATGATCACGGCAGGCCAGATGTTCGGCATCCCGCCGATCCTGACCTTCCTCGGAGTCACGCTGATCCTCTTCCTCGTGGTCCTCACCGGGAAGTACTGGACCTTCGAGAAGCTCACCCTGGCCTTCTGCGCCTTCAACCTCGTCTACATCCCGGCCGCCTTCTGGGCCATGAAGGCGCCCTCGGCCCCTTCCTGGTCCCTGGCGGGCCATGGGCTCTTCGTGCCGAGCCTGCCGGGTGGCCTCTCGGGAGAGATCCTCTTCGTGCTCCTGGCCAACATCGGGACCACCATCGCGCCCTGGATGATCTTCTTCCAGCAGAGCGCCGTGGTGGACAAGGGCCTCGACATCCACGACATCAAGTTCGGGAAGATGGAGACCTTCGTCGGCTCCCTGCTCACCTGCGCCGTGGCCGCCTTCATCATCATCACCACGGCGGCGGCGCTCCACCACCACAACCCGCCGATCATCATGGAGAAGGTGAACGAGGCCGCGGCGGCACTCACACCCCTGATCCCCCACGGCGAGACCGCGCGACGGCTCTTCGCCATCGGGCTCTTCGATGCGGGCTTCCTCGGCGCCCTGTGCATCTCCCTGTCGTCCAGCTGGGCCGTGGGCGAGGTCTTCGGCTGGGCCCACAGCCTCAACAAGAGCGTCAAGGACGCCCCCTGGTTCTACGTGGTCTACCTCGTGATGCTCACGACCTCCGGCATGGTGGCCATGCTCTCCTCCGAGGCGACCCAGCAGATCATCACGATGTTCGTGCAGGTGGTGGCCGTGACCCTGCTGCCTTCGGCGCTGATCTTCCTCATCCTGATCCTCAACGACGATCAGTTCATGGGGAACCACGTGAACACTCGGTGGGAGAATGTCGCCAACTGGTCCATCGTCATCTTCGTCTCGATCATGTCCACCCTCTTCGCGGTCTCGACGCTCTTCCCGGGGCTGCTTGAGGGTCTGTCCCGGAGGGTCGCATGAACCAGGTCCAGGCCCTGAACGAGTTGGCACCTGTCTCAGGCGGGTTCTACTTCTCGAGGATCTTCCGGAAACCCGTGCGCATCGCAGGAGATGGTCGCAAGCTGGGACCCGCCTCCGACATCGTCTTCAAGCTGGAGGAGCCCTTCCCCCGGGCCGTGGGAATCTTCATCGATCATGGCTGGGGCGTTCCGAGCGAGTTCGTGCCCTGGGACCGGGTGGTCGACCTGTCCAACAACGGGCTCATCGTGAAGGCCCCAGAAAGCGGGGACCAGTACCCGCCCTTCCTGGATCAGGAGGGCTGGATCCTGGCGGACAAGCACCTGATGGGACGCACGATCCTCGACATCGACGACCGCAAGACCGAGGTGGTCAACGATGTGCTGCTGGAACCGGACCAGGGGGGCTACCACCTCGCGGCGGTGGATGCCTCCTTCAACGGCTTCCTCCGGAAGTGGGGCCTGCAGCGGCTGACGACGCTGATCCGGGAGGACCTCATTCCGTGGAAGTTCGTCCAGCCCCTCTCCCTGGAGGACGCCATTGCCTCCGACCGGCTGCAGCTCTCCGTCACCAAAGAGCAGCTGCACGACCTGCCGAAGGAGGACCTCGCGGATGCGCTCGAGGAGCTCACGGGCCAGGAGCAGGAGGCCCTCTTCTCGGCGCTGGACACCACCAAGGCCGCGGAGACGCTGACGGAAGCCGAGCCGCGGGCCCAGCGCCAGATCATCGCCAGCCTCCGCCAGGAGCGCGCCCAGAACATCCTCGCCCGGCTGTCCACACCCCAGCTGGTTGACCTGCTCGGCGTCCTGCCCCACGAGGACGCGGAGGAGATGCTGGGCCTCCTGCCCGAAGAGCGGCAGCGCCGCGTGCGGGCCCTGCTGTCCGAGCGGGAAGCCACGGCCCGGGACTTCATGTCGGCGGAGTTCCTCACGGTGCCTCTGGACCTGACCGTGGCCCAGGCCAGGACCGTGGTTCGCCAGTCCGGGCTCGGTTACAGCGGCATCTCCTACCTCTACGCCGAGGACGCCGACCGGCGATTGCAGGGCGCGGTGGACGCGCGGCTCCTGCTGGTCTCCGATGACGCCGAGCGCATGGAGGACCTCATGGCCTCGCCCGCCGTGGCCGCCGAGGCCGACGACATCCGCGAAGACCTCGAGGCGATCTTCATGAAGTACCACTTCCGGATGATCCCGGTTGTGGATGCCGACGACCACATCCTCGGCGTCATCCGCTTCAACGACATCATGCGGGGCCCCGGCCCGCGGCCGAAGGCCTGACCATGCCGAGAGTCAAACTGACGCCCCTCACCCGGTTCGCGCTCTACTTCCTGCGCTTCTACCTAGTCTTCCTGATGCTGCTGCTGCTCTTCCGGTTCATCAAGGCCTTCCACCACTGAGTGCTACTCCAGAGTGATCATCTCCCGGTCCTCGCGGTAGGCGAAGAGCTCGCCGAAACGGCCCCAGGTGACCAGGGTGTCGAAGGTCTGGTCCGGGTTCTCCATGGGGAGGCGCTGCTGGAGTTCGGAGCGGAGCTCGCTCTCCTGCAGCTCCCCGTGGTGCAGGTCGAGGAGCTCCATCACCAGCCGGAACAGGCGGAGCTCCAGGAGCTGGGCCTTCCAGATGTCCTTGCGGTCATCCATGTTTGCGCGGACAAAGCGCTGGCCCAGGGGCGTGAGCAGCACCTGGCGCTTGGGCGTATCGACGAAGTCGAGCATCTCGGCACCCTTCACCGAGGACAGGATCTTCTCGAAGGTCACATGGGTGGCGGAGGCCACCTGGAAGAGGTCGGCCGTGCCGCCCTGGGTTTCCAGGTATTCCAGCAGACCCAGGATGTCCGAGGAGGGTGCCGGGGGCAGGGGCTCCACGAGGTCCTGGATGAGGTCCGTGGCGGGGGCGGTCACCTCGATGTCCGGCAACTCGGTGCTGGTGATGATGTCGTGAAGCTGGTCCACCAGGCGGAGGAACTCGGCGCTCCGCATGTCCCGGGGCCGGGGCAGGGGGTTCTCCACGATGGTGCGGAGGCGGCCGGGGTTCGCGGACAGCACCACGATGCGGTCCGCCATGTAGACCACCTCCTTGATGTCGTGGCTCACCATCAGGATGGAGGAGGGGTTGCGCTCAGCGTCATCCCAGATGTCCAGGATCTCCGCCCGGAGGCCCTCGGCGGTGAGCGCGTCCACGTGGCTGAAGGGCTCATCCATGAAGAGGATCTCGGGATCGACGCTGAGGGCCCGGGCCATGCCGACGCGCTGCTTCATCCCGCCCGACAGCTCCCGCGGATAGGCCTCCTCGAAGCCCTCGAGACCCACGAGGCTGATGGCGCGGTGGGCCTTGGCCTTGATGGTCTCCTCGTTGAGCCCCTGGGCCTGCAGCACGGTCTTCACGTTGGCCTCCACCGTCATCCACGGATAGAGGGCGAAGTTCTGGAAGACGATGGCGACTCCCGGATTGAGGCCCTCCATCTTCTCGCCGTGATAGAAGGTCTTGCCCTTGGTCGGCTTGATGAGGCCGGCGAAGATCCGCAGGATGGTGCTCTTGCCGCAGCCGGATGGGCCGATCAGGCAGACCACCTCGTTGGCGCGGATGTCCAGGTTTATGTCCTCCAGCACACGCAGGGCATGGCCAGTCTCCCGCTCGAAGGACTTCTGGATGCCCTTCAGCTCGCAGATGACTTCATGCGGCCCGTCGTGGGCCACAACCTTCGGCCGGTCCTGGCCCTTGGCCAGGCCGTGGCCCTCCACTCCTGCTGCGGGCTCATGGGTAGCGTTGATGGCGTGTTTCATGGCTGCCTCACTTCGACAGGGAATAGTTGGTCTCGGCGACCTTGTAGAGAGGCTTCCAGACCAGCCGGTTGAAGAGGACCACCGTGGCCGCCAGGACCAGGGTGGAGGCCGCCAGCAGGGGGAAGTCCCGCGACTCGCCGGCCTGGCTCACGATGGCGCCAAGGCCGAAGGTCTGCAGGGTCGGGCCGCTGATGTTGTAGTACTCGGACACGATGCTGGCGTTCCAGGCCCCCCCGGCAGCGGTCAGGCAGCCGGTCACCAGATAGGGGAAGATGGCGGGCAGGTAGAGGTTGCGGAAGCGCTGCCAGCGGCTGAAGCCGAAGGCGGTGCCCACTTCCCGCAGGTCGCTGGGGATCGCGCTGGCCCCGGCGATGACATTGAAGAGGATGTACCACTGGGTGCCCAGCAGCATGAGGACGATGCTGCCCCAGCCCAGGCCGATCTTGAGGGAGGCCAGGACGGCCACCACCACCGGGAAGAGCATGGGCGCCGGGAAGGAGGCGGCCACCTGGACGAGGGGCTGGAAGATGCGGGACAGTCGCTGGGAGAGGCCGATGGCCAGCCCCGCGGGCAGGGTCCAGCAGAGGCCGATCAGCAGGGACGCCATCACCCGCGAGAGGGTGAGGCCGGCGGCCTTGAGCAGGGTCCACCAAGTCGAGGGGTGGAGCTGGTGCAGGAGGTGGAACACGCCGACCCCGCCCAGCACCAGGAAGCAAGACAGGAGGACGAGACCCGCCAGGGACAGCCAGGTGGCAGCGTGGGCCACCCGCTCCGGGCCGGCCTCCGCCAGGGGCTTCTTCGCGACCGGGTGGCGATGCTGCCGCCGCCGCCGCTGCCGGGCGCGCCAGCGGTCCCAGCGACGGATGAGCCGTGAACCCCGGATGAGGTTCAGGAACCAGCTCTGGGAGTCGGCGTTCTGGACCGTGTCCTCGATGCGGAAGCGCTGGGCCCAGACTACGATGGGCCGCCAGAGCACCTGATCCAGCAGCACGATCATCAGGATCATGGCCGCCACCGCGCAGAGCTGGGCACGCACGTCGTGATGCTCGACCGCCATGCTCATGTAGGAACCCAGGCCGGGCACCCGGAAGTCCTTGTCGCCCAGCTTGAAGGCCTCCACCAGCATGAGGAAGAACCAGCCGCCAGCCATGCTCATCATGCTGTTCCAAGCCAGTCCCATCGTGGCGAAGGGCAGCTCGATCCACTTGAACCGCTGCCACCAGTTGAACCGGTAGACCGTGCCAGCCTCCTGCAGCTCCGCAGGCACGCTCTTCAGCGAGTGGTAGAGGCTGAAGGTCATGTTCCAGGCCTGGCCCGTGAAGATGGCAATGATGGCCGTGAGCTCTATGCCCACGTTGCTGTGGGGGAAGGCTGCCACCAGCGCGAGCATCAGCGGCACGATGAAGGTCATCACCGGGATGCTCTGGAGGATGTCCAGCAGGGGCACGAGGAGTCGTTCCGAGCGGGCGTCCTTGGCGGCCCAGTAGGCGTAGAGGAGTGTGAAGAGGAAGGAGATCAGGTAGGCCGCGAGACCCCGCATCATGGAGAAGAAGGTGTACTTCGGCAGGGCCCAGGGGGACAGGTCGATGACCAGCACGGGCCGCTGGATGTCGGCCCACTGGTGGCCCAGGAGGATCAGGCCATAGAGCATGCCGAAGGCTGCCGCCACCAGGAGGATGTCCACCCAGCGCCGGCGGCGCAGCGGGGCGAACAGGGCGTTGGCCTGCCCCCACATGGTGTCGAAAAAGCGATGCATCATGGCCGGTCCGGAGGATCAGACGGGACGCTTCGCAGAGCGCTGCCGTCCATGTCAGGGTGCGGAAGAATGGAAGTGCGTGACGGCCACTTCAGCGGGCGGCGCGTCTCGACGGAGGTTCGGAGAGGTCGGCATGTCGTCCCATCGGAACCTCCTTCCCGGCCTCAGGGCCAGGGCCAGTCTGACCGGCCCCGGAGGCGGGGGTCAACCTTGGAAACACCAAAGTTACGGTCTGGGCACAGCCTGGAGCAGCTGCGTGATCACCTGGTCCGTGGTGGCGCCGTCGGCCTCGCTCTCGAAGGTGAGCAGGAGGCGGTGGCGCAGCACGTCTGGAGCCAGGTCCGCGATGTCCTGGGGCAGCACGTGGTCGCGGCCCTGGAGGTAGGCCAGGGCCCGGGAGGCCGCCTGCAGGGACAGCGAGGCCCGGGGGCTGGCGCCGCAGCGCAGCAGCTCCTTCCCCTTCCAGGACTTGCCCTGGCCGGGCCGCGTGGCCTGGACCAGCCGCACGATGTAGGCCCGGATGGCCTCATCCAGCCGCACCTGCTGGGCCTCGCGGCCCGCGGCCAGCAGGCTGGCGCCGTCCACCACGGGGTTCACCTCGTCGCCGTTCAGGTGGGCCCGGCGCAGGACCTCGATCTCCTCCTCCTGCCTGGGGTAGTCCACCCGCAGCTTGAAGAGGAAGCGGTCCATCTGGGCCTCGGGCAGGGGGAAGGTGCCCTCCTGCTCCAGGGGATTCTGGGTGGCCAGCACCAGGAAGGGGTCCGGCAGGGGGAAGCTCTCGTCACCCAGGGTCACCTGGCGCTCCTCCATGGCCTCCAGCAGGGCCGCCTGCACCTTGGACGGGGCGCGGTTGATCTCATCGGCCAGCACCAGGTTCGCGAAGACCGGGCCGCGCTTGGGCGTGAAGGTGAGCTGCCGGGGGTCGAAGATCAGGGTGCCCACCACGTCGCTGGGCAGCAGGTCCGGGGTGAACTGGATGCGGCGGAAGCTGGTGTGGCTGGCAGAGGCCAGGGTCTTGATCGTGCGGGTCTTGGCCAGGCCCGGCAGGCCCTCCAGCAGCACGTGGCCCCGGCAGAGCAGGGCCACCAGCAGCCGGTTCAGCAGCAGGGACTGACCCACGATCACCTTCCGGCACTCGGCGAGCAGGGGTTCCAGGGAATGGGGGGCGGCGGCGGTCATGGCGGGTCCGGGGCGTATCCCCATCTTGACTGGAAAAGGCTTCGGTCCGGAGCGAATCCGTTGACCCACGGTAAGTGCTTACGGGCCTTCCGGCCGGTGCTAGGCTCCTGGGAAATCTCGATACCCGAGTCACTCTCCCCTGGAGGCCCCATGCGAACCGCAGTCATCGTTGAAGCCAAGCGCACCCCCATCGGCCGGGGCGTCAAGGGCGCCTACGCCGCCACCCGTCCCGAGCACCTGGGCGCGGTCGTGGTGGAGGCCCTCAAGCCCCTGCTCAAGGACTGGTCCGGCCTGGAGGACGTGCTCGTGGGCTGCGCCATGCCCGAGGGCGAGCAGGGCATGAACATGGCCCGGCTCATCAGCTTCCGCGCGGGCCTGCCCATCACCGCCGGGGCCGCCACCATCAACCGCTTCTGCGGCAGCAGCCAGGAGACGATGCTCATGGCCGCCCGGGCCATCATGGCCAACCAGGGCGACCTGTTCCTGGCCGGCGGCGTGGAGAGCATGTCCAAGGTGCCCATGATGGGCTTCAACCCCAGCGTGGACCCCTACCTGAACGAGCACTACCCCGAGGCCTACTGCTCCATGGGCATCACCGCCGAGAACCTGGCCCGGGAGTACGGCATCAGCCGGCGGGACCAGGACGAGTTCGCCTTCCAGAGCCACCAGAAGGCCGCCGCCGCCTGGAAGGCCGGGAAGTTCGCGAAGGAAGTGGTCCTCTTCGAGGCGAAGGGCCTGGACGGCAAGCCCGTCACCCTCCAGCAGGACGAGTGCATCCGCGCCGAGACCACCGTGGAGAAGCTGGGCGAGCTGAAGCCCGCCTTCCTGGCGGACGGCAACGTCACCGCCGGCAACAGCTCCCCCATCACCGACGGCGCCGCCTTCCTGCTGGTGATGGAAGAGGGCCTGGCCAAGTCCCTGGGCCTGAAGGCCCGGGCCCGCATCCTCGGGGGCGCCGTGGCCGGCGTGGAGCCGGAGCGCATGGGCATCGGGCCCGTGCCGGCCGTGAAGAAGGTCCTGGACCGCTTCGGCCTGAAGCTGGACCAGATCGACGCCATGGAGCTGAATGAGGCCTTCGCGGCCCAGAGCCTGGCCGTCATCCGCCAGGGCGGCTACGACCCCGCCAAGGTGAACGCCTGGGGCGGCGCCATCGCCGTGGGCCACCCCCTCGGCGCCAGCGGCGCCCGCATCCTGACCACCCTGCTCAACCGCCTCGAGACCGACGGCGGCAGGTACGGCATCGCCACCATGTGCATCGGCGGCGGCCAGGGCATCGCGTCGATCATCGAGAAGCTCTAATCCGACCACGCGACTGAGACCTGGAGGTTGGACATGAACATCAAGAAGATCGGCATTCTCGGTTCGGGTGTGATGGGCTCGGGCATCGCGGCGCATGTGGCGTCGGCGGGCTGCCAGGTGGAGCTGCTGGACATCGTCATCGACGAGGCGGCGCCGGACAAGCTGGCGCAGGGGGCCCTGGCGGCCCTGGCCAAGAGCCGGCCCGCGCTGGCCATGCACCCGGCGTTCCTGAAGCGCATCCGCCCCGGCAACCTGCGCGACCACCTGGACCGCCTCGCGGACTGCGACTGGGTGGTGGAGGTCGTCAAGGAGGACCTGGCCATCAAGCGGGAGCTCTACGGCCGCCTGGAGCCGGTGCTCAAGCCCGGCGCCTGGATCAGCTCGAACACTTCGGGCATTCCGCTGAGGCTGCTGGTGGAGGGGCGCGGCGACGCCTTCCGCAGCCACTTCGTGATCACCCACTTCTTCAACCCCGTGCGCTACCTGCGCCTGCTGGAGTTCGTGACCGGCCCTGAGGTGGACGCGGCGGAGGCCCAGGCCTTCCGCACCTGGCTGGAGGAGAGCCTCGGCAAGGAGGTGGTGCCGGCCTTCGACAGTCCCACCTTCATCGGCAACCGCATCGGCATCCACAGCATCATGGCCACGCTGCACATGGCCCTGGCCGAGAAGATCCCCTTCGAGGTGGTGGACTCGGTGCTGGGCGACGCCGCCGCCCGGGCCAAGAGCGCCGCCTTCCGCACCGCGGATCTGGCGGGCGTGGACATCCTGGCGGCCACCGCGAAGAACGTCTACGACCTCTGCCCGAACGACGAGGTCCGCGACGCCTTCAAGTTCCCGGAGTTCCTGCAGTACATGCTCGACAACAAGCTGCTGGGCAACAAGACCAAGCAGGGGTTCTTCAAGAAGGGGCCCAAGGACGCCAAGGGCAAGAAGTCCTTCCTGGCCCTGGATCCCGCCACCCGGGAGTACATCCCGCAGGTGAAGCGGGACTGGCCGATCCTGAAGGAGCTGAAGGGCATCGATGACCCCGCCGAGAAGGTGAAGACCCTCCTCACCAGCGACACCGAGGCGGGCAAGCTGGCCTGGCGCTGCATCGCCCCGAACCTCACCTATGCGGTGAACCGCCTGGGCGAGGTGACGGACGGCCCCCTGAACGTGGACCGCGCCATCAAGAACGGCTTCGCCTTCGAGCTGGGCCCCTTCGAGCTCTGGGACATCCTGGGCCTGGAGCGGGTCGCGGCCCGCATGAAGTTCGAGGAGATGCCCATCGCCCCGCTGGTGGAGCAGATGCTCGCAAAGGGCATTTCCGGCTTCTACCGCTGGGAGCACGGCGTCCCCGTGGCCCAGCTGAATCCCAAGACCCTGGCCTTCGATCCCATCCTCGAGGACCGGCGGGTGATCATCCTCAAGCGCCAGGAAGGGCAGGGCAAGGTGGTGGCCGAGAACGGCAGCTGCCAGCTCATCGACCTGGGCGATGACGTGGCCTGCCTCAGCTTCCGCAGCAAGATGAACGCCCTGGACGACGGCATCATCGGGCTGATGGAGGAGACCATCCAGAAGCACGTTCCCGGCCGCTTCAAGGGCCTGGTGGTGGGCAACCAGGGCCAGCACTTCAGCGCCGGCGCCAACCTGGTCATGGTGCTCAACGCCGCGCGGGAAGGGAAGCTCGACCTCATCGAGGAGGTGGCCCGCCGGCTGCAGTACGCGGCCCGCATGCTCACCTACGCGCCGTTCCCCACGGTGGCGGCGCCCTTCAACCTGGCCCTGGGCGGCGGCTGCGAGCTGACCATGGCCTGCCAGCGGGTGGTGGGCCACGCAGAGCTCTACATCGGGCTGGTGGAGGTCGGTGTGGGCGTCATCCCCGCGGGCGGCGGCTGCCTCCAGATGCTGCTCCGCATGGAGGACGCCATGGCCGCCAAGGGCGAGCTGGGCCCCATGCCCAAGGTGAAGGCGGCCTTCCAGGGCATCGGCACCGCCACGGTCCATACCAGCTTCGACGAGGCCCAGCGCAATGGCTACCTGCGCCGCACGGACCGCCGGGTGATGAACAAGGCCTTCCTGCTCTACGAGGCCAAGCAGGAGGTCCTGAAGCTGGCTGCGGACTTCCAGCCCGTGAAGGAGCGCACCCTGCGCCTGCCGGGCCGGGGCGGCGCCGAGGCCCTCAAGTGCGCGGTTCGGGACTTCCAGCTCCAGGGGCTGGCCTCCGAGCACGACGGCATCATCATGGGCGAGCTGGCGACCATCCTGACGGGCGGCGATGTCAGCCCGGTCCAGGACGTCACCGAGGAGCGGATCCTCGAGCTGGAGCGGCAGGCCTTCGCCCGCCTCTGCGGCTACGAGAAGACCCAGGCCCGCATGGACGCGATCCTGAAGACGGGGCGGCCTCTGCGGAATTAGCCCCAAATTATGGTTATTTTGTGACTTATGCCGCCTTTTCCGAGGCGGCATTTTTTTGGTGTTGCCAGGGTGTGACGGGCTCGGAACACTTGGTTCGGTCTCATTCTGAACCAATCAGCCAGGAGGCACTGTGAGCGGGAATTCTCAGTCAACGCCACGGGTAGCGGCCATCGTGGGCCCCTACCTCTCTGGAAAGACCTCCTTGATGGAAAGCCTCCTGTTCGTGGCGGGTGCTCTGCCGCGCAAGGGCTCTGTCAAGGAGGGCAACACGGTCGGCGACGCTTCCCTGGAAGCCAAGGCCCGGCAGATGAGCGTGGAGGCCAGCCTGGCCGCCTGCACCTACCAGGGCGAAGCCTGGACCCTCATCGACTGCCCGGGCTCCGTGGAGTTCAGCCAGGAGAGCGCCCATGCGCTCATGGCCGCGGACATCGCGGTGGTGGTGTGCGACCCCGATCCGAACCGCGCCCTGATGGTGGCGCCGACCCTGAAGTTCCTCGATGACCACCAGGTGCCCCACGTGGTCTTCGTCAACAAGATGGAAGCGCCGGGCAGCGCCGGGCGGCTGAAGGACGTGCTCAATGCCCTCCAGCAGGTCTCCGAGCGGCCCCTGGTCCTCGTGGAGGTCCCCATCCGCGACGGCGATCAGGTCACGGGCTACGTGGACCTCATCAGCGAGCACGCCTACAAGTACGAAGCCGGCAAGGATGCCGACCTGGTGCAGATGCCGGAGTCGGTGCTGCCCGAGGAGCTCGAGGCCCGGCAGATCCTGCTGGAGAAGCTGGCGGACTTCGACGACCACCTCATGGAAGAGCTGCTCAGCGACCTGGCGCCCTCCTTCGAGGAAGTCAGCGAGGACATGGCCAAGGACGTGCAGGCCGACCTGCTCGTGCCGGTGTTCTTCGGCTCCGCCGACAAGGACTCCGGGGTGCGGCGGCTGTTCCAGGCCCTGTGCGACGAGGCCCCGCGGGTCGATGCCACCGCGGCGCGGCTGGGCATTCCCGAGGGCAAGGACACCCTGGTCCAGGTCATCAAGACCGTCCACGCGCAGCACGTGGGCAAGCTCAGCATCTCCCGCGTGTGGCGGGGCGAGGTGGTGGACGGTACCACCCTGGCTGGGAACCGCGTCAGCGGCATCAACAAGCTCTTCGGCGCCCAGCAGCAGAAGCAGCAGAAGGCCGGGGCCGGCGAGATCGTGGCCCTGGGCCGCATGGATGAGGTCCGCACCAGCGAGGGCCTCAGCCCCTCCGCCCGCGTGGAGCTCGCCTGGCCCGCGCCGATGCAGCCCATGCTCGCCCTGAGCCTGCACACCGTGAAGAGCGGCGACGACGTGAAGCTGTCCCTGTCGCTGCAGAAGCTCTGCGAGGAGGACGCCTCCCTGCAGGTGGAGCAGAACGCCGAGACCCAGGAGCGCATCCTCTGGGGCCAGGGCGAGGTGCACCTCAAGTGCGCCCTGGACCGCCTCAAGAGCCGCTTCGGCCTCGACGTCCAGCACCATCCCCCGATGGTGCCCTACCGCGAGACCTTCACGAAGGCCACCAAGGTGCACGGGCGCCACAAGCACCAGACCGGCGGCCACGGCCAGTTCGGCGACGTGTGGTTCGAGATCAAGCCCCTGCCGCGCGGCGCCGGGTTCGAGTTCGAGGAGCGCATCGTCGGGGGTGTGGTGCCTAAGAACTTCTTCGGCGCCATCGAGCACGGCGTCGTGGACTGGATGAAGCGCGGTCCCCTGGGCTTCCCCGTCGTGGACATCCACGTGGCCCTGGTGGACGGCAGCTACCACACCGTGGACAGCTCCGACATGGCCTTCAAGACCGCCGCCCGCATCGGCATGAGCGAGGGCGCGCCCCTCTGCCATCCCGTGCTGCTGGAGCCCATCTGCGAGGTGCACATCAGCGTGCCGAGCGAGTTCACCCCCAAGGCCCAGCGCCTGGTGACCGGCCGCCGCGGCGGGCAGGTGCTCGGCTTCGACGCCCGGCCCGGCTGGACCGGCTGGGACGTGGTCTCCGCCTACATCCCCCAGGCCGAGATGAGCGATGTCATCGTCGAGCTGCGCAGCCTCACCATGGGCGTCGGCTCCTTCACCTGGGCCTTCCACCACCTGCAGGAGCTCGTCGGCCGCGACGCGGACAAGGTGGTCGAGGCGCGCAAGGCGACCAAGGCGCCAGCCTGAGGCTGCTCCGGCCCTGGCGGGCCGGAGATGGGAAAAGCATGAAGATCGGCCCTGCGGGGCCGATCTTCATGTGAGTGACGGTCTGTGCCCATCGGCTGGCCCATGGGCAGACCCTGTCAGAATCAAGCTCGGAATCCGCGCAGCGGCTTCCGAGCAGGGAGCGGCCTTTGGCACAGCAGGGCGTAAAGATCATCGCGGTGGAACCCGGCAGCCTGGCCGAGGAGGCCGGTATCCGGCCCGGGGACACGCTGCTGGAGATCCACGGCGAGGCGGTGCTGGACCAGCTCAGCTACCAGTACCTCATCAGCCGGGAGGACGCGGCGGTGCTGCGGCTGAGGCGGCCGGACGGCAGCACCTACGAGACCGACCTGGAGAACGGTGGCGAGGGCATCGGGGTGGACCTGGCCCAGGACGAGGTCAAGGTCTGCCGCCAGAACTGCGTCTTCTGCTTCGTGCACCAGATGCCCAAGGGCTTCCGGAAGTCGCTCTACCTGAAGGACGAGGACATCCGCCTGTCCTTCCTCTACGGCCACTTCACGACCCTCTCCAGCAGCGATGACGCGGAGCTGGACCGCATCGTGCGCGAGCGCCTGAGCCCCATCCACGTCTCGGTGCACGCCACGGAGCCCGCGGCCCGAATCCGCGTGGTGGGCAACCCCCGCGAGGGCGACATCCTGCGGAAGATCGACCGCCTGCTGGCCGGGGGCATCGACGTCCACACCCAGGCGGTGGTGGCTCCGGGGCTCAATGACGGCACCGTCTGGCAGCGGACCCTGGACGACCTCTGGGCCCGCCGCCGGGAGGGCCGTGGCAGTGTGCTCAGCCTCAGCTGCGTCCCCGTGGGCCTCACGGCGCACCGGGATGGGCTGCCCTTCGTGCAGGACGTGGACCCGGCCTTCGCGCGGGAGTGGGCCCTGCGCTGGAAGCCCGAGGTGCGGCGCCTCGCGGCGGCCAACGACGGGGAGCCCTGGCTGCTGCTGGCAGACGAGTGGTTCACCCGGGCGGGCCTCGAGGTGCCGGGCCGGGCCTTCTACTCGCGGTCCTGGGCGCAGCTGGAGAACGGCGTGGGCCTGGTGCGGCGCTTCCTGGAGCACAGCCGGCGCTTCATCAGGAGTCCCCGGGCCAAGGGGTTTGCCGGGCGACGGGTGCTGCTGGTCACCGGGCCCAGCTTCGCGCCCACGCTGACCCGGGTGGCGGCGGAGCTGAACCGGGCCGTGGGCAGCCACCTGCGGGTGGTGGCCGCCAGGAACTTCAGTTTCGGCGAGAGCGTCACCGTGGCGGGGCTGCTCTGCGGCGCGGACCTGAAATACGCCGCCCACGCGGACCGCGAGGCCCACCAGGGCCGCGCCGACTGGGTGGACGCGGTGGCAGTGCCCTCGGCCAGCCTCCGCACGCACACCGGCCCCACGGACCAGTACACGCTGCGGGGCGTGGTGGTCCGCGAGGAGGGCACCTTCCTGGACGACCTGACGCTGCCCCAGCTGGCTGCGGACCTGGGCGTGCCCGCGGTGCCCAGCGGCGCCAACCTCGCCCACCTGCTGGACCACCTGGAGGCCGCCGACCGCGGCGCCTTCCGCGGCGGCGCCCTGCAACAGGCCTTCCACGCCGATGGCCTCAACCAGCCCCAGGGCGCCTACAACCCCTGATGGCAGAGGCTCACACAGGATTCACGAAGATGCCCTTTGCCGCCGCCGCCCTGTCCCGCCGCCGCCTGGTGGCGCGGGCGCAGCTGGCGGTGTCGGCGCTGTGCTTCGGCCTGATGGCCATCCTGGTGCGGAAGCTCAGTCTGCCCGGGATGGGCTTCACGGCGGGGCAGCTGGCCGTGGTGCGCTTCGTGGTGGGGGCCCTGGTCAGCCTCGCGGCCTTCGGCCTGATCCCGGGCCTCTACAAGCCCAGCAACTACCGCCTCCTGGTCACCCGGGGGCTCTCCGGTGGCGCCGTGGTGGTCCTCTACTTCTATGCCCTGGCCTGCATCCCGGCGGGCGAGGCGGGCATCGTGTACAACGTGTTCCCGGTGATCGCCACGGGCATGTCGCTGGTGCTCCTGAAGGAGCGCCCCACCATCCACCTCTGGCTGGCCATCCTGGCGGCCTCTCTGGGTGTGGTCCTGGTGTTGAGCCAGGGGCACCTGGGCTTTGGTTTCGGCCGGGGCCAGCTGGCGGCCCTGGCCGCGGCGGTCTTCGCCGCCAGCAGCGCCAACGCCATCCGGGCGGTCCGGCACACGAACAACGCCGCCACGGTCTTCTTCTTCTTCTGCGTGGCCGGGCTGCCCGTGGTGCTGCCCTTCGCGCTGACGGCCTGGCCCGGGGGCCTGATGACATGGGTCCTGGCCGTCCTCATGAGCCTGCTGGGCTATGGCGGGCAGCTCCTCATGTCCCAGGCCTATGGCACCCTGACCGTGTCCGAGGCAGCCATCTGGCTCCAGCTACTGCCCATCGTCCAGTACCTGCTGGCCATGCCCCTCCTGGGGGAGCGGGCCACCCTGTGGGGGCTGGCGGGCGTGCTGATCACCGTGGCGGGCGTGGCCTACGGGACGGTCATGGGCCACCGCCGGAAGCCGGCCGTCGCGGCCTGAGCCGGCCAGTCAAAGCAGAAGGGCCGCGGTGGCGGCCCTTCTGCTGGGGAACCTGAGTGAGCTAGCGGCTGATGGTCAGCGTGTAGGGGTTGATGGCGTCGCAGGCGCCGGCGTAGCCGATGACCTTGATGTAGAACACCGCGGTGGCGCCGGTGTTCTGGTAGGTGATGGTCTCCGTGGAGGTGAAGGTGGAGCTGTACTTCAGCGTGGTGCCGGTGCTGTTGAGCAGGTAGAGGTCGTAGTCCTTGTTGGCGGGGCCGGTCATGGCCACGGTCAGGCTGCGGCCGGCGCCGACGGTGAGCTTGAACCAGTCCTGGTCGGTGCTGTTGCCGATCGTGCCGGTGATCCTGGTGACGGTGTCGGGGATGACATTGGCCGAGGCCAGGGTGTTGTTGCCCTCCACTTCGACGAAGGTGCTGATGACGCTGGGATTGTAGACCGTGAAGGCCACGGTGGCGGAGGTCCCGATGTTGCCGGCGGCGTCGTAGGCCTTGATGACCAGGCTGTGGGCGGCGTTGGCCAGGGTCTTGGAGTCCAGGCCCAGGGTGTAGGGGGCGGTGGTGAGTGTGCCCTTGAGGGTGCCATCCACGTAGAACTCGACCATGGTGACGCCGATATTGTCGGTGGCGACGGCGGCCAGGGCGATGGTCCCGGCGGTGCCGCTGACGCTGCCGGTGGCCTTGGGGGCGGTGGTGTCCGGTACGGGGTTGCTGATGGTGAAGCTCACGGCGGCGGAGGTGCCGACGTTGCCGGCGGCGTCATAGGCCTTGGTCACCAGGCTGTGGGCGGCGTTGGTCAGGGTCTTCGAGTCCAGGGCCAGGGCGAAGGGGGCGGTGCTGGCCGTGCCCTTGAGGGCGCCATCGACGTAGAACTCGACCCTGGTGACGCCGATGTTGTCGGTGGCCGTGGCGGACAAGGTGATGGTGCCGGCGGTGCCGGCCTCGGCGGCGGTGGCCTTGGGCGCGGTGGTGTCGGGCACGGTGCTGGACCACGCGGCGCCCACGTTGATGCCGTGGAAGGCGTTCCAGACCGCCTGCTCCTCGGCGCCACCGGCACCGTAGAGGTCCTTGGCGGCGCTGATGGCGGCGGTGCGGGCCGCGGCGTAGTTGGAGCTGCTGGTGAGGTAGGTGGTGAGGGCGCGGAACCAGATGGCCGCGGCCTTGTTGTTGCCCAGGCCGGTCATGCCCGCGGGCAGGTAGGTAGTGCTGGTGGCGCCGGTGGTGGTGGCGCCCTGGCTCAGGAAGTAGAAGCACCGGTTCATGGGCCCGCTGGAGTAGTGCACATCCAGGCTGCTGAGGGTGGCGGACCAGGCATCCGGGCTGCGGCCGTCGAGGCTGGGCTTGTACATGTAGCGGAGG
>Ga0208507_1000185_pt1 | contig 46344 bp, 53 predicted proteins | sample CryBogCBH12Aug01_FD_184626 | JGI IMG/M metagenome (GOLD analysis project Ga0208507, IMG submission 184626) | Freshwater microbial communities from Crystal Bog, Wisconsin, USA - CBH12Aug09.1 (SPAdes) (version 2) | ecosystem: Environmental > Aquatic > Freshwater > Lake | place: Crystal Bog...
TTAGAAAATACTTTGAATTAGAAAATACTTTGAATTAGAAAATACTTTGAATTAGAAAATACTTTGAATTAGAAAATACTTTGAATTAGAAAATACTTTGAATTAGAAAATACTTTGAATTAGAAAACACTTTGAATTAGAAAACACTTCGAATTAGAAAATACTTTGAATTAGAAAATACTTTAAATTAGAAAATACTTTGAATTAGAAAATACTTTGAATTAGAAAATACTTTGAATTAGAAAATACTTTGAATTAGAAAATACTTTGAATTAGAAAATACTTTGAATTAGAAAATACTTTGAATTAGAAAACACTTTGAATTAGAAAACACTTCGAATTAGAAAATACTTTGAATTAGAAAATACTGTGAATTAGAAAATTAGAAAATTATAAAATACTTTGAATTAGAAAATACTTTGAATTAGAAAATACTGTGAATTAGAAAATTAGAAAATTATAAAATACTTTGAATTAGAAAATATTTTGAATTATAAAATACTTTGAATTAGAAAATTAGAAAATACTTTTATATTTCTAATTTTTTATAAATCAAATGAGTATTTGATATTTTATAATTTTATGGATCAAAGTATTTTATAATTCAAAGTATTTTCTATTTATTTTTGTAATTTCTAAAATCAAAGTAATTTTAATTTTTGTAATTTTTGTAATTTTCTAATTTAAAGTATTTTCTAAAATTTTTTAATTTAAAGTATTTTCTAATTTTCTAATTTTGTAATTTTCTAATTTTGTAATTTTGTAATTTTGTAGAAATGGAATTTGAAGGAATTACATTTACTAAACATCATCATTATGTTGTGAAAATAATAAATTTTATTGGAATAATGATATGATTAATAGTCTAGATGATTTGTAATTTTTTAATTTCTATTTTCCAATTTTATAAATTAAAGTATTTTTCTAATTCTAAATTCAAAAAGTATTTTCTATTTATAATTTTAATAATTCTTAAAATCAAAGTATTTTTTGTAATTTAGTAATTTTGCAATTTTGTAATTTTGCAATATTGTAATTTTATAATCAAAGTAATTTTAATTTTGTAATTTTGTAATTTTGTAATTTTGTAATTTTGCAATTTTGTAATATTAATGGACTAAGCTTATTCGCTATTGCATGTGTCAACGGTAATTTGGATATTGTTAAATATATATATAATACGATTTCTGTTAATTTGGATAATTTGGATAATTTGTATACGAATAGTAGTAGTAACAAAGAACCAACAATAGATTTGATTTGTGAAAGTGGTAGGTATAATGTCGCTTGTTGGCTTGCTGAGCTAGACGAGAACCAAGTAAATATTTCCGAATGCCAGAGTGATTGTTCAAACACATTTGGACAATATCAAAAAAAAACAAAATGATTGAAGATCTTATGTCTAAATTGGCAGTTATAAGTTGCCAAACGTCATCAGATGATGGATCTTTTCATGAAAGACGCAGAAAAGTGTGTTATTAAGACATTACAAAGAAGAACCCAAAGAAGCAATAACGAGAGAAAAAGCACTTATAGATATATTCCTTTGGAGTCACTTGGGTCACTTGGGTCACTGGGATTCATCTTCTGATGAATCATCTGATATAGTAATTTTCTTAACTTCTGAGCTAACTGGATTTTGTTTCAAATACAATTGAATAATATTATTGTGATGATGTCTATCATCATCATTTAAATTTTCCTTAAGAAGCTCTGACATTGAATCCTTATACATTGCATCAGAAACTGTTCCGTATTTTGCCTGCAATTTCTTAAGCTTATTCTTGTGTGAAGTTTTAGTTTTAGAAACAATATCTTTGACAGTATCCTCAGGCTTTGGTGCATTTGCTTGCTCTTTCGCAAGTTTATCTTGTTCTTTTTTGATACGTTTTTCCTTAAGATATTCTTTAGAAACTTTCGATGAACGTGATTTACTACTGTGATTGATACGCAATCGCAATTTCTTTGCAGGTGATAGATTTTCATCAAGTGGAGTTATAGTATTTTGAAGATTAGCAATTTGAGCCATAAGTGTAGGGTTTTTGCTCAATTTCTTCATTGTTTTTGCATCAAGTTCCATTTATTAATTTGATAAATGATTATATTAACTGGTAATTAAATGTTTAATATATTTTTTTACATTTTTTATTTTTTTACTTATTACTTACATATGAATATTTGGAGGACGTTCGTCCCCCAAGATTATTCATATGTCTGTGTCCATAGAATGACATTTTTCAAGTAATCAAACTCTTTGAAGAAAGTGACAATTTCATCTTGCTTATACCTTGGGCTAAAGTGCATTAAAATAAATTCATTATCTGGATGATCAACAACAAACGGGCATAAGTCTTTCCAATGGATATGCTTCTTTTTAAGTGCTTGATCATAATCATCATCTAATATAAATGAGCACTCAATAATAATAGTCTTGTAAGTGTAAATTTCACTATTATATAAAGGTGTTATCCAAGTATCTCCCATATATATGAATTGTCCAACTGTGTATTCTTCATTAAGATCTACTCCAGATTTAGCGAGAGCACCTAGATCTTTTTTAGGGATGTCTTTATACAATGGATTTAAACGTCTCCTTACTTGAGATACACCGTAACCAATTGAGTCTATTGAATGATCCATTTCATACGTTTTAACAATAATTTTTGTTTTCTGGAAAGTAATAGATTGATCTGCTTCTAATCCATAGAGATTGTACATATTATTATTAAATTCGTCGGTCATAAATGTTAATTTAAACATACCTTCTATGTATCCATTAACATATTGTTCTGCTTTGATCGGACAATATATATCAATCTTCTCTTCATTTGTTGTATTGTATAAATGAAAAGGCAAATTTGCTATATGATCAGAGTGCCCATGTGTTATTAGAATCTGCTTTGGATTATAATTTGCAGATAATCCTGCATCAAGCATTAAACTTAGTTCAGGTATGTAGAAATTTGTTCTGTAGCCTGCGATTGAAAATCCATGCAATGTCCAATCTGTATTTTTTAGTTTGTATGGTTTTCTATCTGCCCATGCCCTATACAAGTAATTCATGTTTTTTCCTTTTTTCTATTTTCTCTTTTTCTCTTTTTCTTTCTATTCAAGGTAAATTTTTTATAGCGAGGGGGTAATGGGGACAGCTGTCCCCTAATTTTCAAATTTAGATTCATCAATTACATCATCTTTAATATTTAATTTCTTCTCAAGTGCATTAATTTTTAGAGTATTATTTCTTTCATTCTTTTGAGCATAATTTTTAAGAGTATGAAATACTAATGATAATGAACTTATAGAGCCTATTATATCTGTCATATAATCTGCTTTTAATTGATTATTAATAAATGACAAGATAGTAATTATACAAGTTAGCAAGATTATAATATTTGATATATAGTCAGCAATTTTATCCCATTCACCTCTTTTATCAAATGCTCTTTTTAAATCGTTCCAATATGATGGCAAAATTAGGTTATTTATTATTCTTTCTCGAAATGTTTGTGGAACATCAGGTATAGGCGTATTATCTATTGTCGATGTTTTTGAGGCGGTATCTTGCTTATCTTGGTCTTGAGAAGGAATATTAATTGCTGTTTGCTCATGACCATGATCATTATTAGGACTAGGATCAGTTGATGATTCCATTCTTTTTTTTTGAGTTATTTTAAGTTATTTTGAGTTTTTAGGGTTTTTTTAAAGTTAATAAGTATTTTTTAAAATTAATAAGTATAGAAATGGTCGATAAAATATTAAAAGATTGGAAAGTATTTATTGAAACATTGTTAATTCCAACCATTACAAAGTGTGGCGAAGTTTTGGAAGGATCTATTTACTCTCATCATTTAGATGAGAGTATTTCATATGCAGAAAATTTCCTTAAAAAACAAGAAAATATAATTAATACAACAAAATATCTAAAAAAAGATGCGAAAATCCTTGAAAATGGATTCAATAGTGGATTTTCTGCATTATTAATGTTGTTATCACGTCCAGATATAGTTTTAACTTGTGTTGATATTGGATATCATTCATATGTTCGCCCTTGTTATGATATAATAAAATCACATTTTGGTGATATAGAATTAATTTGATAATAGGCGACAGTACAGTTCAAGTACCATTGATTAAACAAAAATTTAACATGATTCATATTGATGGAGCTCATGATTATGAAACAGCAAAGAAAGATATTAAGATTGTATGAAATTGGCTAAATCAAAATACATCATAATTATGGACGATACAAATCTTCCTTATCTTGATAACTTATGGACAAAGTCAGTAAAAAAATATAATCTTAAAGACGCAAGTATGTATTTTACTGTACGTAACACTCAGTATCATTCTTTATTTTTGCTCTAATATGCTCTAATGTGCTCTATATTTAGAAAGGAGGATTGTAAAAATCACTCATGAATATACTTGGATATATCTTATCCCTAGTAACTGGATGATTTTCAATGCAATAAAACACTTCATCGTAATCGGTTTGTCCAATATCATGATCAATGTATGGAGATACATACTTCTCGAGGACATGTCCATAAGCACACCTCTTTGGACATTCATTGTGTATCCACTTCTTATCATAAAACACATTAGGATTAGGCTTGTCACACCTTTCACATACGTGCCTCATAGCAATAGAGCGAAGTTCTAATTGTGACATGTCCGTGTCTGTATCGATGTAGTCTTCATCATAGATGTAATCATCATCGCTGTCTGCATCATCAGTATCGTCACCAAGATCAACAGGATCAACAAGGTCAGCAACGTCAACAAGATCAACAGGATCAACAGGATCAACAAGATCAGTAGGATCATCATAGTCAGAGTCGTCATGATGTTGACAACAATCACCAGTGCATGCCATTCTTCTTTTTTGTCCTTAGAGAAGCGCCATCATTTTCGATTCAACTTCGAAATTTTTGATCATTTTTTTATTAGATAACATATCTAGGCCAATTTATATCATATAAATGGACAACGTACTGTCCACGTAATCCCTCAATATCGACAATATCATCATTAAATAGCTCACTATTATTTCTATGTCTTATCGGCATTTTGATACCATTCTTTGGATTATATGCATAATAAGAATAATTACTGCGTCCATTGTACTGTCCATACAATTGTAACATCTTATCAGGATGTTTACCTTTTACATCTCTAAGATATCCCATTATTTGATAACCTCCGGGGCCTATTACTGGAGATTCTCTTAAAGGAGGGTTGAATGGATTAAGAGGATTATTAAGGGGATTACTAAGGTGCTGTGACTCTCTTGATATATATGGAATATGTCTACTTAAATCTATCCCGTTTGCTGATAAAGTTATAGGATTAAGATGTCTAGGTCTTACTCCATAATCCCATCTTAGTGGATCTTTTGATTGTGATGCTATATCTGCTTGACGTTTTTCTTCTTCTGTTATGTTTGTATTATAGTTATCAGGAAGAGTTCCAAATCCGACACCACCATTTTGTGGATTATTTCCAAGAGTCTTTGATGTGTAATATAGGCATCCTAAAATTAACGCAACTAATAATAAACACATTACAATTAAATATCTCTGATCAAAACATACTTGTGCCATGGTTTAACTTAATAATAAGTCTATAATTTTACCAGATATAAAATAAATGCTAAAGTATCAAAGTATCTAAAATCTAAAAAATACTCTAAAAGACTCTAAAAAAAATAAAGATGATGACAAAGTCAAATATTCGAGATTTTATACGAAATAATCAATATAACAGCAACGACCTGCCTTCATATGAAAGTATTCAAGGGAAATGATCAACAAAGTAATCTAATTTATTAAAGAGATCTAACTAAACTGATATAATTCATGCTAGAATATTAAGACCTCTTAAACACATCGATAATTGATAATCACGATTGTCATTCATTTCGTCATTTTCATCATACGTTGCATATGTTCCGACATAAGTAGCTATCGCACCACCAGAAGGATGACCATTGATCTTAAATGTACAATAATAGTCTTGATTATCTTCAATCATCACGAAAGGATCATCTAAAGGCAATTCGCATGTATTTGAAAATGTATATTGTGGTTCTCCATTAATATATCTGACATGAACATATTCTTTGTCCTTATAATAGTCTGTTATTTCCTTAACAACCCATGAGTATTGAACATGTGGATCTTCTGTCATACCTTTGTCGACAAGGAATTGATTAAAATCTTGGATATTTGATACAAATTCACTATATGACCACTCGTCTCTAGCATCCTTAGCATCCTTAGCATCCTTAGCATCATTAAATTTAGTGTTATTGAAAATCTTAAAGTACTTCTTTAGCTTCTTATAACCCTTGGTTTTTTCACACTTATCATTAAAATTAAACTTTATACCTTTTTCAGTCATAGTTAAGGTAACCCAATCAAATAGTGTATCAAAAATTTCATAACATTGTCCATAAGAATCAAACTGTTCTGATGCTGATGCATCATTAAGTTCCTTCTTTAAAACCTGCTTGCACGCGTCATCATAATTATCTGCATTAAAGAGATAAATATGTGGCCAATCATCTAAAGTATGAGCTGAGATTGGGTGAAATAGATAGGTTTTAATGTTACAGCTATTTGTCATAATTATTATGCATAATAGATACATAATGAGAAATCGTTGGATATTTATTAATTATAGATCTAAAATTATTAGCAATCATACTCAATAAGTTCTTACTTTGAATTTCATTATTATTAGTATTATCAGCATTATCAAAATCAATTGATTTAATCAATCTTAATCTTTCATTATAATTTATTGATGTAGGATATTGTTTATTATTATGTACGTATAATATGTTATCATAATCATGTTCACACATTATTTTATTTGTACAGTTGCAAGTCATTATTTTTTTATGATTTTTATGAGTTTTATAAGTTTATGAGTTTTTTTTTATTTTTTTTTTATTTTATTATAGAATTAATTATTTTTATTAGTTTTTGTAATTTCTTTTCTGATGAACTAATATACAATAAACAAAGAATAATTAAAAAGAATTATGAATAGTGATTATCAATCTTTTATTAATAAATATTATAAGAGTACATGTTTTGAAAATCCAGATATCGATCCAAAAATTATTATGAACATCATTTCTAATATTTACATATCTCAAAGTGGAGGTAGCCACATTCAAGGAATACCACAAACTTTCAAAGAGATAATATATGAAGTATATAATAAGTTAGGTCTTACTATACCATTAACTGAAGTAAGATTTAGAGAATTATATATGCTTTATGAACCATTTTACAAAGCACAAGAAGATAATATAATTAATCTTATTCCAGTTGGATCACTTAAGAGTAATGCAATGAAAGAGTATAATAAAGGTCACTCAGTACTTGAATACTTATTAGCTGAAGTTATCGAACTTGTACATGGTTGTGATATTAATAATGAAAATGAAACTATCACAGTTGAATGTATTAGAAATTCAATAAATGCAGATAAAGAACTATATGAAATGTTTGAAAATGTTGGAACCTTATCTAATAAATATCATAGAAACTATTAAAAATGAAAAAAAGTATATAGCAAAAAAAATATAAACCTTAAACAGCCCCTTAAATAATAGTAATGATCCTAACAAGAAGTGCATCGAAACTTCCTAATATTATTTCAGAACAGATAGGTAACACTATACCAGTTCAGATAGATATATTATCAGTTGTTGGATCAACTCATTACATTGATTTCATTACCAAAGATCATTTTCCTGCAGGTTGTAATGTTGTTTATGGTTTCGATGTGTATGGACGATTTTTTATGTCTGTGTTGTATACTAATTGTTCATTCGATGAACGACAATCATCAAATAATGTTAATATCATGACATTGTTTCAACGTTATTCAAACGATCAAAATTTTTTTGTAACATGTGGAGATACATTCGTTATTGGTTCGGATTGTCATACATGGCGCTCACCAAATGCACAAGATAATCAAATTAGTGCATTCTTTACATTGGTGCGTACATCTACTTGTACATACACAGAAAGAATATGGAAAAATGGAGAATATCAATATGTTACAGAGACTTTCAGACTTTTTGTAGAACCTGTTGTATAATTGGGGACATGCTATCCCCAAAGCCCCTTGCTGAAGAATTTTCTAACAATCTTAAAAAATTGCATTCATAATGACTTACATGCAAAATTAATCTTTTTTACATATAATAATTATATATTTTTGTCTGTGTTCCAAAAAAGAAACCAACAAAAAATAATCCTCCTACATAACCTTGAAAATCATCTACAAATTGCATATTTACGTATCTATGAAGAATATAAACAATACATATAAGAGTAAAAATTTGCAAAAAGACACTCAATAGAGATGTTTTATTAAATAACAATTTAAATGCTTTGTTTACAATCACACCTAATGTCAACCCAGCTATACTATACAACATACAATGTGATGCATAAATTGGAAAATTAAAATTAACCTCACGTGTAATAGGTTTATGAAGATTCATTAATTATATTATTATGATTAGAAAAATCCTCTTTACTTACTTAATTAATTAATTAAAACTAAGTAAGTAAATAAAAAGATTCATTATTCCGACAAGTTCATCTCTAACATTCGCTAAATCAAATTTAAGATTTTGATTCTTAAGTGTTTTTTGTAACGTAACAGCAATAATGATAATTTCATTCTTTGTTAATTGTCCAGATATTGATAAAGTGAGTTTTTTGATTTTAATTCTACCTTCTGCACCTTGATACATTTCAAAAAATTTGTCTAAAGTATCATCAAACTTTATAAGGATTTCATCAGATATTTTATGTTCTGGAAACGATTTACATTGAAAATGATATAATTTTAATGTTTCTCTAAATGTCATCACTTCTTTGTAGAGAGAATCCATAAAATTTCTTTATATAGTACTATTTGTGAAATATTTCTGGGGACAGCATGTCTTTTTGCCTGTTTTACAAAGAGATATTAATTTATGCTGATTAATTTATGCTGATTAATTTATGCTGAAGCAGTCGTTGTGGTGGTTGTTGTAGGAGCTTCAGTTGTTGTGGTGGTTGTTGTAGGAGCTTCAGTCGTTGTGGTGGTTGTTGTAGGAGCTTCAGTCGTTGTGGTGGTTGTTGTAGGAGCTTCAGTTGTTGTGGTGGTTGTTGTAGGAGCTTCAGTTGTTGTGGTGGTTGTTGTAGGAGCTTCAGTCGTTGTGGTGGTTGTAGTAGGAGCTTCAGTTGTTGTGGTGGTTGTTGTAGGAGCTTCAGTTGTTGTGGTGGTTGTTGTAGGAGCCTCAGTCGTTGTGGTAGTTGTTGTAGGAGCTTCAGTTGTTGTGGTGGTTGTTGTAGGAGCCTCAGTCGTTGTGGTGGTTGTTGTAGGAGCTTCAGTCGTTGTGGTGGTTGTTGTAGGAGCTTCAGTTGTTGTGGTGGTTGTTGTAGGAGCTTCAGTTGTTGTGGTGGTTGTAGTAGGAGCTTCAGTTGTAGTGGTGGTTGTGGTTGGATTAACAATATTTTGAAGACTTGCAACAAGATCTGGATTATTCTGAATAAATGTTAAGAGCTTTTGTGCATTTTTAGCTTTAGCTTGCTGAATAGCAGGATTATTCAATATATTTGCCTTACGTATTTGTGCTTTTTGATTTAACACTTCTTGACTAGGCATCATAGCTGAATGACTACCCGAATGGCCTTCAGAGTGACTACCCGAATGGCCAGCGTGATTACCAGAAAATCCTGCACCAGCACGAACATTTACTGGAAATTGCGATGGTATATAATAATATGAATAGTACGATACTGCACAAGTTTCGACTGGTACACTATAATTGTTTAAATAAGTGACACTTATAGAAACAACTGCTCCCTGAATAAGCCATTCACCAAAATAAATTGTATCACGATATAAGAAATAACTATTTGCAATTCTTCTGACAAAATTAATAGTTCCATTTGTATCTATGACAACAGGTACAGTTCCATAGTATACACCCTTTTTACTTGGGTTTGAAAATCCATTATCATAAAAACAAACTGTTGCTTGAGTTGTTACAGTATTGCTTGGAAAGTTAGTAGAATTTGCTAAGATTGCAACAGGGAAAAATGTTGAGTCACTTCTGCTTGCAACAGGAGGCACATTATTTGATAATACGAGACACAAATTCAAAAAATTCAAGTTTCCAACAGATGACGATTGATTAAATACAGTGTATGCATAATCAGTGTTTGGTGTTATTGGTGCAGGAAGTGATGTTAATGTTCCATCAATAGAGGGCATTTACTATTCTTGTTAAATGGTAAGTGTATACTATATGAATATATTTTTCATTAAAATGAATGAACTTCAAAAAATAAACTATAAATAAAGAACTCTAGAAATTTTTTAATAAATGCAATATATTAAGAATATTAATGATTATATATTAGTAGTAGTATAGAGAAACATACATAATATGGAATCTAATATTAATAATAATACTAATAATACATTTAATTTGGATGATGAACTACGAAAATTTGCATTAAACGATTATGTAAAAAAAACATCGAGGGTACAATATTTACAAAAAACAGAGGTAAATGACAAAGATTATGAATATAACGATATGCTTTTAACAAATGCATATAATGATGATCCTATAGCGGATACATATGAAAAATCACGATATAATGAATTAAGAACAAAATATATCGAGATAAACTCAAAAGCTAGAAACACATACACTGATAGCATTAATAGTAAAAGAGGAAGAGAGGCACCATCATTATTTTCAACAGGATCTGATCCCGTGACAGATTATGATTTTTATGTTTATCAATCACATTGTACTGTCGCAGAATCAGAGATAAATATTAATGCATTTAATAATAAAATAGATATCCGCTTATGGTTCTATATAGGTAATGACATTTATAGCGAAACATCATGTAGTATCCTTTTACGATTAGGAGAATATAGTATATCTGCTTTACAAACAGAGCTTCAAAATGCATTTGATAATCAAATTAATAACGTTTTTACTGTAACACTCGAAGAAGACATATTTGATCCATCAAATATCAAATTTCAATTAAGTGTACAATTAGGATATAAATTTACTGCAATATTTCCTTATTATTATGATAATAATAATGATAATAGTAATAGTAATAGTAATAAACGAAAGAATAATAGACCATTATATAAAAGCCCTTCTCATTACAGAATATATTTGAACACACTTTATAGAAATGTAAAAACTATTAGATTAATATCTTCGCATTTTATTAATACGTGTACAATCATAAATAAAACAAATAATATTATTAAATACTCAATAAATATTATTGATCAACAAAATACATCTGATAGTATTGAAATACCTGTTGGAAATTATATACCAAGTGCATTGGCATCACTTATTACAGATTCTATTAATTTTGAAGTATTTGGACGTCATCAGATACCAAATTATCTTTCTTGGGAAATTAATAATGATAGATTAAAATTTTACACTTCTTCAAAAGAAAAAGAAAAAGAAGAAGGAGAAGGAGAATCAGAAGGATTTTCTTTATTGTTCAGTGGTAATTTGTGGGAAATGTTAGGATTTCCATCAAAAAGTACAGAAGGCTACGTTAATAATTTTAGTGGATCATTTGACATTGATTTACGAAAAGCAGAATACTTGTGGTTAGATATTAATGGGTTTAATACTATATTTGATACTCTGAGCGATAGATATTATTTTAACAAAGTAGTATTCACACAAAATAGAGATAAACAAGATGAATCAGTTAATGGGTCAGATTTACTATTTTATCCAGTTTGTACAATAATTGATATAAATTATAATCTATCGTACATTGATGTTAAGTTGTTTGATGAATATGGTCTTCCATATGAAACAACTAAAGATCATTGGTTTACTCTTGAAATTGTTTATCCAGAAGATAGATTAATCGGAACAAATATACAAACTTCAAGAGATGATTATAAACAACCAATAGCTCCATCAATATTTTAAAAAATTGAAAAAAATCTCTTCATCTCTTTAAGTAATATTTGTATCAGTGTAAGCATTGTAAGCATTGTAAGCATTGTAAGCATTGTAAGCATGTCCGAAATAGATGATATTGAACGTCAATGGTTTGGATATTATGATGATGAATGCTTATACTCGAAAGAGATCATATGCGATTTTATAGATTATTATTATCAATTAGAACTAGATGATGACCAACCAGATGATATTGTCCAAAAATTATATAATAGGCTAAAAGAGGATATAATTAAGGGTACAAAGAGCACAGAGAATATTCATGTATCCTTATCAGAACAATTAATTGAATTTTGCAAATTAAGAGATGATCGTGATATAATAGCATTATTTCTTGAAATTTGTAATATACTTACTGATAAAGGAAGTGATCCTTATTTTGGTGTATCATGTGATGATCATGTATGTTATTCAATGTTGCCAGAATGTTTGAAATCATATACAGATGTATTATCAATATGTGAAGAATCAATTAAAGAGCAAATGACGCATTCTAAAAGTTATTTTGATAATTGTAAAGATATTAATGATAAAACAGAGATGCTTAATAGATTGATTGCGTTAGATCACGAATTGTATTTTATTACTATGGGAAAATTTGGAAAAATACCAGAAACAATATTACTCAATGATTATACAAAAACACTATCATTATCTGATATAGACTAAAACTACTAAGTACTTAATAGTATTTATCAGCTACTTTTAATTACTTTGTGAAGCACTTCATAAATGAAAACCTTATTAAAAGACTACTAAAAAAGACTACTAAAAGACAACCAAAAGACTACTAAAAAGACTACTAAAAAGACTACTTAAAGACGACCAAAAAAAGACGACCAAAAAGACGAACAAACGTTGTGGAACTTTTGTTAAACTTTTAAAATGCCAGAATTTTGAAGACTCATTTTAAATTTGCTTTTTTAGTTACGATCTCTTAAATTTTTAGAAAAACAAAAAAATGTGTGCGGACATCAGAAATCCTGACATCAGAAATTTTTCCTGACATGGCTTTTCCAAAGGAAAATTCTTGGAAAAATTTGTCAGGAAAAATTTCTGATGTCAGGATTTTTTTCGCCATCAAAGTTTAACAAAAAAAGTTTAACAAAAAGCAAAGAACATTAGACCATTGAATATTTAATAAAAAACTTATGAAAACTAATAAAAAAGAGATTTTTTATTAAATGAAAAAGATGGGACTTTATGAAGAATATACCGCGTACGAAGCAAAATTTGATATTCATATTTTGAAATGTAATTATAATGAAGCTTCTATTCTTCTTGATAATTTATATAAGTTATATGATCAAATAAAATTAATTCAAGTTCATGAAGAAAAGATGGCAAAGTACATATCAATGAGAAAAAGATTAGAATCATTAAAATATAAGATGACACATAATGAACTTTTTGATATGCCTGATATGGAAGATCATAAAAACGATGAGAAAGAGTTGTTAATCAAATTAAATCGTTGTACAACACTTCTCGATGACGCACAAAATTTAACAGCAGAAACAAAATTAATTGGACAAACTATTTTATCAAATCTTGATGATCAACATAATCATATTGTTGAAATGACACGTAAAACAATCAACATCAATCCCAAATTAGATAAAAGTAATAATACAATTAATAGAATTATAATAAGATGTAAAAAACATTGGTTTATAAGCTTAATGGTTATATTTATTTCAATATGTATTCTATGTTTACTTGTATTTTTAATCATTACAAAGAAATAATTATTTTGTTAGTATTTGTATTAAGGTCTTTTACATACAATACAACATTCATTGACAGTTAATATAGCAAACACTAATGGCATTGCAATCTTAATAACTTCAGATGCTCTATGAATGTTTGGTTTGTACACTTTTTCTACAAGTCCAAACATTCTTTCATAAAAATAATTACGCATAGGATTTAATGGATTATATTTTCCAAGAGGATTTATAATAAAACTTATTAAACCAGCTCCTGATTGATCATCACTATTAGCATCACTATTAGCATTATTATTGTGATTATTGTCATTATTATTAGCATTTTCTGTTACTTTTGATACTTTTGATACTTTCGAATTATTAGAACTCTTAATAGACTGAATTGATTCAGTTTCAGAAGGATTTACTTCTAAATCTTCTGAATTTACTTGTGATTTCTCTGATGATTGCTCTTGTGATGAAATATTAGATGGATTAGATGGATTAGATGGAATTGACATTGTCATAGACTTTTCTGATTGTGATTGTGATGCTGATACTGTTGTTGATATCGTACTGTTATTTTGCTTTGCCTGCTGTACTTGATCATCAGAAGCATTAATTTGAGCTTCAGTTTTTCCTGTTTGTTCAATCAATATTGATTTTAACTCGTCAAAAACTTCGTTTAAGAAAACTTCTGCAAGATCAGGATTTTGTAAAAGATGTTGTGCTTTTTTGGGTAATATATTATAAAGTTTAGCTATTTCATCATAAGAACCAGCACCCGGATCAGAAATAATGTTACTTATTGTAACTCCAACCAAACCACCAGAATCTGGAATGAACGTTGATATCCAATCTCCTGCCACAACAGCAAGAGATCCTAGTAAATTCTTTAATATGGGACACATTAAGTTTAACTCATTCAAATCTCCATTTTCATCCATCTTTTTTAATATTGCAACGGTCTTGTTTCTCACATCTTGGGGACCATTCTTAAAATCAAGAGTACATATCTCTTTAATATAATTACTTTTTTCCTTTGATAATGCTAAAATACCTTCTAAATCCTTTAAAAACTTTCCACTATCAATGGTAGCCGATATAGCTGATACAACAGTATCTCCGCCCGCTCCGCCTGTAACGACATCTGCTCCAACACTTGCAGACACTTTAACTGTTTCAATTAAATATTTCATAGCTTTGCCATACAATTTCATTATTTTTGAATTATGTGTGTACTTTAATACAGGTATATCTTTCGGTAGATGCTCTTTTCTATTTCCTGATTTAATGTTTTCTCTGTCAATTCCTTCAGTATCGCTTACAAACAAATTTGTAAGATCTTCCGATATTGCACCCTTAACACTCTTAGTGACTTGTTTTTGCTCTTCTTCAAGTTTTTCTGCTGGTTCTTGAGTTACTGCTGGTTCTTGAGTTACTGATGGTTCTTGAGTTACTGCTGGTTCTTGAGTTACTGCTGGTTCTTGAGTTACTGATGGTTCTTGAGTTACTGATGGTTCTTGAGTTACTGATGGTTCTTGAGTTACTGATGGTTCTTGAGTTACTGTTACTGCTGGTTCTTCATTTGTTATTAATGGCTGTGTAGTTATTGGCATATTTAATGAAATGTTTTCTGTATTATTATCTGCATTATCCATATTATTGTGCATTATTGGTTCATCTTTTTGTGCCTCTTGAGCCTCTTGAGCCTCTTCTTTTACAGGTTGAGCCTCTTCTTTTACCTCTTGAGCCTTTTGTGGTGTATCTCTTAAAAGAGGAACATCAATTATTGATTTTGTATCTTGTTCAATTAGTGCTCCAGTAGTTTTTCGGATAGGTTTTTTGATAGCTGTTCCAATAGTATCTTTAGCACTTTTTAGTAAAGCAATATTTTCTTCTGAAATGTTAACATTCAATGAAGAACTATCTTTAGTTGGTCTTATAGGAGTAACACCAATAGCACTATCTGAAATAGTGTATCCTATGCTACCATCTTCATTTTTGTATGAACTCAACACTTTACCCATGTCTATCAATCTAATAATATCATTATTACTTAGATTCTTTAGCATTATCTACGATATTGCGTGGATCTACTATATAACTACTATAAATATATTATTAGTATAGTACATACAAAGTACATAACATCAGTAAATGATCAAATTTCATGTAATTTACAATAATACAAGTACTCATACTCATATTCATTCTGATGCATCTGATGTATCTGAAGCATCAGAAGCAGATAAAAATATCGAGCTAAATGTATCAGAAACAGCAAGAATTGGTACTCTTATTAAGATAATTTGTGAAAAGATAAAAAATCAAATCCCAGATATTGACATTTTAAACAGCTTATTAATTTATAATGGAATTGAATTAGATCACTCAAAATCACTCGATAATTATTCTGATTTTCAATATAGGAAAGAAGAATACTATACAATCATTTTCATACCTAAATATTATCAAAGAGTTAATAAAGTATCTCTTACAACAACAAGCAACAAGTCAGCTCCTATTTCCGTTTCTTTACCACAAGGTAATTTATATGTAAATAAACAATTAAATAAGATAATTGATGATAAACAAGAATTATCACTTGAACAAAGACTAACAAATATTGAAAAAAATCAGATATATGTTATTGAAATGTTAAACAAAATACTTTCTGCTCTAAAAGATATTTGATAGTAATGAGAGTAATTAAAAAGTAATATAATCACAATAAAATTGTTTCCTTCTTAGAAACTTATTGTAAATACATTCTCCAACCATTAAAATTTCTATTGATGAATTAGTAGTATCAGTAGAATTAGTAGTATCAGTAGTATCAGTAGTATCAGTAGTATCAGTAGTATCAGTAGTATCAGTAGTATCAGTAGCATTGAACATATCATGAATCTGTTCCATATGTTGATCACTTACATAACATTGAATTGCCATATCATAGAAAGTTCTATCATGCAATAAACCAAAATACCCCGGATCCCCTTGTCCATATGTGTAAAAATCGTTGATATCAATCTTAGCACGAACATCTGTATGAACATTCTTATGAGAAGATTCTTGTAAGAGTGTATAAACTTCACAATGTAGTGGATCTTGATAAACCAAATCAAGTTCCATTACTTTGATAAAATATTAATTAGTCATTTAAGTTTTTAATTTATTTTTTGACATTTTCTATGAATCAATCGCATCTTCTGCATCTTCTGCATCTTCTGCATCTTCTGCATCTTCTGCATCTTTTGTATCTTCTGTATCTTCTGCATTACCGCTGATAATAAATAACTTATTTCTAGCTCGTGTGCATGCAACATATTTTAATTGATTCTTCTCTCTGGTTCTATTCTCTGTCAATTTAAATCTCCAGTTAAATCGATTCTGTATTTTGTTAAAATCATCATAATCAACAAAAACAACATCGTATGTTGATCCTTGTGATTTATGTGATGTTATTGCATAACCATAATCCATATCCTTCTCAATAACTTTAAACATGTCAGCCAATGTTTCAGAATCGTCTAAAGCTTTAGTTTCAACGTCATCTAAACGATCTTGAATAAGTGTTGGATATACTGATTTTATCTTCTCAGTTAAAGTATTTTCTTTAATACTTAATGAAAGTTGCTCAATAACATCAGTCGTCTTTGTGAAAAGTAGAGGATGCATCTCTTTAAAATCTCTAAATGATAAAACTGCATTATTATATTTATAAACGTCTTCACATATAAGTATTCTATCTTTTAGTGTTTTGTACTTTTTATAATCATCCTTTGTAGAATATCTAGAATTTACTTTAATCGCATATTCAATAACTTTATTAATAATATCAAAATTTTGTTCTTTATCTATATGAATAAAAAATAGTTCTGGTGTTTCTTCTGATGTTTCTAGAACTTTCAATTTCAATAAATGTCCATAACATTTATATCCAGAAATAACATAATTATCAACTATTGTTGATTCTTTAATTATATAATCACTTCCATTAGTTATAATCGCACATGGAAATCCAATACTTGTATAAGCTGTAAGCATTTCTCCTTTATGATATTTTTCGTTATATCCCATAAGAGATCTAACTCTTTTATTAAATTCATAAACTGATGCATTAGTGTATGCAATACATCTTGTAGTATGTGGATATTGTTTTGTATATTCGAGATATTCTGTCGCAAATTTATCAATCGATATAGATTTAATTGTCAATGATGATGGTAAATCTATATCTTTTGTCATATTATCTCTAATAAATGTTGCTAATTCAATGATAGGAGATTCTTTTGCTTGTCTTACTATTTCAGTTAATTCACACATTTGAAATTGATCAGAAAAAGCCATACTTTCTTGCTTTCTACATTCATTTCTATTTACTTTAATAATAGCCTGCGATGGTGATGGTAATTGGCACCTATCTCCTATCAAAATTATTTTTTTATTATTATTCATAACATATGATAGTAATATTTTCAAATCTTTATCTGCTACCATTGAAACCTCATCTAAAATAAAAAAATCATATTGTGACATCTTTTTATCATCTCCATGAGTGAATTTATGAGTTCCAATATAACTATGATCCTTTATTTTTCCGAGTAAAGATGATAATGTATAAGTTGTTATTGGCTTAATTCTCCTGTTATTCAGCATTTGATTTAATATATGTTTTGCCTTATGAGTTGGAGCCACACCACACAATTTGTAATTGTCTGCTAAATAGTTTGCAAAATACTTTGTAATATGACTCTTTCCGACACCAGCGCTACCACACACAACAAAAACAGACTCATTGCTATGAATAAATTTGACAAATTCATCAAATACACGTTTTTGATCATCTGTTAAACTTTGTAATGACATTTATTTTGTAAATCAAAGTTATTTAATTTTGTAATTTCATTTTTATTTATATGCTTTTATATTAGATATTAGATATTAGATATTAGGATTTTTTCAATCGCGTAAACATTTTTGAAATCTAATAATGAATGTTTTGTCTCTTTAACTCCAGTATACAAGAGAGCAATAAATGTGTTCATATGATATTTAATCTCTAATTTCATACATAATGAATAAATTTTGGAATTATGGCCTCTTATAATTATAGTATCTTTATCTGAGTTATTAACATCTAAATAAAGATCACAATATTCTGATTCGCCACTAATATGTCTAAAAAAACTTCCTTCTTTGTGTAATATTAAATGCCACGATGGAGAATCTTCTTTGAGAAGACTTTCATTGCACGGATTTAAATAAAATTTAAGACCAAATACTGGATCATTTTGAAATGGTAAAGTGTACACATCTAAAACAACCGGAGTTTTAGATGTTAAATAATTTGTGAAATCCAAAATATTGTTGCACATTTATTATTTTTATTATTTCTCTCCTCTTTATTATATTTTATAATAAAAAATGTCTGAATAAATTCTATTTTTTATTATTATAATTAATAAAGAGGAGAGAAATAATGGTAACATATCCTCCTGCTGGAATCCGTATTCATTATATTAGTGATGACGATCAAAAAGAAATAACTATATTTGATTTACAAAATGCTCTTGCCGAATATGTACTACGTAATAGCATAATTAACGGCTCTGGATATTGCTTCGCTACATGTAAAACAACAGAAATACGTAATTCACTACTAGAAATAAGATATTATCAATCAAATAATATAACATTCTATTTTAGTCTCTGATGCTTGGTATTTGGTACTTAATGTTTGATGCTCTATACGTATTCTTAATTATATCACGTTTCAATATTAAAAACTTTGTATATATAGAGCTATATACTTACTGAAATGGACACAAAAATAGATCCAAATGCTGTTATACTTGAACAAGATCCTTTTGAAATACTTGGAATATCAGAAAATATTTCTATGAACGATTTTAAGATTGCATGCTCTAAAATACTTTTAAATCATCATCCAGACAAAGGTGGTAACGAAAAAACATATGCTGTTGTTAGAGAAGCTATTAAACAAGTAAATACATATTTAAAAGATCCAACAAAAAGACCAACGAAGAATCCTAAAACATTTTATGAATTAAAGTTAAATTCCATAGGTAATGATGAAGTTAAATATCTTCCAGTAAGCGAATTCATTGGCGAATATAACAAAGAAGATTTTTGTGACAAGTTTAATGATAAATTTAATCAAAAAGCAGATTTTACATCAGGATATACTCTTGCTCCAGCTGGTTATTCAGATCCTAGATGCAATAAATCAACTACCGAATTACTTAAAGATTATCAACGAGAAGATTTTAGCACTCCTCCAAACATGTTTGGAGATAAGCCATTTGATAGAAATGTATTCAATAATGTATTTGAACAGTTGAATAAAAAAGATGATAAAGGAATAGTTCAACTTGATAAACTTAGTGGTAGAGTTGCTGGTATTCAAGAATACAGTTCTACTATTAATAGTGGATTCAATATTGTACAACCAAAACAATCGTATTCTGATTTATTCACTGGTTCAAGTGCTACAACAGTTATAGATAATGATTCTTATCAAAAATTTAAGGCTATGAGCATAAATGACACTGTTATAACAGAAGAAGATAGAATGAAGATGAAAGAAAAATTAAATAAGGAAAAAGAATGGAGACCAGAAGCATTAGAAAGAAAACCATTCGAAAGTCCACAAATAATTGCAAAGGCATCTGCTGACCTAGTGGCAGATGATTATAGTAGAAAAATAAGAGATAGAGGTTCTTTATTCGCACCTTCTCCAGCACTTCAAAGTGCTGTTAATAATGGTAATGCTGTTAGTACTGCTAATAGCAGTACTAATGGTAGACAAAGCTTAAATCAAATTCCTAAGGCATCATGGCTTCCATAAAGAATATCATTAGAATATCATTAGTCGTTTTTTAATTATGTATGCTTCTTTGCATATAAAAAAATGATTAAAATTTTTCTGTTTGTCTTATTTTTGCCTTATTTTGTCTCAAATTGCGTCATTATGGACGAGCTTCGTCTTGATCAATTTACCGGATATATCTATTCTGTTCCGGTAACAATTAATTATAATCAAAGAGTAATTGGAGTATTCAAATCCAACAAAAATACAAAAACTAATGTGCATCTTGCTTCTAAATTCAAAGACAATGAAACATTTTCAGGCATCAATCTTGACCTTGTTCAAATATTCATCAAAGAAAAGTCTCAACCAATGAGACAATATTCTAATCTTACTAACTATTCATATAATTATTTTCTTAATGGTTACGGAGTTGTAGACTTTTATCTCAATGAAAAACGCCTAAATGATGAATTAAATGATGAAATTATTTATTATTATCGTTTTTGTGGAAAGTTACATTGTGTATATAATACACGCACTAAGATTATTGATTGTTATTCCGATGATGATTCCAATACATTGAAAGCTAGATTTGGTAATGTATGGAGTTATTTTTATCATAGGTGTTATAATATGCCTCTAATGGATGATGACATCGTAAAAATGGATATCAAATAATAATAAGTAAATAATAGTAATAAGAAAAATTCCTTTGATGTCCTCCAAGCATGTCCCCCAAGCGAGGGGGTTATGGGGGACAGCTGTCCCCCGAGCGAGGGGGTTATGGGGGACAGCTGTCCCCCGAGCGAGGGGGTTATGGGGGACAGCTGTCCCCCACTAGAAATTATCAGGCTTCAAGATAGGAGCTAATCCTATCTTAACTGTACCAAGACTCAATAGTGGATATTCAAGTATAAACATCTTGTTATTATCCAGATAAAGTTTAACAGTTGTCTTTGTAATAGTATGAAATTTCACGACATCAATCAATTTTGTAAGATTGATGTAGATATTAATTATATCTGGTCTCTTTGTTAATGAGTTAACTTGTTGATTTGTCTCATAATTTCCAGTATTAAGAGATATTGATGCTTTTCCATTATCTCCTACACTTGTAAATGTAAGCACACTTCCACTAAGAGATATACCTACACAATCTCCTCCAACAGCCTTCAAACGAGATACAATATCATTCAAATCGCTCGATTTCATTTTGATGTCGCACTGATATTCATCATCTTGTTTTTCATAATTATTGTCATTAAGTTCAATCATGTTTAACTCATACTCTGTCTCAATGTTTCCTGATAAAATAAAACCAAAAACATCATCCAACTTATCACTTATAGTCTTAAGATATAGTGTTAATTCGTCTTTGACACCAATTGTCCTTAAAGCATGTGAAACATTTTTAATATTAATACCTATCTCTATATCTTTCTTACAGACAAATTCCTTAAATGCATAGTTTGAATTATCAATGTTAACATCTATACTCGAGGAAGCATTTTCATAATAGTTAATCTTAATCCTATCATGTGAAAACAAAAGCTTAATTTCATCAGCTTGAAGTGCTAATTGTTGAAATAATAATTTAAATACTGTTCCATGAACTGTGGTTATCTTAATCTTATACTTCTCAGCATCATCGTACTCAGCATCATAATCAACACAATTTGCCATATTATTATTATAAATTAGTGTGATAATATTTTTTTATGTTTAAAATTTTAATTATTAGCATTTTCTTTAGTTTTTCTTTAACATTTAAATTAACTTTAAATAACATGCTATCATCAATAATTCAAAAATACTATCCTCTGACATTCCACTACATTGGCAATTAACATAAAGTTTCGATAAACGATCAATTATACTACTATTTGTATTGTTTGTATTGATTGATGCTGGTTTTAATGTATTTGACTTTAGTGTATTTGACTTTAGTGCATTTGACTTTAGTGCATTTGACTTTAGTGCATTTATTGATGCTAAGTGCTCTATTTTCTCTGATTGCGGTATTTTCTCTATTTGTAATTTTCCACCATGTTGTTGAGGTATCAATTGATCATCAATAAATTGCACTATGGCAAAAATATTTGCATCAGTGCAATATTCACCCAATAAACTTTTCACCATATTTAAAATTGTTGGCACTTCAGCATTATCATTCTCGTTAGGAACATAAATTTGATCAATATACATATTAATAAATTCGTAATTGTTGACCAAGTGACGCAATTTATCACGATATCCTTTAGCGTTATATAATTCATCTTGAATTGTCTCTAAAAGTTCAAGAATACCTTTATCAAAATGATGTGAGTAATTAACCATATAAACCATAATAAAACGAGCAAAAACTCTTCCTGCTTTAGGTATACGATTAGATAACTGTTCTAATTCGATTGATCGCATGGTAAAAATCATTAAATAAATGATATTAAATATACTTAATTCTGAGTTACAACCAGTCACAGGATCAATTGATAATCGAAAATCAGGATTAATTATCAAATAGCAACGATATATTGCAAGCTTATCTTCATCGAAAACGTTCAAATCTAACATATCAGTTGCAATTGACATTACAGTATCTGAAACCTCACTGCGAATTGTTTTAAATTGAATATCTTCACTTTTAAGATATTGTAACAATTCAATTGCAACATTAAAATATATTGATATGTTATGCATTACATGATTAGTATTTTGAGGATTTTGAGTATTTCTATTAACTATTAATTTAATGTCAACATCATCTGTCTTCAAAATTTTATATTGAGACATTAAGTCTCGATATAAAGGATCTTTAAATAAACAATATCCTCCAACGACCAATACTTTAATATCATTATCTTTAATATAATGATTATTATACAACCATCCAACTGATTGATGAAACATTTTCTCGACATTGATAATAGTTTCTTTGTCCATTAGTTTAATTTATTATTAATGTTTATTATAATATTTAGTATACATTTAAATAATATATGTATTTAATATAACTCTAAAATGGAACAGAAAGCACTTAAAGAAATAAAAGCACTAAATGAGAAAGTATCAGTTATGCAATATAATTTAGACATTACACTCTCTCAAATTCAGGCAAGTATTACTGCACTACAATCATCAATAAATATACTGACAGCCATGACGGCAACAAGTGCAAGCATAAGTTCTTTACAGAGCACTGCTACTGCAATAAATAGCACAATAGGAAGCTTAGCAACTAGCGCAAATCTAAGTACCTTACAAAGCACTGCTACTGCAATAAATAGCAATGTTTATATTATGGCATCTAGTACAACATTATCAGCTGTGCAAAGTGCAATAGAAAACGCAATTACTGCTTCTCGTACTGCTATTGTTGGTTCAGATCCAAGTATAACTTTAACATCAATAAATGGCAGAATACTTTAAAAATGCTGGAAGTACTAAAGTAAAGTACTAAAGAAAGTAAAGAAATTGAAAAAAATTTAAATGTATAATTTATATTGTTTAAGAGTATTATATTACGAATGTCCAAAGTATCTAAGTTAAATCTTCCAGTGTATAAAAAGAAAGAGATTGGTCAAAATGTTCAAAAGGAAGGATTGCCAGCATTTACAACTTATACTCCATCAAAAGAGAGCAAGTTAATGAAAGCATTTCCTACTATAGGCACAAAAGAATACATTAAAGCATGCGAAGAAAATTTTAATGGAACATTCGATATTGATGTCTCATGCACAATAGCTGGAATAACTTTTAAACTAGAAATACTCGATCACCATAAATTCCCTATTAACTACTTAACACTTGATAATGTTCCATATAATAGTGAACTCGTATATCATAATGTTGGTACAGGTAAAACACGTGTTGGTTTAGGGTTAGCGATTAAAGCGATACAACAAGGCATGCATGTTTATGTCGTTTTACCTTCAACACTAGTTAAAATTTGGAAAGATGAACTGTTATCAGAAAAAATATTAAAGAATGTACCTGATAAAGATTATCAAACAGTTTATGATGTTATTAATAAACATCTTACATTTATTAAGATTAATGACACTAAAAATTTTGTCAAAAACATGCACAATAATGACTATTCGTCATCGATGATGATTGTTGATGAATCACATACATTTATATCAATGATATATGGTAATGAGAAAAATAAATCTTCTACAGTTAAAAATATTTTCTTCGAGAAAAAGAGACCAAAGAAACTTGCTCTTTTAACAGCAACTCCTGTTATTAACAATCCGATAGAACTTGCAAGAACATTAAATGTCTTAACTGGTGATATAAATTATTTCAATTTACATTCTTTTGATGCGGATTACATTGATAGGATAAATTTGAAACTTAAAGATTCTGCCAGAGTACTCTTTCTACATAAAATGATGGGATATATATCTTATTATCGCGATGAAATACACAGAGATAATTATCCTAGAATGATTGGAACTGTTAATGAAGTTACATTAAAAATGAATGCAGGACAATCTTCTGGTGTAATACAAACCTATCATCAAGAAAGAGATACTGCATTCAAGAAAGCTAAAAAACTTGGCATTAATATGGATGAGGATGATGTTGGTAATTTCTTCACAAAATCTCGTATGGCAAGCATTTTTTATCATCCAAAAAAAATACATGGTAATCATGGTAGAACCCTTCACACTTCTAAAAAACCAACTGATGCAAATTCAATCATTGATCAATGGGATAATGTTTATGAAAGATATACGGAATGTTCAACAGTATTTGAAAATTTAGATGATGAATATTTAAAAAGCTTATCATTGTCGGAAGATGTAATAGATATTATCTCGACCATTGTTGAAAGTCAAAATGATCTTAATGAAAATATCATAGCAACTGCGATACAAGATACATTTCCGATTGATGATAATAAAGATGCTATTTTGAAATATCTCAATAATTATTTTGATTCACTTATTAACAGTCTACTTGAAATAAACGGTGACGCTCTCAGAGAGTTTACTATTGTATATCATAAGCTAATAGGTAATGAATTAGAAGATGATCCAGAACATCTAAAAGCTCTCGAAGATGGTGAAAAAAATTTTTTCATTGAAAATATTACTTCTGTTATTGATACAATAACAGACATGCAAAGTATTGATATTAGTGATGACTTACAACAAAAAATTCTTTTGAAAGAATTAGATGATGATGATAACGAAGATGCCATGATCAGCACATTTATAGCTGACCACGCAGTAGAAATTAAAAATAAAGGTGAATGGTCTATTAAGTTTCAGTGGCTTGCTGATATGATTAATCGTTATCTAGAAAAAGGAGAAAAATGTTTAATATACAGTTATTTCATTAAAGAAAGTTTAAAACCATTTGCATCTTTTTTACAATTAAATAATTATCATAATATTTTAACAAGCACGACATATAAAAGTGGGGCACATGGAAAGGGATTTTTACTTGTTAACGGAGATTTAAGTATCGATCTAAGAAAGAAACATTTAGATATTTGTAATGAACCAAAGAATGATTACGGATCAAAATGTGGCATCATTCTCGGATCCGGTGTTATGTCTGAAGGGTTTACATTAAAAACAATGAGACATGTCATTTTTATTGAGCCTTTCTGGAATATGTCTAAATTTCTCCAAGTTATTGGAAGAGTTGATCGTTATATGTCTCATAGCACTCTGCCTGCTGAAAAACAGAATTATGATGTAACTGTCCTTCTCGCTGAACCAACTGAACCAGAAGCATTCATAGAAAGATATATTTATAATGTCGCAATTAGAAAACATAAAAAGATCACTAATGTTCTCAATGATGTTCGTAATGTTTGCATTGATAGGAAAAATTTATCACTTATTGAGAAAGGATCCATCGATATATTCAAGTATTCTGCAATTCTTGATGATAATATACTTAAAGTTTATAATGACAAGAACATTCAAGATAAACACATTTTTGCACCATTATTCAAAATAGAAGAACATATATTTATGATGTTGAAAATACCAGAAACGTATTACGTCAAATGCACCAAACATGACACTTTAAATAGTGCGAGCAATATAACAGAGTGCGATATAGATGAATACAGAGATAAGAAATGTTATTATGCATATAAGTTGAGTTCAATAAAAGAGCACAAGTTTATAGGTACTAAGCAACCTGACGGTTATATTTTTCTTATTAAAGATCCAGATACAGATACCCCCAAATATACATTAGTTAAACATTCTGATGTAATTGCATCTCAGTAGTCCTTTAAGGGACTATTGAGTGTCTTTAAGAGTCTTATTAAATGTCTTTGGTAATTATATATTTAAAGATAATGGCTACATTTCGTCTATTATGCAGAAATAGTAAATTTATTAAAATTCTTCGTAGAGTATTTAGAGAAAAACTCCCTGATATCTCTATTGAAATAACTAACAAAGAGATAAATTATTCATTAAACGGAGATACTGCAAATAACAAAAGAGTTGAAGCTCTATATTGGCAGACATATGATAATTATTCTAAGAAATACTCCAAGGAAGCCAGTCATCGTTATAGTGATTGTGATTGCACACTAACGACAACAGCTACACAACGTATAGCTGTTGTTACAATGAATGCAACTATTGCTAGTAATGATTATAATGATTATAGTGAGCATCATAAGAAGAATAAAGTTCTTCAAGGATTTGTATATAGCACTAGTGATAATCCAACATTAAAAGATACTATATGTATACATCCTATTAATGATACTGATGATACTTCTATGTTCAGTGAATCTATCGATTTATCATTCTTCAATACACTTACAGTATACATAAGAGCATTTGTACAGTATCGCTATAAAGATGTTGTTTATGGTAATACTGTACAAATTATACCATTGACCGTGACAATCCCTCAAGTTACTACAGAAATCGTTTCTCCTTATGGTTATAGCACAGATATTTAGGCTACCGGACAAATAATATCTAACGGTGGTGGTACAATAACTGAAATTGGATTTGCATATGGTACAAGTATTGATCCAGCATATACGTCATTAGATTCCGTAACAACTAATATAAGCAACCCTTTTAATTTACAATTTTTTACTGGTTTCGGTGAACAGATTTATGTTAGAGCATTTGCCGTAAATTCATCAGGAACAGGGTATGGTAATAATTTAACTGTTACTCCGCAAATTTGTTTAGCGGGTGGTACATTAATCACATTATTTGACGGAACAACTAAGAAGATTGAAGATATTACGTACGATGATAAACTACTTTCATGGGATTTTGATAATGGGCAGTTAACCACTTCTGATGTATTATGGATAAAGAAGAAGGAGACTGCTTATCAATATAATTTACTCACCTTCAGTGATGGTCGTATATTAAAAACAATCAGTCAACACAGAATATTTAATAAAGAAGCAGGAAAATTCACATATCCAATGACAACAGACACTCCTATTGGAACAACCACTGTTATTTTAAATGCTGATAATGTGGTTGGCAATGTTGCTGATAATGTGGCTGAAGGTATTAACAGTATTAGTAGTATTAGTAGTATTAGTAGTATAGCATTATCAAACAAACAGATTATATATGACACAGTTGATTATTATAATGTTATTGCAAATAGGCATATGAATGTATTCGCTAATGGCATTTTAACATCGTGCAGATATAATAATTTATATCCTGTAGATAGTTCAACCTTATGTTGGATTAAGGGACATGGTGAGCATGCCGAACCTCCTGAAAGAGAAAAAGAATTAAGGCAGATATTTGGGAAATACTATGACGGATTAAGGATAGGTGAACAAACAACAATTAGTATTGATAAATCTATTAGTTATGTCGAAAGAATGAAGAGGTTAGCTTTCTAATACTCAAGTATTAGAAGTATTAGAAGTATTAGAAATATTTGAGTCTTTTATAATGAAAGTAATATTCCTTGATCATCAAGGCGTTATGTGCATTACAGATATTACACAGAACGCCAGAGTTCCTATTCATGATAAGTCAAAATTTTTAGAACTAGCAACATTTGATACTCAAAATGTCTCTTTTTTAAATAAACTACTTTCAGTGTCGAATGATATTGAGATAGTTGTTTCATCTGACTGGAAAAACAGATTTACATTAACAGAATTATGCACATTATACAATGAGTATAATATCAACAAAGTGCCTATAGATTGCACACCGTTTGTGTCATATGCGCAATATTCTGTCAGTAATTATGCACATGCTAGATCACTTGAAATTAAAACGTGGTTAGAGAATAATAAAGGCAAAGAAGACAAAGGCAAAAGAGAAAACAAAGAAAATAAAGAGAGCATTAGCGATTGGATAGTAATTGATGATCTAGATATGAGAGAATACTTCGATCAAAATAATTTTATTCACATTACTGATCCAAAAATAGGTTTAATGATGCTAGATTTAGAAAAAGTATTACAATACAATTTCTTTAAGTCTCTTTAAATTTCTTGGCACTCAATAAATTTACCAAGATATGGTTTTGCATACATAAGAATAAATCTACTATCAACCGTTTCTGGTTCTATTATTCCCTCATTTGGATGATTAATCATCCAAATAACAGCACCAACAATAGATGACGCAACTTGAATTGTTGTTGCATTAACATCTGGCGATAAGCGTTTCGCTTCTCCATTAGTTAATATTGTTCCAGCCCAAAATTTACCATACTTTGTATTTAATAAACATCCAACAGAATCATACATACTATCGTTATCAATATCTTTTGCTCTTAAAACATAATAATTTGAATAGTTCAATTTAATCTGATCTTCATGTTTTAATGCATCTTCACCGTGCTTACATATAAAGTAACAATAATATATATTCAAATTTTTGACACTGTCAAGAAGAAGACCAAGAGAATACGTTTCCGCATGCGGAATACAATAACCTGTTATCATACCTTCCATAGGTTCATAAGATTTAACTTTATAATCTTTTGCTCTCTGTTTCAGAATCTTTTGACATTGTACTGTTTTAATAGTATCCTTTATATTATCATGCGATGTCACTTGAACATGATCGTAAGCTTCATCAAGAAAACCAATAACAGACCAAGTATTTACGATCTTTTGTGCTCCTAGTATCTTTGAGGGAGCATACTTTGTTGAGTATTGAGTATCTCTTTCGGATATAATAATCTTTGTTAATCCTATTGCCGAAGCCTTATCAGCATAGGTTATATTTCTACTTTCTTTGGTATTCTTAGAATTCTTAGAGCACTTAGAGTACTTAGAATACTTAGAGTAGAGGACATCTATCGCGTTCTTGGCAAAATGTGAAACAAGCCCCGGATTCATTCCATGATTAAATAACATTGTGTTTTTATAAGTCTTTTTTGCTATCTTATTCTTTAATTCCAAAAGTCCTGTCTCATGCTCTAATGTCCATTTATCAATTGCAGTATTAATATACATAAAATTTTTCGATTCACACCAATCTATTAATGACGAAGTATCTAATCTATAAGCTAGTTCTATCATTATTCCTTTTTTTATACAAGCACTTCTAGCGTTTAAAGAAGCATATGCATTATTTAAAACTTCTTTATAATTATGCTGTTTTATTTCTGCATTAATAAAACATGCATTTCTCTTAGAAAATACATTATTATCACCTTCGGCACGTAGTTCTCCAAATATGTTCACTATAATCGGATTTTTTAGAATATTCTTTTGACAATCTATAATAACTATAGGTAAATCAAGGAACCATGGTTCCCTTACATACATTAATTGCATAACACAAGTGGCAACTGCACCACTTCCACAAAAAATTAAACCAAACGTATCGCACATTTCATAATGTTCACTCCTCTATATACTATGGCAATGTTTTAAAAAAATGCTTTTAAAAACATTACCAATATATTAATTATAAGTCATAAAGTCATAAAGTCATAAAGTCATAAAGTCATAAAGTGATGAATTCTCTAAAATTTACTGGAAAAGACACGAAGACCAAAGGAGACACGAAAGCTAAAGGAGACAATAGAAAAATAAACAATATAATTGATCTATTAAACTACTTACAATGTAAACAAGAACCATATGATTTTTTTGGGGTAGATTTTATGTCTAAATATCTTGCTCTTAAAGGATTCAAAATGCTTATTAGTAGTATTAACAAAGAATTTGATATATGTAGTGCTATCTTATACAGAATATCTCCATCATATATGTATAGTTTTAATAAAAAGATATTAAATGAACAATTCATCACATATCTCAGAGATACACTCGAATGTAAAATTTATGATCTCTTAAGAGATGATGATATTATATCTGCAGTGTGTTGCATCTTTAACGTAAACATCACGGTATTTGAACTCTTATCAAATAAATCAAGAATTATTGTTAAGATATATTCTTATACTGATGGATTGGAAGGCTCACCAGATAATAAGAATGATGATAATATTGCTATTTCAACTGTTGATTATTATGAAAATAAATCAATGTTATATTTTGCAAAAACACATAATCAATACTATGCTCTTGTTCAAATTTCTGGAAATAGTTTAGAAGATCATTTGTGGACTTCTTAATGTTCTTCTTAATGTGCTTAGAGTGCTTGAAGTGATCCTTTATCTTTTTTTACTTTGTCCATTATGACATATCTATAATGTTTATTTTTAAACATCGGATATTTGTCAGATAAACCAATTCTCGGACCACATTTAATTTGCTCCTTCTGTAAATTATCACACCCTACAATAGAAATAATAGAAGATTCGTCTTGTAGCTTTGCTATCTCAGATATCACATTTAGATCAAGTTTCTCCATTATGTAATTGACCGTCTTACATGGTCCCTCAACATAGATATCTTTATCTATATCATAAATTGCTCTTATTAAAACTCCATAATAAATACCTACTTCACCATATGTTATATCTAACCCTTTATATTTTCCTGATTTAAGTGTACCATTTTTGTATTTATGAAAATAAAATCCTTTTTTCATTTGCTCTTTGTTCTTATGAACATAATCATCTCTATGATCGGCAGAATACTTATAAAATTCTATTTCACATATACGAAATGTAAAATCTTTTATTTTTAAAAGTGACATATTAAGAATTTCATTTGCTTTGTCGAGAAAAAGAAAAGAATCATCAGCAGTATCAGAAGTAAAAATCGTTGTCATCTTTTAATTCTTATTAATAAGAATTTTCTATGCATCATTTTTCAATTACTTCCTGAAAAAATTGATTAAAAATTTTACACCCTTGAAGATTTAAAATGGGACAAAATCCCATAAAAATTAACAAGGTTTGCCCTTCACAGAGCATGTAAATTTTGGTTTTACTGGTTCGTCTAAACCAGTTGATAAATTGTTTCTTCTTGATAAATAATTTGGTCTTTCTTTATTATTTATCGCATTATAAGCAATCTTATAAATATTTGTAGCACCATTCACATCTCTGTTCCAATAACCGCATCCGTTCTTACAACAAATCAGTCCATGAACAATTATGTTACCAGTTCTATATGGTTTTGGATTTTTTCTAACCATCGTCTTTTTACAAATACCTATTTCACAATTAGAACACATACAACTCGTTCTAAATTCATCTACCAAATAAGTTTGAAATCCTGCTTTTCTAAATAAGGTTCGCATTCCTTTACCTTTGGTTGCTTCTTTGAATTTCATGTGTTGCTTTTGTTCGTAATCGCCAAAACAAACAACTACATCTTTTTCATTACCAAATACTTTCTTAAATTGGTTAATCATTTTTTGTTCGCTTTTCTTGGTATTTCTATAACTTTGTAAGCGTAATTTTCTAAAAATATAGGTTTCATAAAACTTGAATAAAACGCCATTTATTTCACTCTTCTTTTGGATATATTCTTTGAATTTTTGAATGTTAAGTGATTTTCTATTTAACTTTGATAATTCAGTTTCCCATTCTATAATCGTTTTACCATTTATCTTTTCTTTTTTCAGTTCCAATTGAATTTTTGAATACTTCTTTTTCTTGGTTTCTTTTCTTCGTTGGTCTTGTGAATAACGAAACTTATTCGCTTCTTTTTTATCATCATCTACGCAATAAATTAAATCACACTTACCAGGGTCTATTGCTACAATCTTTTTATTTTGTAATTGTGAATATTCTGTTAATTCATCAATATAAGTTTCGGTTGATAAACCTTTTTTCATCATAGGTAATTTCTTTCCAATTAAATCTTTACGCAATAATAGCAAAGAACAACTAACGCCATCCGTTTCTATCATATGGTGAAATTCATAATATTTTTTATGAAACATTTTTCTTTCAGTTCTAAAAAAGAATTCCCATATTTTATCTTCTTTGCGTTTTAGATTTCCTTTGGTTAGATAATCACTTTTATTACCTTGTTTCTTTGTCATAAGCAAATGAACTAATGTTGTTGTATCTTTATATGTTTTGGTATAACTTCACTTCTCATAGGAAATACATTACTTATTGTTTGTTCTTCGTCATACTCAGATGAATATGTTTCGTAATCTGTACCAACAGATTGTGTAGATATTGCACATAAATAGACAGTATTATCCTTAATTTTAAGAGGATCGATCGGAAGATAATTCTTCTTAACCTTTGCCGACTGATCGTCAGACGATTCATCACACAAAGAAACATATTGCAGTTTCTCAACGCAATAATTGTCGTCATTGTGCGAATTAATCTTTGTGATAATCTGCAAAAACATTCAAGAAGTGCAAAGAGCGCAAGAAGTCAGGCACTAGCAAAAAATAAGCTACTTATTAAAATTTTTGATCATTTTCTAAATTTTTTTGAATAGATTGAATACATTTATGAACATTTAACGGATTATCATTTCCATTTACTTTAAATAATCTATATTTATCGTTAATCGTATCAAAATACGTTTCATATATCGTATACAATACATAATTAGCTATATTAATTTCTGTATAAATGTAAATAATTGCACTTGGATTTATACTATCAATATGCATTCTAAAATCAATAATATCAAATGGCGCATAATTATCACAAATATATGCGGGGTTATCAATATACATACTATTATTGTAATAACCTACTAATAAAATTTTACTATTTGACTGTTCCATTTAATTACGTTACCTTATTAAGTATTATTATTTAATTATTATTATTTATTAATTATTAATAATTATTAGCATTTCATTTGTTTTTTTAGCTTATTATAGTGATAAAGGTCATAATTTGTAGGTTGAGGAACTTTATAATATCGAGTACTCAGATTGCATTGACTACTCTGAGAGTCTTGAATACATTGAATACTTTGAGAATCTTGACTGCATTGAGAATCACTATATTCAACATATTCAACATATTCGACATCTTGATTATAAATACATACATTCGCGCACAGAATATATTTCTTATTCAAATTTCTAAAAACAGTTAGTCCTCGATCGACAGTGCACATGTGCAAAATAATACATTATATACATTACACATAAATATTCTTAATGGATCAAACTCATGCAGATTATTGTCAACGTAATTATGATAATGATCCAGATATTGATCTTTTTGAATTTCAAAAATTATTAAAAGATGAGTTTAATAAATACGGTAAGAATTATGATACCCGTATTAATAATAGTTACACTAATATTAGCTTTATAGAATTGTGTCAAGAATTAAATAAATTGATTGAATCATCTCAAGGACAAGAAATACTTCCAATAGATGATCCAAATAATAATTTGAATAGTCTTCGTGAAAAAGTAAAAAATATGCCAGTTGAAATCATTGAAAAAGTTTTTTCTGGATTACCTGTTGAAGATTATAAATATTTTACCCAAAATAATCCCCAATTACGTAATATAGGATTTTCAGTAGTTATAGCGAATGAATTAAGAAAATATGTCAATGATTTCATACCAGCTATGGCTTTTGATGATATTTTACGTAATAATAATGCCGTAGTTGCTGGTGGAAGTTTATGTTCTTTATATCATGAAGATGTTGTTAATGATATTGATATTTATATGCATATAAAAGATGGGTGGAACGTTTATAAAACACTTGTTAATGATCATCGTTTTCATAATCCACGTTTCGAATTAATTCCTCCTTATGATGGTTCTTTTTTCAGAGAAAATAACATTATTGGTAGAATCAGAATATATAAATATATATATTTAAATGTTCCAGAAAGTCAAAATACATACATAAAACATTGTTATATTGATTTAATTTTAATTAAAGACGAATTTCCATTACAAAGTGTAATTAAAAATTTTGACTTAAATTTCTGTCAAATATGGTATGATGGCACAATTGTTCAGGCAACCGATATGGATGCAATTATTAATAAATCTGGTATTTTGCGGGGAGCTTATGTTCATAAATTATTTGAAACCTTAAACAAATTTACAATTAGCCGTGTCAAAAAATATATTGCCAGAGGATATAAAATTAAATATGAAGATCCAAGAACTTGTAATTTTAATTTACAGATTAACAAGATGAATGATGAAGAATATGTTTTTCAAAAATTTCATGATATAATTATATCATATATCGTTTATAATGAAGGATTAAGTGACAGTAGAAATCATAATCATCATCTCAATCTCTTAAACTCTTACACACAGATTCCTACTAATTTTGCATTAAATATTAAAGATTCAGAATTTACTGAATATGTTAATACTAATGATAAATTTAGTCTCAAAATTTATTTAATTTTAAGAAAACCATTAACTGAGTATAATGAGGCAAACTTTAAGAAGTACTTATCTGGATATAATTTTGATAGTAAGAAATTTAATGAACTCTTTAAACACTTATCAGAAGAAGTACTAGCAAGTATGGAAACTAATAATGAGTATTTTAGACAATACTATAAATTATTCTTAAAATATGGAGCAACACAAAAAGTTTATGTAGTTTAGTATTCTAGGATTTAGTATTCTAGGATTTTAGTATTTAATATATTCCGACCGGAGTATTATTTATTAGTATTCTAAGATTTTTTCTATTCACCTTTCAAGAAATGGATTACGCTGATTACTATGGTGGTGCAGTTGGTAGCAAGCCTCGCAAGCTTAGTGCATGGAATCTTTTCGTTAAAGAGCATGCTCCTGAATACAAGGGTAAGAATATGCCTGCCGGAGCTATGCTTAAAGAGCTCGCTAAGCGAGCGCGCGCACAAGGTGGAATTATCAGAGTTGGAGCATCATCTAAGAGATCTGAATGTGCTAAAGATCCATACTATGACAGGAAGGGAGTATGTCTCACAAACATGGCCTGTGCATGGAGAACATCTCCCAAGCTTACCAAGAAGGGAAAGCCTCGTAAAGCTTTCTGCACCAAGGGTATACGCAAGGTAGCACTCTAAAAATGCTTTCCAGTATGAGTAGCATATAGTAGCATATAGTAGCATATAGTAGCATATAGTAGCATATAGTAGCATATAGTAGCATATAGTAGCTTGCCGTGAGGCATCAAAGTTTTACCATTTATTATTCTTTGATGATTTGGTCTTCTTTGCAATACCAAATCATCAAAGAACAAAGTAACGGCTTATGAGCACCAAAGGCAATGGGGCTATGGGGGACGGCACGTCCCCCATTAGAATCGTTTTTGAATTGATGAATCGACAAGACTGCATCCTTTAAGGACACCTCTGTTGTACGATCCGTATTGTTGAACACCATTCTTCGGTGCATTGCGAGGAGCGCATAATAATGGACTAACATCATTTCCACTACATGTAGGTAATTGCATCTGTTCAGGACATTTGGTGTTAACTCTACCAAGACCTAGCAATTTGCTTTGATAATCAACAATATCTGGAAGTGACAAATTAAGAGTAGGACTGTTAAATAATCCTAGTTCATCTCTGCACTTAGTATTGCTTTCGGCACGTGCAAAATCAGTTTGCCAATTGTATATTCCGGCACTTTGAAGTGTCTCTTTATTAATGGAACATTGATCTGACTTAAGTCTAGTCGAAGCCATTCTGTGTTTTTGTAGTCTATATATTATTTATAAAGAATTTTCTTTGTAGTAATTATAATATTAAATATACATGAGACCACGATTTTATACTATTGATGAAATTAACATTGGTACTCTCATTGGTTCAGGAAGTTATGGTAAAGTTTATTCTGCAACGATAATCTCATCAGGTACTAAAGTTATTCTAAAGCAAATATCTTGCATACGAAGATTCTCTACATATTCCTAATGATTTTTTTAGAGAAATCATAATCAATAATTACTTAAATTCGTGTAGAGTAACAAATAATATTATTCCTAAATTTTATGGAACCATGCTTAACGAGAATAAATTATATACAATACACGAACAATTCGGAAAATCACTTCACAGTGCTATACCAGAACTTGAAAAGATACATTACAAGAGTCTTTTCAAGAATATTTTGACAGCAATTGATTGTATACATAGTGTTGGAATAATGCATTCTGACTTAAAGCCATCAAATATATTAATTGATACTGAAAATAACGTTAAGATAATTGATTTTGGTTTATCAAACTATTTAGGAATCTCTCCTACATTAGATATCATAAATGCATACATTTGCACAGAACATTTTAAAGCACCTGATTTCAGGAAAAGCTACCAAAGTGATAGTTACTCAATTGCTGTTACAATGTATACGATCATGTCAATGCAATATCACACTCTTATACTAGATGATGATGATATTTTGGCTATTGATTATTTAGGTGAAATTGTCGGAGATGTATCGAACTTAATAAAATCAGACCTTGGAGAGGTCGGTTATGATTTAATATTTAACCTTCTAAATACTAATATACGTAATAGACCAACAGCAAAAGAAGCATTAAAGCATCCGTATTTTTTGAAGAGAAAGAAGGTGGTGCCCCTTTAATAAACAACTATGTTAATTATAATTGTGATGAATACAATAAGAAACTATATGAACTTGCGTATTTTAATGAAATAGTAGATAATTATAAGATACTTGTTGCTTCTTCTGCTGACATTGCTTCTTCTGCCGAGATTAATCATTCTCAAAAGCATCATATTAGTAAAAATATACTAAATAAAATAACACGCATGTTATTTGATCTGCATTACTATTTCGCTAACAAAAATGCAGAATATTTAATATCTATCAACAGCATATTAAATAACATTATCTATTTTGAAGAACTTATATGATGATTATCCTCTGTCGTCAACAGAAGAATCTTATATGTTAACTGCATTAGCTTATGCAAGATCATTTTCTACTTTAGATTCTTCAGAAATTATGGCAAATATTGATTTATTTTATACATTAACTGGTGATGAAAAAAGGTCTAGAGATAAGGAATATAGCGATCTAATGAAAATTAATGAATATATGATTAAACATCCAGATATTCAATACATACCTTATATGACAATGATGTCATATAAATATTTATCATTAAAATGTACTGGCAATAAAGTAGATAATACTAATATTTATAATAAAATGACAAATGCAATAATTTCAAAACTCATTACTAAGTAGTCTCTTAGTAGGCTCTTTTATATGTAATACGATTACTTTGTAAGTGTCTATAAGGCATCCCTTTTTTAATTAATAATACATTTCCACTCGGTTTCCATACAGATATGTGCTTAATATCCTTATTATCCTTATCATTATAATCATATTGTATAAACACATGGCATTCTTGACATACTATCCATCGTTCTGATGAACTACATCTTATATTATTATCATCACAACAATTATTATGACTGTTTTCTGAGTCATTCCATGTTTTACATTTTTTACATTTAATCATCTCTTTTCCACGATGTCTGGCATATTCTGTTAACCATTTATATAAAGGTGATTTATTTAAGAATAATTGCCTACAAAATGCACGATCCTTATAATGAGGCATATGCAATATTTTATATTCTGTGTCATTGGATATAAAATTAATAATATCATCTCTTAGTTGTACACTTTTTTCCAGACAAACAAAAATATTCATCCAATAACTTACTTATTTCATTGTTCATTCCATCATTCATTTTATTATTACTTATTACTTATTACTTATTAATTATTTATATAAATGTTTATATAATACATTTTTTTAAAGGTTTTAAACTTTTAAGGTCTTTAAAGAACAAAGAAATTGAAAAAAATATTTTCATCTCTCTTTATATATTTGTTTTTAAAGATGGGAAATACTTTAAATCAGGGTAATCAAAGTAATCAGAGTCCTGAAAAGAGTACCGTAAAAAAAAGCCAAAGTTCTGATTCAATCTCATCAAACATATCAAATTCGTCATGTTATTTTGATAATTTTGATGTCATTGGTGGGGGACATGCTGTCCCCCACAGCCCCCTTGCTAAGGAAAATTCTGATGGGCGACATTCTGTCCCCCATAGCCCCATTGCTGAGGAAATCTCTAAAAAGAATCAAATTAATACTATAGGTGCTATAGCACCTATAGGTGCTATAGCATGCGATCAACCACAATTGAGTGCATCTATTGCACTCAGTGAAACAAAATTAAGAGATGCATATATAAAAAGACTTAATCTAGATTATAATACATGTGTTCCAATTACAAAAAATAACAGAAATAGGTCAAAGAACAAACCCAAAGCCTACATTTAGTATATCTTTTGATGACTAAGGCTACAAAATGATATTCTATGATGTATAACTATTATTGACAAAATTTAGCACATCTTAATTCTCTTAACTTGTTAACATTTACTATCTTCTTTGAATTGCTCTTTGTTGATTTTTGGGTATCTGTATCATCAACTATTCTCACGAACACCCCTTTGTCAAAAATATAAGTTTTCTTAATGAGTGGAAAATGATATGCACCATGTAATAGACTAACTAGTGTCAATTTCTTAGCAATTCCGACAGAACCGCCCTTTATAACCTGCTCTGGGTCAAACATCACTCTTCCAAACCTTACACAAGGAGTCGTTGGATTGTAATATAAAAAACAAATATCGATGTCAAATCCAAAATATAAACCGTTGTCCGCGTCATATCTTGGTACTCCAATCTCATATTTGAATTTATTTCGTCCGTATAAAGACCCGTCACAATAGGAGAATCCTTTATACCCGAAAGATGTCATTTTTGACAAGAAGTCAAAAAAATCATACATGGTACAAATTTTTGATCATTTTTTATAATACTAATGGCGATAGAATAAAAATAAAAAAATGGAAATTTATTTCAGATAATAATAAGGTTTTTAGAAGATAAAAAGATGTCCCAAGAAAATCTGTAATTCAAAATTATTAATAAAGGACAGCATGTGTCCCCAACAAAACCAAATCAAGGGGGCTATGGGGACGGCACGTCCCCCACCCAGAACAAAACCAAAGCAAGGTGGCTATGGGGACAGCATGTCCCCAGCAAGGGGGCTATGGGGGACGGCACGTCCCCCGCAAAAATTGGAAAATAATTTTTAATTATTTATTATTTATATATACGTGAATGCCGAATATAGCAAAAAGTTATAATGAGGATGTTGTCACGGTTAGTAAAGTGTCAATATCAATCTTAAGTCCACAAGAGATTTTAAAATATTCGTGCTGTGAAATCGATAATCCATTTGATCAAAAAACATTTGTTGGAACATTAAGTGATCCTAAAATGGGTCCTATAAACAGTGATACAATGTGCAAATTATGTGGATATGGATTTAGGGATTGTCCGGGGCATTTTGGACATATCAAACTCGCAAAACCAATGTTCAATATCGTATATTTTAAAGCAGTCATCAAAATACTCGGATTATTTTGTCATGATCCAAATTGTGCATCACTTCTTATTACTCCATCATTTAAAGGCTCAAATAAAACTCGTTTCAATACTGCAGTAAAGATGGCAAAAACTGTCACTGCTTGCCCCATTTGTGAGAAACCTACCAGAAAATACAAGAAAATTATTGATAAAACATACTTGTGCATTAAGAGCGAACCTAAAAAAGTAGATAAAGAAAAAGATAATTCAAATACTCTTGTTGCCTCAGATGTTCTAAGACTGTTTTCTAGAATTTCAGATGATGATTGTCTCGCAATAGGACTTAATCCAGCAACATCAAGACCAGAATGGATGATTTTCACTTATTTGCCTGTCGCTCCACCAACTGTCAGACCAACAGTTAAAACAGATTCTGGCAAATCTTCTGACGATGATCTAACATTAAAATATAATGACATTATTAAGTGTAACAATAAACTTCTTGCGCATTTAAAATCTGGAGAAGCAGATGGATCTGCCGGCAATGCAACAATAGATGAAAAACAACTTCAATATAATATTATTACGCTTGTTGATAATAATACATCTGGGCTCCCAAAAGCAGTTCACAAAAATGGAGGTCGTCCATTGAAATCTTTCAGAGAAAGAGCAGGAGGTAAAGAAGGCCGTTTCAGAAGTCATCTTATGGGTAAGCGAGTTGATGGATCCGCTCGTTCTGTAATTTCATGCAATCACCTACTATCTATTGATGAAGTAGGAGTACCGGAAGAGGTTTGCAGAAATTTGACTTATCCTGAGAAAGTTACACCATACAACATTCATTTCTTAAACAAGATGATGAAAGAAAATCGTGTTAAGAGTGTACTTAAAAAATCTCAATCAAAAAAGATCAATTTGGCATTTACCAAGAAAGAAGTACGACTTGCATATGGTGATATTGTTTATAGGCATCTTATGGATGGTGATATGGCTATATTTAATCGACAGCCTTCACTCCATAAAATGAGTATCATGGCACACAAAATTAAAGTTATCAAGAATGACAAAACTCTTCAAATGAATCCAAATGTTACGGGACCTTATAATGCTGATTTTGATGGTGATGAGATGAACTTGCATCTACCACAAAATTATGAAACAGTTGCTGAATTAAAGTATATTGTAAATGTTTCTAATCAAATCGTCAGTGCACAATCAAGTGCACCAGTTATTGGATTAGTTCAAGATTCCTTGTTGGGTGCATATCTTCTTGCAAAAGAAAAAGAGATATCTTATGGTGACTACATGTCAATTACAAAGAGATGTTACGGATTCAATAAGAATTATGTAAAATTGCCACCTATCACTAACAGACATCAACTAAATGCATTAAAGGTACAAGTGTGTGACATATTGTCTGGTATTATGCCACCAATTAATTATACATCTGACAAGTTAGTTATTAACAACGGTAAGGTTTCTTCAGAAAAGTATGCACTTGATAAGAAATCTCTTGGAACTGGTGCAGGTGGTCTTATTCATATCATATTTAATGATTGTGGTCCTGAATTTGCAAAAGATTTTATCAATAATATTGGCATTCTTGCAATAGATTGGTTAGCTATTATTGGATTTAGTTGCGGATTAAGTGATTGTTTTATTGACCAAAAAATTATGAATGCCAACAGTAATACAATCAATGAACAGCTAAAAGAATCTTACGAATTTATTGAAAGGGTCAAAGCAAACAGTAAAGATGAATATGAATGTGTCATAGATAACGATTGCTATATTAAAAAGATCCTAGGAATTGTCGGTAAAGCACGAAAGATCACTGAAGAAGCCACTGTGTCAGCTATTAGTGAATCTGAGAAGACTAATCCAAATAGTCTATATCGAGGAAACTCAACATTTAAGATGATAGATTGTGGATCCAAAGGTAAGCCTGCAAACATTAATCAAATTATAACACTTCTTGGTCAACAGCTTGTAGATGGAACATGGATTGTCGATCAGTTGTTTGGCAGAACTCTCCCTCATTATGCTAAGTTTAATATGTTAGCTGAATCTCATGGATTTGTTACAAATTCATACGTGTCTGGTCTTAATCCGTTTGAATACTGGTATCATGCTGGTTCTGGTCGTGAAGGTGTTATCAGTAAAACTATTAAGACATCTGAAACTGGGTATATTCAGAGACGTTTTGAAAAGATTCTTGAGAATTTGAGACTTGCTTATGATGGTACAGTTCGTAATGAGAACAATATCATTATTCAAAACATTTATGGTAATGGATTTGATCCGACATTTAACGAACATCAATCTGCATCATTCGTCAATTTCAGTAAAACTCGACTTGCATATATGTGTGAATATAATGATCATGATTATGCTATTCTCAATAAAATACTAACTGTTGATTGGAATCCAGATTCACATGCAAAGATACTGATTCAACATGAGTTTGATAGATTATATGAAGAAACACGTGAATTGAAAAAGGAGATGTTTATGGGCGCTGACAAACCAACACTTCAATATCCAGTCAATGTTAGTAGAACAGTTGATAATTTTATTGATAAGTTTCTTATAAAAGACACAGATCCGGTCGATATTACTCCAGAAGAGATAATTAATTCGGTAAATCAGTTATGTGATTCATTGCAAGTGTGTAGAAATAAGAAGGTGAGTGATAAAGTTTTGGCACCATATAAGACCCTTCTTAGATTGCACTTGAATTCTAAGTATCTTATTTTAAAGCGTCGCATTAGTAAAGTAGCGTTTGAATCACTTGTTACACATTTGCAATACAAATTGACAGAATATATTGTTAATCCGGGCGAAAATGTTGGTACACTTGGTGCACAATCTCTTGGAGAACCTACTACACAGCTCTCTCTTGATACTTTCCATAATATTGGATTTGATGACGAACCTAAAGGTGGTGTGCAACGTTTGCGAGATTGTATGGCTATTACACGTAATTCAAAGACACCATATAGTATTGTTGGAATGAATGATTCTATTACTGAAGAGACATGTAAAAGTATTAGTGAAAACATTAAATTTGTATCATTTAAGAACATTATAAACAATATCAAATTTGTTATTGAAGGTGTTCGTATTTATTGTTACATTGAATATAACAAATCTATGATTGCAAGCATTAAGCCTATTCATTTCGTGAAATTCTTCCAGACTCATGGAGGTAAAAAGGTTTTCTCTCCTTCCACAAATGTTGACAATCTTATTAGTAGCGATAAGATCTTAATTAAAATCGCTGGAAACACAAGTGTTATTATTCCTGATGAAGATGCTGATGACACAGATGCTAATGTAAGTAGCATGACCATAAATGCAAATGAAGAGGATAATCTTGAAACGATAATTGAAAAGTTTAAGACTGTCTTGTTAGATACAAGTATTAAGGGACTTAAAGGTATTGATAAAACATACTACAAAAAGATTGAAAAAGAAGTGTTAATCGATGGTGAATATGTTACAAGAATTGACAAACAGTATATTGAATATTTCAAGATGAATGATGAATCCAATAAGGACAAGAGATACAAAGAGGATGAGAAGAATATTTCTTATGAAATTAGAACAACTGGATGTAACATATATGAATTATTGCATGTTATTGGATCAGATCCTAATAAGTTCTATTCGAATAATTTTTGGGAAATGTATGCATTTTACGGAATTGAAGTGGCACGTGAATGTTTAATAAGAGAAGTTGATCTCTTGCTAGGAGGAAGTACAAACAGAGTTCATTCTACCATTTTAGCAGATGGCATGACATCTGAAGGGTGGTTAATTAGTGTTGATCGTCATGGTGTGAATAAGAGTGAAGCTGGTATTCTAGGTCGTGCAACATTTGAGGAGACTGTGACACAACTTGTTAATGGTGCTATTTATAACGACATAGATAATATGACAGGTGTTTCGTCAAATGTTATGTTTGGACAATTTGTTCCAATGGGCACAAGTGCATTCAAACTAGAATTAGATTTTGATAAGACAATTGAAATGAAGACTTATGATCCTCCAATAAATACATTCCACCTTGATGTTGATGAGGCAGGTGATGTAATAATAGATAGAAGTTTGTTTGAATTTGATTATATATTCTACTGAGTGGGGGACATGCTTGGGGGACAGCATGTCCCCCATAGCTCCCTTACTCCCTTACTCGAGGAACATTCTAATAGAACCAAAGTAATTTAATTTTACTTTGTAAAAAAAATAAATTATTTTAATATTTAACATAAATAAATTATGTCTACTGGGACAGCTATAGGAACAGTTATAACGATTGATGCTGATAATAATATCAGTTATATGAATACCATATTAAATAATGATTTTACTAATATGGTAGAAACATATTGCAAAGACAGTAAGAATAATTCTGATCTACTGGATCTAGTATGTGGAATAGAAATTAATTACAAACATAAGAGATACAGTTGATGGCAATTTTGATGAAGATTGTGCTACTAGCAAATTGGCCAGAGAAATAAAAGTTGCTCACAAAAAGTTATGTAACATATTAGCATGTCATATTTTTGCCTGTAATGCGAAAAAGATTATTTAGACTTCTTTACATCTGAATCTGCAAGTTCAGCTCTAGCACGTTCAAAACTTTTAATTTAGCCATTTTAATTGTATCTTTTGAATCTTTTTGTAGTCAGTACTTTGTAACAAATAAAGAAAAAATGATCAAAAATTTCAAAATTCTGTGTTTATCGAATTACTATTTTTAAATAAAAGTTATACCAAAAACACCAAAAAATGGCATCTACAGAAGCAATGACATATTATCAGCTGTCATATACTGATTCTTATGGGACACAAACTCTTTTTATTAATTCAGGAAATGAATATTTGAAAGATGTACTATTATCATACAACGACATTAAATACGATCATTCTTATAAGCAACATCATATTACTCTTGAATCGACTGTAAAAACAAAAGCTTATGTTGATACAGTCGAAGATTTTATTAATAGTAACGAAGATACAGAAAGTACAATCAAAGTTTGTAATGACGTTTATACAAATGAACAAGTTGATTCTTTTGTTGACGAAGATAATATTAAACTTGTTAGTAGAAGTCAAGATGCGAGTTTGAGCTGGTTCTTTATTGAACCATTTACATCATCATCTTAAGCAAAAGATTAAATCAAATAAGAATAAAAATAAATTTTTATTTACTTTGTTTTATTCCAACTATTCCTAAAGAATAAATAGAACAAATGGATACTAATACACAAAGTAATACACAAAGTAAAACGTATACTAAGAAATATAGTAATAGATCAACATTTACCAATTCATTAAAAATATCTAAAATAATGGCATCTAATGGAATTAGTCCACAGGTATTATCACATAGTTACGACAATTTAGAAATTGTTTACGAATTTATTGAATCAGTAGCTCTTAATGGTAATGATACTACTAATATTATTGCTAGTATTTTTATTAATAATGTTCATGAACTTGTTGACAAAATGCATGCACTTGGATATTGTCATGGTGATTTGCATCTGGGAAATATAATAAATGGTAAAGATAGAGTGTACTTGATTGATTTTGATCAATCATTTAATATAGAAAAAGGAAGAACACAAACAAAAGTATTAAATTACATGAAAGATTATTATGATTGGACTGGAACATATGAACAATTTGTTCAATATGATTACGATAATTTTCTTGATGAAGTTTATGACATAGTCAAACAATCACAAAAGAATCAATAGAATCAAAGGATTTTAATCGTTAATGGAGTTTTTTTGACTCTATTGATCGTCTTTGCTTTTTGTTAAACTTTTTTTGTTAAACTTTGATGGCGAAAAAAATCCTGACATCAGAAATTTTTCCTGACAAATTTTTCCAAGAATTTTCCTTTGGAAAAGCCATGTCAGGAAAAATTCCTGATGTCAGGATTTCTGATGTCCGCACACATTTTTTTGTTTTTC
>Ga0208507_1000186_pt1 | contig 46264 bp, 67 predicted proteins | sample CryBogCBH12Aug01_FD_184626 | JGI IMG/M metagenome (GOLD analysis project Ga0208507, IMG submission 184626) | Freshwater microbial communities from Crystal Bog, Wisconsin, USA - CBH12Aug09.1 (SPAdes) (version 2) | ecosystem: Environmental > Aquatic > Freshwater > Lake | place: Crystal Bog...
GGGGTTATGGGGGACAGCTGTCCCCCAACGAGAATATGTTCCTAAGCGAGGGGGTTATGGGGGACAGCTGTCCCCCAACGAGAATATGTTCCTAAGCGAGGGGGTTATGGGGGACAGCTGTCCCCCAACGAGAATATGTTCCTAAGCGAGGGGGTTATGGGGGACAGCTGTCCCCCACCCCAAGTGCGTCAAACTCATATAAAAATAAAACGTATGTATAAATATACACTTTAACAGTTTAACTGTTTAGAATGGCTGAACAAATCATTGTTGAAATGAAAACAGCTACATTAAAAAGATTTATGGACATGATTGTTCCTCATATATTTCGTGGATTTAAAACTACATATGACGATATATCAAAATCAATAACAGTTGATGTTATTAAAAATTTTCAGTTACAACTAAGAAGAATTAGATTGTTGTCTAGAAATGTTTTAAATGCTGATTATAGAGAGTTTTTGAGTAAAAATAATCTTGGTAATAGTGATCTATCATCATTATTGAAAGATATTTTTATGTATTATCAGAAATGCATATTGATTGCTAATGGCAAGCCTTATAACATAATTTCGGTAACAGAGATACCAGAGAGTAATGATTTTATACATGAGTGTTATATTGAATCTGCCAAGAAGTTATATCCGGTTGCATTTTATTATCATCCATTAAAGTTGAATGATATAAGAGATAGCAGTTATGAAAAGATTGTTGCTCTTTTTAAAGAAGCAGTTTTAACTGCTTTCTCCAATGCAGTTACTCATCAACAACCAATTTATGCGGACGTTCCTAAAGAAGAACAAGACAAAAGTGACCAAAGTGACCAAAGTGACAAAAATGAAGCAATAAAAGAAAAGATAGATAATAGAACGAATGTTGCTAAGCTTCTTAATATTGATACAGATTTTATAGATATACTTGATGAGAGAGCGAAATCATCAAATATTCAACAATTAACAGCAGATAATATTATTAATATTCAGAAATCCCTTGAAAACGCTGTAAAACAATCTCTTATACAGCCTTTTAATGAGATCAATCCAATCAGTATCGTTGCAAATCCTCCAGTGCCTGACGTTCAAGTTGTTCAAGTCGATAAAGTCGATCAAGTAAAAGAAGAACCCGAAATGGTAGAAATGGTAGAAGATGATTTAACACTTAATACAAGTGGAGGACAATTATCTTCAACAGTAGCCCCAGAGGAGCCTTCTGGCGGAAATGGAGAACATGCTGTCCCCAATAGTGAAAAAGCAGAAGATAATGGAAAAGCAGAAGAAGTAAAAGAAGCAGAAGAACTTACAACTGTTATGTCAGATGAAGAAAGAAAACGTACAGAAAATAAGACATATGTTTTTAATATTGAACTTGAATCAAATGCCACAGTTGTGCCAACAGTACAAGATGCTGTTGACACAACTGTAAATGCTGTAGAAGAACAAGGAATAGAAGAACAAACTGCAGGCGAGCAAAAAGTAGAAGAGCAAGTCGTAGAACAAAAGGAAGAATTGCCACTTGATGATACTGAGTTATGTGCACCTATTGTCAACATTGTCAAAGAAGAACATGTTCAATGTGATCTACCTATTGATGATACTGAATTAACTCTTCCGACAGAAATATCAACTGTATCAGGTGATTTTGCTAACTATCGTAATTATATCGCTCTTAATGCTCCTAATTAAGAAGAGTAGAACAGGCTGTCCCCATAACCTCGATTACTTTGTGTTTTTATAGTTATCTTTGTTATTGGAGAGAATATGCTACTCAAAAGACGGACAAAAAAGACTAGCAAAAGACGAGCAAAAAAGACGCACAAAAGACGAGCAAAAAAAACGCACAAAGTTTGTTAAACTTTTTAAGCACAGGATTTTTGAAACTCTTTTTTAAAATGACTTTTTAAAATACGATCAGGAAAAATTTTGAATAAAAAAAATCCCCACACAACTGAGAGACTTCGTCATGTTTTTTTTCAACCAAGGAGGCAAAAAAACATCATAATTATTCCGAATTTTCACCTCCGCCTTTGAGCGTCTTTGGAAAAAAAACATCAAGAACTAGTTCGTCATGTTTTTTTTCCAAAGATAAAATGCTTTCAAAATGCTTTGGAGTATTTAATAATTCCATTATTGTTAATGGATGAATTATAGTTATCATCGTCGCCATTGTTAGATACAATATAACAAAAGGAAAAAATGCTTAAAAAATTTTAATACTTTGTATTATTGAGACAATTACAAAAGCACAGTACAAAGTACAAACAATACAAAGTATGTCATCAAAACAATCATTCAATATTATTCCAGTTTGTGGGAATGGTTATGCAGATAATGAATTCTCATTGCCGATTATTGAATCTATTGTTAAGAGATACTACACATCTGGATCAGATAACAGATCAAAGAAAGGAGGTAATCCATCAGCTCTTATTGAGAAAATTATGAAGAAAAAGGACATTATGTGTGTAGGAGTATTTCCAATGATGATGACAAATTTTAAGGCATTGATTGATGACAAAGAACTATATACTAAAGAGTTTACTCTGGAAGATAAGAAGCTACTAGCTGAATTTTTAATTAGTATTGCAAATACGTACAGTGATGACCATTTCTTTTTTATTCGTCCTGCTCTTTTGATTGATCTTAAAGATTTTGCAAAATATGGTGAATGCCATAACGAACAATATGTGACAAATTTCAGAAGTAACTACTTTATCGATCAAGAACGTAAAAAATCGAGTGGAGGAACGCAAGGTGGTTGCGTATTTAAGTATAACAAGACAAATCATCCTGATCAACAAAGAGCAATGTTAGCCATTATTAATCACTAATACATAAAAATAAATACTAATAAAAAGATTGAAACTCATGTAATAAGTTGCTATGTACAGATCGTATTTGATTTCATCGTCAATATGTTCATAATTGTAAACTTTTGAGCTTCTGACGCAATTGTATAAGTGTTTCAATGTTATTGAAACTTTATTCGATTCATTTTCAACATGTGCACCAAATTCAGAAAAATATCCTGTCGACTTAACTCCTAATCTTGTATGTTTATCCATAACATAATCATCAATTGTGATAAGGGTTCCAGATTTATTAATATTCCATTCACTAATTTGCTCTTTAATTAATTTATCAGAGCAAATTTTCTCTAGTGAGTCATCTGCTCCAAATATATGATAAGCAAGTGGTAAAAACCATGTTAAATATTGTTCTTTTGTTTTTATTTCTTTGTACCATAATTTGCTACACTAACGTCAACATATTTAGAAAGTTCATGAAATATGAGGTCATGTGGTGATTTTTTTGCTATGATGAATGCTCTTATTGATTTTATTTTAATTAAGTGCTCAAGACTATCGAGACTATTGAGACTATCAAGACTAGAGAAGTATTTTTCAAGAGGTGTTCCACGGCATTCTTTTTCACATTCTGTAAAATTATTTATGTGAGATAATATTCTTGTTTTTTTAGATAACGACAAAAGAGTAATAATATCCTTAATTGTTTGTATTTCACAGGATCTATTACTACTATTACTATTACTACTACTACTACTACTACTATTACTACTACTATTACTACTACTGCGATTATTAAGAAGATAGAACACTTTTTCTGATAACGTATTCCATATATGATAATTTCCAAGAGACACATCTTCCATAAAAATTATCATTAAACGATGTATAAAGTTTGTCCTAATGCGTTCTCCAGCGTGACCACATTCTGCAAAAAGATCTAATTCACCGGCACAATAAAGAGCCTTATCTGTAATTCCTCTTCTAATATACTTTTGTAATCCTGATTTTAGCACATCGAGTGAATATCCATTTAAGCTCTTTTCATTACGGAATCTAGTTTCCATTTATTTAATATTATTAATCAAAGTAAAACATAATAATATAAGAGCATTTTTTAAAAATAGCACTTAGATCCAAAAGATACATTAAACATCTTTTTAAGATCCTTGTCATTTAAATGCCTAATATCAGATATCTTGATACAATCAATAATACCTTGTGCATTTGAATAATAAATACAATTAATCTTAATTTGCTTGCACTTTCTTAATATGTACTTAATACAATGCAGGCAAGGCATAGAGTTAACAAATGTACCATGCACGTTGATACGAACAACAAGAATATTAATACACTTCGGTACGGCAGTCCACTTAATTATCTTATTTAATGCATTAACCTCAGCATGTGTAGAAGGCATATGATATTTAGGGTTCTTGTCTGAATAGCCTATTTGCAACTTTTTTAAACCATAAGTTTTTAATACGCTTGAAAGACTCTGATGCATCATAGATAAAGCTATAATGACGCTCACTATCAATTTTAGTCTTCAACTCATTGATCGCATTGATATTTGTATTCTTAAAAGGCATTCTTAATGCTAAATATTTAATAACTTAAATATATAAAATACTTTTTTTTATTTTTTATTGATGACATTTATCAATAAAAAGTAATTCAAGTTCTTTGTTCATTTCTAATGTCTTGATAATGTTAAAGTTATATGGTACGGATGCATTAATTATTTGACATAGTATCTCGTTAAGGTACTTTTCTCTATTTTGCTGAATATTTCTTGTTAATTCGTAAAGTATTCTATATTCTGTATCAGGAACTGCGGGACAAATATTTTGTATTAAATTTTTAAATGTGACAGGAACAGGCATACTCCACCCCTGTAAATAGGACAATTATAATTATCAAAGGCATTTAATTTTAATCTATTTTTTAAGAGTCTCTGTTAGAGTCTATTATCACAGTAATTAAATAAATGCATAATATTATCTCTTGGATCCGTATCGCCCCATATAGACATAGGATGTTGATCAAGTCCATAACGTAAAAAGATGTTACCATCTCTATTTATTACAGGAATTCCATGATAACCTTCCCCAGATGGAGATTGATAATGCTTATTGCGACATCTGCATCTCAAATTAACATCAGTTAAATTTGAAAACTCATCTGCAGAAAAGAATCTTCCTATTCCTTTTTCTGCTTGTTGTATTTCATACATATAAAAATTATCTTCTTTGATTTTTATTTGAGTCTTTTCTTGCTCATCTAATATTTGGTCATTACATTTTATACATGGAACATCACTAAGAATAATAATATGGATTTTTGCACTTTTTACAAGTACATTTAATGTATGATTTTATCGTAACATCTGAATGATTTGAACATGTTAATGTATCTAATGATGTATCAATATCATGATCATGATATTTCATTGAACAAACATTAAGCTCCATACTGTTATTCTATTATTCTATTATACTGTTATTCTATTATTCTATTATACTGTTATACTGTTATACTGTTATACTGTTATACTGTTATACTGTTATACTGTTATACTGTTATACTGTTATACTGTTATACTGTTATACTTTTTATGTTCTTATACAAAGAACACAAAGAGAAGTAATAATATTATATGGTAATTACTATTGATAATTATTATTGATACGTAACCTCAACCACTTGCTGTATCTTGCAATAATACTCATCGCAAGATGGGCAATTGTTACACTCATTACAATCAAAATTATCAGGAATGTTCAAATGTTGAAGTATCCATGCAAAAACAAGACTCTCTGGAAAATTCTCATTGTGTACTGCATCAATGCACTTGCTCTTTAACTCATCAACAGTAAAGAGTCCATTTGAAATTTGCCAATGACGACCTACTGGTAATCCGTCAATTGTTTGAGAAGAACCTCCATTGACATAACTATCCATTGACGAATAACAGCGAATTGTCAGATCCTTACCCATTCTCTTTATTTGTAGTAAATCAGGAATTAATCCTACTTTGAGAAATTTTGATCATTTTTTGTTATCTGGTTTGTACACAAATTTTATTCTTAAAGAATATTTAAAGAGAATATTAAAGAATATTTAAAGAGAATATTCAAATAATATACAAATAATATACAAATAATATACAAATAATACAAATAATATACAAATAATATACAAATAATATACAATATAAACATGTCTCTTAAAAATAATTGTATTGCAGTTACATTGTGTATTAATTATTCTGATTATTTGGTTTATACTCTTAGTACGAATACTGAGATATTTAAAAAAGTTATTGTTATTACAGAAGAAAGTGATAATGAAACGATTTCTATAAATCAATATGAAAATTGTGAGTTATTTATAACAGATAGGAAAAATAGAAACAAATCAGTTTTTAATAAATCTGCAATGATAAGACATGCTCAACATTATGTTCATAAAAAGTATCCTAATGATTGGATATGTTTAATAGATGCGGACACTGAAATACCACAATCTGTGGCCTCTTTAATTGATCTATCAACACTTGATAAAAAAGCTATTTATGGACTTAAAAGGTTTATCTATATGACACTTGACAGTTACAAAGACATTTTAAATAAGGGGCAATTAGAAACTGAAAAACATAAACATGTAATAGGATGTATGCAATTGTATTTCAATAAAAATATGTTATATCAAAGAAACAGTTATAATTGTTCTTCGTGTGAAATAGATTTTGCGAAACAGTTTAAAAAAGAAGTGTATTTCAAGTTACCTAATTATTATTGTAAACATCTTGGAGAAATATTTGTAAACTGGAATGGTAGGAAATCCATAAAATTCTCATAATAGAGAAGTTACATCTAAGTTATAAGTAATGTTTCCTCTTCTTGGATCACTAGAATCTACAAAAGAATATTTCCATTTCTTTTGTAGATTTGGTTTCATGAAATAAATATATGTTACAATACCATCAGCGTGTCTATTTATTTCTACTTCTGTATAAAGCGGAATGATATGATTATGAACATAATCCTTAATAATATCAGGTACATCTGAGTATGGTGTAAATGAAATATGTCCCATAGAGTCATAAATACTTATTTTATAATCAGTGATAATTTGGGAAGGTACGAAAGAACTAAATTGCAATGCCATAGTATTATTATTTGTATATTGTATTGTATTGTATTTGTTAATCCTTATGTACAAATACAATATACAAATATACGAATGTGCAGATCGACATAAAAGCATCTAAGATCAATGAAAAATATAATTGCTCCATTCAATACGTGCATGAGCTTTCACAGATGCACTCAAATTTGCCATAATAGTTTGTAGGTCATTATATTTAAGATCAACAATTTTAGCATTCGAATTTTAGCATTCGAATTTGCATTGTTTGTTTTAGTTCTAATTTCATTCACAAGAACATCTAATCTTTCCTTATTTGCCTCAACTATAAAGATATTATCAATAGTATACTTATCTATTCCATTAAGTTGACAGAACTTTTCTGGACAATCAAGTGGCATATTATCAACGCGCAATACACCATTCTGTGGAATTTGAATATTAGTAACATAATCACTGTATTCGAATCTACACTCTTTTACATTGACATCAACACCATGCACATTAATAGTTTTTATGTATGAATAAGTAACAAATAGATATGTTCTTTTCTCTAATGTCTTTAATGTCTCTAATGTCTCTAATGTCTCTAATGTCTCTAATTTAGAGACATTAGAACAACATCTCTTGCACACATTCTTAATATTTTTCCCTTCATAAATGAATAATTTCTTATTATGTATCGGGCACACCTGTACATTTCCTATATTTGTATTACAATTTGGGCATATTAATGTGTCTACAGAACAGTCTGAGATACTCGTTTCAAATTGATTACACTTATGGCAATGAATAACATACGGCTGGCATGTTTGTGTTTATGATCACTTCTCACAAAGTAAGTAAAAAATTTTATTCATTTTTTTTGTTAGAGGATGGGTCATGGGGAACCTAGGTTCCCCACTCCACATATTCGTTAGAGGAGGGGTCATGGGGAACCTAGGTTCCCCACTCCACATATTCGTTAGAGGAGGGGTCATGGGGAACCTAGGTTCCCCACTAGGTTCCCCACTAATAAGGATCGTAAGAGTCATACAAATAATAATTATTCCAATATAATGGGTTATACATACGTCTATACCATGGACTATACCAATAATCACTGTAGGAGCCATAATAATAAGGCCATCCATACCACCATGATGACGGCCATATTGTACCATAACCGTAGCCAGAACCATTACCGTTGCCATAGTATCCTGAATGATAATGATTATGAACAGTTCCAGAATGACTATATGATCCAGAGCCATGACCAGAACCTGATCCAGAGCCACGAGCACCTCTCTTTGAGGACTTACTAGAGGACTTACCAGAGGACTTACCATAGGATCTGAATGATTCTACGGATGCAATTAAGTCGTTCTTATTATATGGCAAAACGATATCAGATGGCATAAATACAGATGCTATGATTAAAAATATGAGTAATATTATCAAGTACATTATCTGAGACTTCTAGAGAGTATATTAAATACAAATCAAAATAATATTCTCTTTGAGCTCTAAAAAATTAGTGTATTCTTGGGTCTATAATATACAACACATCTGGAATAAGACTATAATAATTGCATGTACCATTTTGAGGTTTATCAGAATATGTTCCACCACATCCTGATTCTACTCTGGTTTTAATACTAGAAGATAAAAAACATGTGCTATACTTGGTATTCTCAGTATTCTGTTTACACGAATACCATAAACCTTTAACAGGTTTATAATAACCTGACATGATATATTGTATATTGTTTATTGTAATTATGTTATGAAATATAGTATTATTTTCAACAACAATGTTTGAATTTTCGTCTTCGCACAAGAGATATGGTTTATGTACTTCACCAATATTTACATTAAATGTAAATAGACCTTGTTGTATAGGTTTCATTTTCCTTCCGTTTTCGTAAATGATAGTAATATCATTACTATCACTATCATTATCAAGAATTTTTACATTTGTTATTTTTTTGAGGACAGAATGTCCTCTATAATCAGAATCATCCGAAGCAAGGGGGCTTTGGGGGACAGCATGTCCCCCAACCGAAGCAAGGGGGCTTTGGGGGACAGCATGTCCCCCAACCGAAGCAAGGGGGCTTTGGGGGACAGCATGTCCCCCAACCGAAGCAAGGGGGCTTTGGGGGACAGCATGTCCCCCAGCATGTCCCCCAATAAGACTAGAGATTATTAAATTTCCAGAATAATAATTCATAACATCTGGGTCAATAAAAGGCATTAATCCTTGAAAATTATTAGCCAACAGCGTAATACAAATATATTGTTCTGTTTGATAGTAAGTTTCAATAAACTTACATGCTTTGCCAAAATGTTTGATATAACTATGATCTATTATATGATATGCATCTTTAAATTAGCAATGACTACAAATAGGTTTATTCATAAGTTCAGGAATCATTTTATAAACGGATAACATAGTTTCTATTTCTATTTCAGGACGTTGTATGTTAAAATATTCATAAACTGTTAACCAATTATTTGTTGTTGTCTTTCGCCTTTCATGTGTATGAACTTGAACATATAAAACTTTATTAATTATTGAATAAAAATCATGCTCTGATATTAATTTATCATCAGATAAATCTAATTGAGTTTTTTGTAATAGATGATTAGTTCTTATATATAACATGCTATATCTCTTCTTATTATATTTAACATATGTAATTACTTTTATTACTTTATTATCATTATCATTATTACTATTATTATTATCCTTATTAGTACAGTATTATTTAGTAGTCGTCGTCATCATCATCATCATCAGAGCCTTTTCGCTTTTGGGTTTCTTTCTGGATTGTTTGTCGTCTCTGAAACTCATTTTCAATGTTACATTCGTCTATATTCGGAATGAAATTATATTTAATCTTTAATTGATCTAATATGTAATTTAATTCTCTATTTAACTTTGAATCTTCAATATGACTAAATCCTTCCCTACAATAATAAGAAAAGTTATCCATATAATTTTTTAAGATACCATCGAATATTATTTTGACAATATTATTAATTGTTCCAGTAGTTGTCTTGACTGTTGTAATAATATCTTGGTCTTTACCAGCAGTGATTGATATATTATCATGATTTATTATCATTCCAGTAGTGTATTGATCACCATTATAAATTAAACGATGTAACTTATTAGTTAAAATTCATTTATTTCATATAATGTATATTCACCATATTTTTCATAACAAGAAATAGTGACATTATTATATGGATTATTTATTGTAAATGTTAAATACAACATACCTTCTTCAACAAGCAAATTATCAACATTTATTGTAGAGTCTTTTAATCCTAGAGATAAATTAGAAAATATATTCGAAATGTCATCTTGACCACTGGCAGATGATTTCGATTTCTTTGACATTTGTAATTAGTAGACTAAGTATATACTGTATAGAAAGAAATACTAAAGAAATAGAAAAACAATATAAAAAAAAAAAGATTATTCCTAGTATATTCACATAATAATCGTATTATCATATGTCTTCTACTGATAATACAATAACTCAAGAAACGACAACTCAATCATCTCAAGAAGCTCCTCAAGAGCCTGCAGAAACAACCACGACAACTCAAGCGCTTCAAGAAACAACTCAAGTACCTACAGAAACGACCACGACAACAACTCAAGCGCCTCAAGATACGACTACGACTACCACGCAAGCGCCTCCTGCTACGCCATTGATTACAGGAACAACACTAAACAATATTATGACAAAGTTGTTCAATGCATTACAATCTCAACATATTATGAAAGTTAGTAATACTGTTGCAGTGCAACGTCTATCATCAATTGAGCAAAATGCGTCACGTACTCTATCGAATCAATGTATTGCTAATTTTAATACATACATTTCTGATGCACAACATCTAAATAATGTTATTGGTGTATGTGTTAATAGTGTTGTTAGTGTCGTAAAGGGTGGTACGTTGCAAGTAACAGATGTTGCTAATTTTGTTAACGTTATTCAAAGTGTTTTCTCTGAAGTTAATCGTCTTAATCTTTCGTCTGTCAATGTTTCAATTCAATCATCAGATCTGATTAAGATCTGTTCTGTGATTCTAGAATCATGTCTTGCAGTTATCATACCAGAAGATAACGTTTTTCAATCTGTTGTTGTGCTTCTTAATTCTGCAGTCAGTATTATAAGTTTTACTATGAACAGCACAGTTTCATTCAATCTTTTTTCTTGTTGTAAAAAGAAGAATTAATCACTACAAAGGCAAAGAAAAAAGATAAGAAAAAAGATAAGAAAAAAGATAAGAAAAACTTCAACAACAGTGCGTTAGTGATTAGTTTTTAGTCCTTAGTGAGTATTTACAAAAGAATGAGTAGAAGTAGTAGAATTAGTATCTGTAATCTTCTTTGTTGTTGTGTATATGTAATATGGGAATGAAAGCGGATAAAATGAACTAAGCGCAGTTTGTCCAATAAAAATTCCCATAAAGATAGGTAAAGTTTCACCAAATCCAATATTTGGATTCTTTTCTAGTTTCTCTGTAACAGTGTGAGCATTTTCAAGACTTTGGCACATTCCAATAAATCCTCCAATGAATGCCATTCCAAAACCAACATTTGAAAGATATATTGCTTCAAGTCCTCGACTAATCATATTCATTGCTTGATAATAAGAGAATGAAACAAGTACTAAGACTGAAAATACTAAAAAAATTTTTATCATTTTTTTATCATTTATTCGTAATCATTTATTATTAGGCAATGGCATTAATTACTAACCATAATGATATTGATTTTGAAATACTTATAAATAAACTATATCGTATGTTTGATGTATTAAGTGTGACATACAAAGACAAAGTTTATGTTAATAGAACAAATTATTGGAATGAACCTACAAAATGGCAAATAGATAATCTATGTATATTCGATCATAATAAAGGAGAATGTCAATCAAATACATATGATAATGATTGTGATCTTAATGATTATTTTGATCCAGATGATGATGATAATATTACATATAATTTTAATACGAGTCTAAAGACTCTATGTAGTTTGTTTTGGCATATCAATATGGAAAATAATGAAATAATTGAAAAGATGACTGATACTGATGATACTGATGATACTAACAAGAACATAGGGAAAAAGAGATTAACACAGTTAATTAAAACAAAAGCACTGACTGATAAGATTCTTAGTTTTTCTCTTGTTATTCCGGATGCTGAAGATAGTAATTGCAATGATCTTATGAAAAATATTGTGTTATATGAAGGAAATATACTCATAGCACACTTCGAAGACAATAAGCGTCGTGATTGTCACAGAGGTGGAAATCATACAAAAGTTAATTTAAGACAATTAAATAATATAGCTCTTCATGGAGTAGTTACTCTATATGATTTTGTTAGTGCAATATACAAAGTAAAATGTCACACAAATTATATTCTATACACAAAGTATATTCTAATTATTTATTAATAGTGTATAGAATATAATTTGTGTATAGAATACACAAAGTATAACTCTAAATTTATATATGATTCATTTAAATAATATTTCAAATAATATTCTGGATGTTTTCAACAAAATCGAATTTTTTAATAAATGTATTTCTGAAGTTTTCATATGCTAAAATACTTTTAGATTTATCAGTATTTCCATACTTATTATGTATATCAATTATAGTTTTTAGTAATCCTTCAACATCATGATTAACAATTAAAGATGAAATTTTAAGAATTTGTTGTTCAACAATCGAATTTGGTGAAACATTAACAGGTGCCATTATATTCTATTTATAAAAGAGAACATAAATAATTTTTAATAATTTTTTTTGTGTGATAATCAAAGTTTAAAATACTTTGTTCATAGAAATACTTTATTAAGTATTTTTAATGAATAAAAGACGACCAAAAAAGACCAAAAAGACGCACAAAAAGACGCACAAAAAGACGAGGAAAGTTTGTTAAACTTTGTGGCACTTTTTTAAGAGCAGGATTTTTGAAACTCTTTTTTAAAATGACTTTTTTAGTTACGATCAGGAAAAATTTTGAATAAAAAAAAATCCCCACACAACTGAGAGACTTCGTCATGTTTTTTTTCTACCAAGTAGGCAAAAAAACATCATAATTATTCGGAATTTTCACCTCCGCCTTTGATCGTCTTTGGAAAAAAAACATGACAAACTTATTACATGGCAAAGTTTAGTAAGAAAGTTTAACAAAAATGACTGAGAAATGACTCACGTTTCTTGGAAAAAAAACATGACGAAGTCTCTCAGTCTCACAAAGTTTAATAAAGAAATACCAAAAATTCAAAGAAAGATCAAATTATTCAAAATAGTTGGTAGACATGATTTCAAATAATTATAATAATTAATGCATTTTTGAGTATAATTCGCAATAAGCGTCAATAATCATATCATTAATTTCCATTCCATTATTTAGAGCTGGTGTATATCTGACAGTATTATTGTTTGCTATTGTTGTTATTATTCCATATTCACTAAGTAATTTCTCAACAAACAACTTATTATTTTTTACTTTGATACCTCTCATTAGACCAATACCACTTTGATTATTGTGATTATTTTTTAATCGATCACTAAAGCGATCACTAAAGCATAGCCCATCGTTGATAACTTTATTGAAAATGTCTTTATTGAGATTGTCTAAAACAGTTGATGCTACAGCGCACGCAAGTGGATTTCCTCCGAACGTACTTCCATATGTTGATATGCTTTTAACATCAGTATATTTCATAATTTTATTGTCTGCAAGAACAACACTAATAGGAATAGCACCACCAGATAATCCTTTCCCAAGCATTAGAATATCAGGCTTAATACCCAAACTTTCTAGATAATACATACTACCTGTGCGACCACATCCACTTTGGATTTCGTCAGCAATCAGAAGAATACCATTCATCTTACAAAAGTCACGTAAAAACAAGAGAGTTTCAGGATTATGTTCTATCATGCCATTTTCCCCTTGAATAGGTTCAATAATATAAGCACAAACATTAGGATTCATAGACGCTTTAATGCCTTTTATTGATGGTATAGCATTAATGAATCCATCTGATAGAGCTCCTCTTCCAAAACGATGATTAACATTTGTACTTGCACTAATAGCTCCCAGTGTTCTACCATGAAAATTACCATAAAACGATACGATTTTGACATGATTATGAGGTATTTTCAAATGTTCGATCCCGTATTTCTGAGAAAGCATGACTGCACACTCAAATGCTTCAGATCCTGTGTTAAGAGGTAATACTTTGTCATAATGTGTCATATATGTGATCTTATCTGCAAAAGTTTGTAGAGGTTCTGTGGAAATAACACCTCCACATGAGAACAATTTACTACTATTTTCAATAATAGTATCAACAATTGGCTTATAATTGTGTCCGAAAATAGTTGCACCATAACCACTAAATGCATCTATGTACTTCTTACCGTCGCGAGTGAATAGCATGGAACCTTGTCCATAGACAACATTTGATAATATTCTTGAATAATTGTTTGCAAGGCTTTTAATCATTATGCTTAAAGGCTTAAAGAGAATATTATTTTTTAATTAGTCTTTTTAAATCATTTTTAAGTACATCATTTTTAAGTACTTCTATAGTACTTTCTATAGTACTTTCTATAGTACTTTCTATAGTACTTTTATAGTATTCTCTTATCAGAATGGATATATCTTTATTATTAGATAAATTATCAGATTTACATAAGTTTTATTATTTAGAAAAGGATACATATCGATATAACATATGTGACGAAAATGCAAACAGCATTGTATACAATGAAAATTATGATACTTTACAATCTTGCCAAATTTATTCTGATTTTAATTGTAAAGAAATAAGTGCAGACAGTATAAATAATTATACATATGCTGATTTTGAAAGAGATGACGGAATAGCCTTTATAAATAAATCTATTTTAGCGCATGCAAATAAATCTCTAAGATCGCAACTTCAAAGAGCAATAATCACATTGTTTAATGATAAAAAGATTTATGGAAATGGATATTCTGTATTTGTAGATATGCTATTTATAATAAACGAGAATCAGGTAATTGTAAGAGATAATTTTAATATTGCTAATGTATTGATATTTAGTAATAACTTTCAATTGTTTATGAGTTATTTAGGAGTAGAATTAGATGAGGTGCAATACTTACATACATCACCAAGTGATCAGAAAGAAGAGATATATAAATATCTTAAATCTAAAAAATATAGTGTATTAATATACAAAAATATAGTATGTCAAAAACCAAAGAAACCAAAGTGCTGAGGGACAGCAAGTTCCTCAGCAAGGGGGCTTTGGGGGACAGCTGTCCCCCAAGCACGCCCCCCACATATATTATCGTGCAGTATGATGATAGAATTATTCATCAAAATTGTAAATATATGATGTCAATCAATAGATTATATTGTAAGATACATAATTATAAATACATTTTTATTGATGATAAAGATCTTTATTATCACCTTCCACCATATTGGATAAAAGTGCAACTTGTATTTGATATATTACAAAAATATCCAGAATGTAAAGGAGTTTTATGGTTAGATACTGACGCATGTGTATTCGATTTAGATAGGTCTCTTGATACATTTTCTGGTAATTTTGTATGTAGTTCAGAATCTCCATTCTGGGATGGTATGAATGCAGGAGTATGGTTAGTAAAAAACACTAGTAATGGACTAGCCATAATGTCATTATGGCTATCATTTTATAATGGAGAATATTGGGAAAAAAGCGATTCACAATGGATATGTAAGGTTGGTGAGTGGGCTGGTATCTCTTACGAACAGGGAGTGTTTAATATTAATATATTAAAACAATATAAAGACATTTATGAAATTAATCATGTTAAATGGTACATGTTAAATAATCGTTTAACATATGATCAAGAAGAGAAGTCTTTTTCTTATCATTTTACTGGAAGTACTTATAAAAAAGCAAAGAGATTTGATCCATTTATTAAGAATATTTTGAAAGTCAATAGTAAATATACGAAAAGAATAAAGAGAAGAAAAGAAAAATACTTAAAATAGGATAAGTGCTGAGATGTTGATGATTACATTGACAACATAGCTCTTGCAAAAAAAATAAAAAAATAAAACTTTGTTAAGAGATTTAACCATACGAATATGCAACAAGAAATTCTTCTTGCTAAATTTAATTTCGTAGAAGTTGAATTACCTGATTCAGACATGTCGAACCACAACAAAAAACAAATCCGCATGTTGGTAAAAAGACAAAGAAATGCTAAAAAGCCCATAAAACCCATAAAACATATGAAAGCCGTTATTTTCTTTGTAAAATATTAGTTCTATGAATAAAAATATTCATAAATAAAAATATTTATAAATACTTATAAATACTTATAAATACTTATAAATACTTCAATAAAACTAATAGAATGTACAATAAGAGTTTAATGCAAGTTGAAGAATTTATGGTTGTTGGTGATCAACTTGTAAACAAGACTCCAGATCCAACCGTTTTTCTTAATAGGAAATTGATTGATTTGCGTAATGCTCTCCTCATTGAAGAAATACGTGAAACGCATGAGGCATATATTGCGAATGATCTTAAAGAAGAAAAAGATGGAATTGCCGATATAGCAGTAGTAACATATGGATATATGCTTACAATAGGTTCATCTTATGAACCTATTAGGAGTATTTCTTATGAAGATCGTGCTAGTATTCTTTCAAGGCTTTTTATTATTTATGATATGATAAGCTCTTGGTCTCTTGAGACTCTCAGGTGTTTTGAGAGTCTCGCAGGACATCTTAGTGAAATTATTAGTCTTCTTGAGGTCTATGGAAAGTTAATTAATGAGAATTTGGAAGATTTAGTGACAATTGTTCATACATCGAATATGACAAAGTTTCCAGAAACTGTTGAAGAGGCAGAATTAACTGTTGCAAAATATGCAAATCACGAGTTATACAAAGGAGTATATTACAAAAAATGCCAACAATATAACAGATATGTTGTTAAGTCGAATAAGGATAAAGTTCTTAAATCAATTAATTACAAGGATCCTGTGTGGCCTTAAATATGAAAATGTATGCTACAGTGACAGCAATTATTGCACAAAAATATGCGTAATTATCATTGATAACATATTGAATACGATCATCAATTGTATCTCTTTGGTGTGTAATTGTAATACCATTATCATTCATAGTCTTATTTACAAAATTTTTAGCATACTGAACATTGTATGGAGGACAACAATAAACCATTATTGGAGTAAGAGAATATAAGAGAATATAAGAGTAGAATATAATAGTATTTTATCAATTTCCTTTATATATCTCTTCTTTACAATCAAGAAAAATGCCACTCTTCAAATGGTAGTCTAGATTGACTAAAATCACTCTCAATATAAGTCAACCAAAAAAAGTCTTTTTTGTCTTTTTCGTATGTTTCAGTCATATCTCCAGTCTGCATCTCTTCAAAATCAATAAGACAAAAGTTGTTTTCTTTGTCAATACAAATATTTCTAAAAGCAAAATCAGTGTGAACTAAATTGTGCTTAACTAAAGTTTGAACGAGATCTTCTAGTTTTGATTGTAAGACTTCAAATTTGAAGTTTTTATAACAATCAATAAGAACATTCGGATATCTTGGTGTAGATGTCAAAATATAATTGTTATTATGATAATGAATAACAAGCCCAAATACTTCAGCCGATTTGTATTTTGCGAGTGCAAGTTCTTTCAAATAATGTGTTTTATCGAGATTATGATTTTCGTAGCCACCATCGACTTCAAACCATCTTCCCATATAATCAAATTTATCAAATCGATAATAGTATGTCTTAAAGACTCTATCTTTTGTAAATTCTAATGTAGCATCTTCTTTGTAAATTGTCTTCTCAATATCTTCTTCTGGTTTGTAAAATGATAACATGCTTTAATTTGACATTTAGTCAATAAAAACTATATTTTTTTATTTTTTGTATATTATGAGTAATACTGGTGTTATATTAACATTGCCCTAAATATTTAGTATTTCTATTGGAAAATCCACTAGAAATCCAAAGTAATTTGTTTAAAAGTGTTTATATTTTAAAATTCTCCAAAATATACAAAAAAATAATACCTGAAAATAGCAATGTAAGCGACTTCAGAGTTCGTTCCGAAGAAATTTAATATCTCAACAATGCGTGATAACGAAAACATATTATTAATTGGTATGGCAAACACTGGTAAATCAACTGTTGTATTAGATTACCTTTATCAACATAAGGATATTCCTGTAGTTACAGTAATATCTCCGACAGAAAAATATGAGAAAATATACTGTAGACATGTTCCTTCAATGTTAATTAATAGTGAATATTACCCAGAATCTATTAAGAATCTACATGAAAGACAATCATTATTAACTAGAGAGATCAGAAATAACCCTAACTACAAAGAGGTTGATCCTAGACTAACAATCGTTTTTGATGCATGTGAATGTTATCTTTCAGAATTGTTAAAAGATAATAACACACGATCTATTATGAATAATAATAGGCATTTAAGTTGTGCAAGTATTTTTACAATTCAGTCTATATTTGGTATTTCGCCTGAATTTAGAAATAGTTTTAAATATGTATTTTTATGTGGAAACACAGACTCGGCACAAAAAACAGTATTGTATGAAACCTATGGCAACGTATTTGGAACATTTGATGAATTTAAACGTGTATATGACAAATATACACAAAATTATGGAGTTCTTGTCATAAATCGCACAAATGGATCAAATAATCTTGAAGAGTGTGTTTTCTGGTATAAGACTGAGCCAGAATTAATTGCAGATTGGAATAACTTTAGATTGTGTCGTGAAGAATTATGGAATACTGATACCAAAGAAGTTTAACAATACTACTACTACTACTACTACTACTACTACTACTACTACTACTACTACATTTATTCGTTGTGATTAATGTGGTCGCAATTCCTCTGGAATGATTTGACTCTGATCAATATGATCATTGATGTTCTTATTATGTCTGCTACATGACACCACATAATACATGCCACTTGCATCAACATATGGCTTGATGAAGGTTCCGCCGACAAGACATCGAGTCTTATCAGCCTTTGTGCATTGACATGTTATTCCTGTCTTATCGACAGAGGCAAGAAAAGCATCAAGAGGAGACAATGATGGCTTGTTCTTAGGTGAAACCTTAGATTCATGACGTGCAACTGTCTCTGGATTGTGATTCTTGCAATAACCATCAGCCATGACAATAGTTGAATGACAAGGCTTTGGTTGTTCACCTGCCTTAGCAAAACACATGCCCTTGCACATGCGTCGAACCTTTGCTCCACCAGCAACAACACGTGGTGTGTTGCTCTCGATCAACTTTGATAGATCTTGTCGTGATTCATTGACGAACTTGTCGACATCTTCGCGAATGTCGTCGGCATTGATACCACAATCAACAAACATCTTCATCATTGTGTCGTGAAGATATGTACTGAACTTATCAACATCTGATTGATCGACAGTAGGCTCAACAGTTTGTTGGATAGGCTCATGAGTCTGTTGAATAGGTTCAACAGTCTGTTGAACCTGTTGAGAAACAGCAGGTTCCTCAATAGGGATTGATACTGATGCTGGCTTAGAAGCTAGACTTCTCAATCCTCCAAGGAGGCGAGGACGGACTGGAGTTGCGATGGGTGCTTGGATGCTAGTCATCTTATTTCCACACTGGATTACGCTATCTTTGGAGGGCACGCGGTTTCAGACAAATTTTTGATCATTTTTTTAAAATTTTGCCACGAAAATAAAATTCTGTGTAACAAAGAAGATTATTAACAATATCAGAGCCTTAATGTATTATTGTATTATGTGGTGTATTGTGGATACATATCATTCATTTCACTTTGTATCTTCTTCAAAACTCATGTTATGTGTTTTGAGTGAATACAATGTATCAATGATTTCGTTAATGATCATCGATTGTTGTGCTTGAAACGTATTATATTTATGAGCAACACTCTGTCCACAATAATGTTCACACAATTGGTCTGTTGAAAGAATGCTCTTTAAGATATATTGTTGTATAAAATTAATATCCAGAGAATCCATTGTTTCTGGGTTAAATGCAGGGAATTCTTTACAGTAGTTAAGAATGTGTTCTCTGATGATTTCTTCATTGCTTGTTTTTGATGACATATTTGCCGACATATTTGTTGGTGCCATTGTTGTCTTTCCATAATTATGAAAGAAAAATTTCAATCATTTTTTGATGAATTAATTATTTATATTTCAATCCTTGAGATTGAAATATCTTCATATATGTTTGCTTATTAGTATCATTAGTATCATTAGTAGTATTAGTATTAGTGCTTAATAAAAATTTATTAAGATCTAATGTGAATCCATCTTCAGTCTCATTAGTACAATTTAGAATTATTTTATATATGTGTTGAGTTTCTGAAAAGTTCAATTTATCACTATTAATTAGACTTGCACATTCTTTAGCAATTGCATAATAATGATTGCCAGTATGATTAGTATGCATATTTAGGACTTTTAAATACTTTTACTAAAGTATTTTTGTAAAAGTATTTTTATTTTTCTTCACTTATATTAAGGTTTATATTCAAATAAAGATTATATTATCATACTATCATACTATCAAATGACATCTACATTATATCAGTTGTTAAATCAAGACATTGAAATTAATGAACAGAATAAGGATATTATTTTAAATGCTCCTGATGATACGATTAAGCAATTATATCGTCAAGACCCTCATGCGGGTATGTCAAGATCAAAAATAATACGACAAACTCGTATTCGTCAATTGAATAAAATGAGATTATATTCAACTGAATTAAATGATAAACTGACTTTAATCTTTCCTGATCATCCCAAATTACTTATAAAATAGATACACTATATGTTGGCGATTTTTAGTATAATTTAGTATTTGAACTTTAACTCATATATTATTATAATGAATACTCAACAAGAACAAAACGTATATAGTACCTATAAATGTACTATATGTAATAAGAAATTTAAGACAAGACGTGGATATATTTACCATTGTAATAATGATGTGTGTGAAAAATATCAAAGTAAATTAGAACGCAGGTGCCCAAAATGTTTATGTAAATTTAAATGTAAAACTTCTCTTGAATATCATTGTAATTATAGTGTATGTGAAAATGCTATAAATAACCTTATATGTAAATTATGTGAACATGAGTTTTCTTCTAAGAGATGTTTACAAAATCATATATTAAAAAAAGTTTGTTTGAAAACAGATAAATCGCAACGAGCATTAATAAGTTTTCAAGCTCATAAACAAAAAATTTGTCTTTCTAATATTCCTAAATCCTTAGATCTTTCTAATATTCCTAAGTCCTTAGCCTTAGAAGATTCTAATAATATTCTTAAGCCTTTAGAATCAATAAATCCTTTAATAGAGAAACCTCTGATTAATAATAATTCAGAGACTTATGAGCCTCATGGCGAGACTCATGAATCTCAACAAAAAGAGACTCAACAAGGAACTCATATAATATTTAATTCTCAGAATCAGACTAATCTTAATAATTTGACACAGAATAATTATATTATTCTTGCGCCTTCGATATCAGAATCGAATGATCAATCATCTAATGAGAATATGTCAAAACCATTACCTTTTGCTAAGAATATTGAGATGAAATATGCGGTTGAAAATATTGATACGATAATATATGATGCATTAACAAAATACGGAGAATCTATTGAACATACAATTAAGAATATTAGTTGTAATCCGCATAATCCTATACACAATAATATATATGCCGACAATGCATCTCTTAGAAATAATATGTGTAAAATATTTAATGGAGAAAAATTCGAACATATGCCAAAAGATAAGGGAATATCTCAACTCATTGAGTCGCACATTAATTTAATTGACAAGTATATTGAGGATCATAATGATAAATTTCAAACTGAAAAAGGCAAACGTGATATAAAAACTTATAAAGATCATATACGAGAACTGAACTATTTGAATGGAAAAGGTGTTAAATCGAAACGCAAGAAAGATCTTGAGATATCAATATTATCTATGTTATTGAATATTGGAGAATCTATAAATAAACCAGAATGGTTGAAGAATCTTGAAATGCAATATAGAATGTATAAGTTTACACTAGATCATCTAAAGAGCGAGGTATTCAAAGACAGAGATATAATATTGAAACAACTTGGGATAAGTAATACTGATAAGTGTTTTGAATCGTTAATTGCTGTTGTTGAGGAAGGATATCAGATGGGTGCACCTTCTATTGGAGATGCAATTGCGACGATTAAAAGTGGTAAAAGACCAGAGTGGTCTAACATATTTAGAGTACAATGATACTCTCTATGTGCTTTTATGTGCCTCTATATTGCAGAGTATTTCAGAGTATTTCAGAGTATTTCAGAGTATTTCAGAGTATTGCAGAGTATTTTGTTTTTATATATGTATATTTATATACAACAAGTGCAAAGAAAGTAATAAGATGAATGATATTACGACACAAGTTCAGAACGGACTTATAAAAGGTTTATGTTACAAAAACGGAAAATATGAATTAAAGAATAATATTGTTTGGCCACAATCGCCTGTTGACTCATATATTACATTGTCTGCAGGTGACGTGTTTGATGGAAAGGGTAAAACTATTAAAGTTTATGATTCTTGTGTAAGTTACGGATTGTTTAGTTGTATAGGAACTTTAAATAAGAATATAAGAATAAAAAATTTTACAGTGTACTCTTTAATTCAGCCATCAGGCGGTTCTATTGTGAGACAAGATGGAACATATTTTAAGGTACAAAATTGTACACATGATGGACAAACATTAGGATGTGGTGCAGGTGGAATTTGTGCACAGGACTGCATGAATTTTACAATATTTGATTGTAAAAACATTGGTGATGTTAAAGGAGGAGAAAATGGTGGTACCGGAGGCATAGTAGGATCTGGATCTTCATATTTTACTGTATGTAAGTGTTCAAATGTCGGTGATGTTGGTATTGATGTTGGAGGTTGCGGAGGTATTGTTGGATCATATTGTAGTAATTTTAATGTATATAAGTCGCATAATAGAGGAAATATTGGACAATACAGTGGAGGTATTGTTGGATCATTTTCATATTTAAACATTAATATTGTCAAATGTACGTCAAAAGGAGATCTATTATACAATCGAAATGGTACTGGTTACGATAGTGCTGGTGGTATTTGTGGCGAATATTGTGGATATGTGCCAGCGACAGGTAATTTAAATACAGGACCTCTTACAGTAACGATTAATGAATGTCAATACGTAGGAAATATATATGGAAATAATTGTGGAGGCATTTGTGGAAATTATTTCGGAAATGTTATTTTGCAAAATAAATCAACGGAATCGTTTCAATCAAATATAACATATACAGTTAGTAATTGTATAACTAAGTGTAACATTTATGGATATAATTCAGGCGGTATATTAGGATCAAATGTGCTTAATCTTGGAAATTACACCACTGGTGGTACCACCAATTATAAAAGTACTACGACAAGTTTATTGAATTTGATAGATTGTGTTCATGATGGAAATATATATAATGATGTATGCGGAGGGATGATAGCAGAAAGATTTGGTACGCTTCATGCTACACAAACTAATAGTACTAACACATTCAGCGCAATTATTAGTAATTGTATAAACCATGGTTCTATAAGCACGTTAATATACGGTGCTGGCGAATCATCAGGGATTGTAGGAATAAGCGTATCTTCTCCAATGACGATTATGAATTGCTATAGCACAGGGCATATTTATGCTGGTTGTGACGGGATATGTGGATCGACATCCAGCAGTGCACCTAACATTCCATCAGTTACTAATTGTTATAGTACTGGATATGTTGATAGTGGGGCTTATGGAATAACAAGTCAAACAGGAACACTAATAACATTGACTAATTGTTATTCAAGAGATACGAATACATCAAAAGGAGGATACGATTTGCATATAATTAAAGGACATCATCAAAGTGCATTACCATTAAATGTGTGGAAGAATGTGAAACATTCATATCCTATCCTTAAAGCTTTAAGATCATCTCCGTGGTCAGAAAAGAGTTACAACAAGTATTTGAATGTTCCAGAATTGGGGAACAACTAGGATGGGGGACAGCTAGGGGGACAGCTAGGGGGACAGCTGTCCCCCATAACCCCCTCGCTGGAGGAACATGCTGGTGGGGGACAGAATGTCTGCCAATTAGAAATTTGCACCACCAACTAGAACTTCTTCACCTAATTCTGGAATATATCTAGTTTCTCCAATAATAGTAGGTGCACCTACCTTTGGTAATGATCCAGAAGATGACAATCTTGTTAGTAGATACAATGTAGTAAATGTAACAGCGTTAACGAGTAGGATGATTTTTACGAAGTCTGCTCTTTTGTAATCTCTGTCAAATAATTTCCCTTCAACAAAAACTATAAGAAAAGTCAATAATGATACACCTAAAGCTATTCCTATGTTTCTTAACATGTCTGAAGAGAATGTCTAGAATGTTTAAGTGTATATTTTGTGTAATATATTATTAAAAACACTAAATAACGCAATAATTACTATTATTACTATTATTACTATAGTTAAGAATCATTAAAAGAATCATCAAGAGTCAGTAATATCCGGTTTGATTGCAACTAATTCATATTCAAGAACACCTTCTTGCCAATCTACAGTATCATAATTAACAATATTACCAACAAGAGCAGGACTATACTTGCTTATATTTGGATAAAGATGTGCAATGAATTTATTTACAATATATTCACAAGAGTATTGTGTCGTTTTTGGTAAGAAATGCACATAATTGTAGAATCCACTTTGATCAGCACCATGACTATAACAACAATCATCGTAATTACCAGTATCGATTTGATACAATGGTCCAATTTGAAGTCGTATTCTTTTGTCTTTAACAAATTGTGATATGTCAAGATTTAATGAATGCAATGATGTTATTGTAGAATAACAAATTCTGCACAATTGTTTACTATCATCATCACAACCACGAGAAACACCTCTTTTTTTTTTACATAACTGACAATCAATGACACTTAAACATCCTGCACATTGCACTGTATGTTCGAAACGTTTCTCAAAACATGATTTACAATATTGATAATTATTAAATGTACTGAACGTTTTTGAACATTTTATGCATGCGTTATATGTCATTATATTAACATTATTGCACTTTTCACACTGATAACTATTATCAGCTATCTTAATCATTTTACGTTTTTCAGAACACTTAATGCATTTTATTGTAGATAATGTTATGGTAAACTGATATTGGCACTTACAACATGTCATATTACTTGTTCTATGAATACTATCATCACTACCATCAACACATTTGTTGAGGCCTATTTGCTTACAACTTGGACATATAAATTATCTTTGTATTGCCATTTCTTTATTTTTTTTACTACGAAGGCAGATAGGATATATCACAAAGTAAAATAAATTTTTTTGAAACATTTTTATTCTTTTAAATGATTATTTAAAAGTTACCTTATTAAGTGTTTCATTTTTGCGTCCTGAAATAGGAAGTGTGCTCTCAATTATTTCCGATAATGTCTTATAGTCACCGTCATGACATTTAAATTTCATCCATGATGAAACATCAGATATGCAACTGTCCTCTATGTCGCAATGTACCATACTTGAATCGTACAAATGCACATTACCTTTTTCAACTTGATTAATATTTTCCTTCTTGCATTTTCAATAGAATTTGCAAGTACACTAATTCTATATTTTCCACCAAATGTCCATACAAATTCGTAAATATCGCTATTGACATTATCGTTGTATTTGACACTTTTTCCAGTTGGTGAAATAGTGATTGAATACTTTCCACCTACTATAACACAAAAACTTGATATCCTAAGATATTTAGTTCTTCTTTCAACTTCATATCAAGAGGATTATCCAAATTTATTTTTAGTGGATTCTTTATGTCAGCGGTGGTGAACAAGTATTCGATACGCTCTTTTTGCATTTCCCTGATCTTATCAGTATTAGATTTTTCGTGCACGGCCATTTTTTTCAATGAGAAAAGAGGCAGGAGGAACATTAAGTGCTTTATCCATTACGTTCATTGCTTCAATTGCTTCTATTGTTTCCATTACTTCAAATTATTGATAAATAGTTAAATAAATTTTTTTATTTTTTTTCAGATAACACAAACTTTATGCAAGCAAATAATTGGTTCATTCAAATAAATTAAGTTCTAAATTTTCGTTAGATCTTTTAGAAGAAGTAGTAGAAAAAGTAGAAAATTTACTTTTGCAATCGTTATTATTACAATAATATGTTGACCAAGAAGGGAACATATCAGCATTACAATATTGACATACAATTTTTCCCAAGGATTTAGTTCTGCATTTAATGTACTGTAAATAATTGTATCTGTCTTTATGTGATGCATTTTGTATAAGTGCAGTAAGGTTTTCTAAAGTATTTAAAGCATTCGAAGTATTCGAAGTATTATCCATTATCTTTGTATAAAATTATATTCTTTATATATTATATATAAATGAGATGATTATTCATCAAATATGGTTGGGATCTAATAAGAGACCAGATATTTGGATGGACAATGTGAAAACATTTTGTGAGAAATATTTACATACTTATATGTTATGGACTGAAGATAATTTAATTGAGTTAAAAAATAAGAAATATTACGATATAATGACTGCATATTGTGGCAAAGCAGATATAGTGAGATATGAATTGTTGTATAAATATGGTGGATTATACATAGATGCAGACATGGTTATTGTTAATGAGGAACGATTTAATATGATAATAACAAAATTTGAAAATTCAGAGTATGATATTTTAATAGGTAAAGAACCAGATACAAGATATATTGCGAATAGTATTATGTTTGCAAGAGCAAACTGTTCTTTTTTAAAGAAAGTTATATCTGCAATCCCATATCGTGATTTTACTAAAAATGTTTATAAGATTACAGGGCCTTGTTTAATTACTGATATTTATAACGATATTAGTAGACGATCAAAAAAGAAGGTTAAAGTATATGATTCGAATGTGTTTTTTCCAGAAGGATGGAAAAAGAAAAGAAATGTAACAGAACATACAAAGATAAATTTTAATCCAGAATCTGTTACTTTTCAATATGGCTATTCAACAAATGGGTTAGCTGACTTAATTACTTAATTACTCTGAATTACTTCTTGACTGGGCTCATGAATTCATTGACTGGACTCTTGACTAGATTCTTGAATAGAAGGTAATCGTGTGTTAATCTGAATAGGCTTCCAACCACGAAAGTCAACATTAATTGGTTTTTCGACCATTGTCAGTATAAATGTTGAATTCTCAGAAGAAAAATCAATACTACAATAGTATTCATCTGTGTGACCAGATGGTACAGTATTGAAATACTTGTCTAACATTTTTCCATTTTCTTGGATATTAGCCGATGTTAGAAATTTCCTGAGTTCATTAGTGACAGTTTTAAAGATAATCTTTGAATTGTGTGTAATAATGCGCATATAGTTTTTATCTTTATGTTGTTCAACATATGCAGGACTCCACTGTGTGGAAGAAGAGGTACTATATGTTCGCAAATATGGTATAATCTGAACAAGACTATTTGTTTCAGTATTAATAAGTAAAGCATTACCACAATGATATTTTCCAAAAGCCATCTTAGATTCATTAGACTCATTAGATTTCATTTTTTTCTCTATATGCCTCTTTGCCTCTCTTCCTTTGTAACAGTAATTATTTTTATTATATTTTAAAATTGCTTATTAAAAATTGCTTTTAATATGAATCTCTAATCTTGTACATAAAGATAGAGATAGAGATGCACATTTCAAAATATTATGACGAATCACAGATACCTGAATTCAATAAGATATATAAAGGTAATGCATTGAAAAAATTATCTAGTAAAGGTAAATGGCAATCTCGACCATTTACTTTAAAATCTAATACTCATAAAAAGCTTATTTGGCTAATGTATAAACATTATAAACATATAACAGCAATAGATCTTAATTATGTGAAAGATCTTTTACAACGTGAAAAGTATGTAGATTAATTATACAACTAATTACTGATGATATAATTGACATATCAACAGTAATTCTTGAAAAGTTATATTATGATTGTAATATGTTTCTACTGAAATTTGTAATAATTAACTGCATTCATAATATGATTACAAAGAATATAAAATCTACAGATAATGATATTTTAAATTATTATCTGGCTATTATTAATTTTTTCCAAGATATTTTTGAGTCAGATGATATTGAGAATTATATCCAAATATTGCAATTTTTAATGCAGATTAGGAATAATAATGATAATAGTTCAAATATAGAACATATAATAACTTATTATTTAACGAAGAATATATGGAATAATTTCAGAAATATTATAGATGTTTATAATTCTATTATTAATAATAGTAATTCTATTATTAATAATAGTAATTCTATTAATAATTGTAATATGACTGATATATTATCATTCTTTTCGAATGGTATAAATTATGAACTCTTATTATATTCATTTTGTGAGGACTTATAAGTCTTATGAGTCTTATAAGCCATTAAGAAGTATGTTGCGAGCTTCATGTAATGATATTAATTTTGATTGTTTATTTTGGTGGTTGTTTCCACCACTTTGATTTCTTTGAGGATTTTCTAATTTATGTCCTCTGATTGTTCTAACTCTAGAACAATCTAAACACCAACTTTTAAACTTGTTACTATCCATAAATGATTTATGTGCGCGTAAACGAATTTAGATAAACTCTAAATATATTCTATAAAAAGAAAAGAAATTGATAAAAAAATAAAAATGCTAAATAATTACTAATATACTAATATACTAATAGGAGTATTAGAGAGATGCCAATTCCAATGAACTGTAACGGATGTGGTAAACCGATGGTACATAAATATGATGAATATTTAACTGCAGTTAAGAAATACCAACAACAACAGCAACAGCAACAAAAGAGTGAACAAGAAAGAAGTCCAGAATTTATGGCAATGGCTGAATTGTGCATTTGGAATGACTGTTGTAGAGCGATGTATCTAAGTACTCATGATATTGATGCACTCATTCAATGACCATTATTATTATTATTTCTCTCACTTTGACCTTCATTAAATAATCATTGATTATTTTTCCTTTGTATTCTAGGAGAAAAAATGATTAAAAATTAGGCTCTCAGCCATAATTATCTTTGTTATTGCGAACCCTTGTGCATAAGCAAAGATGGAGATCATGCCAATCAGCATCATTTGTCAAGCGAAGGATATCATGGCTCAAGCTTGTTTTGAGAACATTGAAGAATCGGCAGGTACGATTCTTGAATCGATTGCAAACAGTGGGATGATGTGTACTTTAAGTATTCCATCTGCTGGGACATTCGAGACAGGAACAGACTTGTGTGTCGCGTTCGATGATCTGATCGAACGCACGATTCCTCAAGACGACAACGATCGTCTTGACTGGTTCTTACAACAACACATGACTGTTTCAGCAAATCAATCTGTTTACACATGGATTGTTCCTTATTCCCTTGAACAAGTGGAGGTTGAGGAAGGTGACACACAGTCAATGTGGACATTGTTGATCAAGACGATCTTGTCTGCAAATCCTCGAGGGGTTTATATCCGACAAGTACCAACTGGAGTTGAAGTCTCAACAATTGCATCGACAATTACTGAGGCTCGCCGAGCGCTTGTTAATTTTTGCAAGCGCGGACTTGGGTCTTTTACAGAACGTAGCAAACAATTCTTCTGTTTTAATGAGGCTCAGATTCTTACATTCAAGGTTCCAATCTGCGACATTAACTTGGGAACAACTGAGATAACAATGCCTCTGCCGACAATTGTTGATCCGATGGATCAGAATGTACAAAAAGTACTACAATTGCATCCGCAAATTGCCAATGACCTGTTTGGGTTCATCTCCCCAACAGAGGAGTATGTCCATATTGGTCTTCCAACAAAGACATGGAAGTCAAAGTGTGATTGTGGCTCAGTTCACGAGGTGCCATTGTCACTATTGAATGACAAAGCATCACTTTCACATAATCCTGCGTTGTACTGTCACACTGTGCACAAGGTACATGCGATATATAAGACATGCACATGTGGTAAGGTGTTTTTCCTTGCCAATGATCGTGCTTATACTGCATGTCCTACGTGCAAGAAATAACAAAAGATCTAAAAAAGAAGTAGTCATAGAAGCAATCATAGAAATAGAAGAAATAAGAGAAGTAATAATAGGGTAAAGTTCTTTGTATATAAGAAAATATCACATCCCCAAAGTACATAATATAATCATTAAACTTTTTTATCATTTATGTCTATATACTCTTCATTACTTAATCTTTGGCAGTTTTGGTAGATTCTTATGCCAATAAAAATCCTTCACTTTGCGTTTTGGCTTTGGGTGAGGAAATAGAGGCAACAGACTTGCACCTTCCTCAAAAGACAATTGAATGATCTTTTTCATTTCCTTCGGAAATGGATGATCCTTCTTTGTACTGATCTCTGATGACATCTTCTGCGTCCTTGTCATATATAAGTCACATTAGTGAATTTTAATCATTTTTTCTTTGATTTTGGATCAAATAAATTTTCTCTGCTTATGTCTATTTAGACTCTTATTAATTGGTTATGATATTGTTACATAAATATTCATAGCATTTATAGCATTCGTTACATGCATATAAAAAATAATATACACAAATAGTTATACTCTAGATAAAATGTCAAGTGAATTACAGAATGTTAATCTTCGTTTCGTGTTTGACGAAACTGAACCAATATATGATGATAATGCTATAGAAGATTTTATTTATGGTAGATCGAATTACTTAACATATAAGGATTCTACAGTAAATTTATATCGTGATGACGATAATATTTATTATATTTTGATAGATAAAGCTAAGACATTTATTGGTAATCCTGATCAAATAAGTATGACTGTGAGCAAAAAAGATGTATATAATATGCTTGGTTATGATACACAAAGCGAATCTCCGTCGACATCGAAAGATCTTGAAGAACTTAATAATCTTGGAGACGAAGATGCTGAAGATAATGATATCGATTCCGTCAGTGATTCTGATATTGAAACATATAATGAATCGAAGACATCTAATGCATCCGAAGTATCGAAGCCATCAGGAGCTTCTAAATCAAAAGCAGTACATTATTCTTCAAAAAAATTAAATATGGATGATTTAGATCTTCCAGATTGTATAGACTAAATGCTATAAATGCTATTAATAATATAAATGTTATTAACGATATAAATGATATATGTCAACAATAAATACAATAAAAAGAGATTTAATATTAGACATTAATAACATCAATTTTACATCTATAATATCCACATCTAGCGGATATAGTGTTGTATGGAACGGTAAATATAAGAATATTCCATGTGCTATTAAAATGTCGATATTAAATACTGGTTATCATTATGATAAAGATAATAATTCCTTTATGAATAATAAACATTCTACAAATGGCTTATGTGGCTTATATGGGTCACTTTCAAAAGTTTTTGAAAGTGATGCACATAAGCCGTTTTATCATACAATGTTTAAGAATAAAAGAGCAATATCTAAAAGAAAATTTGAATTAGAAGTTAATAACCAAGAGATGATAAAGGATTATGCACCTGCCATATATACATATGGTATAATATCAAAAGATCATATTGATTATTGTTTTATTGTAATGGAATTGATGGATATTTCTCTTAGAAGATTATTATTTAGGAGATTATTATCAAATGATGAAATAAAAATATTGAATGCAATGTTGGATAGTTTTCATGAGAAGTATTTTCATGGAGATTTGAAATGTAATAATATTGCTTACAAAGACAAAAAGTTTTACATACTTGATTGTTTAACTATAAAAAGGCATGAAGGAGATTGTTCTTTAATAGCTAAAGACAATAGAAAATTGTTAAAAGATTGGGAAAGAACATTAAAACAACAATCACAAAATTCTCATTCTTAACGAATGAAATTAATTACTCTACAAAAAAGAAAATTCTAAATATATTCAGAAGTATCTTTGATTTTTCAATATTCATGTTTATATTTTATTTGCCTCCCCAATTAGTTCTAAAGTTTTCAAGAGGATCATCATAATTTATATTTAATTTTTGAAATAGATCATTTCTTATAAAAAGCATATTACCTGTATGTAATACAAATTTATATCCTTTTTCAGTTCCTAAATCAAATGTTGGTTTAAATCCTGTTCCATCATATTTTCCAGACTGATGAATATAAAAATTATTATCAGTATTAACAGAAGAATTTATTTCAATAATAACAATTTTTGGCTTATAAAAAATTAAACTTTTCCAAACTTGATAATCATAATTATCAATATCAATTGATAATACATCAAAATCAACTGGTATATTTGTATGTTTTAATAAATTATCTAAAGAATTTTGTGTATCGTTGTGATCTACGAACGCATTTATAGGAATAATATTTTTATATGTTTTTGTAGTGTTTAATAAATCATTAAATTTTAATTCATCTCCTTCAATAAATATTGCATTAAATCCTTTTTTTACTAAATTAAAAGTATTTGAAAGATAAATACCATCCCATGCTCCAAATTCACATACCCAACCACTATTAACACTAATAACTAATCATTAGAAAATTATGCTTTGTATAGGCAAGATATATAAAAGATGCATTTTATAATGTCTTACATAAGGAAAGGATTAGTACCAAAAGGTAAATATAAGCTTCAAATAGATGATACCATAATTGAAAAAGATATTAAATCACTAATGGATATAGAGGATGATATTGATACATTAACATATATATTAAAATCTAATGGAATTATATTAAGGGGTGGACTTTCTTATAATTACAAAGAGTATTTTCCAAATGTTAAAAACATTGATATAGTTTATTTGCCAAATGACGGATATATAATATCTTCAGAGCAACAGAATAACGATCTACATTTGAGACATATTATTACAGGAAGTAATATTCCTTATATCAATACTACTGAATATGTATACAGTGATTTAAAAACGTCTGAGGAAATATTGAGACTTTACATAATTGATGCGTAAAGTGAAATTACTATTCACTATTCTGGCAAAATTAATTGACAAATGAATAACACCATTTTTCTACATATGGCGATATCCAATTTTTTGGATTAAAATAACTTAAGAATGATAATGCAACATATTTATGACTTGACCAATTACCATCACGTTTAACATTACTATTGAGCAATGGAAGATATACAAGCTTACAAAACAAAAATAATCCAACACTTAAATAAATGTAAAACAACAATAAAAGATAGATCAATTGCATTCTTTTTGTACACTCTTTGTTCTTTTTTGTATACTTTTATGGATAGATAAAAATAATTTAATATTGTACTTTGGTATGAAAAAGACGACCAAAAAAGACGCACAAAAGACGACCAAAAAAGACGACCAAAAAAGACGACCAAAAAAGACGACCAAAAAAGACGCACAAAAAAGACGCACAAAGTTTGTGCTTCTTTTTTAAGAGCGGGATTTTTGAAACTCTTTTTTAAAATGACTTTTTTTGTTACGATCAGGAAAAATTTTGAATAAAAAAAATCCCCACACAACTGAGAGACTTCGTCATGTTTTTTTTCTACCAAGGAGGCAAAAAAACATCATAATTATTCCGAATTTTCACCTCCGCCTTTGAACGTCTTTGGAAAAAAAACATGATGAGGTAGTTCATCATGTTTTTTTTCCAAAGACAATCAAAGAAGAATAATGTTCTATATGATTATTAATATATTATGAGTATATTGCTAAAACAGCTATTAAGAATGATGCAAAATAAAGTACATAATAATATTTGTATGCATGTCCGTAATATGCTGTAGGTACAAGAAGTAAAATTGCCAGAAATAACAAGATTATGTTCATTTTCTTATATATATAAATAAAAGAAAATAATAAATAAACTTTTCAATCAGCTTCTTTTTTGAAGAAAAACTTTTTGTGAAACAGGATTCAAAGTTAGAATCCTGATTTTTTTTACAACATGGCTTTTTAACATGACTTTAACATCTTAAATTAGTTTTTTAACATCTAAATTCGTTTTTTTTAACATCTAAATTAGTTCGTTTTTTATATTGAAAAAGTATTTAAAAAAGAAGTGGAAAAAATTGACAAAGTGTGGTATGGAATTATTATATATGAGTGCAACGCGACTTCTATTTTTGAAGGACTTTGTTAAAGAAACTTTTTTGTGAAACAGGATTCAAAGTTAGAATCATGATTTTTTTTTACAAATTCAATAATTTGATTTCTGCGCGCGCGCGGAAAATTTTTAACATGGTTTTTTAACATGGCTTTAACATCTAAATTAGTTTTTTTAACATCTAAATTAGTTTTTTTTAACATCTAAATTAGTTCGTTTTTAACATCTAAATTAGTTCGTTTTTTATATTGAAATTATATATGGAAATATTATATATGAAAATGTTGAAATCAAAATCTAACAATGTGTGTCCACATTGTAATATTACAATGTCAAAGAGTGGTTTAAATTAAATGTATGTTTAAATAAAGTGAAATGCATATGTCCTAAATGCAAAGATGAATTCATAAATAATAGAAGTCTTAAGTATCATATTACTAATAATGTATGTGAGAAAAATAGACAAGAGCATATAAATTCACCTTATGTGGCAGATGTTCAATTGAATAATCCAATAATCTTACAATAATAATTGTAAGATTACAATTATTAATAATATTGTTCCGCCAAAATTTTTAGATAGATCTTATGATTATGAATGGTTAGAAAAATATGAATTGAATTTATTGCATGATACTATACGTCATCATCCAGCTGATCCAATAAGACATTTTATTGAAAAGACGACATGTAATATAAATAAGCCACTCTATAATACTATATATTTGAAAAGTAATAAAGAAAGTATTATTCAAGTTACCGATGGTAAAGATTATGTATACATTAGTAAGAAACAAGCAATAAGGGATCTTATTGAAAGAACGAGAGATATTTTGCAAGAATATAAGGATTCAGAACAAAATATTCCAGAAAAGTTCTGGGAAAAATGTAATAGTTACTTAGAAAATGTAGATAATGATAAATCAGAACAAATGGAAGATTTAAGAACTGAAATAGTTGTAATGTTATTAAACTTAAGTAAAGGAATGTTTACAGATGAATGGAAAATTAAGTTAAAAGATCAAATTGAAATGTATAAAAATATACTAACAGAAGACTAACAAGAAGACTAAAAAATGATTAAAAATTTCTAATGTTTGTAGATTTCGTAAAAGAGATCATAGAGATGGCTGATACTCTTGAACATTTTGTCAAAGAGAATCCTTGGACTGACAAAGAAGATCATTGTCCGGGGAGAATAGCAAATTTGATGCTTCGAATAGCTAACGATGGGCACTTGAATATTGCTACAAAGACATGGGCGCATGAAGTTATGTTCCATTATCTTCCTATCAAGAATTATCTGAATTGCATTTTGAAACTTTCAAAAGACTGGATGGAAACAAACAAAGTGACAATCAATTTCAAAGATGGTATTTCAATCGTTTTATTGTTTGAGACTGAAGTTCAAGCTTACAAGGCGATTGTCCACATTAACAATGAAATTTACAAGCACACTATCAAGAATCGCATCTAATTAGTTCATAATAATGTCTAAAATATTGTTCAGAAACACAATCACTTGATGTATCATCACATATACAATCATCGAAAATGCATTCTCCAGAAATATTTTCACATTCTTTGAACATTCTTCTACTGTAATGCTCACTGAAATATAAGCGTTTGTGTGTGCATGTTCTTTTATTTACCAAAATGTATTTGCCAGTTTTAGATGAATAATAAACTTTGTCACATACGAAATTTTCTAACATAGACACTGCGTTATCATAATTATGAGCGCCATCTTCACCTTCACCTTCACCATCACCATCATCACCTTCATCACCTTCATCACCTTCGCCATAATCATAAACAAAAATATCATTTTTATAATCAATATTGATTGGTTTTAAATCTTTTTCAACAATATCTTTTTCTGAAATTTCTACAAAAGTGTTACCGACTTGTGTAAAATACATTTATTTAGTGATTATTTGCTGATTATTTGCTGATTATTTGCTGATTATTTGCTGATTATTTGCTGATTATTCTTTTAAAATTTTATCATTTTTATTGATATATCTAAAAATACATAGATTATCTCTTTTTTATTTAAAAAATAAAATAAATATTTTATTTAATTAAATTAAAAAACAATTATGGAAATTCAAACATTACCTCCAAATTACGATGAACACGATCAACATAAAACCATTTCGACTGAAGCTCAAACATTAATTAATACTATTATCAATAAAATATATGATAGGACAATAAGTTATATGTATTGTTATGGTTTTAGTTACCACGAAACTAAATGCGAATCGTTTTATTATGATTTGCTATGTAAGAAATTTAATGAAAATGGTTTTACTGTTAAAAGAGTTAAAAGTGATAAAAGAGATAAAATTGATTGTAAAATTATTATATATGCGCGAGATTATGAGCATCGGCAACCAAAGAGGTCATTATTCGGGAGAATAATTGCTCGTTTCTAAAAGATCAATTAATATAATCAATACACTCAAATACAATTTAAATAATCAATCTTAAGAGATTTATTTCTTCTGACTTTGTTTTTAATTTTTTCTGGACTAAATATATAAATGACGACAGACTTAAGATCAGGATTAGTCTCAAATACGGATTCACATTTGAGTCAATATATAAGTGCAACTCAAATTGGTCTATCTACAGCGTATACTTTTAAGCTTAATCAAAATATTATTTGGCCTTTAGCATATAGTTTACCAGTAAATGATTATGTTATCAAATTAATAGATGGTGATATATTTGATGGCTCGGGGTATAAAATTATTTTTGGTAGTGGTAATGGGCCAAATTGTGGAATATTTATAACAGATTATGGTAATATTACAGCTGGACAGTATCCAGTTATCAAAAATTTAACTATTGAATCAACAGTTATGGCAATAGTTAATATAGGAGGTGGTGGTTTTGTTAGAAATGGTTATTACAATTTTATAGCATTAAATTGTAATCATGTTGGAGCAATAAACAGTATATATGGTGGAGGCATATGCTCACAACCTTTTGCCATGTTAACGAGCGGTACATCTGGATATCTTAAAATAGTTGGATGTAGTCAAACAGGAAATATTATAGGATCAAACGACGGATCTGGTGGAATTATTGGAGGAGGAATTTTAAATAATAGTAGTAATAGAAATAGTCCTGTTGTGACATTTATTATAGAGCAATGTTATGTAAAAAGTATAGCTAATGGCCTAAATATTGGAGGAATTATTGGAGGTGGAGATAATGTGGGATGTATAGGTAATGGATTTGGAGTTCAAGGATTTGTATCTACAGGATTTATTACAATTAATGGAACTATACAAAATTGTGTATTTGAAGGAACATTGTCAGGGAAAAATTGTGGTGGTATATGTGGAGGAGGAGATACAAGTGTAAATTCTTCTACACACGGTGGAGGGTGTATTGGTAATGGATATGATGATGCTAAATCACCTTCTATTACATTAAATATTAATAATTGTCTGATAAAAGGCTCAATTTATGGTCGCAATTGTGCAGGAATTTGTGCAGGTGGCGACATTATTAGTGCAGGTGTTTTTGGTGCAGGATGTATTGCTAATGGTTATAATTATACTAATACTAATACTAATAATAATAATAATCAAATCAATGTTAATTTTATTAATTGTAATGTAGAAGGAGTAATATATGGTAATAATTGTGGAGGAATTTGTGCTGGAGGTGACAATAATGGCACAAGTAGTTTCGGAGCTGGATGTATTTCAAATGGATATAACTATCATGGAACTTCAATTATTAATATCAAATTCGACAATTGCAAAGTTTGTGCATTGATTTCCGGAAATAATTGTGGAGGGATCTGTGCAGGCGGAGACAATTATAAATCTGGTGGAGCAGGTTGTATTGGCAATGGTTATGTTGGTACAGACAGTGAATCTATGTCATCGTCAAACATAACAATTAATTTTATTAATTGCCATCTGGAAGGTTCACTAAGTGGAAACAATTGTGGAGGAATTTGTGCAGGAGGAGAAAATAGAAATGGAGGAAGTTACGGAGGGGGTAGTATTGCAAATGGCTATACAATATCTTTATCAAATGTAAATATTTATGCATCAGATTGTTCTTCAACGGAAGGATCAATAACCGGAGATAATTGTGGTGGAATTTTTGGAGGTGGAAACAATTCTGGAGGAGCTAATTACGGAGGTGGATGTGTTGGTAATGGATATGGGAGTATTTATAGTGATACGATAACATTTATTCTTAATAAATGCTATACTGAATGTGCAATTTCAGGAAACAATTGTGGAGGTATTTTTGGTGGAGGTGATAATGGTGGAGCTTATGGCGGAGGATGCATAGGAAATGGGCATAATATTAGTAACAATACAACCAATATGAATATAACATATTGCTATAGTACTAAACCAATTATTGGAAATAATTGCGGGGGTATTTGTGCTGGCGGTAATAACACAATTACCGGATTATATGGAGGCGGATGCATTGGCAACGGTTATAATACGTGTGAATCGAATATTACTATGACATTCACTAAATGTTATTCTGAAGGATCATTTAATGGTAAAGATTGTGGTGGTATCCTTTCTGGGGGCGATGATATTCATGAAGGAAATATTCATGGTAATGGTGGAGGATGTATTTCTATAGGTTATACAAACAGTAGCCCTAAAATAAATATTGGGTTAAATGAATGTTATAGTACTGGATCTATGTCTGGAAATAACAACGGAGGTATTTGTGGGGGAGGAGATTTTAGTGGATGTATTAGCAACAATATAGTAAATAATATTGCCAGTATTGTTAATGTATCAGTGAATTTTAATAAATGTTACTCTAAAGGATCATTGACAGGCAACAATTGTGGTGGAATTTGTGCAGGAGGCGAGAATGCTGGTTGTATTGCGAATGGAAATAATATTTATGTGACTTCAATAGGAGCGACATTTTATAAATGTAAATCTTTTGGAACGATAACAGGAGATAATACTGGAGGTATTTGTGGCGGAGGCAACAATGTTCAATATCAGATGTCAAATATTGGTGGAGGTTGTATTGGTAATTTAAATGTAATTAATAGCGCAAACTTTTTAGTGACTGTAAGTTTTACAAAATGTTCATCTAAGACTTCAATAACTGGACATAATAGTGGAGGAATTTGTGGCGGAGGACTTTATGAAACACAAAGTATAATATCTGGAAACTGCATTGGCTGTAATAATAATACAGTTAACGGTTCATTAAGATCCATCACAGTTAACATGTCAGAATGCACAACCAAAGGGAATATTAAAGGTATTGGATGTGGTGGATTATGTGCAACATACATAGGATATAATAATACATATCCATTAAATTTGACTATAACATCGTGTAAGTCATTGGGACATAAGATAGGACGTAAACATGTGCCTAAACCAATTATAAACACATATTGTGGAGGTTTGTTAGCTGGATTCGTTAATGGATCTAATACAGTTGTTAATACAATTATATCAAATTGTTATACGGTAGGATATATTGGAAGCACATGTGGAGGGATTTGTGGACAAGGAGATTTGAGTACAGTTGGTCAATATGTTAATATAACTGATTGTTATACATCTGGCAAGAAATCAAAGTATGGATTTTATATTAGTGATCCTGCACAAAACAGTACTATTAGTACTGTTTACACGCATGAGACACTTTACATGATTATTAATAAACTTGGACAATTGTCAAAACATTACTGGATTAAGCATCATAATAAGCCCCCAACTCTCCGCTAATTATCACAATTATCACAATATTGTTCAGATTCTTCATAGCATTTATTGCATACTTTTGAATGACAATTATCACATTTATCACATTTATCACATTTATCACATTCACACCCGCATTCGTAACAGACATAATCCATACATAATGGACATCTGAATATGTTATCTTCTTTGTCTGCACATTTATCACAAATTATTTTATAACATATTGGACAACAAAAATTTCTTTCGTTTCCGTCAATAAGTTGGCCACTGCAATCTACGCAAGTGCTTTCATTATCGTTAATACTTTCACTCATTAATTGTATTTGATTATAATATATTTTTTTGCAAATGGTTGGTATTGTAATTGTGTTTTAAATGATGAAAAGATAATGGATGATAATATTATACTTTTACAATATGGAGATAGTATAATTTATTATCATAAAAATGTTATTTTAAGTTATTGAAAGATATGTATTTTACGAATAGCACAAATAATAGTCTATCACGTTGTGATAATTGCAACAACAAAGTAAAATATCATTTTTATGATGGTATAAATCATGATTTATGTGTTGAATGCCATATTTATTTATTAAAAGATTATACAAAAAAAAATAAACAAATAAACAAATAAACAATTAAACAATTAAACAATAAACAATAAACAATAAACATGGGTATCACAACTTCTATAACAACACCAATTAGTACAAATAATAAGAATTTTGTTGCAATTGATGATAATACAATAATTAACACAAAAACAATAGAAACTTGCACAACATCTGAAGATAATAACAAAAAGTGTATTAATTTAACTCAAATGAGTGGAAAGACAAATACTATTTGTAATGATAGTGCATATTTTAATGATATTATGAAAGCATTTGTACCTAAAGTGAGTAATTTAAATACAATTATCCAGAGAGAAAGCACAAAGAAACCACAAAGCACAGAACATCTATAAAGTCCATAAAGTCCATAAAGTCCATAAAGTCCATAAAGTACATCCTAAAAATAGTCTAATTACTTTGGCAAAAAGCCAAATTTTTTCAGATTTTTGATGAGAATTTTTCTTTTAGCTTTGTCAAGTATGTTGGCACGTTCAATATACTCTTCGAATGAAATTGCTGACGGATTAGTCATTTTCTCAAGCCTTTCAAGTATTTAGTACTAATTCAAAATTTTTGATCATTTTTTATATTATAGACAAAGTACTATAAAAAATCATACAAACACTTATTACAAATGAGCAATTTAAAAGAAGCTCTTAGCATAGGAATAAGCATAGTGGAGCTTGTGAATGATGTTGTTATTGTATGAAGAATATGGACTAACAAGTATTCCAGAATTTGGATTAGATCCGACAAACATGTTGTCACCATTGTATGGCATAAGAGAATATACACCTTGCTTGTAAATGATTTCAATGGTTTGAATTTGAACCATAAGAATGTTTCCAGAATTACTACACATTAGTGTGTCATGAATGTGCAAGTCAGATGCAAATATAACATTTTTCTTTGTGAAACTGAATGTGTATATTAAGTGATTAGGTGAAATGCTTATGTCACAATCAGCTATATTAGTTGATATGATAAGAAATGGAGCTATTTCGAATTGATCAAAATGAGGATATGACAAGAATGGAGAATGACTGAAAGTATTAGTATCAATATCTAAACCAGTAATTGTATCATTAGAAGTTAAATTGGTAATAGATTTTCCAATAACAAACATATCATTTGAGAAACATGGTTGACTGATCTCACCAGAATCTAAGCAAGATGTACTTAAAGAGACAACTGTGAATGAATCGTAAGTTGAAAAATTTCCATTAGTAGAGCAACTGATTGTCGAATCAATGTAATAATAAGGTGTCCCACGTCTTTCGATACCATGATTACTCTGATTACTCTGATTACTCAAGAGAGTATTTTGATGAATAAAACCAAGAACTGATTGTTCAGCGATCTTTTGGATTGTATGGGCTGTAGCCATTTGACTAATTTCGCTTCCGTAAATTAGTTCTGTGTCATCATTATTCTTATGTGCATTGTTTCTACGAGAGATGCTATTGATAGCATCAATAGCATCAATATCAATACTATCAATAGCAATCGTTCCATTGACTAATGTGACAATAGTATCAATAACGTGAGTATTAGATGCAACTGGTATACAGTTGCCTGATTGGCTTAAGAGAGTGCAAATCAGGATGATTCCAATAAGCATTCTTTTTACTTATTAATAGTGATAAGTACAAGTTTATTTCTTCGTTATGAAAAATTTGAATCATTTTTTGGGGACATGCCGTCCCCAATAGCCCCCTTGCTAAGGATTTTTTTGTGGAAACGTCCCTCTTTCTGAAAATATCTGCAATGGCATCTCTCTACTACAATAGTTTAATTTTTCTGTATATGTTTTAAGATGTTCTGTAAGTTCTTTATCAATAATGTCACAAAACAATTATATTATCTGTAATAATTAATAATAATTATAATAAAGTAAAAATTAATGGATATAGAAAAAAAGTGACTATTGATAATGCAAATATTGAAGACTTTTTGTCAAATGATTATGATATGGATGAAATAACCAAGATTGGATTTGATTATGAAGATGATAAAGAGATTGATTTTACAGAACTCATTAATAATTTTAATAATCCAACTGGATTATTAAGTACAAAGAGTACGATTCTATTCAATAAGTTATATAATATATCTGGTTGTGGAGGTAGTTTCTATTATATTGAAATTAGTAAAAATAAATATGAAGAAATTAAAGATTATCCGTTAAACGAAGTATTAACCTATTATTTTAGTTTATGTGATTATGGAAAAATTCATTATACTGATTCATATAGTTTAAATGAATTAGGATTAACATTTATTCACATAAATGAACATGTATTTATATGTTCATTTTTAGCTGGATGATTATTAATAAGTTTTGACATAACTTTTTCTAAAAGTTAAATATTTATTTGTAGAAAAGATAAATTTTTTCTGTGATCAAGATTTAAATATAACCAATGTTGAATTAACTTTTCCATATACCATAAGTATTTATATAAGTATATAAGTTGTTACAAAGTACTAATATTATTCTTTAGTATTCTGAGGCTTCCTATCAAGGCCACTTATTTATTTGCATGAAATCCACATCGATTAGTACCTGTATGCACAGGTCTTTGACAAACTTTGTTCATTCCATATATATGACCACATCGTTGAACAGTAACATCTATCTTTTTCATAGTTATCGGTATAATATCACCGATAACTCTATTATAAGGATTATTACATGAACATAATGTATAATTATTATCATCAAAATAATGTGTTCCTGTTTTTTTGGCAATTAGTGCCATTCTAACTATCTCTTTTATGCTACTTATTAAAGAAAAAAACGATTGTATCATAGAAAATTTCCAATTTTTGATCATTTTTATAATCCTAAGTCTTCAAGATCAATATCTTTAAGACTATCAATATCATCTTCTTGCATGTGAACTCTGTATCTTAAAATTCCTCCAACTCCCCCAAAACCTGCCAAGAATTGTGCGCCAACGTCTGTGTTTGCAGAAACGATGCTTAATTTTGCTCCATATAACTTGTAATTATTTAAGAACCAGTCACTTAATTGTTCTTCGCCCTCAGCAAATGTGCTAATGTATGCCTTCGTTTCAAATTCGATTGTATCATTAATAATTAAAGTTTCTATGGTTCCGTCTTTTAGTTGTTCTATTGTTTCTTTAACACCGAATATGTATTTACCTGTATCAAGAGTGATTTCATTCATGAAAGAATTTACAATTGCGCATTCCTGTGTATATTTGATGTTTCCTAAAACATCTTCTGATAATTTGATAGCTATGTCTAAACCTTGACTTAACCCGTATTGAATGTCGATCATTTTGACAATACCTGCCTTAATTCTTGGATCGAATAAGTCAGATTTGCTAAGATCAGTTTTAAGATTAGCAGAACCGGCTATAACTATTGCTTTTACATTTAATAAGTTGTTTGTGATAAAAACATCAGATGCTTTCTCTGAAATTTTCCTAAGATAATTATGAATAGCTTCTGTGCGGTGTCGTGCAAATCTTAGAGCAGATTGACCACCTTTGTTATGTTTTTTTGGAAGATTTACATCTCTATAAGCAAAAAGCTCTTCTTTAACATTTCCACTGACTGTTGCATAAAGTGTTGAATTTCCATCTATAATGATGAACCCGAATTTATCATCACTTACGAGCATTGATTCTAGTGATTCAGTATGAAATTTTGAATCGCACATGTATAATTTAGTTGTCAATGCTTTACAAGGTTCAAAAGCGATAGAGATCTTTTTCCCGAAATTATCAGTACCGCAAAAAACAGCAAGGCCATTCTTAGGTACAGAATTGTATAATTTTAATTTTTGTTGTGCAGAAACGATAGAACTTTCAACAGAAAGTCTATTAACGCGACTTTTTATGTTAGAAGCTGTGCCTAATTCATCTGATAGTAATTTTGCATTTTGAGGGATATTTGATGAGGGAGGAATGATTAATGTTACCATTGATGTTCCAGATCCATCTAATTTATTTAGAGATTTAACTAGATGTTTTAATTTCCATAGTTCGAGTTCTGCTTCGTCCATTTTCTTTACTCTTTACTCTTTAATTACTAAATAATTAAATAATTATTTAGCATCTTTTTTCGTTCAACATTCTGGTTATTTGCTTTCTGTAATCATATATTGATCTCTATTGATCTCTATTGATCTCTATTGATCTCTATTGATCTCTATTGATCTCTATTGATCTCTATTATTATTTCTTGTTTTTGTTTTATGCTATTTCTTTATTATTATTGTTTAGGATTTATTAAATAGAGATCTTTGTATTTATCAATTACTCTCTTTTGAGAAGAATAATTGTCTAATATTTCATTCCTTAATTGTGTGTGTTTTTCTGATAATGAATATGGTTGAAATTCTTTGAATGGGACATTAAGATTGTTTGCTAGCCATTTTGCAAAAGCGTTACACCGAATGTGCTGAACATGACCATATTCCCCGACTGAATTGTGAGAAATTATAGAATTAATGGAATTAATATTGAACGGCATATGAATAAGTATATCTTCGTTGGAGATATGATTCCAATTGTCAAACATTGAATCGGGTAGATTAAGAATATGTCCGATATTACCTGATAGTTTCATAGATTGAAAGAATTCGGTACGTCTTATAGGATTTTCTGCATTAGTGAGGCATAATACATATAATTCTATTCCATTTAAAAGATAATTAGCACCAAAAATGATTTCATCATCAGGATGAGCAATAATTATAAGATCTTTTAAAAACAGGGTATATAATTTATTTGTACTATATCCATATTGAAACATAACTGACATATCAGGTAACGTTATATGTTTATGGTAATCGACTGTATCTATATCAGATCTAAACCAACCTGTTGGATAGAATATGTCAGCATTAATGACAATTACTTTGTCAGCATATGTTGAAATGTGTGAATTATACATATCTGTCACGAGATGTGGTCCATATCTTATCCATGGTTCACTGACGGGTCTATTAGGGATTTCATCGATGAGTAATTTGATGAAATCAGAATTTATTACAGAAAAAATGACACCATTAGCTATAATGTCACTATCATTATCTCTGTAACCAAAAAGACATTCATTATGAATATTATTATAGAAATTATTAATAATATTATTGAATAAATGATCATTAACAATGACAGAATCAGCATCGATGTATATTCCCCCATATGTGTATAAAATTTCATATCTTAAGATGTCAGCTTTACCCATGAATGTTCCTTCATTTTGAAAATGTTTAATGTTTATTAAGTCTGGAATATTAAAATTATCCCATAAAATGTATGTATGTCCATAACAATGGCAGAAATTTTTGACAGTATTCATCCAAACATCAGGTTTATTTTTATTTCCAATCCAAATTTGATGTATTAGAACCATAACTAATAATATGAATGAATAAATTTTAATGTTCCGACTGTGTTTATTTTTCAATATCCTAAAAAATTAAACAATAAACATAAACATGTGACAAACATCATCAACATCATCAACCGTACTACCTAATGTAGGCTCTATATTACGATGTAAAATAAATAAGATTCAAGACGTAGGAGTTTTAGTGAATTT
>Ga0208507_1000187_pt1 | contig 46154 bp, 49 predicted proteins | sample CryBogCBH12Aug01_FD_184626 | JGI IMG/M metagenome (GOLD analysis project Ga0208507, IMG submission 184626) | Freshwater microbial communities from Crystal Bog, Wisconsin, USA - CBH12Aug09.1 (SPAdes) (version 2) | ecosystem: Environmental > Aquatic > Freshwater > Lake | place: Crystal Bog...
TCGGCGGCCATAGCGAGAGGGAAACGCCCGGTCCCATTCCGAACCCGGAAGCTAAGCCTCTCAGCGTCGATGGTACTGCAAGGGGGACCTTGTGGGAGAGTAGATCGCCGCCGGACATCATTTATAAGAGCGCCACTGCGTTGATTAAATTCAACACGGTGGCGCTCTTTTTTGTTTTCACAAGCAGAAGTTGTGCACATTTGTGCTCTGCAAAGTGCAAGGTTTCACAGACGATTGCTTGACTCTCCCTATTGTCTGAGGAGGGGATGTATTTGAATGAAGAGAGCACTCGAGCCAGAGGTTGCCGAGCCACTGCGAAATCCGCGCAATGAAGTCTTTCTTGAAGGGCGAGTCAGCAGTGAGCCGGTAGAGAAATCTCTTCCGAGCGGCGATCTCGTTGTTGAGTTTCGATTGGTCGTTGATCGTGCCACGCGACGTAGTGAGAAGCGTGAGGTCGATACGCTAGAGATTGCTGTCTGGTCCGCAAAGGCGCGTAGACGAGCGATGACCCTCGTCGTAGATGATTGGGTAGCCATCGACGGAGCGGTGCGCAGAAGGTTCTGGAAAGCGCCTACTGGAGTTGCAAGTCGTTGGCAGGTTGAAGCGAGCCAATTGCGCAGGTTATAGATACGGTTACGCCATGGAGCAGCAGAGTCAGAATCAAAGTACCGGCGGCGAACTCGATGAACTACGCGAAGCGATTGCTCTCGTTCAAGTTCTAGAACTCAATGATCACAGCGCGGCGTACGAGCAGATTCACATTAAATTAGAAGAGGCGCTGCGATCGATCGACGGTAAATAACCTCATATGAAGACTCGACTCGATGCAGAACTAGTAAGGAGGGGTTTGGCGCGCTCTCGAGATCACGCTGCTGACCTCATTGAATCGCGTACCGTCCTCGTGGGTGGGATTCCCGCGAGTAAGCCTGCCTCACAAGTAGATGCAGAGACATCGATTGTTATCCAGGGAGAGCGTGATGATTTTGTCTCCCGTGGCGGTCATAAGTTAGCTGGAGCCCTTGATCACTTCAGTGAAATTTCTGTTTCAGGGAAACGAGCGCTTGATGCGGGAGCATCCACTGGTGGCTTTACCGATGTCCTCTTAAAGCGCGGCGTACGAGATGTTGTCGCCGTAGATGTCGGCTATGGACAGATGGCGTGGGAGTTACGACAAGATCCGCGAGTGATAATTCTCGATCGCACAAATGTCAGACATTTGACGCTCGATCAAGTAGGGGAAGCTGCCGAAATAGTCGTAGCGGATCTCTCCTTTATCTCTTTGACCTTAGTACTCCCAGCCCTTGTGAGTGTTTCAACGCCAAGCGCAGATTTCTTGGTTATGGTCAAACCACAATTTGAAGTAGGACGTGAGCGCCTTGGAGCCGGGGGAGTTGTTCGTGACCCCGAACTGCGCCAGGCCGCAGTCCAAGAGGTAGCAGACTGCGCGTACGATATGGGTCTTGGCTGTCTCGGAGTAGTCGCCAGTTCGCTGCCCGGTCCAGCCGGGAATGTCGAGTACTTCCTCTGGTTGCGACGCGGTAGCGCGGAGTTATCCGCCGAGGTGTTAGCCGCAGCGATCGCTGATGGACCCCAGTAGTACCGCATTGGAATTGGAGGAGTCAGATATGCGCACCGCGCTCCTCGTAGTCCACCCAACTCGTCCCGAGGCTGTCGACTTTGCAAAGGAACTTATTCTCGCTCTGGGTGATCTAAAAATTTCGACAATCACAAACTATCCGGGCGGACTTTCTGGATCTAGCGGAATGGGCTCGGAGCGCTCCTTTGAGGTTGCGATCGTCCTTGGCGGAGATGGAACAATCTTGCGCGCCGCAGAACTCGTTCTGGGCAGTGATATTCCAATCCTCGGCATTAACTTAGGCAACGTTGGGTTCCTGGCAGAGATCAATAGACCCTCGGCGAAAGAGTTGGCAACAGCAATCGCAGCAAAGGATTACCGTGGAGAGCCACGGCTCTTGCTGAGCCACCAAGTAATAAGAGATGGTGAGGTAATCGCCTCCGGTTGGGCGCTCAATGAGTTCACTATTGAACGTAGCCACTCGCAAATGGTGGAGCTCTTTGTGCAGATCGATGATCGTCCGCTTTCCCGTTGGGGCTGCGATGGAGTCATCTGTGCTACTCCTACCGGCTCGACGGCATATGCCTTTTCGGCGGGAGGCCCAGTTCTCTGGCCCGAGGTTGAGGCGATCGTTGTGCTTCCCTTAGCGGCACACGCTCTCTTCTCCAGACCAATGGTGATCTCCCCAGAATCCTCAATAGTTATCGATATCGAATCTCGTGAAGCAATGATCTCTGCGGATGGAATGCGTAAGACACCGCTGCTATCTGGTGATCGATTAGTTATTCGCAAATCTGAGTTGCGCGTTGAGATCCTTCATATCGAATCTGCGGTATTCACAGATCGTCTTGTAGCGAAATTTAAATTACCTATTGAAGGTTGGCGCGGTGAGTGAAGATTTCCGCGGTCTAGAAGAGATCAGTATTCGCAATTTGGGCGTGATTGAATCGGCCGAAATTGAATTTACACCTGGGCTTAATGTTTTAACCGGCGAAACAGGTGCCGGTAAGACGATGGTGTTGACTGCGCTCTCACTCATCCTTGGCGGTAAGTCTGAAGCAGAGAAGGTTCGAACTGGCGCAGAGCGCATGGTCGCCTCTGGACGTTTTGCTATTCCACCTTATCTCGTCGAGCCACTCACAGAACTTGGCGCAGAGATCGAAGGGGGTTCTCTTCTAATTTCGCGCACCGTCTCTAGCGATGGAAAATCACGCATCAACGTGGGCGGTGCTCAAACAACTGCGAGCAAGGTTTTGGAGTTTGCTGGAGACCTTGTAGAGGTCCATGCTCAGTCCAGTACAAATCGACTCACTAAACCCGCATATGTTCGCACGACTCTCGATGCCTTTGGCGGCAACTCTGAACTTCTCAACCGAGTAGGGCAGCTTCACCAGCAGTATCTCGAGCTCGCCGAAAGGATCGACCAGTTAAAGAGAGATCAGCTCAATAGAGATAGTGAAATCGCGCAGCTCAATGAATTCTTGAAGGCCTACGGTGCGGTCTCACCGCGCTCCGGAGAGTTGAGCGAGATCGAATCCGAGTTGATGCGTCTAAGCAGCGTCGATGAGCTACAGCAGGCTGTAAGCGCCGCTCTCAATATCTCTGATGCCGAGGAGTATTCAGTAACTAATTCGCTGGTCAGCGCCAGACGCGCTCTTGAGCATGTCTCTCAAAAGGATCCCTCGTTAGATGCGATAGCAGATCAGTTGGGCGACTCCCTCTACCAAGTGCAAGAGGTTATTGGAGCGCTGCATCGCTACTTGGCGGCCCTTGATGCCGACCCAGCGCGCTTGGAGCACCTGCAGGAGCGCAAAGCAGCTATTAACTCACTGATCAAGAAGTTTGGCGTGGGCAATGATCGGGATGCCGCCTTCTTAGAGTTAATCTCTCGTGCGAAAGAGGGAGGGGCGCGAATCGCAGATCTTGAGGGTGGCGGCAGTCGAATCGCCGAACTTGAAGTTGATCTGCAGACAATCTTCGATAATTTGCGAGAGAGCGCACTTCAACTTAGTGTTGTTCGGAAAGAGAGCGCACGAAAATTGCAGGAGATGATTACGAGCGAGGTGCGCACACTCGCGATGCCACACTCTTCGGTCATTATCGAGGTGAATCCCGGTAATGGAGAGAAGATTTCAGATTTTGCGGCTCATGGTCTCGATGACGTGGCACTTCTCTTTACAAGCCACGAAGGGGCCACGCCAGGACCCATAAATAAAGTCGCGAGTGGTGGCGAACTTTCACGGGTCATGCTCGCCATTGAAGTAGTTCTGGCCTCAGTTAATCCTGTATCGACCTACATCTTCGACGAGGTTGATGCTGGGGTTGGCGGTAAGGCTGCTGTTGAAGTTGGGCGACGACTGAAATTATTGGCACAAGAGGCCCAAGTTATTGTTGTGACCCATCTCGCTCAAGTTGCGGTATGGGCTGACAACCACCTAGTTGTTCGCAAAAGCGAAGGCGGACTCGTCAGTATTTCCGATGTCCTATCGCTCAACGAAGAGGAGCGGAGCATAGAGATCGCGCGAATGCTCTCTGGTCAAGAAGACTCTTCCACCGCGCGCCAACACGCCAAAGAGCTATTGGAGATGGTCAAGGAAAGCGTGATAAGTTAGTACTCCATGAGCAGTAATCATGTGACGAAACACTTATTTGTAACTGGCGGGGTCGCCTCAAGTCTTGGAAAAGGGCTCACAGCTTCGAGCCTCGGACGTCTTCTCTCTTCACGGGGCCTTCGAGTCACAATGCAGAAGTTAGACCCTTACATCAATGTAGACCCAGGGACCATGAATCCTTTTCAGCATGGAGAAGTTTTTGTTACAGATGATGGCTCAGAAACCGATCTGGATGTAGGCCATTACGAGAGATTTCTCAATCGGAATCTAGCTGGCTTTGCCAACGTGACAACGGGGCAGGTTTATTCAAATGTTATTGCGCGCGAGCGTCGTGGTGATTACCTGGGAGATACCGTTCAAGTAATTCCGCACATCACCAACGAGATTAAAGAACGAATTCGTGCGATGGCCGGACCTGAAGTTGACATCGTCATCACCGAAGTAGGCGGTACCGTGGGCGACATTGAATCGCTCCCGTTCCTCGAAGCGGCCCGTCAAATTCGCCAGGATGTTGGTCGCGAGAACGTCTTTTACCTCCACGTCTCACTCGTCCCCTATATCGGTCCTTCCGGTGAGTTGAAGACCAAGCCAACACAACATAGCGTTGCAGCGCTGCGCTCTATCGGTATTGCACCAGATGCAATCGTTATCCGCTCCGATCGCGAAATACCTGACTCCGTTAAGAAGAAGATTTCGGCTATGTGTGACGTCGATCTTGAAGCCGTTGTAGCTGCAGTGGATGCCCCAAGTATTTATGACATCCCTAAGGTGCTTTACTCCGAAGGGCTCGATGGGTACGTCGTGCGCCGTCTCGGTCTACAGGGTACTGACGTAGTTTGGGGCGAGTGGGATGATCTACTGCAAAAAGTGCATCATCCATCTCATGAGGTGACAGTCGCACTGGTCGGCAAGTATGTAGATCTGCCCGATGCATATCTCTCGGTCACCGAGGCTCTGCGCTCCGGTGGATTTGCCAATAATGCCCGCGTAAATATTAAGTGGGTAGCCAGCGATGAGTGCGAGAGCGACGCAGGTGCCGCGGCTCATTTGAGTGATGTGGATGCGGTTTGTATTCCTGGTGGGTTCGGCGTGCGTGGGATTAATGGAAAAGTTGGTGCTCTTAAGTATGCGCGCGAACACAGGATCCCGGCGCTAGGACTCTGTTTGGGGCTGCAGTGCATGGTGATTGAAGCGGCGCGGAATATGGCGGGCCTTTCATTGGCAAACTCCACGGAGTTTGACGAGAGCACACCGGATCCAGTGATTTCTACTATGGCAAGCCAGGAGAGCATTGTCGCTGGAGAAGGAGATATGGGAGGCACTATGCGCCTCGGACTCTATCCAGCGGATCTTGCTGCCGGCTCATTGGTCGCAGAGTTATACGGTTCCTCAAGAATTAACGAACGTCATCGCCATCGTTATGAGGTAAATAATTCCTACCGCAATCAGATAGCAGCTACTGGAATTAACTTTTCCGGTTTGTCGCCTGATGGTCATCTCGTAGAATTTGTTGAGTTAGATCGAGCGATTCATCCATACTACGTCGGTACACAAGCTCACCCAGAGTTCCTCTCTCGCCCTACTCAAGCACATCCACTATTTGCTGGGCTGATCGCCGCCGCAATTAAGGGAAATGACGCTCGCTGACTCGCAAAAGCGCGAGTACCTCAATCACCTCATTGTTGAGCGAGGCTTAAGTAAGAACACGATCTCTTCTTATAGCCGCGATCTGGAGCGCTTCCTCCTTGATACTGGTGCAGAAGATTTTGTTCGAGTTACTCCTGCAGATGTAGAACGATTCATTGCACATTCGCGCTCTCGAGGCCTTGCTGAGAGTTCCGTGGCTCGAGGTGTTGTTGCAATTCGGAATGCCGTTGAATTCACGTGCAAGGAGGCTCACGCTCTCAATCAGATAAAAGATGTACGCCCTCCTCGAATAAAGTTGAGGTTGCCTAAGGCTCTTTCAATCGGCGAGGTCACGGACCTAATATCGGCGACTCATTCGCCGGGAAATCCACGCGCGTTGCGCGAAACTGCCATAGTCGAATTGCTTTATGGAACCGGTGCGCGTATCTCTGAAATCGTCGCTCTCAATGTCGGAGATGTGGTGAAGATAGATGGGGGAGATGTCCTCTCTCTGCGCCTCACGGGTAAAGGGGGGAAAGTTCGCGTAGTACCACTTGGGAGTTATGCGCGAGAAGCGCTCGATCAATATCTAGTTCGTACGCGACCGGGTTTAGTTCAAAAAAACAGAGAAGCACTCTTTCTCAATGACCGCGGCGGAAGGCTTTCGCGTCAAACGATGTGGAAGGTAGTTTCGGAGGCTGCGCGGCGGGCCAACATCAGTACTGAAGTCTCACCCCACTCTCTGCGTCACTCGTACGCCACGCATCTACTCGATGGGGGAGCAGATGTCAGGGTGGTGCAAGAACTTCTCGGACATGCTTCAGTAACGACAACCCAGATATATACGCTGGTGACGATCGATAAGTTGCGCGAGAACTATGCGAGCGCACACCCGCGGGCTAAAAAGCGATAATTAACGTCCACGCAGGCGACGAGCGATGATGGATTGATCTCCCTTGGATTCAAGATCGGCAATGATGATCGCGAGCGACTCTCGAACGATACGACCGCGATCGACTGCGAGACCCAAATCTCCGCGCAGCGCAAGGCGAGCTTGCTCCAAGTCGTAGAGCTCCTCAGGTGAGAGATAGACAGTGATCTTCTCATCGTGACGCTCTCGGCCGCTGGGAGAGCGATCGAAGGTATTTACGCGACGACGAGGCGTGGTGCGAACAGACTTCTTGTTTTGTTGTGCAGGGATTTCGCCCTGCGGTTGGTCTTCCACCGGAGTGGGTGCGACGGACGGTACTGCGCTTAAGGTTGTTGTCTGACGAAATAGTTCATCAGCGCCGGGCAGGCTTACGCGGCGACTCACTTCGCACCTCCGCGAGAGATCAATTCACGTGCAAGGCGGCGATAGGACTGTGCGCCCAAAGAGGTACTGGCATAAGTAGTAATTGGTTCACCCTTCACGGTGGATTCAGAGAAACGGACAGTTCTGGAAATAATTGTGTCCAGAAGTTCATCCGGGAATTCTTTGTCGATCAACTCAAGGACATCGCGAGAGTGACCTGTCTTGCGATCGAACATTGTCGCCAAAATGCCATCGATAACGAGATCTGGATTGGTGTTTTCGCGGATCTTTTCAATTGTCTTCTTGACGAGAGAGAGGCCGAGAACAGCGAAATACTCGCACTCCATAGGGATCAACACGCCTTGAGAGGCAGTTAGAGCATTAATGGTGAGGGTTCCAAGGGATGGTGAGCAGTCAATCAAGATATCGTCATAGAGATCCAGAACCGGAGCCAGGATCTTACGGAGCTTGTGCTCCTTGGCGATTTCGGTGACAAATGCTGCTTCCGCGGCTGCGAGATCTTCGTGGCCGCGTACAAAATCCAGACCGGGGACATTGGACTTCAGAATAAAATTTTGAATTCCCGCCTGCGGGTCATTGAGCAGGTACCAGATGGAGCCATATTGCTCCTTTAACTGCGCCGGCTTGATTCCGAGACCAGTCGTCATCGAGGCTTGGGAGTCGAAATCGATTAAGAGTACGCGGCGACCTAACTCCGCCAGAGCGGCCCCTAGGTTGATGGTGGTCGTTGTCTTTCCGACCCCACCCTTTTGATTCACCACCGAGATAATTCGAGCCGGTCCTGCACCTGGTGTCTCAACGACGCTCGGGAAATCAATGGTGGAGCGCCCTAAAACTGAAGCGGCCGTGGAGAACTCTTCATCCCGATTTGTCGATTTATCGGTGAGTCGAGAAACCTTTGAAGTGCTATTTGCCATGGCGCGGACTCTACGGCGGTGCTGTCACCAAGGCAAGCCCGATATGAGTACCTTTCTCCCCATGAGTGATCTAATTGTTGAGGGGAGCGACTCGGCATTCTCGGTGCATTTAAGCAACTTTGATGGCCCTTTCGACCTCCTCCTGCAACTGATCTCCCGTCACAAAATGGATATCACCGAGGTGGCTCTCGGGGTCGTAACCGATGATTTCATTGCCTATATCAGGGCTCTAGAGGGCGCGGAGGAGGGCTGGGATCTCGACCAGACCACCGAGTTCCTGGTTGTAGCAGCGACCCTCCTAGACCTAAAAGCGGCCCGTCTCCTACCAAGCGGAGAGATTGAAGATGAGGGCGATCTAGCCCTCCTTGAGGCGCGTGACCTTCTCTTTGCCAGACTTCTCCAGTACCGGGCTTTCAAGGAGATCTCAGCTATCTTCCAGGGTCGCATTGAAATTGCAGATAAGAGTTTCGCTCGACTAGTAGCCATGGAGAGCCACTTCGCTCAACTTCTGCCCGAGGTTCTCATCGGTGTAGGTGCCAATCGGTTTGCGGCTATCGCCGAGCGGGTGTTGCAACCCAAGACCACCCCGGTTCTATCCATCGAGCACATCCACCAACCCCTCGTAAGCGTGACGGAAGAGGCGGCCCGCCTCGTTGAGTCGCTACGCAAGAGCGGAAGAGCTAGTTTCCGCACTCTAATTGGCGATGCAGAGTCGACTCTGGTTGTCGTCGCGCGCTTCCTGGCCCTCCTTGAGCTCTATCGCGAAGGAGCCCTCCGCTTTGAACAGGTTGTAGCCCTCGGTGAGCTCCAAATAACCTGGATCGCGGGCGCGGCCGAAGAGATAGAAGTTAGTGATGAGTTTGATAAGCCAAATATCGGGGCAGAAAATGAGACAAAAGAGGAATAAATGTCTGAACTTGAACTGAATAGAGCGCTTGAAGCGATCCTCATGGTGGTTGATGAGCCCATCAACGAGATGATTCTTGCTCAAATTACCGAAGTTCCCACCGAAGTTGTGTCTGCTGCCCTCAAAGCACTAGCTCTGAGTTACGAGGAGCAGGGGAGAGGATTCCAACTCCGTGAGATCGCAGGCGGCTGGCGCTTCTATAGCCACCCAGATCAAGCTCCTTTGGTAGAGAAGTTTGTCCTTGACGGCCAGCAGACACGTTTGACCCAGGCTGCGCTGGAAACTCTCGCTGTGATCGCCTATCGCCAGCCGGTCTCCCGCGCTCGAGTCTCTGCGATTCGTGGCGTAAATGTAGAAGCTGTGATGAAGACACTGCTTACTCGTGGTCTGGTGGAGGAACGAGGAGTCGAGCCTGAGACGGGAGCGATCCTCTATGGAACCACCAGTTACTTTCTTGAAAAGATCGGAATTCGTAGCATCGAGGATCTTCCGGCTCTGGCCCCCTTCCTGCCCGATCTCGATGGGCTCGATGAGGTCTTGGCCACTCTCACGGATTAACAGATTTCCCATCCCTCAACTTAGTCTTTAGACTGCTCTGACTAAGTTCCACGCCCAGATTGGCCGTGATGAGAGGAAAATATGGCACTGACACGTCTTCAGAAAGTCCTAGCCGACGCAGGGGTTGCAAGCCGGAGAGCTAGCGAACAATTGATCCTCGATGGTCGAGTGAGCGTCGATGGGGTCCAAATTCTTGAATTAGGTAGCAAGGTTGATCCAGAAATCTCTAAAGTTGAGGTTGATGGTGAGTCTATTTCTACCAAAAAAACTAATGTTTACCTCGCTTTTCATAAACCAATCGGCGTTTTATCAACGATGACCGACCCTGATGGTCGCCCCTCTCTCGGGGATTACTTCAAGGATCGCAACGAGAGACTCTTTCACGTCGGACGTTTGGACCGAGAGAGCGAAGGGTTGATTCTGCTCACAAATGATGGCGATTTGGCCCATCGCGCCACCCATCCTTCCTACGGAATGGTGAAGAAGTATCTGGTCGAAATTGAGGGAGTTCTAACCAAAGAACAATTGGCAGCTATTAGCGCCGGAGTACAACTCGAGGATGGATTAGCGCGTGCCCTGGATATCAAGACTCTTCGAGAGATCAATCCCAAGCACTCATGGGTGGAGATCTCGATCCATGAAGGTCGCTATCACATTGTCCGCCGCATCTTCGAGTTCTACCAGCTGCCAGTGCTCCGCTTGATCCGCACTGAGTTCGGTCCGATCTCCTTGGCGGAGACCGGAGTCGCCCGCTACCGGAAGCTGAACGAGGTAGAGCTGACCAACCTCTTTAAGGTTTTAAAGTTAAATCGATAAAGCGAGTTTGATTTAGTAGTTTTATCAATTTTCATATAACGTCTACGACATGTATTAGCGGTAAATCGACATTAGCAGGCATGAACTGTTCTTGTATTGTCGATTAATTAATAGTCATGCGGTCTGACAAATTCGAGCGCTACGAAGTCGACAATCTAAAAAAACGATATAACGCTAAAAGTAGAAATTAATGAAAATACTTATCAATACTCCAACAAAAGCTGCACGCGCTATGAAGTTAGAACTGTAAGGTGCTCCCATGAGAGTTCGTGCCATCCGGGGCGCCACCCAGTTGAATGCTGATGATTCGATCGAGATGGCCTCTGCCGTCACGGAGCTTCTCTCCGATATCTTCCAAAAAAATTCGCTCTCGAAAGAGGATCTCGTCTCAATCTTCTTCACCGCCACCGAAGATCTGGTCTGTGATTTTCCTGCAGCCGCGGCTCGAAAGCTAGATCTAGGGGATATTCCTCTCATCTGCGCCCGTGAAATTCCAGTCCAGGGGGCTCTGCCTCGGGTAGTTCGAGTCATGGTTCACGCCTACTCCGATAGAAGCCATAGCGAGATTCGCCATATCTACCTCCGTGGGGCTGAAGCGTTGCGCCGGGATATCGCCCAATAGTGTCCAGTTTTACGCATATTCGAGTTATTGGGGCCGGCCTCATCGGAACTTCCATGGCTTTGGGTCTCAAAAGTGCGGGCTATCAAATATCGATCGAAGATGAAGATCCCCAATCCGAAGCGATCGCTCAATCTCTGGTCGGTCAAAGCAAAGAGGGCAATCTTCCCGAGTTGATTGTGGTTGCTACGCCCATTTCTGCCATTCCAAATCTGGTTTTTGAACTCGCAAATCGTTTCCCTACAGCGATAGTTATAGATATTGGTGGATTGAAGTCTGAAGTTATAGCAAAGGTTGAAGAGTTTCCAGATATCGCGGCGCGCTTCTGCTCCACTCACCCGATGGCTGGACGTGAGATCTCTGGCCCCCTGGCCGCTCGTGGAGACCTCTTCGAGGGCCGAATCTGGATCAGTACACCAACTCGATTCTCCAACTCACTCAGTGTCGCCCGAGCAAGTGAGGTGATTGCGGCGTTAGGGGGCAAGGAGATCGTCCTGAGCGCGAAAGAGCATGACAAGGCGATCGCCGGCATCTCGCATCTCCCGCAAATCGTGAGCTCGCTCCTTTCTGCCACATTGATTGATATCTCTGATCGCGATATCGCCTTAGCAGGTCAGGGGCTCAAGGATGTCTCTCGCCTGGCCGCCTCTAGCCCAAATCTGTGGGGAGAGTTACTCCATGGAAATAGCGCGTCGGTCCGTACATTTCTTAAGATCTTTTCAAGTCACTTAGAAGATTTATCGACATCTTTACAAAACGATGATTTGCGGAAGACTGAGGAGATCTTGGCGATAGGGCGCGAGAACCACGCGCGAATTCCGGGAAAGCATGGTGGGAAACGTCGCGACTATTGGTTCCTTCCGATAGTTATTGAAGATAAGCCGGGACAGTTGGCGAAGATCTTTGATGCTTGCGCGGTAGTTGGGGTTAACGTTGAAGATTTGGCAATTGAACATACGCCGGGTCAAGAGAGTGGCCTAGTCACTCTTGCCCTCTCCAAAGGGGACTCGGAGAAGCTCTTTACGCAACTTTTAACCGAAGGCTGGAAGGTGCATCAACCTCGCGAATCGGTCGGATAAATCGCGCACAGTAAGAGAAATAATTGGTTAGGCCATAAGGCGTTAAGGTTCTCATATGTCGACCGTCGTAATAGCAATAGATGGTCCCAGCGGATCAGGTAAATCTTCAACCGCACGTGCTGTGGCGCAACGCGCCAATTGGCAGTATCTCGACACTGGCGCCCTGTATCGGGCGATCACCTTCTTGGCCTTACGTGACGGGGCGACTGACCCGGCTGATCTTGTTGAGAAGGCGCAATTCGAGGGGATCGCTTTCAATGGCGATCCTATTGAGCCGCGAATCTTCCTCGGCGAAATGGATATAACCTCCGATATCCGTTCGGCTCGTGTAACTGATCAAGTCTCCATTTTTGCCGCCATGCCAGAAGTTCGGGCCTTCCTCTTGGATTTGCAGCGCGAGATCATCGATAGCGCTCCACACGGAATAGTTGTCGAGGGTAGAGACATAGGAACCGTTGTGGCTCCGGATGCTCCACTCAAGATCTTCCTTTACGCCGATTTGCAGCAGCGCGCTCTGCGTCGCGAGCGAGAGCTAAGTGAGCCCACCTCAACCGAGGCGGTCTCCCAGTCGCTCGAAGAACGTGACCACATTGATTCGACCCGGAAAGTTTCACCGCTGCGCATGTCTGACGATGCGCTTGAAATTGATTCGACTCTGTTGGATCTTCCAGAAGTCGTGGATGTTATCTGGCAGTGGGCGAAGGAGCGTTCGCTCCTTGGATTACCGAAAGTGGCGATCATCGGACGCCCGAATGTCGGCAAGTCCACCCTCGTCAATCGCATCATTGGACGACGTGAAGCGATCGTTGAAGATACCCCTGGCGTGACTCGCGACCGAGTGAAGTACGAGGCCGAGTGGAATGGTCGCACCTTTGTATTGATCGATACTGGCGGTTGGGAAGTTAAGCCAGAAGGCATCTCTGAGAAAATTACCGCAGGAGCGGAGCTCGCTATCGCGGAGGCCGACGTGGTTTTGTTTGTTGTAGATGCTCAAGTCGGAGCACTAGACGAGGATTCCTCGCTCCTGACACTCTTAAGACGCTCCAGGAAGAAGACCATCCTCGTTGCTAACAAGGTTGATGGTGTAACCGAAGAACAGAATGCTCATGGTCTTTGGAACCTTGGACTGGGGGAGCCCCACTTCGTCTCCGCGCTACATGGTCGAGGTTCGGGTGACCTTCTGGATTTACTAGTTAAAGAGTTACCGGAAGTTGGCTCGGAACTTCCCGACGATGGTTTTAGAAGAATCGCGATTGTTGGAAGACCAAATGTTGGTAAGTCGAGCCTGCTCAACGCTCTGGCAGGTGAGTCACGAGTTCTTGTTGATGACGTTGCTGGAACTACGCGAGATCCCGTTGATGAACTCATTGAACTCGGGGGAGATACCTGGCGATTCATTGACACTGCCGGAATTCGGAAGCGCGCCATTCACGACAGTGGAACGGATTATTACGCAAGTCTGCGAACTGCCTCCGCGCTTGAACGTGCAGAAGTCGCAGTGGTAGTTATCGATGCATCGGTGCCTTTGACAGAACAAGATCTCAGAATTGTGACTATGACTGAAGAGGCAGGTCGCGCACTTGTCTTGGTGATGAATAAGTGGGACGTTGTCGATGATGAACGGCGCGAACAACTCGACAAAGAACTCGAGAGAAATTTGGAACGCTACCCGTGGGCGCAGCGAGTTAATCTCTCAGCGAAGACTGGATGGCACCGGGATCGCCTCGCTCCAGCGCTGCGCACGGCGCTGCGAAGTTGGGAGAAACGAATTCCGACTGCAAAGCTGAACGCCTTTCTCGGGGCTCTTGTTGCAGCAACTCCACCGCCAGTTCGTGGAGGTAAGCAGCCCAAGATTCGCTTTGCGACTCAGGCGACGATTGCACCACCGAAATTTGTAGTCTTCTCGAGCGAGTGGGTTGAACCGAGTTATCGAAGATTTATTGAACGACGCATTCGGGAAGAGTTTGGCTTTGAAGGCAGCCCGGTTGAAGTCTCTATCAAGGTAAGAGAGCGGGAAGAAAGAAGGCCGCGATGAAGCTATCGAGGCGCGAAGTTTTAACAATCCCTAATGGGTTAACTCTGATTCGTGCCTGCGGCATTCCAGTCTTTCTTTGGCTATTACTTGGTGAAGACCTCAAGGGGTGGAGCTATTTGGTTCTGGCGATCGGTGCCTGGACAGATTACTTCGACGGAAAATTAGCGCGGTGGCTGCATCAAGAGTCCAAGCTCGGTGCAGCGATGGATCCAACCATCGACCGCCTCTATATCGCCGCTACGGTAGTGGGACTAGCGCTGAAGCACTACATCCCTTGGTGGATGGTGGTCATCCTCGCAGCGCGCGATATTTACATGCTCCTTCTACTTGCATCCTATAGAAGGCGTTCTGGCCAGGTATTTGCGGTCACATTTCTTGGCAAGGCAGCCACTTTCAATCTTCTATATGCCTTTCCCTTCCTCCTGCTCAGCAGCAAGAGCGCGTGGGGAGAATTCGCTCACTCGTTCGGGTGGGGTTTTGCGATCTGGGGGATAGGGTTGTACCTTCTAGCCGCCGCAGATTATTCAAGAATCGCTGCTTCATATAGAAATGCATAAGAGGGGGAGCCATGTCTAATGTTCCAGGAGATTTGAAGTACACCAAGGAGCATGAGTGGGTTGCGGAACTCTCGACAACAACATTCCGAATTGGTATCACCGACTTTGCGCAGGGCGCTCTAGGCGACATTGTTTACATCCAACTTCCAAAAGTCGGACAGAACGTGAGCGCTGGAGAAGTTTGCGGAGAGGTTGAATCTACAAAATCCGTATCTGAGATCTACTCACCGTTGACCGGCAAGGTAGTCGCAATTAACGATGCGCTCGATGCAACCCCTGAGTTGATCAACCAAGATCCTTACAGCGCTGGCTGGATTGCCGATATTGAAATCACTGATGCTCCAAGCGATCTTCTCTCTAGCACAGAGTACGAGGTTTTAACGGCTTGATTTTTAATCTAGCCATGAATACTGTCAGCCTCTAGTCAAGATAGAGATTGAGGGTTAATCTCGACCTTAGGTAAGGGGGAGATATGAACGATTCAAAAGCTCCCGAAGATCCTGCCAAAAGAGATTTAACCTCGACTATTCATCTCTCTGCGCTCCGCTCCGTTCCTAAGCCAAGGCCGCTAGAGGAGATCTACGCGCTCTTGTCGCAGGAAGAGCGGGAGATAGTTAGCCAACTTCCTCGCAATTGCGCGATGTTGATTGTTATCGCCGGACCTAATAAGGGAGCTCGCTTCTTAATAGATTCAGATGAGACTGCCATTGGTCGAGAACCAAGCAGCGAAATCTTTCTCGATGATGTGACAGTCTCTCGATCGCACGCGAAGATCAACCGTTCATCTGTCGGAGAGTTTCACCTGATTGATTGCGGAAGCCTCAATGGAAGTTATCTCAATGCGCATCAGGTTCAGGAGTCTTCACTCGCAACGGGTGATGAAATTCAAATAGGAAAGTTTAGATTGACCTATTTCAAGGGGAGGGGGAACTAGTGGCTGTTCCAGCGCGTGCGTATCTAAGTATCGGAGAAGTTTTGGGAAAGTTGCGGGGAGATTTTCCGGATATAACCATCTCCAAGATTCGCTTCCTAGAGTCAGAGGGTCTGATTGAGCCGCAGCGCACCCCTTCGGGATACCGTAAATTTACCGGAGTCGATCTCGAGCGCCTGCGTTACGTACTCACTGCCCAGCGCGATCAATACCTACCCCTTCGCGTCATCAAAGAGAATTTGGATGCTCTGGACCGAGGGTTAGAACCCGCTGCGCTTCCCGGAGGATCAGCCACCCCTCGTCTTGCCACTGTCGATGGGGAGTTTGCTCCTGGACATTTTGCAACGGAGAGCGAGCTGCGCCTCTCTCGAGCTGAGCTCTTAGAATCTGCCAAGCTGACTGACGAACAATTGACCGAAGTGGAGTCATTTGGCCTCATCACGATTCGTGGTCGCTATTACGATGCTGATGCCCTTGCCGTCGCGCGCACCATCTCGGCGATTTCGGCCTTTGGGATAGAGGCTCGCCATCTGCGCTCCTTCAAATCTGCCGCCGATCGCGAAGTTGGATTGGTCGAGCAGGTCATCACTCCGATACTTCGTCAGAAGAGTTCTGATGCGAAGGCTCGCGCTGACGAGGTCGCCAATGAATTGGCCGCTCTCTCCGTCAAGCTCCATGCTGCTCTGGTTCGCGCCGGATTGCATCGCGCTAGATAATTGAGCCGTGAGCATCCCTGTAGAAGTCGTAGGCGTCCGTATTGAGATGCCATCTAACCAACCCATAGTCCTCTTGAAAGAGGTTGATGGGATTCGTTACCTACCAATCTGGGTGGGTGCAGTTGAAGCTTCGGCGATTGCCTTCGCGCAACAGGGGCTTGCTCCAACCCGGCCCTTGACCCATGATCTATTCACCTCGGTGCTGCACATTTTGAACTCCTCCGTGGAGCGGGTCGAAATCACTGACCTCATCGATGGCGTCTTCTATGCCGAGCTCCATTTGGCTGGGGGAGTGACCGTTTCTGCCCGGCCGAGCGACGCGCTTGCGCTGGCGCTACGTGCAGAAGCCCCCGTGACTGCTGCTGAATCACTCTTCAGCAAGGCAGGGATTGAGATTCCCGATCAATCCGAGGACGAAGTGGAGAAGTTTCGCGAGTTCTTGGATCAGATCAATCCCGACGACTTTGCCTCTTAGGAAATCTAAGTCTCAAGTAAAGGTTTAAAGTTTCTCGTGTCGTTTCTGCCTATTTGGAGCGGCGGGTTCTACTCTTAAGCCATGCCGATCCCCTTCGGCCTTCCCGTAAGAAGTGAGTGTCCATGAGCGAAGCTACCTCTGAGATCGGTTACCGCGGAGCTACAGCCTGTGTTGCAGCAGGTATCACATATCGTCAGCTCGACTACTGGGCTCGCACAGATCTTGTCTCACCTAGCATTAAGAGTGCAGCAGGCTCTGGTTCGCAACGGCTGTACAGCTTTCGCGACATTCTCGTTCTGAAAATTGTTAAGCGACTCCTGGACACGGGAGTTTCTCTCCAGAACATCCGTACCGCGGTCGAGCATCTTCGCAAGCGTGGGGTCGCAGACTTAGAGAGTATGACCTTGATGAGTGATGGAGTCTCAATCTACGAGTGTGGCAGCCCAGATGAGATCATCGACCTTTTGCAGGGCGGGCAAGGAGTCTTTGGCATCGCTATCAACCGAGTTTGGAACGAGGTAGAGGGTTCCTTGGCCAATCTGCAAGGCGAATCGACGGAAGATGGGTCGTTTATCACATCGACTAATGACGAACTAGCACTTCGTAGAAAGCGCAAGGGCGCCTAAAACTCTTTATCCTTCCCCTAGGAGATTTATTACTTGGTGTGAATCTAAAAAGGGGGACGGGTGTCACTGCGCGAAAATTTTGTTGATCGCCACATTGGGCCAGATCAAAAAGAGATAGCAACGATGCTCTCCGAGTTAGGTGAGCCCACTCTCGACTCCTTGATTGAAAAAGTCGTTCCCGAAAATATTGCTATGCGTGAACGCTTAGGTGATCTCATCCCACAGGGCATCTCGGAAGTCGCTGTCATCGCTCGTCTCAAAGAATTTGCCGCAGAGAACAAGGTTGCGCGCTCGTACATCGGAACCGGGTATTACGGGACGATTACTCCACCAGTTGTACTTCGAAATATTTTAGAGAATCCCGCCTGGTACACGGCATATACGCCTTACCAGCCCGAGATCAGCCAAGGACGACTTGAAGCGATCTTCGCCTTTCAAAGCGTTATTGGGGATCTAACCGGACTACCAATTTCCAATGCTTCTATGTTGGATGAGGCTACCGCTGCGGCAGAAGCTATGACCTTGGCTCGACGCGTGTGGAGTGGCAGCGATGAGGCTGCCTTCTTTGTAGATTCACACCTGCACCCACATATTAAAGCGGTGATTCATACGCGCGCGAAGCCATTGAAGATCGCAATCATTGAAGGAGCGCAGAGCACTCTTGCCGAAATGGATCGGGCAATCTTTGGCGCGGTCCTTGCGCAGAGTTCGACATACGGTGAAGTCTTCAATTTAGCTCCGGCTATTGCAGCGATCAAAGACGTTGGAGCAATAGCAATTGTCGCCTGCGATCTCTTGGCGCTCACCCTCTACAAGTCACCAGGGGAGTACGGCGCAGATGTTGCAGTTGGATCGGCCCAGCGCTTTGGAGTTCCAATGGGCTTTGGCGGTCCACATGCAGGATTCATGGCGGTGCGCCAAGGGCTCGAGCGTTCTTTGCCGGGTCGCCTCGTTGGGCAGAGTGTGGATGTACATGGAAACCCTGCGTATCGTCTTGCGCTACAAACGCGTGAACAACATATCCGTCGCGATAAGGCGACGTCGAATATCTGCACGGCACAAGTTTTGTTGGCAGTAATGTCTGGCTTCTACGCGATGTGGCACGGCCCAGATGGATTGCTTTCAATGGCGACTCGCGTGCGTGAACGTACCCACGAATTGCGCTCAGCACTAGCTGTCGGTGGTTTCAAAGTGGGGGAGAAGGAAATCTTCGATACCTTCGTTGTCTCTCAGGTTGATAGCGCTGATGTGCTGCACCGCGCCTTGGAACTCGGGATTAACCTGCGCAAAGTTTCAGAGGAGAGCGTCGGAATTTCCCTCGATGAGACGGTGACCGAGAAGGATCTCTCTGACCTCTTGGCGATATTCAGCGCCTCTCGCAACGAGAATTCGAGCGCAATTCCTGAAGAGCTCGTGCGCCACTCGAAGTTTCTTACGCATCGTGTCTTTAATACCTATCACTCCGAAACCGCCATGCTGCGCTACATCCGCACTCTGTCGGATCGAGATCTTGCCCTAGATCGCACGATGATCCCGCTTGGCTCATGCACCATGAAGTTAAATGCAACTACAGAGATGATTCCTGTGACATGGCCAGAGTTTTCTACACTTCACCCCTTTGCACCCGCCACGCAGAGTTTGGGATATCGCCGTTTGATTCAGGAGCTATCCGATTGGCTTATTGCGATTACCGGATATGACGCCGTGTCGCTGCAACCGAATGCAGGTTCGCAAGGCGAGTTTGCAGGGCTACTAGCAATTCGTAACTTCCTTGACGCGCATGGTGAGAGTGCTCGCGATATTTGTCTAATCCCGTCAAGCGCCCACGGCACCAATGCTGCCAGCGCAGTGATGGCAGGCATGAAGGTAGTCGTTGTTGAGTGTGACGCTGCGGGCAATGTTTCCGTAGATGATCTGAAAGCAAAGATCGGACAGTACAGCGATCGTCTTGCTGCGTTGATGGTTACGTATCCATCAACGCATGGAGTCTTTGAAGAAGCCATCTCAGAAATTTGTGGACTGGTTCACGATGCTGGGGGACAGGTATACGTAGATGGTGCAAATCTCAATGCACTCGTTGGATTGGCGCAGCCCGGAAAATTTGGCGCTGATGTTTCTCACCTTAATCTCCACAAAACGTTCTGTATTCCGCATGGCGGGGGAGGACCAGGTGTTGGACCAGTAATTTCTCGCGCCCATTTAGCTCCATTCCTGCCTAACCACCCGCTAGATCTCTCTGTTGGGTCACCATCTGGTCCAGGACCTGTTAGTTCTGCGCCATTCGGTTCTGCCAGCATTCTGCCGATCTCGTGGAGTTACATACAGATGATGGGCGGAGATGGATTGACTAAAGCAACTGAAGTGGCAATTCTTTCGGCCAACTACATTGCTAAGAAATTGGATCCGCACTTTCCAGTTCTTTATAAGGGCGCACACGGTTACATTGCTCACGAGTGCATCGTTGACCTGCGCGAGATCACAAAGAGGACCGGTGCCACCGTCGATGATGTTGCTAAACGCTTAATGGATTATGGATTCCATGCACCGACTGTCAGTTTTCCTGTTGCCGGAACTCTTATGATCGAGCCGACGGAGTCGGAAGATATTGCTGAAATCGATCGCTTCATTAACGCGATGATCTCCATTAGAGCTGAAATCTCCGATATTGAACATGGCGAGTTAACGATCGAAGAGTCGCCACTTCGCTTTGCTCCACATACCGATAGTGACCTCTTGCGTAGCGATTGGGATCGCAAATATTCCCGCGAAGTTGCTGCTTATCCACTGGGCAGCGATCCTGATATGGCTCACAAGGGTAAGTACTGGCCGGCGACTGGTCGCATCGACGGGGTCTTCGGAGATCGCAATTTGGTTTGCTCTTGCACCCCGATCTCTGAATTAGCGATCAACGGTTAAATCCCGGTGGCCGATTACATCGCAAAGAAGATTAGCTTCGATTTTGAGGTTGATGGAGATGTAGAGAAATCGGTCTGGAGTGATGCGACGTGGAGCAGACCGTTCGTAGATATGGCGACGGGGGAGCGCGCTGAGTTTGAGACGCGTTGCGCAATTCTCTGGAGTGCTGAGTACCTTTATGTGGCTATGACCGCTGAGGAGCCCAATATTCAGGCCCACCTCACAGAGCGCGACAGCCTCATATTCCTCGAAAATGATCTCGAGCTCTTCATCGATGGCGGGGACGCGTATTACGAATTTGAGGTCAATGCTCGCAATACGATCTATGAGGTCTTCTTTATCTGGCGAGAAGCCCTAAAAGACACCCACCGATTCCCACCGGAAATCTTCGATATCCACGCGCCGGGGGTCTATACCTTCGGAGGCGATTACGACCGCACCGGTGAATCTTTTTGGATTGGAACGCACCCTAGGGGCGTACGTTGGGCATTTCGAGAGTTCGATATGACGGGGTTACGCATCGCCGTGGGGCTCAAAGGAACTCTTAATGACCCTGCCAGCACCGACCAGGGATGGTCGGTTGAACTCTCTATCCCTTGGCAGAGCCTCAAATACCTGGCGAATGGACGTCAGTTGCCACCAACGCACGGTGACCTCTGGAAGTTCTTTCTAGGGCGTTTTGATAAGAAGGTGGTGGATGGAACGGAGATCTCACCGCATCCAGCCAGCGCTCTACGATCACATGGCGTCTACGACACCCATATGCCGGAGGAGTGGAGCGTTATCGCATTCGAGGAGTAATCCTCTCTCGTGCTTTTTACTTTACATAATGTAGATTATCGGCAATTGATAATACGTTGGAAACCCCAGATCGTCGTCTTCCGCCAGGCTTCTATAACTATCTTTCGACTCATCTTCGAACTTCCAGCTACTCGCTCGATGAAGGTAATTGGAACTTCCGTAATGGTTAGCCCGTGAGCATCTGCGATTCGAACTATCTCAATTTGAAATCCATATCCCACTGTCGACAAATTGGCCGCAAAGATGGCATCAATCATCCGCCGACTTAAAACTCGATATCCACTTGTGAGGTCGCGATACTTCAATCCCAGGGCGATCGAGGCATATTTTGTTCCAAAACGCGATATTAACCTCCTCGAGAGTGGCCAGTTGATCACCGAACCACCTGCCATCCAGCGGGTGCCAAGGACTAAATCTGCCTCAGTTGCGGCCTCTAAAAGCCGTCCTAGCTCTTCCGGTTGGTGTGATCCGTCGGCATCCATCTCGACAAATTGTGCGTAGCCTTGAGCTAGTCCCCAAGCAAAACCCGCTAAATATGCCGGACCCAATCCACCTTTTTTAGCGCGGTGAAGCACGAAGGTTGATTCGTCTTTTAGGGAATCAGCAATCTCTCCCGTTCCATCCGGTGAGTTGTCATCGACAATCAGAATGTCGACATCTGGCATAGATTTTCGCAATCTGGTGATCACATCGGTGATATTGAGCGCCTCGTTGTACGTTGGAACCACGACCAGGACTTTGCTAGCTACCAATTGAGCGCCGCAATCATTCGGTCCACCGAGGCTCCCAAGCCGTAATCCTCTTTGAATTGCCAGATCTTCTCCATATTGTCTGGGCGCTTTGGCATGGCAATCGACAAAGGTGGGATAGGAACATCGAGCGCACAGTGCACAAGCTTTGGTGCAATCGCCACGTACTCTGATCCTTCAATCAACTTCTTCCGCAAATTATTCGGCAGCCTTTCATCTTCCGCGTGAGCAGCCGCTAGCGCGTCCTCAATCGTTGTGAAATTGTTTGCAATAAGCGCAGCGCCCTTCTCTCCAATTCCTCTAACACCTGGCAGGCCATCAGATGCATCGCCGCGGATCATCGCAAATAGGGCGTACCGCTCCCCTGGGATGCCATAGCGAGCACTCACCCAGGCCCTGTCCACCAAATCATGGTTTGAAATACCCTTAGCGAGGTAGACAATCTTCACTCGACGTTTATCGTCCACGAGTTGGAATAGATCGCGATCGCCCGTGGCAACGTACGTTGGGCCTCGTTCTTTGACACTGAAAGTTGCCATGATGTCGTCGGCTTCGTAATCATCTACGCCTACCATCGGAATTCCAAAGGCTTCCAAGAGATCTAACAGGATAGGTATCTGAGGTCCCAAAGTGTCAGGCTCCTCCTCTTCACCGCTCTCGTCTACCCGATTCGCTTTATATCCAGGAAAGAGTTCTACTCGCCAACTGGGACGCCAATCCCCTTCGAGGCAAGCAACGAGTCGTGACGGCTGATACTGCGTTATCAACCTAGATGACATATCCAGAAAACCCTTAATGGCATTAATGGGTTCGCCGTTTGGCGAGAGCAAGGTATCTGGCATGCCGAAGTAGGCGCGGTACCAGAGAGAAGCGCTATCGAGCAGTAAGAGAGTCATCCAACGATCCCGGCATATGAAACGATTCCACGATCGATCCGCTTGAGAGCGTTCTCCACAGTTTGAGATAGATGCGGTGATGCATTTCCAATTTGGCGCAGCAGATCAATAATCTGCTTCATCGAGCGAACAAAATCTCCGACAGTCAACTCTGTGCCACGCAAAATAGCGGCTAAAGAATGTCCGCTCGCCCAACGATACGAAGCCCAACAGAATGCTAGGTCTGGTTCGCGCATCGGCTCTAATCCGATCTCAATCTCGTTCTCGTGAATCAACGACCATTGATGTATTAAATCATTGAGTGACTCTTCGACGGCGCCCTTCGGAATTTTGGGAGATTCATCGCGTCTGGCCTCAAAAACCAGAGCTGATAGAACCGAAACCATCTCAGGTCCATCCAGTGTGTCGAAACTTCCACGCTTAATAAGCTCTGCGATAAGCAGGTCAGTCTCGCCGTAGATCTTGGCGAGTAGAACTCCCCACTCAGTGATCTGTCCATTTTTCAGGTAGCCAGAACGCTCCAGCATGATCTGAACGCGATCAAAGCGCTTTGCGATGAGATCGGTGCGATTGCTCACTCGCTCTTCCAGTCCGCGCGTCTCTCGCACGAGCCGGTCAACCTTCTCTGCAACCCGAGAATGTGCCTCACGATCCCCGCAGGAATGACAGGGATGGGAGCGCAGCGCTTTGCGCGCGGCAATCAGTTCATCTTCCGCAAGGATACGTTTAGCTTTAGTGAGCTTCGCAAATGACTTCTCGATCGCCTTAATCTCGGAGCGAATCTCTGCATACTCCTCGAAATCTCCCGCGTGGCAAATCATAGTCTCGCGTAACTCTTCAATCGCCTTCTCGTTTCGCTTGATCTGTCGAGCTAGACCGACAACTGCCTTATCGGCCTGATACTGCGCGAAGGAAGATTCAAGAGATTCACGCGCGCTGACGCTGCCAAACCGCGAAATCAAATTGATGGTCATGTTGTACGTGGGTTTGAAACTACTCTTCAGAGGATAGGTACGCGTTGACGCGAGGCCCGCGACGGATCCCGAATCAATATCTTTGCTCCATAAAATGACGGCATTCCCCTCGACATCGATTCCCCGTCGACCAGCTCTCCCAGTTAACTGCGTGAACTCCCCCGGCGAAATTGCAACATGCGCCTCGCCATTCCACTTTACGAGTTTCTCCAAAACAACGGTACGGGCCGGCATATTGATGCCGAGTGCCAGCGTCTCTGTCGCAAAGACACACTTCACGAGACCGCGTTGGAAAAGTTCCTCGACCGTCTCTTTAAAAGAAGGTAGTAGCCCGGCATGGTGGGCCGCTATGCCGCGCTCCAGGCCATCTAGCCATTCGGAGAATCCAAGTACAACGAGATCTTCTTCGGGAATATTGGCTGTCGCGCGGAATACTACTTCTCGAATCTCGCTGCGCTCTTGCGCGTTAGTGAGTCGAATTCCAGCAACCAAACACTGATGCACGGCCGCAGTACATGCATTGCGCGAAAAGATAAAGGTGATCGCAGGTAATAGTCCTTCGCGATCCAACTTCTCAATGACCTCTGGGCGACTTAGTTGTTTCACTGAAGGACCGCGATCGTTCCAACCAGAATTACGTCCTTGACCCTTGTGCCCGGAGACCGCACCGCGGGTATTTCGGTAACTCTCCTTCTCGAGGCGCACGATCTCCGGATTTACTCGACCATCATCGACAAAGAGATCCAGCAATCGATTGTTAAATAGAACATGTTGATAGAGAGGAACAGGTCGATTTTCCGAAACGATGACATCGGTATTTCCCCGCACCTCGTTCAACCAATCACCAAACTCCTCCGCATTTGAGACGGTTGCCGATAGCGAGGCTACCTGTGTGCTCTCTGGAAGGTGGATCAGAATCTCCTCCCAAACAGCGCCTCGGAATTTGTCAGCTAAGTAGTGCACCTCATCCATGACCACAAATTGCAGGTTCTGTAGTGTCCGCGAATCGGCGTAGATCATGTTGCGCAACACCTCAGTTGTCATCACAACAATATTGGCCTCTGAGTTGATGCTCGTATCACCTGTCAAAAGTCCGACGTTCTTCTCGCCAAACATCTCTTTGAAATCCGCGAATTTTTGATTTGAAAGGGCCTTAATTGGTGCGGTATAGAAACATTTCTTGCCCTGTGCCATTGCTAAGAACGCTGCAAATTCACCAACGACAGTCTTTCCCGCGCCTGTCGGTGCGGCGACCAGTACTCCCCTACCGGACTCTAAGGAGTGGCAGCCGCTGATTTGAAAGTCGTCTAAAGGGAAATCAAATTTGGCTGCGAACTCATTCGTAGCCTTGTACGAGTTACGCAACAAAGCGGCAGCGTAACGCTCCGCTGGGGTACTCATGCGCGAAATACTTGCAGATTACGTGGAGAAACCTTTATATGCACCGGCAACTTTGAAATTCGCTCTCCATCTGCAAAGGCCTCGGTCTTGGCGGAAATCTTTATATCCGTGCCCGTAAAGAAATGCACCTTTGGGTGGTTGATGTGTTTTCCGAAGAAGACGCGCGGAAAGACCATAAGAAGTCGCAGTGGAGAAACTTGATCCACCACCATCACATCAAAAATTCCATCATCATCTTTGGCAAAGGGAACGATCTTCATCCCTGCTCCATAGCTTGCGCCGTTGGCGACGCAAATTAGCATGGCGCGGCGCTCCTGCTTGACGCCATCAATTGTGAGCGTGAATTCAATGGCCTTGAACTTCCAGATCATTTCGAGAACCGCCACCACGTACTTATTCTTGCCTTTGATGATCTTGAAGTTGTTGGCACGTTCATTGACGACCGCATCAAAGCCGGTACTTAAAATCTGGATGAAGGGAATCTCCTCCCCGTGATGCGAGATCAGACCCACGTTAATCTCCGAGGCGGATTTTTGTTTCGGTAACTCAAGGATCTCGGCAATTTTCAAGGGATAGGTACCTAAGGTGCGGGCGATATCGTTACCCGTTCCCGCTGGTAGCACTAACAGTGGCACCTCAAATTTAAGTAGAAGAGGCAGTAGATCGTGGATGAAGCCATCGCCCCCAACTGCGATCAGATGATCGAATGCGTTCTCTTTAAGTGCGTGGTGTACCGCGTCAAGCGTAGATTCCCGCGAGCTCTCCTCCACGAAGGTGATTTGATCGGTCGACTCTGCAAAATACCGACGCACCTTCGCTCCTACGACCGACCCTTTGCCGCCTCCCGACTTAGGGTTGATCGCAACTAAGGCTTTCACTCTTCTATCTTGGAGGCGCGGCGACGATCATTCAAGAGCGCAATGCCACCTGCTAAGAAGTAAAAACCAACGAGCGGGAGTGCGAGTACGCCCATGGTGAAGGGATCGCTCGTCGGGACGAAGGTTGCCGAGAAGAGAGTGATTCCGAATACCGCAATACGCCAAGGCTTGAGGATAGATCTTCCGGAGAGAACTCCTGCAAAATTCAGTGCAACCAAGAAGACAGGTAACTCGAATGCCAGTCCGAAGACGAGAATGAGGTGAAGTACGAAAGTTAGGTAGTCGCTAAATTTTATGAGGTTGGTCAATGTGGTTGGTGTGAATCCCAGAAGCACTTTGATGGCGAGAGGAAGGATCCAGTACGCCAATGCGGCTCCTGCTGCAAAGAAGGGGGTTGCGGTGGCGATGAAGAGAATTGAGTACTTCTTCTCTCGACGATGTAAGGCCGGTGCAACGAATGCCCAAAGTTGGTAGAGCCAAATAGGTGAAGAGAGTATTACTCCAGTGACAATCGCAACCGAAATTTGGAGATTAAGGGGTCCGAGGACTCCATCGATATAGAGGACGCCACAATGGTGTGGCGTGGAGGCAGCGCGCGAAAGATCACAAACTGGCTTAGTGAGAACGTGGACTATCTTGCTGTAGAAAATCCAGCCAAGAACTCCAAATATGGCGATTGATAGCGCAGCACGGACTAGACGCTTACGGAGTTCACGAAAGTGATCCAGTAGCGACATCCGACCACTATCTTCAGTGGTCACCGGCTACTTCCTAGTTGGAAGGAGTTGAAGAGGTACCGCCATCAGTCTTCTTCTCTTCAGGAGACTTCATCTCATCCTTAAAGATTCGGAGTGATTTAGCTACTGACTTGGCAGAATCAGGTAGTCGCTTTGCTCCAAAGAGAACAACAAATACGACGACGATAATTACGATGTGCCAGGGCTTAAGGTCTCCCATTTAACTTCCAATCTCGAGGTGGGGCAATCTTACTGGTAATTGGCGAGTGTGCCTGCGATTCGCTCGCTCAACTGCTGAGAGAGTGATGCGGGCTGTACAACTCTTATAGCGCTAGGCCACGCAAGAAGGGTACGGAGAATCCACTCCCCTGGGGTCACGGTTAAGGTGATCTGGTAAATCCCGCCGACCTCCTTGCTGGAGGTAACAATTTCGTTATGTTTTTCGATGAAGAAGAGTCCATCTTCCCCCATCTCGATCTGTACCTCCTTGTGGTCGGAAGTGCGGTTCCGAGAGGTAAACCCAACGGCGAACTTGGAATCGATCTCCCCGATTGAACAATTCTGGATGCGGTCAATTCTGAAGGTGCGTTCTTCGCCCTCTGCGACAGCTATCGCATGTAGGTAAGCAATGCCGTGCATGTAGAAGAGATCGAGCGGGAATATAGTGCGAGTTGTTAACGAATCGCTTGATGCGGAGTTGTACTCGATCGAGATAAATCTCTTCTCGCGTATCGCGCTATCTACCTCGGCGATCACTGGCGACTCTACGACTGCATCGCTAATCGTTACCTGCGCAGAGATTTGATTCTCGTAGAGCGCGCCTATTCGACTTTGTAGATTGGTGATGGCAAGGCGTTCTTCTGGATTGGTGGACAACTCAGTCAGAGCCTGCAGACCTAAGACGAGCGTCAGAGCTTCTACTTGAGTCAGAGAACGAGGTTGATCCAATACTTGTGCATCAGTCACCGAAACGTAATCTGGATCTTCGTAATCAATATCGAGAAGCTCAAGGTGCGAGTATCCCGGAAGGCCGCACATGTGGAGAAGGGAAAGATCCTTGGAAATCTGCGCCGGGGTCGAGTTGAATCTCTCTGCGATCTGCACCACCGAGAGACCAGGGTTGTGTGTGATGAAAGGAATCAAGTTAAGAGCGCGCGCGACTCGATCCAGTGCACCCTCTCTCACAATTTGCTCCTAAGGAGTGCCGTAATTTCAGTTACGTTCTCTTCCGGCGCCTCTAAAACGAGATCTGGACCAAACCAAAGTAATTGCTCCAGCCAATTGCCACCGAGAGAGAACTCGATCCGATCCCATTCACTATCAATATTTGAAACAGTCGATTTGGCACGCAGACTCTGGCAGCGACCTACGCGAACGCGCGCTGTGAATGTGGTGGATTCGCCGGTGTTTAACATAACCAGATGCGAAGAGATCGAGAAATCTGTGGGAACCGCAAATGCACTAGGCGCGCTCTCGAATTCAATCTCAGAGATGATGCGAGAGACTCGAAAGACGCGAATCTCTTCCTTATCTAAATCCAAGCCCACCAAGTACCAAGAGCCATGCCAAAGCGTTAACCCATAAGGTGCCAGGCGGCGGCGTGACGTACTCCTGCTGCGGTAAGTGAACACAATTGTGCGCAGAGTGGTTATCGCCTCCCAGAGCGCAGGAAAGAGTGGTGTTTCATTCTCTAGTGAGAGAGCAGCATGTCCGAAGTCTTCGCGTAAGGCTGTACCGGCGAGAGCATCAATTTTTAAGAGAGCTTGCTCGCCACTTGAAGCAAAGAGTTGATTGCGCCAGAGCGTTGCGGCAAGTGAGAGGTATGAGAGTTCACTGGGAGTTAGTGCTCCTAACTCTAGTTCGTACTCATTTTCGTAGATGCGATAGCCCAACTCATCCTCGAAGAGCGGATCGTGACTACCGACGTGGATGGTGATTCCCAGAGCGCGCAGATCATCTTTGTCGCGCTCGAACATCCTCTCCTTCGTCTCTAGGCTGCCGGTATATCCAGCCACAGTCTCGAAGATCTCGCTCTTGCTGAGAAACCGCTTAGTAGCGAGCAGGGCCATAGTGAGGTTGATAAGCCGCTCTGTCTTCTGATCTGACACGCCCATACTCTATGCGTTTGCTAGTATCGCCACAGTGTTTTCCGAAGTCGTACTCACCGAATAAGAAGGAGTTAGTTGATGAATTTCTACCCAACGAAGGTTGCTCGCATCGGCGGCGTGGCTCTTGCCCTCGTCAGTCTTGTGGCGCCCTCTATCGCGAGTGCCAACTCAACTTCCATCCATGCAACACGAAAGGCCAAAGTGAGCACCGTTCTTCCTACCGTCTCAAATCATCCTGGAGTTGCCCCGGTAATCGGCAAGCCAGCTGGTCCAGCACCCACGACCCTCATCACAAAAGACATCATCGTGGGTAAGGGGAAGGCAGCAGTAACTGGCTCTACTGTGACAGCGCAGTATGTATTGATGTCTTGGAAGACCGGATCCGTTTTGCAATCCTCATGGACTTCGGGTGCTATCCCCTTTTCTTTGATGCAAGTCATTCCAGGGTGGCAACAAGGTATCCCAGGGATGAAGGTGGGAGGCCGGCGTCTCTTGGTCATCCCGCCAGCGTTGGGTTACGGGGCAGCCGGTGCCGGACCAGTCGGTCCAAATGAAACGCTGGTCTTTGTCGTCGACCTGGTAGCCGTTAAATAACCGCTTCATCCTCTGGAAGACCATACGCACCCTTAGATGGACGGCGCCTGCGAAGCGGCGCCGTGACGCCAGGGGCTAATCTGCGAGCTTGGATGAGAAAACCGGTATGTCCGATCATTCGATGAACTGGTCTAACCGCGAGTCCCTCATGGTGCCACTGTCTGATGATCGCCTCGCTGCTCTCGGGCTCAGTGAAACGTCCTGAATCCTTAATCGCCTCGGCCGTAGCCGAGAGTTGGGTCGTTGTTGCTACATAGGCCAACAGGACTCCTCCAGGATGGAGAACATCATCCGCCAGTTGCACGCACTCCCACGGCGCCAGCATGTCTAGAACCATTCGGTCGTACTTCTGCTCGGTCGACTTATCTTGCAGTGAACCGAGGGTCAGAGACCAGTTCTCGGGCTTCCCGCGAAAGTACTCCATCACATTTCGGGTGGCGATGTCAGCGAATTCCTGCCGCCTCTCGTAGGAGTCCACCGCACCGGTTGAACCGACAGCGCGCAGAAGAGAGATGGTCAGGGCTCCTGAGCCAACACCGGCTTCGAGGACGCGCAACCCCGGAGCAATATCAGCAAATCCAACTATGAGCGCTGCATCCTTGGGATACACGATGGTTGCTCCACGTGGCATTGAGAGCACGTAGTCGCCAAGTAATGGTTTGAAGGCGAGAAATTTGAGGCCTGCTGTCGTCTCAACTACAGAACCTTGCGGCATTCCCACAATCTGATCGTGAATGAGCCAACCTTTGTGGGTATGCCACTCCCCACCCTCTTTGAGAGTAATTGTGTGCAATTTGCCTTTGGCATCAGAGAGTTGAACTCGATCCCCATATTCAAATTCGGGCTGCATTGGGGTCCTCTTGACTCTCGGTGTGAAAAATACTCTGAATATCTGAAGTGGTTAATCCGATGAGATCCCGACGCAGATGTAATCGAGGGGTCGGCGGATAAGTGATGATGTGCGGGATTCCTATGACGACTGCGCCACTGGCGAGGCCAGAATCAATTCCCGTCTTGGAATCTTCAATGACAACGCAACTCTCGATCTCAACGCTGAGACGATCGGCAGCCAACAGGTAGCTTTCAGGATCTGGTTTGCTGACCTTCACATCCTGACTCGAAACAGAAGTAACGAAGGTGCCAGCCGGGAGAAGAGCAATCGCAGAATCGACCAATAGACGTGGGCTGGCTGAGACAAGTGCCATTGGTACCCCAGAGTTGGACAACTCTTCGACGAGCTCTCGAGCTCCAGGCATGAACTCCAAACCCGTTGCAAATTGTTCGGCGACCATGCGAACCAGTTCAATCTCGAAGTAGGCGGCGCTTTCGGCTCCATGCGCCAAAGAGGACATATAGGCACCCACTTTGGGCAGCGGTCCACCAATGCAGTGCGCCTGATCCTCATCAGTCCATTGGTGGCCAAAGCGAGACATGAGAGCGGTCTCTGCAATCAACCAGTACGGCTCCGAATTGATGAGAGTTCCATCCATATCGAAGAGGACTGCCTGCATCTGATCCTTTTGAGTGGTCATACCGCGTTGAAATATTTCGCTTCGGGGTGATGCACGATGATGGCGCTCGTGGACTGTTCGGGATGCAACTGGAACTCCTCCGAGAGCATGACTCCAATGCGCTCTGGCTCCAACAATTCGCAAAGTTGCACCTGCTGTTCAATATCAGGACAGGCCGGGTAACCAAAGGAGTAACGGGAACCTCGGTAACCTTGATCCAAGATTGCCGCGATATCTTTCGCATCTTCGTCGCCGACGGAGAGCTCCGCTCTTATACGTGCGTGCCAGTGCTCGGCCAGCGCTTCTGTCAACTGCACCGAAAGGCCATGCAGTTCTAAGTACTCGCGATATTCATTGGCGGCAAATAGTTCGGCGGTAGCTTTGCTGACAGATTCACCCATAGTGACCACATGGAATGCAACGGTATCGATCACGCCGCTCTCCTTCGAGCGGAAGAAATCTGCAAGGCATAGCCGTCTGTCGCGTCGTTGACGTGGGAAGGTGAAGCGGACTCTCTCTTGACCTTGGAATTCGCCTTCGTGGTGCAGCACCACCAGGTCATTTCCTTCGCTATAACATGGGAAATATCCGTAGACCACTGAGGCGTTAAGCCATCCTTGCGACTGGGCTTGATTCAAGAGGGCACGTAACTGGGGACGTCCTTCGCTTTCAACCATTGCCTCGTACTCGCCACGAGCACCTTTGAGACCCCATTGCCCCATGAAGAGGGCGCGTTCGTCGAGCATCGGTAGATAGTCGGATAGAGAAATTCCCTTAACTATGCGTGAACCCCAAAACGGTGGCGTCGGAACTCTGTTATCGTCCGCAACATCTGAGCGCTGTGTATCAACAGGAAGGTCAGTGTCTCGAGCGGTTCGTGGGGTACGCCTTTCGCGCAGAGCAGGAAGTTCTGCTCCCTCCACTCCCCGCTTCATCCCAATCATCGCATCCATCAATTTCAGACCTTCAAAGGCGTCCTTGGCATAGCGGACTGTGCCAGGGAAGATATTCGAGAGATCCTCCTCTACAAAGGAGCGGGTGAGCGCAGCACCACCGAGAATTACCGGCCATCGATCCGCGAGTCCGCGCGACTCCAACTCTTGCAAATTCTCTTTCATGATCACAGTCGACTTAACGAGCAGGCCACTCATCCCTACGACATCTACTTGATTCTCTTGAGCAGCATCGATGATCTGATTAATGGTCTGTTTGATACCAATATTTACAGTCGTGTATCCATTATTTGAGAGAATGATGTCAACCAGGTTCTTCCCAATATCGTGCACATCTCCCTTAACGGTTGCCAGCAAAATTTTTCCACGACCCTCATCGTCACTCTTCTCCATATGTGGTTCAAGGATCGCAACAGCTTGCTTCATCACCTCAGCGCTTTGTAGTACGAAGGGCAGCTGCATCTCACCCTTGCCGAAGAGTTCACCAACCACTTTCATGCCCGAAAGCAGGTGATCATTGATGATCGCCAATGGTTTTAGTCCCGCACCCATGGCTTCGATGAGATCAGCCTCTAGCCCAACTTTCTCGCCATCGACGATGCGACGCTCTAAGCGCTCAGTAAGAGGCAGGGCTGCCAACTCTGCCGCTCGCGAAATCTTCGTGGAGGTAGCCTCTACACCTTCAAAGAGTTGCAAGAAGACGGTCAAAGGATCGTAGGTGCACTCTCCGCGTTCATCAAATACACGACGGTCGTATACGAGGTCTAGTGCTACCTCAAGCGCGCGCGGATCGATGCGAGCAATCGGTGTGATCTTTGAAGGGTGCACAATTGCCGAATCCAACCCTGCCTTAACGGCCTCAGCCAGAAAAACGGAATTTAGAACAATGCGTGCTGCGGGATTCAATCCAAAAGAGACGTTACTTACTCCCAGAGTGGTCTGCACATCCGGGTACTTCTGCTTGAGGGCGCGGATAGCGTTAATGGTCTCTTCGCCATCTTTGCGAGTTTCTTCCTGCCCTGTTGCGATTGGAAAGGTGAGGCAGTCGATCAAGATATCGCCAACATTCATTCCCCAGTTGTTGGTGAGATCGTCAATGAGACGAGTCGCAACACGGAGCTTCCATTCCGCTGTGCGCGCCTGACCCTCTTCATCAATGGTGAGAGCCACTACTGCAGCACCATGTTCTTGCACTAGCGGCATGATTCGCGCGAATCGCGAAGTTGGACCATCGCCATCCTCGTAATTCACGGAGTTAATAACGCTGCGCCCTCCGAGATGTTCCAGACCCGCTTGTAGGACAGCTGGCTCGGTTGAATCTAGAACAATGGGAAGTGTTGAAGAAGTTGCCAAACGCGAGGCGAGCTCCTGCATATCTTTAACGCCGTCACGACCGACATAGTCGACCGAAAGATCGAGCATGTGCGCACCATCTCGAATCTGATCGCGTGCGATTTCAATACAGGACTGCCAATCCTCTTTTAACAATGCGTCACGGAAAGCGCGTGATCCATTGGCATTGGTCCGCTCTCCAATTGAGAGGTAAGAGGTATCCTGGCGAAAGGGAACAAATTGATAGAGCGAGCTAGCGCCGCGCTCAATCTGTGGAGCGCGCGTGATTACCTCGGATCCTCCGAGGAGTTCAACGACCTCTTTGAGGTGAGCGGGAGTCGTCCCACAACAGCCGCCAACGAGTGCGACTCCATAACTCTTTCTAAATTCCGCTAAGTATTTGGCGAGTTCAGGACCCGTGAGTGGGTACTCGGCTCCATCATTTCCAAGAATCGGTAAGCCAGCGTTCGGCATGACAGAGATTTGGGTTTGGGATCCCTGGGAGAGCGCGCGCAGGTGCTCGCTCATTTCCGCTGGTCCTGTCGCGCAGTTAAGACCGATGACATCGACGCCAAGTGGCTCTAGAGCGTTAAGCGCTGCTCCGATCTCAGAACCGAGGAGCATGGTGCCGGTCGTTTCAACGGTTACTTGAACAATCAGGACAATATCTCTTTCGGAGCCATCGATCGCCGATCGCGCCCCGTTCACAGCCGCCTTGGCCTGAAGGAGGTCCTGAGTTGTCTCGACTAGAAGCGCATCGGCTCCCCCATCGATGAGTCCTTGGGATGCGAGGGTGTAAGCCTCTTTCAACTTCCTATAAGTCGTGTGACCCAAAGTAGGTAACTTCGTGCCGGGGCCGAGTGATCCTAGGACGAAGCGTGGCTTGGTGGGAGTGCTGTATTCATCAGCCACCTCTCGGGCCAATTTTGCCCCCGCGATAGCCAACTCGTAAATTCGATCCTCGATGCCGTATTCGGCCAGATTAGCGAAGTTCGCTCCGAAGGTATTGGTTTCGATGGCATCTACACCAACATCGAGGTACTCCCGGTGGACTGCCTTGACGATATCCGGACGAGAAATATTAAGAATCTCGTTGCACCCTTCCAACCCCTGAAAATCCTCAAGAGTCGGATTGGCAGCCTGCAACATCGTCCCCATCGCGCCGTCGGCGATCACGGTGCGCTCAGCGAGAGCAGCCCGAAGTAGGGAGATTTGCTTCATAAGGGGGCGAGTTTAGCCTAGAAGGCTAGACCGAGAACGCTATCGAGAGCGCGGGCTATCTCCCCCGAGGATCCACCTGTCATTCCAGATTGGGTGGCCTCTACCCAGTCGGCTAATGCCTGCAAGGCGGCCGGGGTATCGAGGTTGCGACCCAAGGCCTCCACTATGGTCGTCACAACCTGCGTAGTAGGGGCGACTTCATTCCTTGAAAGTGCCGCCCGAATTCGCGCGACCTCTTCGGTAGCAATCTGCAAGCGCTTATCACTCCACATGCGATCTTGCGAGTAGTGATCAGTGAGGAGAGCGAAGCGAATAACGACTGGATCGATTCCTGCCTCCAGAAGCTTTGAGACGAAGACCAAGTTCCCCTTGCTCTTACTCATCTTCTCGCCATCGAGTCCGATAAAGCCGGTATGCACGTAGCCGCGAGCGAACTCCTGTCCGGTGATGGCTTTTACTTGGACCGCCGACATGTAGTGATGAGGGAAGATCAGATCGCGGCCTCCACCTTGGAGATCTATCAGGGTTGCACGGTCTGCGACGCCAGCACAGAAATCCTCACCTACGAGATAACGCAAGCTGATAACCGCGCACTCAATATGCCAACCGGGACGACCAAATCCGTGAACGGACTCCCATCCAGGTTCGTTATCGCGGTTGGCTATCCAGAGGACAGGGTCGAGGGGGTGTTCTTTGCCAACTCGATCTGGATCTCCCCCGCGCTCTGCAAAGATCGCAAGACACTCTTCAAGAGGGTAAGGCAACTCCTCGAGAAAATCACTCACCCGAAAGTAAAGATCGTTATCAACTTTGTAGACATACCCATTCTCTTGCATCCTTGTAATCGCTAGGGCGACAAGGTCCATGGTCTGAGTTGCTGGAACAAACCACTCGGGTGCGAAGATCCGTAGCGCTGCCATATCTGCGGCAAAGAGATCTGTTTCGCGCTGTGCCAAGCTCTGCCAATCCGTCGAGTCCCGCGCTGCTCTTTCGAGGAGCGGCTCATCTATATCTGTAATGTTTTCAACAAACTTCATCTCACCACCACCAAGGCGCTGGTAGCGATTAATGAGATCGAAGGTGAGATACGTGGCAGCATGGCCAAGGTGGGTCGCGTCATAGGGAGTAATGCCACAGATATACATCCGTTGGATCGAGCCCGGCTCCATCGAAAATGCTCCACTTGTGCTCACGAGATTTAAAGCAGGCACTGCTACATCTAAAGATGGGAGTGCGGGATTGGGCCAAGGGTTATTTAACATCTCCATAGGCTCTAAGGCTATCTAAAAAGGCGGCCACGGGACGGCTGGCCAATCCTCACTTGGTTCGGGAAAACGACCCCGCAGAAGCAGGTCATCAATTCTCGCGAGGAGAGCTAGTAATTCGGCTGGAGTGATGAGCTCGGCAAGCAATTCGGGTGAGACCATCTTGGCGCGCTCCAAGAGGGCGATCTCCCGGTCACTGAATTCGAGGGAGGCGAACTGCCAGAGCACGGTGCGCAATTTGGGATCTTCGTGAAATGTCACGCCGTGATCGCAACCGTAAATCTCCCCTGAAATCGTCGGCAAGATATGTCCAAATTTGCGATCGGTATTGTTAATGATTGCGTCAAAGAGAGCCATATCTCGAATTCGCTCCGAGGGCCCTTGCGCCAATTCAACGATATCCAACTCTTCATCTATCTCGATCCACTCTTGCACCATTCCAAGACCGAAGGGTCCTTCTCGCAAAATCGTGAAGGGAACGACATGCAGTCCTAGAGACTCCGAGAGGAGATAGCTCGCGAGTTCACGATTCGCCAGATTTCCATCAGGAAAGTCCCACAAAGGTCGCTCTCCGGCTATTGGCTTGTAAATGACCGCAACCTCTTCTTCGCCCACAACACACTGCGCAAAGAGAGTGGCATTTGAAGCGTCAACGAAGCGACCTTCGACCCTCATCTCGCCATGAACAATAATTTCCTGGGCTGGGGTCAACGACGATAACCATTCGCACGAGGACAGAGGTGCGCGGAGGGATCAATGGGTAGACCGCAGAATGGACAAGGTTGCCGACCCGCTGCGACAACGGCATCCGTGCGATCACAGAATGCCCGCGCTTGATGAATCCGCAGTTTAAAGGAGAGAAGGTCTGGAGCATCTTCAATCAAGAGCGCTTCATCATCATCGAGAAGTTCGGTAAGGCTCTCATCGCCAATCGCTTGAGCTTCAACCAGGATGCGCTGAGTCTCCTGCTCCCAACTAATCCCTATAACGCCAGCGCGAAAATCCTCAGTGATGGGAAACTCAAGCGCAGTGTCATCACGTTCGCTAACGATGTTTAGCTCATCAAGGCTGGCTAATTGATTGCGGCGCAATTCGCGCATCATGACCCTTAAGCGTTCTGATAAAGCGGCGGCCTGACTCTTCTCAATCGCGATGCAGGTTCTCTCCTGATCAGAGATCACTTGAAGGAAGAACTGCCTCTCACCTGGTAAACCCACCGTGCCAACAATGCAGCGCGTGACGTTCTCGTGTCTGTAAATAATTCTGCTCATATCCGACCTTGACCTCCGCCTAGAGAAAATTTATCGCGTCGAACCATCTTCCCGTGTTGCGGCTTGGATAAGTGCGAGGTGACATTGACTGAAACAACCTGTGAGCTAGGTAGGCGAATGGTTGTCGCCGAAGCCGGATCTATAGAGATCCGTTGGAACTGATCGAGAGAGAGTCCCAGGTGAAAGGCGACCATCGATTTGATGACATCGCCATGTGAGACGACGAGGATCCTCTTCTTCCCTTGTGCCCGATCCAGTACGGTCTGATTGGCTCGTAGAGACATCTCCGAAAAGCTCTCCCCGCGCGGAAATCGCACAGTGCTTGGACGGGCCTGGATAGATTTCCAAAGCTCCTCTTTCGCTAGCGATGCAAGAGGCTTACCAGACCAATCTCCGTACTCCATCTCTAGCAAGCCATCAAGATAGAGCGCCTTTGTGCCGCGCCGTTCTAAGAAGGGTGCAATCGTCTCGCGGCACCGGCGAAGCGGTGAACTGAAGATGCCATCAAACTCGAATAGATCGAGATACTCGGCGAGCTCTTCTGCCTCTTGCTTACCTCTAGGAGAGAGGGCGACTCGGTTATCGCGTCCCGCCAGAATTCCCTTGAGGTTGGCGGTGGAATGGGCGTGGCGCACCAGAATTACCTCACACCCCGCAACCTTTGCCATGATCGTAGATTACCGAGATTTCTGTCGCAGGGTTGCTAGGGTCACCTCATGGAGATGCGCACTCTAGGTAGAACTGGCCTACAACTCTCACGAATCGGATTAGGCACTATGACGTGGGGTCGGGATACAGACGAACACGAGGCGGCCAACCAACTGCGCACCTACCTCGATGCCGGCGGTAGTTTTATCGATACTGCTGCGGTCTATGGCGACGGAGATTCAGAGCGCGTTATCGGTGGCTTCTTGGGAACCCTCGTCGATCGCCATGAGATAACAATTGCGACAAAAGCTGGAATTTCTTTTAAGTCAGGAGAGAGAGCCATCAACAATTCGCGCTCATCTCTTCTCAACGACCTTGATGCTTCCCTCGATCGGTTAGGGGTTGAGTATGTGGACCTTTGGCAGATCCATCAATGGGATCCAGCAACTCCCCTTGAAGAGGTGCTCTCAGCTCTTGATTTCGCAGTTGCCAGCGGTCGGGTGAGATATGTCGGAGTATCCAATTTTGCTTCGTGGCAGTTGGCTCGCGCGGCAACCATTCAAAATCCCTTCTTTGGAAAAGTTGCACTAAGTTCAACCCAATCTGAGTACTCCCTCCTTAATCGCGCTGCCGAATCAGAGTTATTGCCCGCCACAAAAGAGGTGGGAGTGGGATTCATAGCTTGGTCACCTTTGGGGCGTGGAGTGCTAACCGGCAAGTATCGATCGGGCACTCCATCTGATTCACGCGGTGCCAGCCCCCACTTCTCTGCATTCATCGCCCCGTATCTGGATAATCGCTCTCGGGCGATAGTTGATGCGGTCTGCGTAGCCGCTGAAGGCCTCGGCTATTCACCGACGGAAGTTGCGTTGAGTTGGGTGCGCGATCAACCCGGTGTTGCAAGTGCAATCGTCGGTGCTCGCACAGGTGCGCAGTTACGCGGTGCCCTCTCGGTCGAGGAGATAGAGATTCCCGATCCCGTGCGTGAGGCTCTGGATGAGGTATCGGCTCCCCGCGTCAACTAATTAGCAGTTATCAAGGAAGTGTGCGAGAGCTCGAACGCCGAACTTGAGTCCTTCCACTGGCACTCTCTCGTCAACGCCATGGAAGAGCGCGAAGAAATCTAGATCTGAGGGAAGGCGTAGAGGAGAGAAGCCGTAGCCAACAATTCCAAGGTCACTGAGGGCCTTGTTATCTGTGCCGCCGCTCATCAAGTACGGGACCGGAATTCCTTCTGGGTCTTGCGAGAGGATCGCTGCACTCATGGCCTCAACTAGTGGACCAGAGAAATCCACTTCGAGGGCCTTGTCGCGCACTTGCACCGAAATTTCGGCGTCTTCGCCGACCAATTGACGCATCGTCTCTTCTAGTTCATGTTCAAAACCTGGCAGGAAGCGCCCATCGACAACTGCGCTAGCAGAACCTGGAATCACGTTTGCCTTATAACCCGCGTTCAACATAGATGGATTCGCTGTGTTCTGTGTAGTGGCGCCCATCATGCGAGCTGCCCCGCCTATATGTTTGAGTAGGTCAGTCGCGCGAGCGGGGTCGTACTCTTCTCCAGTAAGTTCTGCAATCTTCCCAAAGAACTTAGCCCCAGTAGCGGTCTCACGTTGTGGCCAGACATGTGAACCAATGCGTGAGATAACCCGAGAAAGTTTTGTGACGGCGTTATCCGCGTTGATGAATGAACCGTGCCCTGCGGTACCACGTGCTGTTATCTCCATCCACTGGATGCCCTTTTCAGCCGTCTCAATAAAGTAGAGGCGATGGCCACCGGTTATCGTGACCGAAAATCCACCGACCTCAGAGATCGCTTCTGAATATCCCTCAAAAATCTCTGGTCGATTGTCAACCATCCAATGTGACCCGAAGGTGCTACCAGCCTCCTCGTCGGCGAAGAAGACCAAGAGGATATTGCGGGGAGGAACATAACCACTGCGCGCCCAAGAGCGGACGATCGATAGGAACATGGCATCGCCATCTTTCATATCGACTGCACCACGTCCGAGTACGTAGCCATCCTTGATATCACCGCAGAATGGATCGAAACTCCAATCGGCCGCATTGGCTGGGACCACATCGAGGTGACCATGCACGACCAGGCCGGGGCGAGAAGTATCTCTACCTGGGATCCTTGCAACAACATTGAATCTCTTAGGCCCCGTTTCAATAAGTTCGGATTCGATACCTACTTCAGCGAGTTTGGCCACCACATATAGGGCGACAGCCTCCTCATCCCCTTTTCCTTCACCGTAATTGACGCTAGGAATGCGGATGAGTTCCTGCAAGATCTGAATGCAGTCGTCCTCTAATGCCGTGAGCTCTGTGTTGTCCATCTCTCTATTCTGCCCCAGGGCTGGCAACTTGACCAAGATTGTCTTGGTATCATTGCTCACTCAGTCGGGGCTATGGCTCACAGGCTGCACCTGTCCGGGTGGCGGAATTGGCAGACGCGCTAGCTTGAGGTGTTAGTGCCCGCAAGGGCTTGAGGGTTCAACTCCCTTCTCGGACACGCATTACAGAACTTCTCTAGAGAGCACTGCAAAGGTAAGTACGGTACCTTCCCGCCATGGAAACTCGCGGATATGCTGCTTATGAGGTCAATACACCTCTCGCCCCTTATACCTTCAATCGTCGCGCACTTCGCGACACTGATGTCGCATTTGATATCACCTATGCCGGCATCTGCCACTCCGATATCCATACCGCCCGCGGCGAGTGGGGCGATGTCATTGTGCCTTTGGTTCCCGGACATGAGATCGTTGGAATCGTCACAGAAGTTGGTCCCGGTGTAACAAAATTTGCCGTCGGGGATCGAGTGGGCGTCGGTGTCTTCATCGATTCCTGCGGAACCTGTGAGAATTGCCAAGCGGGGCAACAGCAGTACTGCCTAAAGGGCATGACTGGTACCTATAACGGGCTAGAGCGCGATGGAGTGACACCTGCTCTGGGCGGATATTCTAACAAGTTTGTCATTGATCAAAATTACGCACTAAAGGTCCCAGCCAGACTTGAGATGTCTGGCGTGGCTCCGCTCCTCTGTGCTGGAATCACCCTCTTCTCGCCTTTGCGCCACTGGAAGGCAGGTCCAGGCAAGAAGGTAGGAATTGTCGGCCTGGGTGGACTTGGACACATGGGCGTCAAGTTTGCGGCCGCTATGGGCGCAGAAGTCACGGTCTTCTCCCACTCAGCGGAGAAAGAAGCTGATGCAAAGCGCATGGGAGCTACGCATTTCGTAGTTACTAAGGATCCTGCAGTCTTCGCACCGCTTGCTGAAAGCTTTGATCTGATTCTCAATACTGTTTCAGCGGAACTGGACATCAATCTCTATCTCAATCTCTTGAAGATGGACGGCACTGTGGTCGTCATCGGTCTGCCAGGGAAGCCTTATGCAGTTAGCGCCTTCAACCTGTTGCGTTTGCGACGTTCCCTTACTGGCTCCATGATCGGTGGAATCCCTCAAACACAGGAGATGCTCGATTTTTGTGCCGAGCACAATATTGTGAGTGACGTCGAAGTTATTAAGGCTGACTACATCAACGAGGCTTACGATCGAACTGTTGCAAGTGATGTGAAATACCGCTTCGTGATTGACGCATCGACCTTCTAGAGGTCTAAATGAATTGATGCGCCGCTAGAGCGACTAGCGGCGCAAAGATCAGGGCCGGAAGTAGATCTCCGATCGCTATGAACTTGATATTAAGTAAGCGCAATCCAATTCCGAAGAGCATGACTCCCCCTACCGCCGTAAGCGATTGCACCTGATACGGTGTGAGAATATCTCCGAGGAAGAAACCGATAGCGGTCCATGAGAATTGATAGATCGCAACGGGTGCCGCAGAGAATGCGACTCCCCATCCGAAAGTGGTCGCAAAGGCCATCGCAGCAAAGCCATCGAGGGTGCTCTTAAGGACGAGTTGTTGGATACCCGTGTGCATTCCATCGCTGATGCTTCCCAAAATGGCTAAGGGTCCTATTGCGAACAATAGTGAAGCAGCCATAAAGCCTTCTAGGAAAGAACCTTTATCGCGGGCACCGAAGCGAGACTTGATGCTCAATCCAAAGAGTTCTAAACGACCTTCGATGCGCAACAAGTAGCCGAGGACCCCACCCAATATAAGGGCGGCGAGCGTTCCCAAAGTTGTCCACCCTTTCGGAACTGCTGATACAAAAGAGTGGGACCACACACTTCGCAGATTGTCTGCTGCGTTGATGAGAGTTACGCATCCGAGTACATCTGTGATGAGCGTGCGTAATCTGTCAGGGAAGCGCGCGCCGCCCAGTATGCCTAATGCTGAACCAAGGACGATAGTCCCAATATTTATTACGGTGCCGAGGCCAACGAACATTAGTTAAAGAAACCGAATCTCACGATGGAGATCACGCCAACGACCAGGCAATATGCCGCAAAGGGACGTAGGGAGTTGTTCTTAAACCAACGCGTTAGAACCTTGACGCTAAAGATCGTAGCTACAAAGGCCACGCCCGCTGCAAAGGTTAGGGCGCCATACGAGCCAGCAAGTGCGCCATGACCCAGCTTAGGTAGCTTCACGATGGAGGCACCGAGAATGACTGGGAAGGAGAGCAGAAAAGCGAAGTCGGCGGCAACCGATCGTGAGAGTCCACGTAGCATTCCAAATGAGATGGTCACGCCAAAACGACTGATGCCCGCGAAGAGTGCGGCGCTCTGCCCGACACCAATGACGACGGCTTGCCCAGCTGAGACTCTTTCGACAATCGCGAGGTTCTGATCGGCTGGCACCGAATGAGCATGGCGACGAGATGTTAACCGCTCTGCGCCAAAGAGGACCAAACCGTTCACTGTTAGAAAGATGGCAGAACTCAGAGGCTTCTGAAAGTTACGCTGGAAGAAATTGTTAAATGCGAAACCGACGAGAGCGACAGGAATGGTTCCAAGAACGAGGAGCCAGAAGAGTTTGAAAGCAGAACTCCCCTTCTTCCATGTGAAGAGAGACTTAAGAATCGCAATCCACCGAGGTGCAAAAACGATAAAGAGAGCGACCGCGCTAGCGAGGTGGAGGGCCACCGCAACGAGTAGGTATTGAGGGGTATCGGAGAATGCGCGCCACGAACCGCCAAGCCATGCAGGCACTAAGACAGAGTGACCCAAACTAGAAACCGGGAAGAGCTCCGTAATCCCCTGAACGAGGCCTGTCACCGCCGCTTGTAGAAATGTAAAGTGAAACATCTGCTCCCCTATCTATCCTTGGCGCGAGCGAAGAATCGACCGCCCTCTTCTTGCACTGCAACTGCTATCTCGTACGCCTGAGAGAGATTCTCCGAAGTGAGTACATCGCGCAATTCTCCCTGTGCGACGGCAACGCCATCCTTCAAGAGCAGGCAGTGCGTAGTTCCGCGCGGGATCTCCTCGACGTGGTGCGTCACGATAATGGTGCTTGGGCTAGTCGGATCAGAGGCCAGACCATTTAATCGTTGCAAAAGATCTTCGCGACCACCGAGATCTAGGCCAGCGGCCGGCTCATCGAGAAGCAAAATCTCAGGGTTAGGCATGAGTGCACGGGCTATAAGAGTGCGCTTCTTCTCACCCTCGCTCAGAGTGCCAAAGCTACGCTCTCGCAAGTCACGCACACCTAAGATCGTAAGCAGGCTCATCGCTCTGGATTCATCCCACAAGTCGTAACTCTCTTGCCAGCGTCCGACGACCGCATATGCAGAGGTCATCACTACATTCATCACGCTCTCATCAAATGGAATCATCTCAACTACAGCACTTGAAGTAATCCCGATTCTTGGACGTAACTCAAAGACATCCGTGGCGCCAAGGCGTGATCCCAAAATAGAGACGGTGCCAGAGGTGGGATGAATAAGTGATCCAGCCAGTGAGAAGAGGGTGCTCTTGCCCGCTCCATTTGGACCTAGAACGACCCACCGCTCCCCCGTAGAGACCGACCACTCAATGGGTCCAAGGATTGTTCTTCCTTCTCGTACTACCGAGACAGCGCTAAATTCCAGTACGAGGCTCACAAGGGTGAAAGATACCGTTCCGCAGGGCCTTACAGGCTAATCTTCGCTTCATGGCTACCCGACAATATGACTTTACTGCTTTAATCCTTCTCTCCGCCGCGGATCAGCCAGGGGTCGAGGATTCTCTCCGCGCAGTTCTAGAGCCCTTCACGCTGGAGATCAGAGAGGTTCAGAAGATCGCCCTACGTGGGCGCCTAATTTTGGGCTTTTTGATTGCATGTGACCCGGCTCATGTACTTGCTATAGAAGAGGACATCAACGCCTTCTCTCTCGCCTCAGGAATTGACGTCGCCATTGACTACTCGGAAGAGAACGAGAAGTAATCAATGGCGGTTAAAGGTCTTGTTGTCCTAGATATGGATTCCACCTTTATCCAGCAAGAGGTGATCGACTTGTTGGCTCTCCATGCAGGTGTGGGCGAAGAGGTAGCAACCATCACGGAACGCTCGATGCGCGGTGAGTTGGACTTCAAGGCTTCATTGAAAGAGCGCGTGGCGCTTTTAGAAGGCTTGCCCGTGACGATTTTTGATCAAGTCCGCGGAGAGATCTCACTCTCCAAAGGCGCACAAAACATGGTTGATGTCCTGCATCTCAATGGATACAAAGTTGCGGTCGTCTCCGGAGGCTTTGAGAACATCATCGCGCCAATCTTGGATGCTGTCGGAGTCGACTTCTTCAGAGCAAATACACTTGAGATTTCAGATGGTCTCTTAACCGGCCGAACAGTTGGAGATGTGATTGATCGGGGCGCGAAGGCAGAATACCTGCGCTCCCTCGCTACCGAACTGAACATTCCTTTGACTCAGACGGTCGCCATTGGAGATGGAGCAAATGATTTAGGAATGATGGAGATCGCCGGGCTGAGCATCGCTTTCAATGCGAAACCAGTAGTGGTCGCAGCCGCTCAGGCTGCAATCTCAGATGGAGATCTCACCGGTGTTTTAGAACTTATGGGAATTGCTGCAGCGCAGAACGCAACAGATTCCTTATAAGCGGCAGGCGTGGATATCTGTGACGAGAATTCCTCGTGCACCGACCTTCCAGAGGTCATCCATGATGCGGTTGATCTCGCTGCGCTTGACCATAGCCCGAACTGCATTCCAATCGCTCCGCTGCAAAGGTGAGATCGTGGGCGACTCAATTCCTGGAGTCAACGCACATGCCGCTTCGAGATACTCTGATTTCACATCGTAATCAACCAGGACATATTGTCGGGCGATTACTACGCCTTGCAACCTTCTTAGAAGCGTCTCCACCTCGATGGAGCGAGTCGTCGAAGGTCGTTCAATCAGAATCGCTTCGCTCTGCAGAATTGGCTCGCCAAAGATCGCGAGTCCCGCTTGGCGCAACGTTCCGCCGGTAGATACAACATCGGCAATTGCATCTGCGACACCGAGACGGATAGAGCTTTCGACTGCTCCATCTAGGCGCACAACCTTGACGGCAACATTTAACTTCGCGAAATGCCTTTCAACGAGACCTGGATAGGCGGTTGCAATCCGCTTCCCGGTCAACTCATGCACGCTTATTGACTGACCAATCGGAGCGGCAAAACGGAAGGTGCTCTTCCCAAAATCTAGAGCCAATACCTCTTGCGCCTCTGCGCCGCTATCAATCAAGAGATCCCGACCTGTTATCCCTACCTCGAGCTCACCACTAGCCACGTAGAGTGCAATGTCGCGAGGTCTAAGGTAATAGAACTCGATCTCGTTCTCGGGATCAATTAAAGTCAGATCGCGCGGATCCGTTCGTTGCCGATATCCAGCCTCTTTAAGCATCGCAATTGCAGAATCCGAGAGAGAACCCTTATTTGGGATCGCTACTTTTAACATCACAATGCTCCTCTAATTCTGCTACAGGACTTTGTAGACATCTTCTGGCGAAATACCACGAGCCAACATCACTATCTGCAGACGAAAGAGGAGCTGCGAAATCTCTAACGCCAAGGCTTCGTCACTCTCATGTTCTGCAGCGAGCCAGACCTCTCCAGCCTCTTCAATAATCTTCTTGCCCATGGCGTGAATTCCTGAGTCCAGAGCAGCGACGGTCGACGAACCCTCTGGTCTTGCAACGGCCTTCTCCTTGAGCTCCGCCCAGAGGTCGTCAAAATTCTTCATGCGCCAACTTTAGTTGAGTCGATTGCAATTAAGGTGGCAATTACCGCTTGAGCGCATTCGAGGCCCTTGTCTTCAGCGGAACCAGCAACTCCGCTCCGATTGATAGCCTGCTCCAGCGTTTCACACATCAACACGCCGAATGCGATTGGCTTCTTAGAGGCGAGTGAAATCTCAACGATGCCCTGTGTAACTCCCGAGCAGACGTACTCAAAATGAGCGGTCTCACCGCGCAAGACAAGTCCCAGAGTGATGAACCCATCGAATTTCTCAACGAGGTTTGAAACCATCACGGGAATTTCAAAGGAGCCTGGGACTCGATAAATCGCAATCTGAGACGTACCGACCCGCTCTAACTCGGAGACCGCACGTTCGACCATTGCCTCAACGATTTCTGCATGCCAACTGGCC
>Ga0208507_1000190_pt1 | contig 45123 bp, 62 predicted proteins | sample CryBogCBH12Aug01_FD_184626 | JGI IMG/M metagenome (GOLD analysis project Ga0208507, IMG submission 184626) | Freshwater microbial communities from Crystal Bog, Wisconsin, USA - CBH12Aug09.1 (SPAdes) (version 2) | ecosystem: Environmental > Aquatic > Freshwater > Lake | place: Crystal Bog...
CTTTCAAAAGGGGGTAAGTGTTCCAATTTTGATTTGATATGCGGTCTTTTCATGGTCTTTAATTAGTAGCAAACTGCTATGCCTCGTGAATAAAACCCATGGACACTTTCCCCTTCTGGGATATCTCGGTGGCGTATGATATACAGAGCGCATCCCCTCGGGTCTCCTTGCTGATAATAGAAAAAGCCATCTTTTCCCTTCAGCACTTCAGCAACACGGCGCAATGCTCCTTTCTCCTTGTCTGGATAAGCTCGGCGAGATGTCCTCCCGTCCCTGTAATGCGTCACCATGAAGGGCTTTCCCGTTTCCTCGTCCCTTTCTATGCTCCGGCTTGTGCCGTAGTCGTTACCATCTCCGCATTCCAACTCATGCCAGCGGTGAAGCGTCATTTCAGCGCGGCGCAAGATTTCCGTTTCTTCATAGGTGAAGCCCATGTCTGAAAACATCTTATAAAAGTCTGCAATTCTCATCTGTTTAGTGTATTTCATGTTATTTTATTTAGTTATTTTATTTAGTTATACTTCTTGAGTATTTCTTTAATTTTGACAGACAATTTCCTCTTTTCGGGATGATTGAACTCCTCCACCTCTTCAACATAAGTAAGGGCCAATGTTAAAAGATTAATCATTTCCCACTTTTCCCCGATTGTTTCAGATATTCTCCTCCTTTGTTCCTTTGTTTCCTCTAATACTTGATTGATTATTGATTCCATGATGTTTTATTGTTTTATTTTTGGTTTAGTTGTTAGTGTATTCTTTCCAATCAATCATTCCTTTAAGAAATGCCGCCGTTTTCCATCTTTCCAAGGGATCAAGCCCCATGCTCTCCCCTTGTGAGATTAGCCACATGAAAGAACGGTTGCGAGCCTTCCTTTTTGCGTCTGAAATGTTGCCGTTTATTAGGTTTTCTATGATATTCATTATGCGAATAGATAAATGGCAAAGATTGCGAACAATGCCGAAAGGACAAGCAATCCGGCGAGGGTTTCAAGTGTAGTTTTCATGTTTTGTTTTGTTATTCCTTCCCCTTCATTAGGGAGGAAATCTTTTTCATGGCCTCTTCCCTTGTGGGGAATGCCTTCTTGGAAATTGCTTCTAAAGTACACTCGAAAGTCAACCCTGGGATCATATACCCATAATCAGACACCCTACATGTGCCTTTTTTAAGGTTGAAGCGGTCAAAGTGCATCTCCCGAGCGTGAGGAAGACCAGATTCAAAACTGGTAACGAGATAGAAGCGGGAGGATTTAGAGAGAGAATTCAAAGGAATCATAAGATAAAAATACGCTTTCCCTTCCCTATTGTCGAAAAATAAAAGAGAAAAAGTTTTCTCTGTCACAACTTAAATTCTTGACAAATACTCTGTCACGCTCTCAAATTCATTGTCTTACATATGGGATCTCGTCTTACAATTAGCAGGGAAGAAGTCAGGGCAACTTATCTCGCCACCGGGTCTCTAAAAGAGGCGGCGCGACTTCATGGGATAAAAGAAGCTACTGTCAGACAATGGGCAAGGCGTGACTTCTGGGAAACTGCGACAAATGCTCAAAAGCTAGTGAAGAAAGCAGAAGAGATTCAGATTCTTAAAAGAGAGAAAGGGCATTCTGATGCTGTGCCGGTTTGTAACTCTGCGACAGCTTTGTCACGATCTATAGAGGAGAATGGAAAAGCTTTTCACTCTGCGATGAGCATCGGACTAAACAAAGCGGCCAACGCCTTAACCGATCTCGACGATCTCTCCGCGCTTGAAGCGTCGCGGAAGATGGTAGACCTTGCCAACGCTGGTAAGACGATCTTCGGGATAGGACAGGAAAAGGAAGGTGCTATGTTGTCCGTCAATGTCCTACAGTTCGGGTTAGACCAGTTAGCACTTTGTAAGACAGCACAAGGTGAGACATTGTAAGACATCGGGCGTGTAGTAGCTTGTCTTACACTCGGGTCTTGCTTTGTCTTACAGCGTCGTGCATTGTCTTACACGCATGATGTCCGATCTTGTCTTACATGCTTTAGCTTGTCTTACATAGTCAGACATTAAAAGAATTCTTTTTGTGGGACAAGGCGTGACGGGCACCCCCTTCGGGTCGGGAAGGTTTCACCCGACGATTTGCGAAAACCCCTATAAAATTTTTCCTAAAAAAGCCGAAGTGACAGCTTTAGATCAACGCTTTCTCTTTTGTTTTGCTTCACTCTGTTGTTTCCAATGGCATTTACCGTAGATTGTCTTCATTGCTACTGATTCTGGAAGGTCTTGAACGAAGATCTTAAGGCGAAGGGCGTATTCTGGTTCCATGAGGGAGATGAGATGAGAGTATTCCTCGCCCTTTGCCGCTAGTAGGGTAGCATCTTTGTAGGCATTGAAGGATAGAGAGTTTTTTTGGTTATACATGGTTTTAGTGGGAGATTTGATTTATGGAGCAATTTACCATAGTGGGAAATTGATTTATAAATCAATAAGTGGTGATTTGAGTAGGATATTTGATTTATGAGTCATGTAAAGATTTGTCGATGTTGTAGTATTGCTTTAGCAATCATGTAAAGAAATGTCGAAGACATAAACATGATAGAAAGTATATGTACAGATATTGGTGTTTTATCGACATGAAGGAAAGGATAGTTGTTGTTTTGGATGAAGGCATAAAACTCCCCAGAGCCAACTTTCTTATAGTTGGGTTGGGATTGCTTGTTTCCTCGGCCTATCAATGTCCTATGTAGCCTTATCTCTTGGTGGATTGAAACAAACAAGCGGCTGGCAAGGGACGGAACCACGAGATACAGCTCATCAAGTTTAAGAAGGGAGCGGGTGTTCTTCAGCAACCCCTTCTGATACCTTCGCCTGTGGCTCGACACGATCTCGATTTCCAGAGGGTACACCATCTTCCAGTCTTGCTGGTTGATTCGTGAAAAATAGGCTTGCGGATTGGGAATGTCAAGCTATTGTTTTATCGCAGTCCCATGTTCCAAGGATAGGCGAGAAGCTCTCCAAAAGCATCTGGGTTGGTTCGATTCCAACGGGCTGTGCCACTTTATATTATCATCAATATGTAAAGCTGTCCTTTATAAAAGGACACATTTTCAATAATCTGTCCTTCTCAAAAGGACAGAATGTAGTAGTTCTTAGACATATCTCCGTTCATGGTAGCGTGAACACTACACTTGGGAACTGTACCATGCATTTAGAATGTAGTCTAATCGGATCGCTGTTTGTTTAGATTATAGTCAATAGATGAAGCGTGAGTTCATTTCAGATACAATTCCTAAACATTTATTGGGAAGTGCATAGGTTTTGTAATGGAACTGGTGATGCCATATCGGGTATAATCTGGTGTTGATTCGGGTAAATTGTTCCAGATCGGGTGTAATTTTATTGAATGGGAACCACTAGATCTTATTAATTGTGTACTATCTATTGATAGTAAGTAAGTTATACCATTTTTAAGTGGTAGGTTTTGTCAGAAATAATGGTAGTTTTTTCCGTCAAGGTGTTAATAAAATGAGTGCATATTTTTAACAGATTACTCTGTTCCTCCTAGACAAAACATTTCAGATAGTGCAAGCAAGTGTGGTGAAGATATTGCCCAATGGAATAGCTGTGATTGAAGGAGACACCCATATATCGAAGTGGGTGGAGGAATCTGGGCGTTTGGATCACGATCAGTATGCTTTGCCGATTATTCTGGAGCATATTGAGGAATGGGATTGGGTGGTGGATGGAGGGGCTTTTATTGGGGATCATACTAGGGCATATCTAGATAAGGTGAAGGGAGGAGTTGTGATGGCATTTGAACCTAATGCTGATGCCTTTGAGTGCCTTGTTCACAACTGCCCAGAGGCAGATACTATCCCTTTGGGATTATCTGATAACTCTGCTCCTGCTTGGTTGGAGAAGAGAGCAAACGCAGGGGCTTCTATTGTAGGGAATGGAGATATTGGGAACTGGATTCAGTTGGTAGAACTTGATAGCTTTAAGCTCCCGAAGCTGAATTTCTTGAAGCTGGATGTGGAGGGGTGCGAGTTAAAGGCATTGAAGGGGGCAAAGAAGACTATTGAGAGGCGCAGGCCGAAGATGTGGATTGAGATCAATGAATATGCTCTGAACCAGCAGGATGCCTCTGCCACAGAGATTTATCGGTTCCTAGAGCAGTTTGATTATGATATTACTCCCTTCCCAGAGGCAGGGATTCCCCAATACGACATTCTCTGCATTCCCAAGTGAGCGTCGATCTATTCATAAGAACCTACGCAGCAGATTGCGGCTGGCTTGAATTGTGCTTCAAGTCTATCCAGAAGTATGTCTCTGGCTATAATCGAATCCATATCGCTGTTCCTGCAAATGACTATCCCCGTCTTCCAGATGTGGGTCACTCGGAGGTTCATCTAGTACATGATTCCTGTACAGGTTATCTTGCACAGCAAGTCACCAAGCTGTATGCCGATGATTATTGCAATGCTGATTTTATCTGCCATGTGGATTCAGATTGCATCTTTAATGTTCCTCTCAATGTTGAAGACTTGATAGTCGACGGGAAGCCCGTTTATCTCGTCGAGGATGGCGTAGAATCGCCTTGGCCTCCCATTATGCGTAAAGCACTAGGGTGGGATACTAAAACCGATTATATGCGGCGGCATCCCTTCGTCTTCCCTCGCCCTCTGTATGCGGAGTTTAGGGCATGGATGAAGAAAAAGCATGATATGGAGCTAAAGGATTATATTGCTGGACAGCCTCGGCATGAGTTTTCAGAGTTCAACTGCTTTGGAGCTTGGTGCGATAGGTTTAGGCACGATCAATTTGAATGGAAGCATCCTTCAGAGTTCCCTACTTACTGCAAGCAATTTTGGTCATATTCTGGGGTTCAAAACCACATTGAAGAAATTAAAAAACTGATTGAATAATGTGCAAATTTGCAATATTGTTCAACAATGAGCCTAGAAAAAAAGAAACGGGGATTTATCAGAGAAGACGGAATGGTTCTTGCGGCAACGCATAAACTTCCGAATGGCGAGATTTATGAGTATTATGTTACTCCTCAAAAGTTAGAGGAAATAAAATTAAAGAATCGAATTAAAATGCGTAAATACACGCAGGATCACAAAGAAGAAAACAGAAAAAGATCACAGGATTGGAGAGATGCCAACAGGGAAAGATTTAGGGAAATGTGCAGAGAAAATTACAGAAAAAACAAAGAAAGGGTTAGGCTGAAGGGAATTAAGTGGAGAAAAGAAAATATGGGTGCATTCAAAGCATCTCAAGCTAAAAGAAGAGCAAGGGAAAGGAATGCAACAGTACCTTTAACAAAAGAGGAAAGAGGGCTTGTAAGTTGCATATATTCAATGTGCAGGAGGTTGAATGAATGCACCACTCTTGAATTTCATGTTGACCACATTATACCGCTATCAAAAGGGGGATTGCATCACCCAGAAAACTTGCAAATCCTACCCAAGAATATAAATTTGATGAAGGCAACAAGGCTTGACTTCGACGCAAAGAAGATCCTTGCAAGTTAGAAGGTTAGGATCTAATAAGCTGGGATGCCAGCTTCCCCATCCAAAGACGATCCAAATGAGGAAGTAAGTGCAGTAATTAAGCAGTTAAGGGCAATAGCTGGAGAGCATTTTGAAGTAGCCCTTATCTTGTTGAGCAGGGAAGAGGATGGAAGAACAGAGTATTACCACACAGTTCTTGGAAATCATTTTGCAGTTAAAGGCATTGCAGAGGCTTACATGGATGGAGAGTTTGAGCCAATGGATGAAGATACAGAATGGCTGGAAGAAGACTAAACTCCCTTGACCTTATTCAAGAAGGTTAGTAATCAGTAGGATACTCATGCCGTCTCTTACCTTTTCACAGGCTAAAACTCTGTTCGCTCCTTATATTACGAGCCAAGGATCGACTGACCCTGTGGTTGGATCTGCGATTAACTTCGTGAATGAGAGGCTTATCTCCTCTGGGCAATGGCGTGGCAATAGGTTTGCCTATAACTTTACTGTCTCTCAAGACTCCGCAGGAAACTATTACTTCGATACAGTCCCCGGAATTGAATCTGTTATGAGGGTTATTGCCCTTGATACCACCTACATGACTGGTGAGATTGCCGATGTCATGTCTGATTGGTATCCTTGGAACTCAAATGGGATCGGTTATATGTCCCCGACCTATGTTGGGGATACTGAAATCATCCGATTGGGAAACTCTCCTGTTTACCCCCTTCCATCTGGAGATGGATCTGGTCACTACACCTCTGACACCCAGCGTTATCGAGTTATTGGAAAGATCCCAGAGACAAGGACGATGATGTGTTTGGTTCGCAGGGGATATGTTCCCCTTGTTAATGACACGGATGTTGTTGTTCCATCCAACCGTAACGCATACCGTTATGGATGCCAAGCCTATAACTACGAGAACATCAACGAGTTAGAGAGGGCGCAAGTCTATTGGGATTTGGCTTACAAGGCTCTTAACGATGAAAGCATTGCCTTTGAAGAGGGGAGTTCTGAACAGGTTGAGATTCAAATGAAAGCATTCGCCCCCGGCATCATCCAAAACCTAATCTAACATGGCCTATCCGAACACCAACCCTTACCTTCTTAAAAACCCATTTCAGACGGCAATGTTGGGGGTTAGAGATGATTCGGTGTTCGATAGGTATAGCCCATCACCAACCCTCTCTCCAAGTCAAGCCGCCAAGATTGTAGGAAATCCAACAATGGCACAATACAATCACTTTTTAGGGCCAACAGTAGGAAACGCAGAAGATCAAGTCCCGTGGCAAGCAAGAGATCTTTACCAGCCAACTGAAGATTACCTTTCAAACATTTTTGAATTGGCTCCATCAACTGAAGACTTCAATCCAGAAGACACATCTATTCCGTCTTCTAAATCTCCTATCGGAGTTCCATCTGCCCAGAACACAGCACAGAGAGGACAAGCCTCTTCAAATGCTTTGATGGACGCACACAAGGCAGTTCTTGATCTTTCGCAGGGTCAATACGCTGGATTTGAGAAAGACATTAGAGGCAATGTGATTGGTGCGACTGGAAGGGAATACAGAGATCCAGAGTCGGGTAAGGTACTTGCCAAAACAGCAGACTGGAAAGCTGACATTGGAGGTCTTGGTCGCCCTTACACCCCCGGGCTTGACGCATTTAAGAACGCTCAAATACAAAGTCAAAAAGCATCAGCCGCCGCCGCTTCAACACCAGAAGCAATCAAGTCAGAGCAGAATAGGAAGCAGTTCCTTGAATCCCAATATGGAGCAGGAAACATTCCCGCATCATCGTTGACTGCAACACAGCAAACTAGGGCGGCTTCTGGAGCCTCTCCCTTTGCGGAGGCTCTGAAGAAGAAACCAGAAACCAACCCAACCGTTTAATACTATGGCAGGAACACCATCTGGAAGATCTATCGTTCAAGATATTCGTGTCGGAGGAGGGGGATATGGAAGGATGGGTAATCCGTATGCCGAGTCTTTTGCTGGCGATTTAGCCGCATTGAACCTTGGATGGAAGGCTCAAGAACAAGAACGCCTTCAAAAAGGATTTGAACTTTCTGAAGAAAGGGAAAAGCGCAAAGAGGTTGAAGATCAGCGGAGGTATGATTTCCAACAGCAAATGGAAAAAAGAAGGATGGAGCATGAAAACTTCATGCAACAAAGGGCTTATGATCTGGATCTTGCAAAGCAAAAGCATCAAGAACTTCTTGAAAAGGTCGCCGCTCAAAAGGAAGAAAACAATTACAGGACTGGTCAGATCTCCTCTATGCTTGAGTTAATTGACCCTACTGATGAAAATGCTCACAAGCAATTAGAAGAAATTGCATCAAGTGATGATTTTAAGAAGGTTGGGTTGCGACAGGGTGGTAATATGCTTGCCATGCAAATCAACAAGGTAAAATCAAACATTCAAAAGTATAGGCAGGCACAAGAGGCAAAGGCAGACATGGATGCCAAGATGCAACAAGGATGGACTCCAAAAACATTTACTGACGCAAATGGAGTTTCTCGTACAACGCTTGAGCCTCCAAAGGTTGTTGACTACAACAAGCAGGCTAAAGAATTTGAAACCAGATACAAGATTCCTTCTGCCGCACTCAATGTTCCTCTTGGAGCAAGGGCTGGATCTATCCAGACGATGAGGGGTAATATCGTCGATGGCGCATTCAAGCCAGATCCAGAAGGTGAGTATGTAAGGGCTGTTGACAAGACAAACCCAACCAGAAAGAAGGAAGCATTGATCCCATATGAAGACTTCTCTTCTGCACAGCAATCCATGTCTGGCAAATCTCAATCTGGGGCTGGAATGGCGGGAGGAACCGCTTTCTTCCCATCAACTCCCTTGCCTTCACCTACTCCGCAAGCTACAACTGAACAACCCCAGCAAACCCAAAGGTACATCTACGACCCATCTACAGGAAACCTTAATCCTCAACAGTAATGCCTTCCATTGTTCAGATCCCCAGCGTGGGGGAAGTTGAGTTTCCAGAGGGGATGTCCAAAGAGGAAATATCTTCGGCAGTTAAAGGAATTTTATCCAAACAAAAAGGAGGTGAACAAAACAATGAACCATATCAGCCACAAGCCAACCCGCAAGGCAATGAGGGACGAACACCCGACCAACAAAGCCAGCCTTCCTCTGAAGGAGGGTCACAAGCCGTCGATCAATCCAGTAGACGGGACGGGCAAGAGCGTATCGGGAGTGTCAACCCCCGTGATGCACAAGCCCAAGAATTGCAGTTGCAAGTAACAGGCGACATAATCAATCCAGTCGCAAAAGGAGGTGAGTCATTTGAAAAAGATGCCAAAGCAGAAAGCCAACGAGTCCAAGATGCCCAAGGGAAAGAAGATGGGCAAGCAGTACGACCAGAAGGCGATGCGAGGAACGAAGCGGAAGTAAGTAAGGGCGGGGTTCAACCCCCCGCTCCTAAAAGCTTTCTTGAGAAGACTGGGGAAGCTCTTTATGCTGGATATAAAGGACTTGGAACAGCCGCCTCTGAACTCCAGAGATACGGATGGGATCTATCCAAGGGAGTTAATCCTGTTGTAACGGCTGCCAAAGACGCTGAATTTATTTTTGGCAAGAACCCCTTCTCTGACAAGGTTGCTCAAAAGGTTCAAGAGGGGGATAAGTATTTTGCAGATATGGTTGCTGGCAGTCAGATGACTCCAGAGGAGGCTCAAAGCCCTGTCAATCAATTTACATTTGGAGTGGGTCACATGATTGGGGATCTGGTGGAAGCCGCCGCAACAGAGGGAGTATCAGCTGAAGCATCTGCATTTAAGGCTGTTTCCGAAGTTCCAATTTGGAAGTCCATTGCAGACAAGGCCGTTCATGGAATGAAAGCCTTTGCAGTTCCATCATTAGTTGCCTCAAATGAAGCCATCGACAAAGCGAAGGCAGAGGGAAAGTCTGATGAGGATGCTCTTGGACTTGGTTTGAAGACCATGTTTGAGACGGAGGCTGGTGCGGCTCTTCCAATGAATGTAAGCTCTGGCTTGAATACTGTTATCAAGCGTGGAGCCAGCCGAATCTTGCAATCCATCCCTCTTGCAGTCGCTCAAAGCGAGTTATCCAAGTCAGTAAACAATGTTTTAAGTAGCGACGAGGGACATGAGAACACAATCAGCGAGAATCTGATTGAAGGTAATTTTGATCTTGCCGCCAAGCAACTAGCCCAAGTTGCTCCAATGGGATTGATGGGTGTTCTTGGAGAACGAGCGAAGGGAGTTAAGGAAGCTGGTCTTCCTGCTACTGCCGCTGTTCTTGAAGGAAAGAAAAAGCCAATAACATTTTCTGTAGATCCGAGTGGGGAGATTGAATCAATCTATAAAACAGCGGAAGAGGCTATTGCCAAGGGAGATAGAACAGCCGCCTCTTTGTCTCTTAACGCCGCGAAAGAAGCTGAATCTGCCGCTGAAAATGCAACTACTCCAGAGCAACAAGCACAAAGGCAGAAAAGATGGAATTACCTTGATTCGCAAATTGAATCTTTACCAGCAGAAAAACCAGAGGCAAAAACCTCGCAACCCACAACACCAGATGCCACTAAAACAGGGGAAGTCAAAGAAGACACTACGGGAAAATATCCGCAGGGAGATCAAGGCGGGCAAGCCCCAAAAACAGGCTATAGCCATAGCCTACAGCCAACAGAGGAAGGCCAAGAAAAAATAGAAGGCACTCGCATTGCCGCCGCCGCATATCGAGATCCCGAAACGGGGATCGTTCATGAAGGCGAAAGCCATGAGGATGCAATGCGGAACGCTGGCAAGACTCCTATTACCGACCCAGCACAAAGGGAAACCAAGGACTTTGGTTATACTACAGACAAGGGAGAGTTTATATCCAGAGAGGATGCTCAAGTCCTAGCCGAGAAGTCTGGTCAGTTCCTTGGGAAGAAAACTGATCGTCCTGTCATGCACAGCCAAGAGGTTGCTCAAGACAAGAAGAAGGAACAGATGACTCGCATTACCCCACAGCAATATGGGCCGGGGGCATCCGCTGGAGCAGAGCTTTACAATAAGGATGTTCAACTCGGAGCGCAGATCGTCCAAGGGAAAAAAGGCATATCCTTTGAAAAATGGCGTGAATTGTTTGAGCCTAGGATGTATGAGGGCAAGTACGAAGAAAGTCAGCTACGCGACCTTTATGAGCGTTCTAAACAGGTCGCAGAGATTGCTGACAGAGGCGTTCCTATCCCAGAAGCAGTAAAGCAGATTGGAGGAAGACCTCTAGCCCCTCGTTCTAAATCAGCCCTTGCCAATGATAAGATAAACGCAACGAGACAATCTATGGGGCTATCTAGGATTGCAGATATTGCCAAAGACACATGGAAGGCAGTTTGGGAAAGGGCAATGTATAAGATCGACGATGATCCATACTACAAGACCAATCTTCTTAACAGGCTCAAGGAAAACCCTAACCAAGCAGTAACGGCTGAAGATGAGGCAATCCTGCACCATGAGATTATCTCTGTAAAAAATAAGTACGATCAAGCGATTGACGCTCTTCAAACAGAAACAGACCCATCTAGGATTGCAGAAAGAAAGGCAGAGGTTCGCAACTTGGAAGATCAGTACGATCAGCTTACATTGCTATCCAAGCAGACTGGAAGGGCTACTGGTCAAGCTCTCAATATGAGAAAGGCTCTAATTGCCGATGATTTTACCCTTCTTGGAATGCTCCGCAAAGCAAAGTCCGAAATTGCTGGAAGGGCAGAAGAGGATGGTGGCGCAGAGCTTTCTGAAGAATCTCGTAAGAAGATCGAAGAGCAAGCCAAGCGAATTGAGGAACTTGAGAAACAGCTTGATGAGCGCACTCAAGCCATGAAGAGCGAGATGATGGATGAGGATCTTGAGGATTTCACCAAGGAAGCCAAGGCTGAATCAAAGGAAACAGACCCGCTTGTTCAGAGAATTGTTGACAAGTTAAGGTCTACTATCAGCGACCAAGCTGAAGCCGCAAGACAGCGTATTGCAGAAAGACAAAAAGGCGGCAAGTTATTTGCCGATGTTACTGGATCTAAAGTAGCATTAGATACAGCCGATTATGCAATCATTGGTGCTGATTATATCTCTAAAGGATTGACTGACTTTGCTAAATGGTCTTCAAAAATGGTTGAAGAATTTGGTGATTATATCAAACCTTATTTGGAAAGAATCTTTAAGGAAGCCAACGATCATATTGATAAACAGGCTGACATCCTTACCCAAAGCTCCGCAGACAAGAGGGCATCTAAAAAGGAAATAAAACAAAAGATCAAGCAGGAGGCCAAGAGAACAGCCGCCAAGTCTCCAGATGAGAAAATCCAGAAATATCTTAATGAGATTAGGGAAGACCCAAATGATTTTGAGAGGGTTGGTAGCCTTGTCCGTAGCCTAGCTAAAGCAGTTCATCAAAAGGCTTATCGCTCTGGCAATGATTTGAACAGAAACCAGTTTGCAGATGCAGTCCATAAGATCGTCTCCAAAGAGATTGATGGATGGACGGAAGCCAATACCAAGGAAGCAATGGTTGGTTATGGAATCTTTAAGAGGCTTTCCAAGGACGCTGAAACTGTTCGCCTTCGTGAACTGAACGGAGAGATTAGAGAGATTGCTAAACAGGGCGACATTAGAAAAGGGCAGGCTCCTAAAAAGAGCGCAGAGTTCCCGCCTAAAGCAGTTGGAGAGCGTATTGAAATCAAAAAGAACAAAGCTCTCATCAAGAAGTTTGGAATCCAAGTAAAAGATCCAGCTACGGAACTCGCTGGCATGATGGACTCCATCAAGAACAGGCTACGCAACCATATTGAGGAACTGAACAGGCGCATTGAGACAGGGGAGCGTCCTCCCAAGAAGATGCCTATTGAATACGATGCCGAGTCAAAGGCATTGAAAGCAGAGCGAGATGCCCTTCAGCAACACTTTGATACCCTTTATGGCAAGTCTGAAAAGACGATGGAAGAGAAGGTAGCCGCTTATGAGATCGCCAATCAAAAGCTGATTGAAGCTAAAACAAAGTTTATTGCAGAGGAGAAGGAGCGTATTGCCGCTGGAAAGAAGATGAATCCAAAGCAAAAGGAGAAGATCACCAGCCCAAAGATTGAAGAGCAGAAAGAACAGATTAATCGACTTAACGAGGAAGCCAAGTCTGTTCGTGATTCTGATTATGCTCGTCGTGAGGAGATCAAAGGAAATGCCGCAGGCAAAAGGATTGAAACAATCCAAGCAGAGATTGCTGGGATGAAGAAGACAAGGCAGAAAGAGCAGACTGTTCCTTCTAAAGCCCTTGCATTCATTCAAGACCGACTTGCCGAAGCAGAGAAAAGGCTTAAAGCATTTAGGGATTCACAGAAGGTAAAAAAGACCGAAGACGAGAAGATCCTGCAAGGTCTCGAAAACAAGAAAAAGTCAGCTGAAGCAAGGCTTTCACAACTCCAAAGTGAAGAGAAAAAGCCATCTGGCGCAAAGCAGATGGTCTTCAACCGAGAGCAGAGGGCTGTTCAAAACGAGATTGATGACATCAATAAGCAGATTAAGGAATATCAAGATGCAAACAAGAAGCGTCTAACTCAAGAGGAGAAGAACATCAATAGCCTCCAACGCAGAATTGATTCTCTAGAGAAGCAAAGGGAAACCAGAGGTGCAAAAGAGGCTCCGAAGGAGGAGGCTTATGTTCCATCCGATAGGGAGCTTGCCCTTCAGAAAGAGCTTGAACAACTTAAACAAGATGTTAAGGGAGACGATTGGTATATTAACAACAGAGAGAAAGTTGCGTTAAATGCCTATAAAGTTCGCCTTCTTCGTCGTAGGGATGAGTATATTAGGAGGTCTGCTGAAAAGGACTTTGCTCCAAGGGTAAAGCTTGAAAGGGCTGTAAACCCAGAGATTGAAAAACTTAAAACTGAATTTGAGCGAGTTAAATCAGAGTTTGAACAGGATCGTATCCTTGATCGCTGGCAGAACAGAAACAACTGGGAGAAAGCCGCTGACTTGGCTATTGCTTGGAAGCGATTTGCAATCCTCTCTTATGCTGGAACCCTAGCAAAGCTTTTCGTAGCCTCTGTAAACATTGCTACATTCAAGATTCCAGCTTATGTATTTGGAAGGCTGATTGCAGAACTCCCCGGATTTAGGGAGATTGCTAAACTCGCCCCAAGTGAGGGTGGCGGGAACATTTCACAGGATGTTAAAAACTACACCAAGGGTCTATGGGAGGGGTTGCAGGAGTTTAAGGATATAGCGATTAAGCAACAAGACTCCAAGTTATCTCTACTTCACAAGGAAATATCTGGAGAAGCTGAAAGCAAGATACCTAAAGGCGCACTTAATATGCCGGGGAAAATCCACGAAGCTATCAAGAATCCAACAAAGTTAGCTGTATATAAGATGTCTTTTGCGCGTCATCTTGACTGGATGCAAAAGAATGGAATTGAGGTGTTTGGCGAGGAAGGAGAAGCCGCTAGGCAAAAGGCAAGTATTGAGGCGTTTAAGGATGCAAATAGAAGTATCTTCATGGAAGATAACTCTGTTGTTAGGTTCTATAATAATATCGTATCTCAAGCTCAAAAGAGTAAAAATAGAGGAATTAGAGGTGCTGGGTATGCGGCACAGGAACTTGTTCCGATTGTTAAAATCCCTACCAATGTTGTTAAACAAGTTTTTGAATATACCCTTGGTGTTCCAATAGGAGGAGTTAGGGGGCTTATGGCATTAGCGAAAGGAGTTGAAAGCCTCTCTCCAGAGCAGGCAAATTCCATATTGAGGCAGATGAAAACTGGATCAGTTGGATTAACCATGTTTGCATTAGGAGCGGCATTGCCAAACTACTTTGGTGGATTTTATAGAAAGAATGCGACTCCAGAAGAAGGAGAACCGGGGTTTGACGAAATGAAAATTGGTGGGTTTGTTATTCCAAAAACATTTATGCACCATCCAGCTTTAATTGCTGGTCAGATTGGAGCAACGATGAGAAAGGTTTGGGATGAAGGTGCTGAAGGTATAGAGGATTCTGAAGGAATGGTAGACCTTGCGGCAAAAGCTGGATACCAAGCAATGCTTGGCGTTGTTACTGAATTGCCATTTGTAAATGTTTCAAGAGATCTCCAGCAAACATTTGATCCGAAGAGAGTTGGAAGCTGGAGTGGAAACTTTGTTCGCTCTAACATCCCCGGATTTGTACAGGAGATTGCAAAGGCAATAGACAGAGATGAGGATGGCAATCTCATTAAAAGAAAACCAGAAGGTTTCTTGGAAACCGTTGAACAGGGGTTGCCTTGGTTGAGGGAAACAGCTACACCTAAATAATATGGCTACTTCCAAAGCTCCTAAACAACCTCCCTTTCCCCATCCTCCATTAGAGATTGGCGTACCCCAGTACCCTAATCCTAATGTTCCAGATTACTATACAAAGAACGGGACTGTAGTATTGGTTGTAAAGGAAAGCACAGACAAGGGAACCTACAACCCCAAACCGCTTGATGGAAGCGTAACATATAGTGGTCGTGATGCAAATAAATGGCCTACCCCCCTATATCTTGTATATCAGAAGCCAACTGAAGATTCTGAATTTGTATATAACTACTATGCAAATGATACTTCTTTGGCTAGTCAGAACCCTTGGAACTATAACATTTCATACAGCGACGAGAATCCATCTTACCCAATTTACCAGAGAGAGTATTATGTTCCTCGCAGTCAGTACGCTTCAGTAGCCATTGGTACAGCTGATCCAACTTTCGGCGGGAATGCTAAAATCACCAAGCAACAGATGGTTGAGCTTGAAGAGGGTAATCCACTTCGTTCAAGATATGTTAAGGTTCAGAGAATCTACGAGACTATCCCCGGCCCTGTTGTTAGCGGATACCAGTACGATGATTTTCTTGATGAGACCATTACCATCAGCAAGCAAACTATTGTTGCTGGCACATCTCCGCTTGCCTATAGTGACGGACTTCTTTCATATAAAGACGAGCCTATTGATTCAATAAAGAGCCAGAGGATTATATCTTCCATTTCTTCTCTTCCATCAAATAGGGTAGAATACAAGACCGCCACTCACTCTTCGCCAACTTTGGTGTTTAGCTTAACAATAGCATATCAGCAGTTTAGCAAAAACCTTACTGATATTAGGCTTAAAATTACACCAGTAACTATTGCGGCACAATCAAGGCAGACAATTCAAAGGATTACCACTAGCTTCTCTTATGGTGCGCCGACACCGCCAGATCCAACGGAGATCCTTTCTCCTCAATTAAAAGATATAGCATATACTGGATATAATCTTAATTTTGATCTGGGTGGAGGTCTTTGCGATACACTTAATTATACTGTGCTTTCTGGATACCAAGGTGGGGAAGCTGGAAGCCCCATCTATGAAACAATCAACATTCCAGAGACTTCTATTTCTGCATCCACATACAATAGTTATATTGGCACATATAAAATAACATCTTTTGAGCAAGAGTATTGGAAATCCAACATTTGGGTCTCTAGGACTGTTGAAACTTATATTGTTTAATGGACTATTACGACTCAACTCAAGTTCCCAAGGGCGGTGGAACAATGTCTGGAAACGGCGTTGGATTTAACAGCATTGGAGGTATTCCAACTATTTCCATTCAAGGAATGAGGGGTGCATTTTTTATTCCAGATAAAAATTCAACATCTTCGTCCCATTCATCTACATACACATTACAAATTTGCGTTGATGGCAATCCAATGAATTTGGATGTCCTTGTTTCTGGAGATCCATATCCAATTTCTTAATATGGCTCATGTAAGCGCGCTTGGGCCAGATAGTATAGGACAAGGAGCTCAAGGGTATACAATATATGTTACCACAGACTCCACCTTGATAGGGGATGGAACCACGCACCCAAAATGTTTTTACCAATCTTGGAATCATGAATTTGTGTATTAACGGAATACCAGCATTATATCCAATACCAATATAATATGGCTAAAGTAACAATGTTGGCCCCGTGTGCTCCTCCACTAGACAATACTATTTATACAGATGGAATGATTGAATTGTCGTATGAACAATTTATTTACTTCGCATTAAAAACTAAAACCGTAACAATTAATTCATTATATTACTCTGGCACGGACTCAAGAGGAGGAAGTTATTCTGGAAGTGGTACAAATCTTCCTTCTGATTTTAATGTTTCGCAAGCAACATCAGAGATTGATTTAGTGTGCGTAAACAATCTTCAATCAAACGCTACATATAACATAGAATCTACAGATCTTTCTTGGAATGATTCTGATGGAAATCCATACGATCCATCTTTTTCGTCAAGTTACGGACTTGTTTCTTTTCAGTGTTTTTTTGATAAAACTTCAAATAAATACTATGTAATTCCTAATTTTAATCTTTCGATTGATTCTAATAATAATGTTCTTCAATCTGTTCTTGCATTTACGGCAGTATATGACTTTTCTTCTCCTACTTCATGGTTTAATTGCGGAAATCCACATGAGCCTTTTCTTGATTGTAAGATTATAGGAGAGGTTGGAACATTTACATATACGACGATTGATTATGGATTGTTTTCTTGCCCCATATATGGAGAAGAAAAAGTGCTGAATGGAATTGGAAATCCATCAATGTCTGTAAATGTTGATGTTACTGAATTATCGGTTTGGCCTTATAGTGCATAAATTCAGTTGACACGCAAAAAGCGTTGTCTTACAACACGCCTACTGAAATGATTCTTGCAATATCCTACCACCAAGGGGATCTGCCCCTAATGACCCGCTGGGCTAACCATGTTGTCAAACTTGGCCCTTATATCAACCACCATCTTGTACTGCTTCCTGTACATGGGGTAGCCACACAGAAGATTGAATCAATCCTCTCTGGTAGCTTCAGCAAGGTGTCGATAGAGAAGTGCTTCCATACTGAAATGGGCTGGCCTGTTTCTTGCAACAAGTCATTTGAGACAATGGCTTGGGCGGCTCTACAGAAGTTTAAGGCTCCCTTCCTGTGGATGGAGCCAGATGCTATTCCCCTCAAGCAGGGATGGCTTAACGATATTGAAGCGGAGTATAGGTCTTTGGGTCGCCCGTTCATGGGAGACTTTGTGGAGATTGCTGGTGTTATGCCAAATGGCGTTAACCACATGAGCGGAGTTGCGGTTTATCCAGCTGACCTACCTCGTCTAGCCCCTTCCATCTTCAACAACGACACGATTGCTTGGGATATTGCCTCTGGCAACCAAGTGATTCGCCAGATGGCAAGGACTGGTCTTATCCACCATGATTGGGTTCCCACTAAACAATGGCGAAGGGAAAAGGTAGATGCCTCTTGCGTGAAAGAAGGAGCAGTTGTATACCATCCCGATAAGTTGGGCGTTCTCTTTAATGATGGTTTATCTCCGAATGGTGTGCAGGGAGATCCTGCAACGGGTGCAGATGTGGTTGCGTCTGATCCTCATGAAACAAAGGTTAAACCTAATCTGTATAAAGAATCGGTAAAGATGATTAACGAATTGTGCGAAAAGGAAGAGCAAAATGAACTTTCCCTCGCCATAGAGCAGATTATTTACAATGCAAAAAACAGCCCCAAAATCAAAAAGCAAGTCATTAACCGACTCATTGCCGAAGGAATCCTCAAAGCTCCCAAAACCAAGAAAGTCAAGCGCACTAGAGCTAAAGTTCGCGGCTCTGTGGAAGTCGATACAGGGGCAGGAGCTAGTTGAGGAGCATAGGTTTCATGCGACAAGAAAATGGAGATTCGATTTTGCTAATCTCGGCACTAAAACAGCTATCGAAATCGATGGTGGAGTGTGGTCGGGTGGCAGACATAATCGCGGAGGTGGTTTTATCAAAGACGCAGAAAAGCTCAATGAAGCCGCTTTTGAAGGGTGGACTGTTTTTAGGCTCGTCGGGAGCGCGATCACGCTTGAGGCTTGCGAGCGGATTAAGGCGTATATTGAAGAAAACAAGTCGTTGACAGATTGACCCGTTGGTGTCATGGTATATCCATGAAACTAAAACGAGGAACAGTAAGAGAAGATGGCATGGTGTTCATGCACATGGTGCGTGGCAAGGAATACTGGGCGACTCCAGAAAAGTATGCGGAGTTGAAAAATAGGGATAAGAAAGCCCATGTTGATTGGCGATCTGAAAACAAAGAAATTGTTTCGCAGAGGAATAAAGCATGGAGGGAGGCCAACCCAGAAAAGGCTAGGGATAACCTTCGTAAGTGGATTTCCAAAAATAGAGAAAGATCAAATCAGCATAAAAGAGAATGGAATAAAAGAAACCCAAACAAAGTAAAATTAACAATTCAAAAAAGAAAAGAAAAAGATCTTGATGGGTATAATACTATGAAAAGAATGGCATCTGCAAAGCGCAGGGCTATAAAATTTGAAAGATTGCACCCCAATCATGATTTTGAAATAGAGCGGGTTCTTTCAGAGCAATGCAAATCTCTTTACAATAGGTTTGGTATTAAATTTGAGGTAGATCACATTGTACCGCTTGCTGAGGGAGGCTGGCATCATCACTTAAACCTCCATGTTATTCCTATGGCTTGGAATAGAAGGAAGCATACAAAAGGGCTAGAATCATTGCCGGAATGTTGGAATCCTTTAGTTAGGTGTTAAAATCCCGTTGCTTTATTACCCACTTTTGGGTTAGTAGCTGTTTTGCGTAGCGGGACTCGCACCCGTAAATATAGGGCGTTATTGGAAAAGTCGCTCGATTCCAAAACAAACTTGGATAGCGCATTTACTTGCACTTTTCAAAAACCTAACAACAAATAATTTATATTATATGGCTTCTATTTCTTGCAGTACAGTTAATGATTTATTCAGCAGGGAGACCAACAGATTCTCCGTCGATGTTTGGGAGCGTTACTCCGTTGATGGGCCATGGGGTCGTCTCACCCGCGTTGGAAAATTCCCGCAGGGAATGGGTACTACCTTGACCGAAATCACGGTTGAGCGAGTCCTTTCCGGCAGTTTTGAAAACAGCTGGGCAAATGTTGGCACTTCTGGTGATGGCATCGCCGATGGCAATGTCTCCAATGGTTGCGTTCCCTCCCCTACGAATCTGTCCTTCGGTCAGACCTATCGTACTTGGAACCTCCAGACCCAGAGCTACCAGACCCCTTGCATCTGCTTGGACGATCTGAAGACCTCCTTCCAGATTGAGTCCCAGATCGCCAAGACCGTCGAACAGCTTACCCAGCTTACCAAGACTGTTCTGGATAACCGCCGTCGTTCTGCCTACCTCCAGATCACCAATAAGATCCAGAGCGGCTACAACACGGAGTATACCTTCAACAGCAATTCCAGCATCCCTTCCACGGCAAGTGGTGGTGATCTGAACTACTGCGTCAATGGTACTTCGGTGGGTCTTCCCGCTCCTAGCTACCAGCTTTCGCAGGATCAGCTTGACGAGCTTCGCGTTGTCCTTATCCGTGATGGTGCTGGACACAATGCGCTCGGCAAGGAGAATGGTGCGCCTGTCCTCGGACTCGTTACCAGCCCCGAAACCAGCCGTCAGCTCCTCCGTAACAACAGCGATCTCCGACAGGACATCCGCTATGCTACTCCTAGTGAGCTTATCGCTCCCCTCGGCGTGGATCGTAGCTTCCAAGGCTACTACCACCTCGTCGATATGGAGGTTCCCCGCTTCACCTACAGCACCCCGACCTACAACTCCTCTGGAGTTCTCACTTCGGGTGGCTGGACGCAGATCTATCCTTTCGTGTCCACAAGCACGAACAAGGGTATCGCGTGGAATCACAACCCTGCATACGATGTTGCCCCTTACGAGGCGGCTTTCATCTTCCACCCCGATGTTTATGAGGAAGCCGTCCAACAGGTCGGCCCGAATATCCCCGGAGCGGCATTCGATGATTATCCGTACTACTACAGCGGCCAGTTCTTCTGGCTCAACATCCGTGATGCCGTGCAGAATCCTCTCGGCAAGATCGGTCGCTGGTTGGCAGTGTTCCAGAACGGAACCCGTCCTATCGCCCCGTATTTGGGCAGAACCATAATTCACAAACGCTGTGCAAATGACTACAGCCAAGTGGGTTGCACCAACAGCTAATAGCTGATCGGTAACTTAAGAGAGAGCCATCCAGAAATGGGTGGCTCTTTTCTTTTCCCCCCTTGACCTCAAGAACGGGAGGGGTTAAAGAATGCGGATGAACAAAAGAAAGCACGGCGATTTAAGGGAGGATGGATTTGTCTTTTGGGGGTATCAAAAGAAGAATCTTTTGTCTGGAGTAAAATATGTTGAGAAGTGGCTTTCCCCAGGGGCATTTGAAAGACACAACACCAGAATACTGAATTATTATAAAAACAACAAAGAAAAGAAACTGGAGTCTTGCAAAAAGTATCACTATCTAAACAGGGATAAAATTAACAATAAAAAACGGGAATGGTACAAAAACAACAAAGAAAAAGTTAAATGAAGGCAACAAAACTGGTTAAAGCACAACAGGCACAAGGCGGCTCAAAAATGCGCTAAAAGAAGGGCTTTCAAAAAAGGAACAGCTTTAAGTTTAACAGATCAAGAAAAAAACTCTATAGCCTCGATTTATAAAAAAGCAAAAGATATGTCTTTGTCCTCTGGCATTCAGCATGAGGTTGACCATATCATCCCATTGTCAAAAGGAGGCATTCACCATCCATCAAATCTTCAAATTTTGACTATCTCTGAAAACAGAAAAAAAGGGGCGAATATCCCATTGACTCAATAGAAATTGTTAAGATATACATCTCTTTATATGGCTCTAATTTTCTCAATCCCTAAAGATTACACTCCTCCAGATGGAACAAAAGAGGGCGAGGAATTTTCTGAAATCGCTTCATTTAAGTTTGATGGCAAGGACATGATGCTCCTTTCCGTTGGGCAGGACAAGACCCCTATCCTCAATCGCAATGTCAAGGAAGAGGAAGGCAAACCCAAGGGTGCAAAGGCGGCAATGAAGGAACAGCTTAAATCTCTTGAAGATAAAAAGGGGTCTGCCAGCATGGAAGACACCGAACAAGCGGAGCAAGAGGGCTAACCGATGAGTAGGGTATTTAACCCTGTTTATTCGTCCCTCACGGACGGGGAGGATATTACGCTATGCCGTATCCTTGAGGCAGTAGGTAGTATTTCCAACTCCTACTCCAACGGAACCCCTCTTTCTGTGGTTTCTTCATCTGGTCTTAATGCACTGGCAGTAAAGGCATCCTCTGGATATGTCTGCAACATGATTGTATCCAACATGGTTTCTTCTGCTAGATTTATCTTACTTTACAATAAGGCCACTACGCCAACACCCGGAACAGACACTCCTGTTTATGTTATTGGAGTTAACGCCAACCAAACGGTTTCCATTCCCCTTGGAAACAATCCTCTTGTTTTTACAAGTGGAATAGGATTATCTATGGCAACATCAGCCGCAGGAAGTGGTAATCTATCCGCTAATGATGTTGTACTGAATCTAACATTTGCCTAAACTTTTATGAGCCGACCTTTCCAGCCTATTGCATCTAGTTCAAAAGACGGAGAAGACATTACGCTGATGCGTATCCTTGAGTCTGTTAGCGCAACTGCCTACAATTACACCCTTTCCAACTACGCTACCGCAGACAAGCCGGGAACGATTGTTATCTCTGATGCCGCTGGGAATACGATTTCCACGCTGACCCTCTCCTACGATGGTTCTAACAATCTCACCTCTGTCGTTCGTAGCTAATGGCTCTTAACGAAAACCTTTTAGCCTACTGGAACCTTAACAATAATGGTTCTGGTGGAGTTTCGTTGGTTGATTCAACGGGCAATGGAAACACCCTTTCAAATCCTAATGATGTAAATTTAGGATCGGGTATTATTGGAGGAGACGCTGTAATAGTTGCTACTTTAGGATTTACTAATGCAACTCATGATTTTTTAAGTGGACTACCAGCGGTATCATTTTCTGGCTGGCTAAAACTTTCTAATGGGGGTGGAAATGCAATTTTATGGGGTGATTCAGTTTCTTCAATAGGTTTTGGAGCAGGGGGTGTTCCCACTCTAAATACAACTATTAACGGAGTCTCAATAAGTGATGGAGATGTAAGTTTAACTGTTGGAGATTGGGCAAATTTAGTTGTTGTATATGATTCTATAAATGGCGTTTCTCAGATTTATTTAAATGGAGACCCAATTAAAACAGCGGAAACAAATGGGACATACGGTGCTGGGGGAACTTCGTATCTTGGGTCGCTCAATGAATATGTTGATTTTTCATTCCGTTATCAAGTTGATGAGGTAGGAGTTTGGGGAAGAGCATTATCCCAATCTGAAGTAACTGCACTTTACAATAACAGTTATGGAAGAACATTTCCTTTTCCTCAAATACCCACTTCCACGCTTTATTACAACAACGCTCAATCTGATGGAGATTGGGGAAACCTTCTAAACTGGTGGCAAGATTCTGGATTTTCTATCCAAGCTACAGCACTTCCTACTGCCACAAACCCTGTAAATCTTTACAGCCAAGTAACACAAAATACTCAAGGTGCTAATCAATGTTTCTGTGCTTCTGCAAATTTTTGGTCTGCTGACTTTGCATACGGACTAACGCTCCAATCCACAGGGGTAGTCAATATGCAGGGAACTTCGGTCATGGCTGGTCATACGACTGATGGCGTGTCCATACACGATTCATCCACGCTTACCGACACCTCTGTTATTGATGCAGATGTTACGATGAGGGATAGCTCCAGAGCTTATGGATATATTGGCGGCAATGCCTATGTTTATTATGATGGAGGTAATGGTCAGTTCCCGATTGGTGGAACAGTTGCAGGAACCGTAAGTTACCTTGGATGGCCTGCAAAAACGCCTCAATGGTTCAACGATCAAGCAACAGGTGGCGCAGATGATGGAGATTTCTCCAACAAGGCTAACTGGTGGACTGACAACACATTTACCACTCGCCCAATCAATGCCGAGGGAACTCAAGAGCTTCCAGATGCCTCCACGGATGTATTTATTGCTCCGAATACTGGAATTTATGCTAATACTGGAACATCTAATCCAACCGTAAATAGCCTTACCGCAACAAGTTCTTATTTATCTAACATTACAATAACAGTTACTAACGGAGCATTTTTTAATGGTTCTGGAAATTACGGAACAAGTAATTCTACAATTTACGGAAATGTTACCTTTGATGGTACATCTTACAATGACCATACTGTTATACATGGAACCGCAACATATAAATCCGCTTCATCTTTACAGCAATCTTGGAACTACAGTTCTCTAGGAAATACCAACAATAGTGATCTTTACGGATCTAGCGGATTTGCTGTAAACATTTCTGGAGGAGGAGGAAGTGGTGGTGGTTTCATTTCTCGATTGCTAAATTTACCTTGGTTCATTAGGTTCTAATATTATGATCGCACTAACTTCACCCATCACTATTTCCCCTGCACCTGTTCATGGTAAGCCCCTTCAGCCAACCACGCTGACTTCTATTGACTACAGCGTGAACTACGACAACAGCCAGCAACAGGCCATTGCTCGTCTCAAGGGGGTTAATGTCTCATTGGTTCTCTGGAATCAGCACACAACTCCTCCATATTCCTCCGTTGGTCAGTTCTCTGATTCCGATACGGATGCTCGTCTTTCCACGCTTCTGAATGTTGCTGGTGGCAATACGGCGATTGAAGCGGCTATCTTGAATTTGTTCCCCGCTCCTGCAAAGTCATGATTCACCACACAGATACAGTCTTGACAGGGTTTATCGGGACTACAGCCCCTCTTGCGGCGGCTACGATAAGCCTTGATCCTGCTCTGGATCTGGAATTGCGTATTCTTTCCCTTGTTATTGGTATCTTTGTCGGCCTTGCCTCGTTCGCTAAACTCATTTACGACATCTGGGCAGACCACAAAAACCGAAACAAATGAACCGATACCAGCTTGCTTGGAGGTATTGCACCACTCTTGGTGAATACTTCTGCGTTTCCGTTAAAATCACCCTTCTTTCCATCTTCGTATGGCTTACTGGATGCGCTCATACGCACTCCAACATCTCTGTAAAGCCAGCTTCCGATAGCATTGCAGCTATCCAAGGGAACCTTTCTGCCGTTGACGGGAAGGCTGTTGTGGTGGAACAATGGCTTAAATCCCACTAATGAAGAAACTATTCCTAGTCATTATGCTCCTCTCCACTCCGGGGATGGTCGCAACAACCATCACCAAGGCTGACATTATTGCTACTGTCGAGCATCAGCGCAGGCTCACGCATGAGGCTCAAGACGAAGCTGCCCTAGCCCAAAAGGAGCTTGCAGTAGTTCAAAGTGCCATTGACGCACAGGCAGAAGAGCTTAATAAGGCCAAAAAGGATCTAGTTGTTATTAAAGAGAGCAGGGACTACTGGAAGAAGGTGGCTGAACGCCTCTTATTCGCGCTTTCTTTGACGGCTGGCATATTGGCTGGTCTTGTGTTCTTTCAGTTCTCTACAGCCATTATTACGAGCATTTACCCCCCTGCTCTTCCTTTTTCCATTCTAATCTCCGTAGGGATTGGAGTTGCAACCTTTGGAGCAGTATGGGCGATTCTCGTAAGGGTGTAATCCAATCGAAGCTGGAGCAAAAGCCACTTGGCTCAAAGAAAGCGATATATGCTCTCTTCGCCTCTATTTGTGTCCTAATTGTTTTTGCTATTTCTGCATTGCTGATCCTCACCCATGCAGAGGTGGCAAAGGACATAACAGAGTTGGCAAACCTTTGTGTCATGTCGTTTGCGGCTCTTGCGACAACACTAATCACGGGTCAAGCAGCTATGGATTGGAAGGCGATGAGCGTTCTTTCTCACATTGATGAAGACGAAAAGATTGACTCTAATCAAGAGCTTCCAGATCAAGTGAACGAGAGGGTTTACAAACCAATGTACTTTGATGACGATAAGGTTTAAAAAGGGAGATACTAGATCTGACGGGTATCGTTTTAAGCAATATAAGAAAAAACCAGATGGGTCTTGGTCAGAGGAATGGTTGTCCGAAGAATCATTTCAAAGGGCTAGGGAATGGCATAAAAGACCAAATGCAAAAGAAAGTCAGAAGAGATGGAATGAAAAAAATATAGAAAAAATAAGGCAATACTCAAGAAATCACATTGCAAAAAACAGAGAAAAATCTAGAGAAAGATCTAGGAATTACGCAAAAAGAAACCCGGAAAAAAGAAGGTCTTTTGAAGCCGAAAGAAGAGCAAGAATTAATAATACATATATTCCTTTATCAAGGGATGAAAAAAGAATAATTCTTTTTATTTACGAATTGGCAACAAGAATTACAAATTGCCTTGGAATACTTCATCATGTAGATCATGTAATGCCGCTTTCAAAAGGTGGAGAACACATTCCCCAAAACCTTCAGATAATCCCAGCATCAATAAATGTTAGAAAAAGGGATAAAGTTAACTTTTGTTATGACAAGTAGATTTAAAAACGAAATCATACCATTTATCTTCAAATGGGAGGGAACGACCTTTGAGGATGATCCGAGTGACCCCGGAGGTGCTACCAAATTTGGAATTGACGCTCGTTCCCACCCCCATGTGGACATAAAGAATTTAACAGCAGACCAAGCTGCCGGCATATACTGGACTGAATACTGCAACCTTCATTGTGATGAGTACGCTCCGCAGTTTGATTGGGTGTTTTTCAACTGCTGTGTGAATTGTGGTGTTGGTCGCGCAACCAAGATAAAATCTGTCTCTGGAGTTGATTGCTCTAAATTTTTAGACCTTCAAGAATCATTCTACAAATCTCTTGCAGAGAATAGACCATCATCTAGGAAGTTCTTAAAAGGATGGTTGGCTAGGACAGAAGATTTAAGGAAAGTGATTGGAATAGCTTGATGCTCTCCGCAGGAGCAGTATGGGGTACATAGGGGTTTTTCACGAACCATGTCAAGCATAAAGAAAAAAAATATTTTTCTTGATGAAGTCACAATTTGTGACCACAAGTACGGAATGAACAACAAAGACCCATACGAAAAAGAAAAGCAACAGCTTGACGAAGCCCTCAATCTTGTGGGATACAAGCTCCGTAAGCAATCATTGGAGTATTCCGAGTTCAAAAGGCTTAAAGGGTTAAATGATTCCCTTATCGCCGCCATCAACACAGCCATCACCGAGTGGCCTTCAAATCAAGCATCCATTTACCTAGATGGAATCATGAAAAATTTCTCAAAATAATTATTGTAATTCCCCTCCCAAACCAATACAAAACCCATCGTTATGACAACAAAAACAACTAAATCCACCAAGGCAATCAAGCCAAACAAAATCAGCAAGCAGGATGAAATCTCAATCCGACTCGCATCAGTCCAACTCCAAACAAGTCACAACAAGATCGACATCGACGCTATCGCAGAGAATGTTGAAACTCTTGCAGAACGCCTCAACATCCTGTACTGGATCGCTACATTCGCAGTCGCGCTATCAGTCGTTGCGTTCTTCGCCGTATTTATTGCCAAGCACTAATGGAAAATCCTCCACTCACTCCAGAAGAGAAAGTTGAGATTTTGCTTGAATCCCTCAAGGAACTGCGCGAAACCCTAGACGAAGCAATTTCCTTTATCGACGACTCGATGATCGAGGCCGACGAGAGAGGCTAATAAAAACACACATAATGAAAACCGAAACCACACCAGAACAGCAATACGCACAGGCTCTCGTAGCCGCAATCGGGGAACTCTCCAATGTTCCCAAGACAGCCGCCAATCCTTACTTCAAGTCGAAGTATGCTCCGTTGGATGCAATCGTTGATGCAACTCGTCCAGTCCTTGCCAAGCATGGTCTGGCAGTCCAGCAAACCCCAGTATATCGTGATGGATGCGCTGGCGTTAAGACTATCATTAAGCACAATGCAGGACACTCCGAGGAGTCAGAGCTTGTTCTTCCACTCAAGGATCAGTCCCCACAGGGAGTTGGATCGGCAATCACCTACGCTCGTCGCTACGCCCTAGCCGCTGTTCTTGGCCTTGCCACGGAGGATGATGACGATGGTAATGTTTCCTCTGGACTTGCCAAGAAGGAAGAGGCTCGTCCTGCGGTAGCGAAGGTTATGGATCGCAATCCATCTGTCCGTCCTGCTGGCAATGTGACTGCAACTTGGATGGGAGTTCTCCCAACCAATACCAAGATTGCCGCCCAGAGCAAGGAAGGTAGTCCGAAGAAGTGGGTTCTCTATGCCATTGAGTTTAATGACAACGGAAAGGTTATGGAGACGATGACCTTTGATGAGAAGCTGTTCACTATGGCAACGGAATATGGCAAGGATGGAACGCTTGTGGATGCGGGTGTCTGCCCATCCAAGCGCGACCCGTCGAAATGGGAGATAGTTACCATTGATCCTATTCAGCAAAAATGATATTTTTGCCAGAATATGAGTTCTGCAATAAATATAATAAACCAAAAATTTGGGAGATTGCTTGTCGTATTAAAAACAGACGAGAGGCAACAAGGACAAATTGTTTGGAAGTGCCTTTGCGAATGTGGAAAATATTGTTTTGTAAAAAGCGACCACCTTCGCAGGGGTGCTATTAAAAGTTGCGGATGCCTAAAAAGCGAAAGCACTATTCGTCGATTTACAAGACATGGAATGTCCAAAAGCGAGGAATATAAAACTTGGAAAAAAATTCAGACTAGGTGTTCTCCCAACAATAAATATCGTAAAGATTATTATGATAGGGGAATATCTGTTGCAAAAGAGTGGATTGGGGCTGGAGGATTTGTCAAATTCTTTAATCATATTGGCCCCAAACCAACTCCAAAGCATACAATAGATAGAATAAACAATGATGATGGATACAAGCCCGGAAATGTTCGATGGGCAACAATGAAAGAACAAATGCAAAATCAAAGGCCAAGAAAAAGATTGGATCTTTATACAACCCATGAAATTATACAGGAGCTTCGCAGAAGGGGATATACACATTATGATTCTTCTGAAGAAATTTAATGAAAACAAAACAAAAACCAAGTAAGGCGAAAGCCCCCCATATTGCCGTTAAATATGAACGATTTCTCGCCGTCTCCTGCTCCCATGGGAAATACGCAGATCCGACTGCGGTGGATGCGGTACTCAAAATGCGTGATCGGTGGAAGCCCGAAATATGCGTTCACCTTGGAGACTGGTGCGATACCACAGCATTTAGGTCTGGTGCGGCTGGAAGTTCAGATGAATCAGAGCCAGTTGCACCCGATATTGATGGCGGGATTGCGTTTCTCCAGAAGCTACGACCAACTCATGTGTTGGATGGAAACCACGAAGATCGTATTCCCAGATTGCTTTCCAGCAATAACGCACTCGTCGCATATGCCGCACAGCAAGCCACCAACTTCATTGACGAGGCATTTGTCAAGATCGGTTGTCGCCGGATACCGTATGATGGCGTGTTTCAGAAATTGGTTAGGGGTAATGTTACCTTCACCCACGGTACGATATATAACGAGAACTCCGCTAGGGATATGGCAGAGATGTATGGAGGCAATGTTATTTTTGGGCATACCCACCGAAGCCAAATGGCAGAAGGAAGAACGATTAAAGAGAGTAGCGGATTCTGCGCTGGCACTCTCACATCTCGCGGATCTATGGAGTATAGTAAGGCGAGACGAGCAACCCTCGGATGGAGACAAGGACTGGTATATGGAGAAATTGGCCCAAGAGATTCAGCCGTGTGGCTCCTCACTCGACCAACCTATGCAGACGAATGGAGGCTCCCCCTATGAGTGGCAAAAAGTCAACAACGAATACAAGCTCGCAACTTGGGAACGAATGGGCTTTAGCAATAGCGAAAGCTATGAATCAAAAAGCCGAGAAAGTTCCTCCATGCTGGAAAACGGCAGAAGAAGTTAGGCAAATTATGGGCTTGTCCCAGACCAATGTATCAAAGAGAATCAAGCTTCTTAAAGAGGCAGGACTCATTGAATCAAAAAGGTTTTATGTCAATTCAAGCCGTGGCCTTTATCCAGAAATCCATTACAAACTAATCAAATCAAAATGAAACAACTACCATCCGAATACTACATTGAAGAAGATTATGCCGTCCTTGCTGGCCCTTATGAATATGGGAACAAGCGAGATGCCCTGTTTAAGCAACGGGTTATTGATGACATGATCGCAGGAAACATCCCTTGGCGAATCAAGGAGGATGGCGACAATGATTACATTGAGCGCAAGGGAATGATCCTACCAAAACGCAAACTATGAGCTTTGAAACAGAGATGGGCTTAATGGTTATAACATTTGTAACCTTCATAATACTCTTTACTTTCCCTAAAACATGAAAGACAAATGGGAATATGTTGGCAAACTTCAAATCGCTGGAAGAACTTGGCAATATGGCTGGGGAGATACTGGCAAAACAAAGGGAAAGGCGAATGAAGGAATATGTGATTATGACAATCGCAGAGTCATTATCAATCGCCAACACAAATGCCACCTCGCAGATGTTGTCTCCCATGAGTTGCTCCACGCCCACTTTCCCCATTGGAAAGAAGAATTTGTTGACGGAATTGGAGAAAGCATTGGCACAGCAATCAAGCACCTTAAGTATAGTATTAGTCCCGGCCCAAAGCTTATTGCCGGACGACGAGGAGGAAGATCTTCCTTGGCATGATGAACAACCAGAAGAACTAAAATGAAATTACTTAAAAACCCAGCCGATGCCTTTAACGAATGGTTCGATACCAAGGGTGTTCGTACCTACAGCAGTAACCACGGGAGCGCAGAAGGCCACAGAGAGTACATGGCGGCGGCGTTCCTTGATGGGTATAACCTAGCATTGATCGACGCAATGCAACTCCTATCCGACAATGATCCGACAAAGAATAATTAAGGGCGATAGCGTCCCTCCGGGGTCTTATCGCTTTACTGTGCCAGAGACAGGGTATCGTATTGCCAATGAGCATACGATAGCTGGCCTGTTTGCCAGAATTAAACAGCATTACAAGGACAACAACCTTGATCTACCCGATGACTGGCAGGAGAGAGTTGAGGATCAGATGTGTAAACAGCTTCCCGAAGGATGGTGTACTTATGTGGATGGAGTCCCTCAAAACCCAGAGAACCTAATCACGGCTGAAAACATAGTTAAAGGGATCACCTCTCTGTACAACATGGCTATCGAAACCCTTAAGGGGCAGGATGTCTTTGTTCCACAGGATGAGGCCAACCAGAGGGCTTCCATCTGTGCTAGGTGCTATCAGAATAAACCATCTAACTTCTGCATGGGTTGTGGAGCAATGAGAAAGGTTACAGAGTTAGTAGCGAAGGTTAAGGGGGAGCGTAAAACCCCATCTGATAGTAGGTTACATAACTGCGGGATATGCGGATGCCGGAATGAGGCTATTGTTCATGTCAAGAGAAATATCTTGCTTTCTGGAGAGAAATCAGCGACAACAGAGAGCCGCCCGAACTGGTGCTGGCTCAAGAACCCAGACCTTAACACAGCGCAATCCAATCTTCATATATGATTTCATTCGGACTAGACAACCCCAATGTAGGTGAAAACCCCCCCAAAACGAGGATTGAATCTGCTGGAGCCGCTAGGTCTATGCTGTATGAGTTGATTGATGACGATCAGATTGCCTCTTATCGTCGTTCTCAGATCCAAGGGATGATTGATGGAAACCCTCCCTATAACGAGCAACAGCTTCGTGAGGCAGGGCAGGCAGATCGAATCAATGTGAACTGGGGTCATGCTAGGGCTAAAGTGGAGAATGCAGTTATCCCCTACTTTGACATCCTCACCTCTGTGCCTACTTACGCCACAATTAAGACCCAGTACGGAAAAGACATGGGCAAGCGAGAGGAATGGAGCCGAATCATTTCTGATGAGTTCCACAAGCTCCTAGAGCGTGATAATCCAAACTTCCTAGCCCAGCACCAAGTCTGCCAGAAGCAGTTGGTTATTCATGGACAAGGGCCAATGTATTTCCCAGATGGCGTTGACTGGAGGGCTAAAGCCCTTGAGCCTTGGGCTTTTGTAGTTCCTAAAGGCGTTAAGGTTGATTGGAACAACTGGGAGTTCTGCTATGTTCTGGATGAGATGTATTGCGAACAGCTTTACTCCTATATTGAAGATGAGGATGCCGCCGCTAGGGGTGGCTGGAACGTCGAGGAATGCCGTGAGGCTATCATGTCGGCTAGGGTGGACGAGCAGGATCAGCGTCGTCCTTGGGAGTGGTATCAGAAGGAACTGAAGAACAACGCTCTATACTATAGCTATGCAAAGTCCAAGATTATCAAAGTGGCTCATATGTATGTTAAGGAGTATGATGGTCGCATTTCCCATTACGTTTTTGATCGTCTCAATTCTACTGAATGGCTCTGCGCCAAACCTTCTCGATATAACAAGTTCTCAAATGCTTTTACTGTATTTCTTAACGGCGTTGGTAATGGCTTTTATCATGGCGTAAGAGGGCTAGGACAGGAAGCCTTTGCCTATGGCGAGGCTAACAACAGGATGCTTAATGCCCTCATGGAAGGCGTTATTCTCTCTTCCTGCACAATGTTCCAGCCACAGACTGCCGCCGATGCAGAGAAGCTTAAGACCGTTCAGATTGGGCCTTATCGTATCCTCCCTCCGGGGCTTCAGCTTGTTCAGCAGAATGTCACTCCTAACCTATCTGCCGCAATGCAGACGGCTTCCTTCTTCCAAGGGCAAGAGAGCGACAATACTGGTCGCTTTGCTCCTACCGTAGCTGGAGGCGGTGGACGCAAGAAGGGAAATAAGGAAGTTGAGTTTGAGATTGGCGAGAAGAGCCGACTCACCAATGTCCTTTCGGAGATCTACCTCCAGACCCTAGATGTTCACTATAAAGAAGTCTATCGTCGCGCAAGTAATCCTAATCTGGTTGAAGAGGATCACGGAGGGCCAGAGGCTCTACGATTCCAGAAGGCTTGCATTGATCGTGGAGTTCCTGCCGCCGCTCTTATTGACATTGAAAGCGTTAAGGCTACCCGATCCATTGGACAGGGAAGCTCTGCCGCTCGTATGCAGGCTATGGAGCTTATTGGTCAATACCTCCCTCAACTCCCAGAGTCCAATCGGAAACGAGTAATTAACGCCAATATAGCGGCGATTGCGGGACAAACTGGGGTTGAAACTTTTGGCATCCCAGAGGAAGTCAAGCCAGATGGCAACGATCTCTCGATTGCGTCCCTTGAGAACAATGCTCTCCAGCAAGGGGGACAAGTTCTTATTGATCCAGATCAGAATCACTTCACTCACCTTACCGTCCATATGCAGTTTGCTGGACAGCTTGTTAAGGCAGTACAGGAGAAACAGCTTGATCCTCGCATGGGAGATAAGGCTATGCAGGCTCTTGTCCCTCATATGCTCACCCATCTCAAGTACATGGAGGAAGATCCTACTCGTAAGGAGCAGTACGAGGAGATGAATGTTCAACTATCTGAACTGATGAAGATTGCCGATCAGATGGCGAAATTCGCAGAACAGATCAACGAGCAAGAGATGGCGGCTCAACAGCAACAGGCGCAGGCCGGTCAGCAAGATCCGAAGACAATGGTTGCAATGAATAAAATTCAGCTTGACCGAATGAAAGCCGCTAACGATGCTCAAATCAAGCAAGCCAAAGCTCAACATCAGATGCAGTTGCAGGATCAAAAGACTGCACAGAAGATGATGATTAACCGAGTTTCGACTGCTCAAAAGTACGGCTCAATACAACCCTAAAAACAAAACAAATGGAAACGCACCCCTTCGATGCGGGGAAGTTGGAGGCTACGGAACAAATCGTTGCCTTGATCTATGATCGGTATCTATATCACAGAACCTTCCACGGGAAGGCTTCTGAACTAGCCCTAGCGCATAAACATCTAATACTTTCTATTAGGGATCTACAGGCAGAACAAATGGAGATAGAGAATGAGTAGCAAGGGAGTTGATATTTCTGGAATCAAATACGGAAAATTAATTGCCATTGAGCCTACTGAATTTAGGCAATCCAAAGGCGTAGTTTGGAGATGTATTTGCAGTTGCGGAAATAAACATTTGGCATCCGCTCATAATTTAAGACAAGGGAAAAGCCCAATGTGCAAGCAATGCAGATACCATGATTTATCAAAAAAAAGAACATCTCATGGAAAATCTAGAACCCAGTTATATAGAACTTGGATTTCAATGATTGATAGATGCTCTGAACACGGAGACAAAAAACACAATTATTTTGATAGAGGCATTAAAGTTTGGGAGGGATGGCTAGGGCACGATGGTCTTGATCAATTCATTAAAGATGTTGGAGAAAGGCCATCTAAAGATCATTCTCTTGACAGGATTAACAACGATGGAGATTATACCCCATCAAATGTGAGATGGGCTACTCGATCCCAACAAATGAAAAACAGGAGAAAAATGTCATCTATACAGAAATTTTCTGATAAAGATCTAATTTCAGAAATGAAAAGAAGGGGTCTTCTATGAGTTCTTGTTTAATAATAGATCACGGATTGTTTACATCGTTTGCCGAAAGGCTGGCAGAGGATCACGATGTTAAATACTTTGTTCCTTTTGCAGACAGGAGTTTCCCGAAGCATGGCCCAGCAATGCTGGGAGAAGGATTGAAAAATGTAGAAAGAGTTAATAATTGGGAGTCTTATGTTGATTCCGTTGATTTCGTAGTTTTCCCAGATGTCGGCTTTATGTTTTTGGCAGAATACCTACGATCCAAGGGGCATAAAGTTTGGGGAGCAGGACTAGGCGAGAAGCTGGAAGTCCAACGCTGGAGGGCAAAGGAGACAATGCGAGAGCTTGGGCTTCCTGTAGGAAAGTGCGAGCTTGTTACTGGCATGACTGCCCTGCGTGAATACATTAAAGAAAACCCAGACATTTACATTAAGATTTCGGGATTCCGAGGAGTAGCCGAAACATTTGGGGCAGAGTCCTATGAACTAGCCGCGCCCCGACTCGCAGAGTTGGAGCTTGAGCTAGGAGGGGCTTCCGAAGTGTTTCCTTTTGTCTGTGAGCATAAAGTAGATTCCGTAGTGGAAGCTGGCTACGATGGATATTGCATTAACGGAGAGTTCCCTTCCACTTGCTTGACTGGAGTAGAAGTTAAGGACAAGGGATACCTTGGTGCAGTTCGTGATTACGACAAGCTGTCCGACCCTGTTAGGGTGGTTAACGAAAAGCTTGCGCCCTTCATGGCTGAAGCTGGATACGCTCAATTCTTTTCAACTGAAATCAGAGTTACTGAAGAAGGAGTTCCTTATCTCATTGACCTTACAACCCGATGCCCAGCCCCTCCCTCTGCCCTGTACTGGGAGATGATTGAGAATGTTGGCGAGATTGTTGAGGCTGGAGCCAATGGAATGCTTGTAGAGCCAGTATGGAGGGCTAAATATGGAGCATTGGCTATTATTCATTCTTCTTTTGCCGAAGAACGCTGGTGTCCTGTAGCCGTTGATCCAAAGGTTCGCCAATGGGTTAAATGGCGTAATTACTGCGAGATCGAAGGGCAGGGCTACATTATCCCCACGGAAGGAGTTAGGATGTGCGAAATCGGAGATTGTATCGGCATTGGTGATACTATCGAAGAGGCTATTGAAGCTTGCAGAGAACACGCCGAAGGAATTAAAGGATTTGGCTTGCATATCAATACTGATGCAGTTATTGAAGCTCTTAACGAAATTCACACCGCTGAAGAAAATGACATCATTTTCTCCGACGATCAGATGCCAGAACAAAAAGACCTACTATGACATATGAAGAATGGCGCAGGGATACAACCCTCGCCCCGAAACTCAAGGAAGCCTTGTCGCTTCCTATTATCCAACAGGCTTTGGCTGTTGTTAACGAGATGACAGCCGCCAAGACCCTTGGAACAACTACTGCGATCACCACACTTGCCGCAAGTGCAGAAGTCCTATTTGGATTTGATGCTGGTCGCGCAAGCGTTATTAAGGATCTCAATGACCTTACGATTGCTCACGAAGAGCTTGTCAATATCGAACCAACCTACACAGGGGAATTTTAATTTATGCCAGACACCAACCCAACAACAGTAAGTGCCGATCCAGTTATCGCCACCACCCAACACGCTCCAGTTGCCGACAACTTTGAGAGCGTACTGAATAAACAACTCAAGAAGCCGAATATCCCCAAGATGGATATTAAGAGCCTTGAAGCCCTTCCCGACAATCTGGTTGAGGAGGCTCCTGCCGTCGTAAGAACCCCCGCAGGGTTTGATGAAGTTAAGGATGTAGACATCCAAGACTTCCTTAACACGATGGATGGCAAGAACTCTGGCCCTATCGAGGATGAGCCTGTTAAAGAACAAGCCAAGGTTGAGTCCAAGAATGAGTCAAGCAATGACTTTGACCTATCTGATTTGGATCTATCCAAAGACCCAGAGCCAGTTGTTGAGGATAAGCCGAAGGGCAAGAAGTCCAAAGAGGATAACATCGCAGAGCTTCGCAAGAAGGCAGAGGCTTATGAGGAATCCCTCAAGGCAAAGGACAGCGAGGTTGCCTCGTATCGTGAGAAGCTTGAGAAACTAGAGGGAGAGCTTGAGCGTACTGCTTTTGAGCGTTCCCCTAAATTCAAGGAGAAATATGAACAGCCGTACCAAGATGCTATTAGCAAGGCTAAAGATTTCGCAAAGGAGATTGGCGAGGATGAGAGCATTGCAGAGAAAGCTCTATCGCTCAAGGGGCGTGAAAGGATTAGCTTCATTGACGAATCCTTCGGGGGTGGTGCGGCTTCAGCCGCATTTCTCCAACTTGTTAACGATGCCGATGCTAAACGGGGAAGTCTGGAAAATGCTCTCACAGATTATCGAACAACTGCGAATCAGATCGCTCAAGCTGAACAGCAACAGCAACTCCATACAGTAGATACGATCAATAAGAACTTTGATCGAGTTAAGAGCCACCTAGCGCAGAAGAGTGAGTTCTTCAAGCTAACTGGCGATGAGGAACACGATAGGGCGGTTAACGCTCGTATTGAAGCCGCAAAGAACATAATTCATGGCAATGCCTCCGTTAATGAGATGACCGTCGCCCCATTCCTTGCCGTTATCGCAAGGGAGGCTGTCGCCGAGAACGAGAAGCTCAAAGCAGAGCTTTCCAAGTACAAGAGCCGGGCGGCACAGGATTCTAAAGTCCAGCCAAGGATTACCAAGGGATCTGTCTCCGATACGGAAGGCGAAACCCGTGGCAAGCCCAAGTCTGCTCTTGACGCTATCCGCGCACAGCTTCGCTAATCAATAGGGTCGTTATCCTGCTAAAGACGCAGATCGGACTGTAAATCCGATACCATAACGGTTGGCTAGGAGCATTACCTAGACGGCCCAATTTCCATGAAGCTCCAGACTTACGGACTAGACTTCAGCCAGCATCCATCCATAACGCAACTTGAGATAGAGTTGCTTATGGTGGCTGATGCTGACCCCTCTCGTATAAGCGGAATAAGCAGGGGTCAACATATCAAGCATTGTATCGCAATGCTATGGCCCGATGTGATTAAGTCATGGAACGATTGGAATGAATTAGCTCTTTGGGCATGGACGAGCTACAGGGAGATTGGGGTTACTGGCTGTGCGGCGGCTGGAAAGACCTTTACATTCACCCTCCTGTCCCTAGTCGAGTATTTGGCTAGACCAATGGGAACTCGCGTTGCCTTAACCTCGACAACTGTTCCCTCCCTCCGAGGTCGCATCTGGTCTGAAATGATGAGGTTTGTACGTCCTTGTGTTCCTCTATTTGGATTAAATGTCGTGGACTCGCAGACCAAGATCCAGTTCTCCAAGGGAGACGATAGAAGCTCTATCATAGCCCTTGCCGTCGATTCTGGGGCTGTAGAACAAGCCGTAGGTAAGTTACAGGGTGTTCACCTTCCCCGCATGGTTATCATGGTTGACGAGGCGGCACAGACCAATCCAGCCGTATTCTCTGCTAGGGCGAACTTGGAAGTGGGTACGGACTTTTATCATTTCATTGCAATCGCTAACGCATCATCCATGTTCGATCCTCATGGACTATTCTGTGAGCCTCGTATGGGGTGGGGAAGCATTGGAGATGATGATGAGCATTGGGAAACCAAGTCTGGTGTTTGCGTTAGGTTTGATGGATTGAAGTCTCCGAATGTCAAGGCAGGAAGAATCATTTATCCTTATCTGTTCTCCCAAGACAATGTGGAGATCATCCGCAAGAACTTTGGCGAGGGAAGCCTAGAATGGAATAGCTATTGCCGTGGAATGTGGAGCAAGTCTGGCGCAAGGAATACTATCCTTGACAGCGCAATGATTGCCGAAGGAAAGGCTAGGGAGAAAGTCATCTGGGCTGGTGGAGGCATTAAGACTATTGCCGCTCTTGATCCAGCATTCACTACGGATGGTGACGATTGTATCCTGCGATTTGCAAGGGTGGGCAAGGCTGATGACAACCAAGTGATGATTGAGTTAACGGAGGTAGTTCGACTTAATCTCATGGACGACCCCAATTACCCGCTGTTCTACCAAGTGGCAGATCAAACGATTAACGAGCTTGAGAAGCGAGGAGTAGAGCCAGAAGATTTTGCTCTTGACGCAACGGGTGCTGGTGCTGGTATCGCTGATATTATCAGCCAGAGATGGCATAATGGATTCCTGCGTGTGAGCTTTGGTGGAGCCGCTACAGACGCTCCAATCAGCGTGGAAGACCCTCGACCAGCCAAGCAAGTCTATAGCAATCGAGTCACGCAACTATGGAGTCAGATTAAGGTTGTTGTCATGGCAGGACGCATGAGAGGGATGGACGATCAAACTGCTAGGGAGCTATGCGCTCGTATCTACTCACTTAAAAATGAGAAGACCTTGTTGGAATCGAAGAAGGATTTGAAGAAGCGCACCAAGGGAAACTCTCCCGATAGGGCTGATGCTCTGTCCCTGCTTGTCGAGCTTTTTGTGAACCAGAACGGGCTAGGCAATGCTACTGGAAGTCAAACACAAAATGATGACGATTGGGAAAAATATGTTCTGGACAACGAGATCGAGTCGTCGTACCAATAGCGGATGGAAAAAACAAAACTGGTGCGTAATGCACCCCATCAAAAATACCATCTAGCCGATGGAACCCAAGTGCCGGGAGGAAGCACGATTTGCAAGCTTGGAGACGATGCCGGAGCATTGATCCATTGGGCTTGGAACCTTGGTCGAGAGGGCAAGGACTACCGCAAGGAGCGAGACAAGGCCGCCGACATTGGCACTATCGCCCACTTCTTGATTGAGTGTTATCTCAATGGGCAAGTCGCCGATCTTGAGGACTACAGCCAGCAGGACATTGATAAGGCTCTCCTATGCTACAACAAGTTTGTAGATTGGTGGGAGGATCAGAACCTTGAGAAAGTTGCAACCGAGATCCAGTTGGTCAACGAGGTTTACCGCTACGGAGGAACGATTGATCTTGTTGCCAAACGCTCCAGCGGAGATCACTACCTAATTGACTTCAAGACATCCAAAAAGATTAGCGATTCTTACTGGAGGCAATGCGCTGGTTATTCTGCTTTATGGAACAGCAATCAAAAAGAAAGCGGTGCTTTTAATGATCCTTGTTGGGTTTTGCGAACGCATGAGTATTTCCAGAACCAGATTAGTTCAGTTGCCATCGTTCGCATTGGCAAGGAAGAGGAAGGCGACTTTGAAGTTGTCTGGCGCGAAGACCTATCGAAAGAATGGTTTGTATTCCAGAAGCAAGTTGACCTTTACTGGGCATTGCAAGCCGCCAAGCCGGAGCCAAAGAGGAAGAAGAAAGCATGAAAAGCGAAGTAGCCCTTGCCATGTTTGATAGTTGCGTTAACCGATCAAAGGATGGCAAGGCTATTGACTGCAAACTTGGCCTTTGGGGCGTAGCATCTGGAAGCAAGAAGCGCACAGAATCCGAAGCCATTCATTACTGGATGCAATACTTCAGAGACGGAGAATACAACGAACTTTTACCATCATTAAAATTAAACCCATGCCAAACGAAATCCCACAGGCAATAGACGCAGAGAAGGCGTTCCTCTCCTGCGTTATCCAGAACATCAGCATCCTTAACGAGGCCGCTGATACTGCCAGCCCGAAGCTTTTCTTTCACCCAGACCACAGGAGGATTTTTGAGTCTGCTTTGGATCTATGGAAAGAGGGCAAAGACTGCGATCTCGTAACTCTTACGGATCATATGTCCAACAATGGAACCCTCGACATGATCGGTGGAGCCGCAATCCTTACGGAGGCGTTTCTAGCCCCTGCGGTCACTTCCAACTGGCAGAGCTATCTTGAGATACTGCGCCACAAGCACACGGCACGACTAGCAATCTCTGCCGCTGAAAAGATCATTGAATCTGCCAACAATCCTGCAATGGCTGGAGAGTTGTCGGAGGTAGTCCAGAAGGCTTTGGTAGCCGTTGCCGCCGATGCAGAGTCAGCATCCAGAATCGAAAGCGTAAAAGAGATCGCAATCCAGCGTCTTGAAGAGTATGACCAGATGACCAAAAACCGAGGAAAGCTCCTTGGTATCTCCACGGGGTTTGACAAGCTAGACAAGCTCACGGGAGGCTTCCGTTCTGGACAGCTAGTTGTTATTGGCGCACCCACAAAGGGAGGCAAGACAACGATTGCTCTTAATATAGCAATGCGTACAGCAGGGATCTCCCAAAACCCAGTTGGAATTATATCCCTTGAAATGTCCAAGGGGGAACTCATGGACAGGCTTATCTCATCAGTAGCAGGAGTTGATCTATCTGCCTTGACAAGTGAAGAGGGAATCACAAAGGACTTCATGCAGAAGCTATCCACGGGGGCCAACAAGGTTGCTGGACTTCCTATGTGGATTCGTGATGAAAGCTCTATCAACTGCCTTCAGCTTCGTGCCGCTGTTCGCAGGATGGTTGCCGTTAACAATGTCAAGATGATTGTTGTTGACTATATCCAGCTTCTTGAGCCGACCAACAGGACAGACTCTCGTGAGCGTCAAGTTGCAGAAGCTTCCAGAACCCTCAAGATGCTTGCCAAGGAGTGCAACATCGTGATCCTAGCCCTCACGCAGTTGAACTCCGATGGAGCCTCTCGTGAGTCAAGGGCAATCGAACACGACTGTGATTTGTTCTTGACAGTCTCTCAAGATGAGAAAGTTACCGATGATTGGTTTCTAAATATAAAGCTTGCGAGAGCCTGCCCCAGAGCTAGTATTCCTCTTACCTTCAAGAGTCACTTATTGCGATTCGATGAAAGGTATAACTAAACAACAACACACAATGCAATACGATAACACAAATAGTGGAGCGGCCTTCAAGAAGGACAATCCAAATCCCAAGGCTCCTCAATACTCTGGCCCTCTAAATGTCGAGGGGAAAGATTTTGAGATTTCCCTATGGGAAAAGACCAGCAAGGCAGGGAAGCCGTTCCTGTCTATCAAGGTTGGCCCTCCTCGTGAGAAGAAGGCATACACCCCTAACGCTCATAATCAGTCCAAGTCTAACGGATACGCCCCACAAGCTGAAGACGATGTTGATGGGATTCCATTTTAACATTGAATAATTTTCCGTTTTGGTTTTGAATAAAGCCATGAAGGAATGTTTTAAGTGCAGACTCCATCTTCCATTGTCGGATTATTACAAACATCCGATGATGGCTGATGGTCACTTAAACAAGTGCAAGAAATGCGCTAGGATTGATTCAGAAGAAAGACGAAAAATAAAAGAACAAGATTCTAAATGGTTGATTTCTGAAAGAAAAAGGCACAGGGAAAAATCAAGGAAATATAGGGAAAACGGAATTCCGTCACGGCAATCCCAAAAATCAAAAAATGATTATTGCGAACGAAACCCAGAAAAAAGAAAAGCTCATTGGAAAGTTTCAAATGCATTGCGAAGCGGCAAAATTCACAGGCATCCGTGTTGCATTTGCGGCTCAAAAGCCGAAGCTCACCACGAAGATTACTCAAAGCCTCTGGATGTAATTTGGTTTTGCTCAAAGCATCATGCAGAACACCATGTAAAACAAAGAGAGTCTAAATTTTAATCATTGGCATGGTATCTGGGGAGATCCCAGAACGGGGTTTCACGTTCCCTTATGAAACACCAATGATGCCCCCGAAGCCCTCCTGCGATTGGTTCCGCAAGGAGGGCTTCTCCTTTTAGATCTAGTGTTTATGCGGCTCCAGAGTCGATAAAAAATAATTGAAAATAAATTTTGACATTGGATCAGAATTTGAAAGACTCATCTCAAGGGAATCAACCAGCCCTGCTAAAACACGACACATGAAAAAGATATTCGAGCCACTAGAGTTCTACCGAAACAACATGGAAGACTGCGATTTCGCATATTTCATGGAAGAGTTCTGCAAGCAATGGAAACAAGAATTTGGAGATGATATGTCATCTGATGTACAGCCAGAAGATTCTCCAGAAAAATGTCTCGCAACTTTTGCACAAGCCGCATTCAATTTGAATCGGTACTACCTTTCCTGCGCCAGAAAGCTACACGCCGAATGGAACAAGAAATAAAACAAAATAAAACAAACACAATGAAAACAACACACCTGTTAGTCCACGCAGTCGAACCACTCATCCGTTGCCAAATCAAAATGGCACAGCGCATGGGTCTTGATGAAATCCTCATTTCAGTTCCTCGCGCCAAGGAACTCATGCACATTGCAACTGCCGCTAAAAAGGAAATCGAAAACAAATGAACTACAAAGCCGCATCATACGGGCTGGCAGTCGCCGCCCTTCTTGGTCACCCCCTCAAGGCAGACGACTACCTAGAGGGATGCAGGGAGCGTCGTTACGATCCTTATTCTTTATATTCTGTTTATCCAGAACAGCGAGAGCAGTCAGTACCAACTGCCTACTCCACAATGATGCAACATTATTATGATGCTATTTGGTCTGAACCAAAATCATATCCCACAACTCAAGTGATTGTTATCCACGAAAAATGAATACATTTGTACTTATCTTTGGAGCGGTGGGATGCACAGGGGCGTATATCCTTGGACTATGGCTCTACAAGCACCATGTCGAGCAAAAGATGCTGGAGTTCCTCGCTCGTAAATGGAGAGACGATAAAGATAACTTTGAGCTTTGGATGTACAACCTATCCATCAAGGTAACAAAGAAAGACATCCACAACGCTGAAAATGAAATCTGAAGAAAAGATCATAGACCTAGAAAGCCAAATAATGTCTCTTTTGAAATCTCTTGATGAGATCAAGAATATGAACTCATTTGGCAAGACAAAGCAAATTGCAGATGAAATTCAAACAATCCTAGATTTCTACAACCGATGAATAAAAGAACTCCCGAAGAGTGGCTTGAACAAATCGAAATGCTTCCAGTTGACAGGAGGAGAGCAACAGCAAAAATCATTTGGTGGGATTTCTTCGGAGGAAGGCTGAATGGAAAAAGATGGAATCATTTAGATAAATATGTTCAAACTCCATACGAGGATATTCCAGATGAAATAATGCTTGAATCACTTCAAATGGTAGGCTTTACTGAATCCCAAGCTCGTCAGCGGATATTCCCAGAGGAGCGACTAACACAACAGCAACCAACAACTGAAATATGAGCATCATTATCCCCGCTGGCATTGACCAGACAAACATCCGAGTCCCGATGGAGTTCCCCCTGCGCCCCGACGCAGATACGGTTCTCGACGCTAACGGACGAGTAGTCCTAACCATTGACGATTCAATCGACATTGGTGAGTCCATTAAGTTTGCAAAGCTATTCTCCAAGGCTCCCGATATGTGGCAGTTGCTTGGTGATATGTATCTCCTACTTGGAGTGCTTGCCAAAGAGAACGGACTAAACCACGGGGCAGGGGACGAGGAAGACAAGGAGAACTGCCTCCTGTGCAGGGCAGAAAAGATTCTGGAGTCAATGAAATGACATTAGCAATCGTCATCTGTGGCATCCTTGCCTTGTCAACTTACGTTGCAATCGTAAACAAAGAATGAGCGAAGAGATCAATCAAGGGCGGGACATGGAACCAGACCCCATGTTCCGCATTAAATGCCTCAAGAAACAACTTCAATGGATGGAGAACCAGAGGTATGACCTAGAGACTACTGTAAGCAGTTTAAGGGCTATTCTGAAGCTGATTATAGCTGACGATGATCATAAGCGTGATTACGGAAAGCAAATTGATTCCGAGCTTATCGAACAAGCGAAGAGGATGATTAAACTATGAACCCACCACAGACACCCGACAACGAGGTCGAGAGGCTCCGTGAGCTTCTGAACCGAGCGATTGAGATTGCGGATGAAGCAATCACTCCGCTTCAGCGATCAGAATACAGCATGGATGGCGATATGCTTTATCGGCAACTGGAAAGGTTGCGTGATGTGCCGCTGGAGGGTGACATCGAATCTATTGAATGGTCATGCGCCCATACGGCACGGGCCATCCGTTATTTGCTTCAGCAAATCAACACTCTCCGCGACGAGATCCAGAAGCTAAAAGAAAAATAAATATGTTTCCCAACCAATTTACCCAAGGCCCGCAACAAATCGGCCCCGTTGGAAAAATAGTATTAGAGAACTCAACTGAACACTTCCACCATTGGATGCGACTTCAAGAGTCTATCAACAGAGATATTGCCGATGAGCTTCAGAAACTCCGCGACGAGATCCAAAAGCTCAAGGAGGGCAAATGAAAGGCGTACCTTATTACGAAGCTGGCAAGGGAGATACCCCTAGATCCTGTAACTCAAAGAAATATCTGGAGAATTACGATAGGATCTTTGGTAAAAGAAAACGCTTGCCCAAGTTGTCAAACAAAATGCAATCCGCATCAATGCCCAACTTGCCAAAGAAAAGCAAGTGAGGTTTTTAAGCGAATGAAGAAAAGCCCCATAAAATAGAAATGAAAAATGCGCCCCATAAAATTAGTCGTAAGTTTATGGTAATTTGCTAGTTGCTAGAGCTAGTCAGCTTTTGGATGGATAGATCGGAAGGGATTTTTACAGAAGTTAAATTGAAGTTAAATAATTTTTTTATTGGATTTATTTTTTTATTTATATATTTATTTTTCTATTTGTTATATATTTTGGCAAAATAAAAGCCCCTAGATTTTACTCTAGGGGCTTTTATTGGTTTTATGCCTTTAGATGATCCTTAAGGCCGCTAGGGTTACAAGTAAAAGCATTACAAGCAAGACGCATGCGGCGTTTATTATTTCCTCAATCATTCAATAAAAACGCCCTCATCTGAAATGGAGCAATGCCATTCCCCGAACTGGTGCGCGGATTCTGTTAGTTTTTCTCCCGTTTCCCCGTATCCTCTGTCCCAGAATCCTGCCCCGTGTCTTCCTTGAGTTAGCCAGAGGTCATGGCCGTTTTGCTCATCGTCGCCAGCTTGCTCCAGTAATTCCGCGTTTTCTATTTGCCAGTCGTGGAGGCGATACATCATTTCTTTCTTTGATATAGGGCAAAGCCTTTGCCAGTGGTCGTTAGCGTTTCCCGTGTCTCGATAGTCCATGCCTCCGGGGGCTTCATCGTCTGCCGTCCAAAATGCGGCAGTGAAAAATCCCCTTTCAAAAGGGGGTAAGTGTTCCAATTTTGATTTGATATGCGGTCTTTTCATGGTCTTTAATTAGTAGCAAACTGCTATGCCTCGTGAATAAAACCCATGGACACTTTCCCCTTCTGGGATATCTC